>Ga0137359_10000010_pt1 | contig 159548 bp, 129 predicted proteins | sample Mad1_40_16metaG_FD_108281 | JGI IMG/M metagenome (GOLD analysis project Ga0137359, IMG submission 108281) | Vadose zone soil microbial communities from Angelo Coast Range Reserve, California, USA - Mad1_40_16 metaG | ecosystem: Environmental > Terrestrial > Soil > Vadose zone | place: USA... | reverse complement strand
CCGGCGCTACGTTCACTCACACGAGCGGCGCAATAGGCAGCACCGTGACTCTGCGATGGACGGTGTCCAATGCGCCTTGCACGGATGCTACCGCCGATGTGGTTGTTACGATCAAGTCTCAGCCCACTGCGACTGCAGGCGGACCTCAGACAATCTGTTCAGGTGGTACGACTGCGGCGCTGGGAGGCAACACTCCTCCAGTAGGCGCGACCGGGACATGGTCGATAGTGACTGCGGGTATCACCGGTACGTTCAACCCGAACGCGACGACGCCCGGCGCCACGTTCACTCACGCGACCGGGGCTACTACACCATTCGTTTTGCGATGGACGGTTACTAATGCGCCGTGCACGAGCGCTACCGCTGATGTCACCATCACGCTTCAACCCGCGCCGCTCTCAACCAATGGCGGAAATCAAACGGTTTGCGAAAACGGAACCACGGCTGGCCTTGGCGGCAACACTCCGATTGCCGGCGAGACGGGTACGTGGTCGATAGTGACGGGCGGAGCGACAGGGACATTCGCGCCGAACGCGAACACCCCGAACGCGACGTTCTCACCGACCAGTGGGGCGGGCACGATAACCCTCCGCTGGAGTGTTAACAATGCTACGTGCGGGGCGACCGCCACGTCCGACGTGATAGTTACGGTCAAGCTGCAACCTACGGCGACGGTGGGCGGGGCACAAACGATCTGCGCTTTGGGTACAACTGCTTCGCTGGGCGGCAACACGCCGGCCGGCGGCGCCACCGGCATGTGGTCGATAGCAGGCGGCGGGACAGGTACCTTCAATCCGAACGCCACGACGCCCGGAGCCACGTTCACTCACGCTACGGGAACGGGGCCGATCACGGTGAGGTGGACGGTCTCCAACGCGCCGTGTGCGAATGCGACCGCCGATGTGGTGATCACAATCACCCAGCCTCCGACGCCGGCAACCGCGGGTGGTCCGCAGACGATCTGTCAGAGCGGCACTACTGCGACGCTTGGCGGCAACACGCCGACGACTGGAACGGGAATGTGGTCGATACAGACCGGTGGGGCAACCGGGACCTTCAATCCTAACGCGACGACACCGGGCGCAACGTTCACACCCACGAGCGGACCCGGCACAATCGTTGTGAGATGGACGATCTCTAATCCGCCGTGCACCGCTTCATTCGCCGAAGTAACGATCACGGTGAAACAGCAGCCAACTTCTACCGTGGGAGGACCGCAGACAATCTGCGCTTTGGGAACGACGGCGAGTCTGGGCGGCAACACTCCGGCTGGAGGCGCTACGGGTCTCTGGACAATAGTGGGCGGTGGGACTGGGACGTTCAATCCCAACGCTACGACGCCTGGAGCCACGTTCACTCACGCTACAGGCACGGGTCCGATCACTCTGCGGTGGACAGTCTCCAACGCACCGTGCACGGATGCTACTGCCGACGTAGTTGTCACAATAACGCAGTCGCCGACGCCGGCAACTGTAGGAGGCCCACAAACGATCTGCGCTTTGAGTACGACCGCGGGTCTTGGCGGCAACACTCCGACGAGTGGAACCGGAACGTGGACGGTGCAGAGCGGAGGCACTGGTACGTTCAATCCGAACGCGACTACTCCGAATGCAACATTCACTCACGCGACCGGAACCGGGCCGATCGTATTGCGATGGACGATCGCTGCTGCGCCGTGTCCGAGTTCTTTCGCTGAAGTAACGATCACCATCACTCAATCCCCGACACCGGCGACGGTGGGCGGGCCGCAGACCATCTGTGCTCTGAGCACGACCGCTGGACTTGGCGGTAACGCTCCGAGTTCAGGAGCAGGAATGTGGACGGTGCAGAGCGGAGGAGCCGGGACGTTCAATCCGAACGCGACGACGCCCAATGCAACGTTCACTCACACAAGCGGAACGGGACCGATCGTGCTTCGATGGACGATCTCGAATGCGCCGTGTCCTGCTTCGTTTGCCGAAGTGACGGTCACAATCACTCAATCGCCGACGCCGGCAACTGTAGGAGGACCGCAGACGATCTGCGCTCTGAGTACGACTGCCGGACTCGGCGGCAACACACCGACTTCAGGAACAGGGACGTGGACGGTGCAGAGTGGAGGCGCGGGGACGTTTAGTCCGAACGCCAACACTGGCAACGCAACGTTCACGCACACGAGCGGAGCTGGTCCGATCGTGCTGAGATGGACGATCGCCAATGCGCCGTGTCCCGCGTCGTTTGCTGAAGTGACGATCACGATCACTCAGGGTCCGACACCGGCAACGGTCGGAGGGGCGCAGACGATCTGTAACGGCAGCGCTACCGCGGGTCTCGGAGGCAACACTCCCTCGAGTGGAACTGGAACGTGGACGGTGCAGAGCGGAGGCTCGGGGACCTTCAGCCCGAACGCCAACACCGGAAACGCAACGTTCACTCCGACCAGCGGAGCGGGGACCTACGTTGTGCGATGGACGATCGCCAACGCGCCGTGTCCTCCTTCGTTTGCCGAGGTGACGGTCACCGTCAAGCTGCAGCCGACGGCGACGACTGGCGGAAACCAGACAATCTGCGCCGGCAGCACGACTGCATCGCTTGGAGGCAACACGCCTGCAGGAGGCGCAACCGGAATGTGGTCGATCGTAGGCGGAGGAACGGGGACGTTCAACCCGAACGCGACGACGCCGGGGGCGACGTTCACTCACACCGGTGGAACTGGGCCGATCACATTGAGATGGACGGTCTCGAATGCGCCTTGCACTGACGCCACCGCGGATGTGGTGCTCACGATCAAGCAGCCGCCGACAACGGCAACCGTCGGAGGGAATCAAACGATCACTCCGGGAGGCACGACGGCGCCGCTTGGCGGCAACACACCGGCTTCGGGGACTGGGATGTGGACCATCGCAACGCCAGGGTTCACAGGCACCTTCAATCCTAACGCTGCAACACCAAACGCGACGTGGACTCACGTGAGTGGAAGCGGACAAGTGAAGCTGAGATGGACGATCTCGAATCCGCCGTGTCCCGATTCATTCGCGGAGGTGACGATCCAGATCGGAGTGCCGCCGACGATAACTTGTCCGGGCACCATAACTGTGAATGCTGCGCCGGGTGTGTGCTCGGCGTCGGTATCATTCACAGTGACGGCTACGGGCATACCGGCTCCGACGGTCGTGTGCGTCAGATCGGATACGATGGCAGTAGTTACGTCGCCGGCCACGTTCAATGTAGGCTCGACGACCGTCACTTGCACGGCCTCGAACGGTGTGGCTCCGGACGCTAGTTGCAGCTTCGTAGTGATGGTCAAGGACATGCAGCCGCCAACGATCACTTGTCCGGCTAATATCTTCGTCGCGGCGGGGCTGGACGTGGGAGCGAGCTGTGCTCCAACCAGCAAGACGGTTAGCTATCCGCCGCCCACTGTGGCGGACAACTGCCCGGGTGTGACCGTTGTCTGCAGTCCCCCTTCAAACTCGGTTTTCCCGGTGGGTACGACTACCGTGACTTGCATCGCAACGGATGCCTCAGGCAACACTGCGTCCTGTAGCTTTACAGTCAGCGTGTTCAGCGGGTGTCTGGTCGATGAGTCTAATCCGGGCAACGTCGTGCTGTTCAACATTCTGACGGGAGAGTATCGCTTCTGTTGCAGCGGCGTGTTGTTAGCCGCCAGCACGGGTGTGGTGCACAACCCCGTCCCCGGTCGTTGCATCGGTACGATTGAAGAGTTCAAGGGAAGTCGAACTGTCCTCATTCAGTTTGATTTCTCTGTAAGAAGGGGCACTGCGACTATCAAACTTGGCGGGTCGAGCACTCCGAAATGCCAGATCACTGACCATGATATGATTGGCAATGTCTGCACTTGCCCGAGTCCTCCTCCGCCCATTGTCGTTCAGAAGTAGTCAGGTCGCGATCTAAACCAGCAGGACCGAGAATTGGGGTTAGCAACCCATTCTCGGTCCTGTCTTTTTTTGTGAAATCTTCAAGCAGAGAATTAGAGCGAGATACGCCGGTGGACGGGATCGGGGACGGCTTATATAACAGAAACAAAGCGGAGGGTTCGTGGTGCAGATCACGGACAGTTCTAGCCTACAAAAGCAGACGGCGCTCTCACGCTCCCGAATCCCACCAATGCAGAGGTTGTGTGAAAAGTCTTGCAAATCCCACCAACGCAGTTGATGGCTGGAGTTTGGACATTTCGCGCGCGATCCTCGAACAACGTAAACAGAGGATAACCGCGTAGCGGTGTCCTATCGATAGCTTGCGCGATTGGCGATGCACGCGGGACGCGTAGCGGTTACCTATGTTCCGCCAGAATCGATTTTACAAGGTCGATAGGTAACCGCTACGCGGCCCGGAGACTCCCGAACGACGTCAACTATCGATAGGACACCGCTACGCGGTTACAAACCTTCAACCACAACGTGGTTGCTCCACCAATGCGTTGGTGGGATTCCAGACCCGGGCTCAATGCCTTTGCGCAGGCCGATTATGAACGATCCAGCAACTGCGTTCGTGGATGTACCCACCTCTCTCACGAGGTGGGTATGCGGGAAATAGTCTGCGGCACATCACTCCTTCACCAGTGGGCCGTACATATCGGGACGCCGATCGCGATAGAACTGCCAGTGAGTCCGCACTTCTTTGATCTGATCGAGTTCCAGGTCAGCGACAATCAGCTCATCCTTGTCTTCGCTACCCTTAGACAGAATTCGTCCATCGGGATTGCAGAAGTACGAAGAACCAAAGAACTCCCCGATATTCCACGGCGCTTCGGTTCCAACTCGATTGATCGTCCCAACGAAGTAACCGTTAGCTACCGCGAGCGCGCGCTGCTCGAGATCCCACAGATAGTCGGCGTGCCCTTTGGTCGTCGCCGACGGGATGAAAACTATCTCCGCGCCATGCAGACCCAACGCGCGAGCGCCCTCAGGAAAGTGACGGTCATAACATATGTAAACCCCGATGCGGGCGTACCTGGTTTCGAAAGTCGGGAAGCCCAGATTGCCGGGCGTGAAATAGAACTTCTCCCAGAAGCCCGGAAGACAGTGCGGGATGTGAGTCTTGCGATACTTGCCAAGATACGTCCCGTCAGCGTCGATCACCGCGGCGGTGTTGTAAAACACGCCGGTCATTTCTTCTTCATAGATCGGAACCACCATCGCCATCTGGTGCTTGCGAGCGATATCGCACATCAGCCGAGTAGTCGGTCCGTCGGGGATCCGCTCGACCAGGTCGTACCAACGCGGGTTCTGCTCGGCGCAAAAATAAGGTCCGTAGAAAAGCTCCTGCAAACAGATGATCTGTACGCCCTTCGCCGCGGCGTCGTCGATCATTGCGACATGCTTGTCGACCATTCTCTGTTTGATCTTTTCGAGGCTGCTTTCAGCGGGTTCATCATTGGTGGCTTGTATCAGGCCACATCGGACAATTCGTGACATTATCGGGTTCCTCTTTTCTGTTTGTGCTCGTAGTCTTTTACCGTAGCCTATCCAGCCGGCGGTTATTAGGTTGTGTGGGCATTCCGGCCGCAGACTCGACAGTCTACGGTATTATCCGCTCTGCAATTTCGCCAGGTGCTCGCGAGCGGTCTTTGTGTAAGGGTCCTGGGGCGCCAGGTCGATGGCTTTTTGGAAACTCGCCTTCGCCTCTTCTTTCTTGCCGATGTTCTCGTAGCATAAGCCGAGACTTGTGTGAACGAGATTCTGATGAAGGTTGCGGAGCGCCAGTTCGCTGAACACTGCGATAGCTTCTTCGTAATGCTGTGTCTTCATCTTCGCATCGCCGAGAGCGTAGCGTAAGACCGGATGGTCCGGGGCATACCGTTGGGCGGTGGTCAGCTGTTCGAGCGCTTCGTCGTAGCGTCCCAGCCTGGTAAGCAACACCGCCAGGTTTATCCGCGGTTCCGGATAAGTCGGGTCGTACTTCAGCGCCTCGCTATAAGCTTGTTCCGCGAGTGAATCCTTTTGCTCGCGATCATATGTCCACCCGAGATTGTAGCGAGCCTTGGTGTGCGACGGTGAAATCTCCAGGGCCCGAAGCAGCGACGTCTCTGCCTCGGCAAGCTTATTCTCATTTATGTAAGCAACGCCGAGGTTGTAATAAGTGTCGGCGTATGGAGCGCCATAGTCGATTGCTTTTATGTAAGCCTGCTCGGCATCCGCGAGCTTTCCTTGCTCTCGATACACGTCACCGACGTTCGAATACGCATCGTAGTATTTCGGGTTAATAGCTATTGCATCCAGATAAGCCTGTTCTGCTTCCGGATACTTATGCTGGTCGAAGTAGTAGGCCCCCAGGTAATTGTGCAGGAACGGCCACTCCGGAGTCACTTTCATCGCGTTGTTCGTCATCGCCAGTTCGTTTTGCCACGAGAAATTCTGATAAAACGTCAGCGCAAGCAGAATGCCCCCCGCAGTCGCCGCGAGACTCTTGAACACTGTGTGCCGGCGCCCTGCGAACCCGACGCTAAGCCAGTCAAAGGACATAGCCACCAGGATGCAAAATCCGATCGAGGGCAGATACAAATAGCGATCGTGCAACAGCGACTCTTCCGCCCTGAAGGCCTTCAGATTTAAGACCGGCATAAGGAATATGATCAGAAAAGCGAGCGCGCGGCGGCCAATCGGCGATGAACGAACGAGCCAAATCGCGCCTGCGATTATCGCCGCCACTGCGATCAATGCTACAAAGAACTGAACGGCCGACATCGATAACACATACGTGTTGCCGTACATCACCGCCAATGGAAATGGAACGAACAGCATTCGCGCATAGCTGAGCAGGATCGACGGAATGGTGGCCAGCACCTGGAGCGCGGGAATCCCGAGCGAATTGGGTTCGTCCCGGCGTAAGAAACCCAGTACGTAATAACGCATACCGAGATAGAGCACGATCATCGCGAAGAACGGGGCCGCGCGCCTTCCGGCTCTCGTAATCGCCCCGCTCAGCGTTTCTCCTTCGGGTCTTTCCAGCATTTCGCGAGCGACGAGAAAGACAGGGAACACGGCTGCGACTTCCTTGCTTAGCATTGCCGCCAACGCAAGCGCGATACTTGCGCCAAGCACGACCGGCTTTCTTAATCGCCCGTGATAATAGCGCTCGTACAGCAGCAGTGAGGAGAGGATGAAGATCGCGGCGAGCGGGTCGGGCAACGCAGCCACCCACGCCACGGACTCGCTGTGAACAGGATGCACGCCGAAAAGCAGCGCGGCCGCCAACGACACTTCAGTCGAGAGGTTCCATTGGCGGGCGAGACGATACACCAGGAAAACAACACCGAGATGAATGACGATTGAGAACAGGTGCCACCCGAAAACCTCGAGCCCGAAAAGTTGATGATTGATGATGAGCGCGATGTTGAACAGGGGACGGTAGTAGGGCCCAACGGCGTTCTTGTCACCCGAGTTCAGGAACTGCCAGACACCTTGCGTGAACATCTTCGGGATGTTGCCCAGCGAAGAAAGCGTCGGGTTCTTCAGGACCTGGAGCCGGTCGTCGTAAACAAATTCTCCGTTCAACGCATTCAGGTAGGCCAGCGCGGTAATCGCAAGCGTGCCCAGGAGCAGAAGGCGTTCCTGTCCCTTTAAGCGGGATTGCTCGCGAGCACGTTCCCGGCGTTGCTGACGGGCGGATGAAGCTCCCGGCTCAGCCTGTGCTGATTCCCTTTTGTTTGTGGGGTGAGTTCGCTTTGTTCTTCGATTGCGGGCCATTTATGCGTTTGAGTCCGGACAAGAGAAGCGGCGCGAGCCGATGGGCCGGTAGTTACCAGCGCATGAATTTTGTGATCAGGTCTACCGCTTCAGGATCGTCCGGGAAAACCACCGGCATGTCTTTGACGCGAACCGTTCGATCTCCGACGCGTTTGGTCTGCACGTGAACCGGGCATCCGCAGGCGCTGTAGATGAACGTCATATCTCGCTCCTGACCGTCGGGCCAAATGTCGCGGACAGGCCGATCTCCGGGCTTCACTGTCGCCTCGAAAATGGATTTGGGCTTCGTTGAGCCGTCGACTGTGAAGTCCCCGACTATGATTGTCAGGGTCTTCGGTTGAATCGGCATTGAAGTCGGATTGATCTTGGCGCGCCAGAGCACCTCGCCTGTTTTCTTGAAGATCAGTTGTCCGCCGCCCGGTTTTTCGCTGCTGAGGTGCATCGACATGTGCAGCTTGCCGTCAGGTGTCGGCTCGCCGTACGCGTCGAGTACGGCAAAGGTGCGGCCCTGCCCGTCGGCAGGTTCGTAGCGCCGCTCGACTTGGGTCAATGCTTCGGCGATAGTCGGGATCTTCTTGCCGAAATTCAATTCGACAGTCACCATCACAGATTTTGCCACGTCCATCGTCACTAGTTCGGATGGAGGCGTCGATTGCTCGGGCGCTGGGGTGGTGGTCGGAGCGGGCACACTCGCTGCTGGTTGGGCCGGTTTCGTTTTCGACCGATCTTCACGATTCGCTCGCAGGCTTACCACGACGACAGCGGCCACCACGGCGGTGATTGCTGCCACTAATACGATCCTGCGTGTTGAGTTGTCAGCGCTGTCTTCTTGTTTCGGCGTTTTCCGCTTTGCCATCTGAAGTCTCGACTTAATTGGGATTACGACGATCTGTCGTGAAAAAAACAATAGCAAAGGCTGTAACTTCGAAGCAACAAACGCCAGGGTGCGTCAGGCGGTTTTTCGCGACCTCTAGACCGCACCATCTCGCACCTACATCTGACGAGACCGTGTGAAAAGTCCGGCGAATCCCACCAACGCAGTTGGTGGATTATTCATAGTCAGCCTACAAGGGAAGACGACCAACCTCTTTTCCTTCGTGTTCCCTATCTCTCCGCGCGGCCCTCGCGCCGCGAGGGCCGTGCGGAGAGATAGGAAACACCGGAACGGTTCCGCTCGACTTTGGTGTAGGTCAAATATGAACAATCCACCAACTGCGTTGGTGGGATTCGAGGACGAGTAGTTCGGCGAGGTCGTTCTGTAGGCCAGGTTGAACGAACCCACCAACCCCGTTGGTGGGATTTCACACAGTCTCGTCAGAAGTGGTTATGCCGTAAAAGCTGAGGTGCGTCCAGAACGGCGTTGAAGTCGTCAAACCGTCTGCAGTTTCTTCCAGAGTTTCGCAGTCGCCGCGCGGGCCTGCTCGGCAAGATAGTCTTCATCGAAGGCCGCGCGACGGTTCTTTATGACGAACCTCCCGTTCACCATAACGCTTTCTATCAAGGCGGAATTCATCGCGAATGCGAGATGCCAGGCCAGATTCCCGGACGTCAGCGGCGTCGGAGCCTGGTAGTCAAGTACGAGCAAATCCGCAGCCCCACCGGCGTCAAGCGCGCCGAACTTATCGCCAAACATATCGGAAGCAAGCCGCTGGTTGTTCGCCAGCACTTGCAGCCAATCGCCGGCCGTAAATCCGGATCGAGAGTCGCGGCTCTTGAAGAAAGCGAAGCGCGACTCTTCAAACATATCCGCGCCAATCCCATCAGTGCCGAGCGCAAGTCGGGCGCCAAATCTCGCAACCGGAGCGTAGCCGACCTGATTATTGGCGTTCGATCGGGGATTGTGCGCGAACCAGACACCGGCTGATTTCGCGAGATCGATTTCGTCGCCGGACAAATGGATTCCGTGAGCGAGAATGGTTCGAGCGTTGAGCGCGTCATGCTTCAAGAGCCGCTCGACTATTCCAGTGCCGTAGCGAGACCGCGCATCCTCGAAGTCGCACGCGTCCTCGGCTACGTGGATGTGGAGGCCCGCGTTGAACTCCCGCATGAGCTCGGCGCAACGTTCGAGCGAGCCGTCGGATAGCGTGAACGAAGCGTGCGCTCCAATCATTCCGCGAAACTGCCGGAGACCGTCGCTAGTGCTTGACTGGCTTGTCCACTCCAGAAACTCACGATTCTCGTCGAGACCGTGATCGCGTTCGTTGACGCCGCCACGATCGGTCACTTCGTAGCTGAGGACGGCTCGCAAACCAACCTTCTCAATCGCCTCGCGCACGATTTGAAGCGACCCTCTAATGTGCGACGGCGACGCGTGATGATCAAACAAGCAGGTGGTTCCTGCGCGGGCTGCGTCGACGGCTCCGGCAATCGCGCTCCAATAGATTGTTTCGTCATCCAGCGCTCGATCCAATCGCCACCAGATCAGTTCGAGGATTTCCTTGAAGTTTGCCGGAACTCGCGGAGGCGCGGGCATACCTCGCGCAAGGGCGGAGTACAGGTGGGTGTGCGCGCAAACCATCCCGGGCATGATCAGCTTGCCGGTGAGATCAATTACCTCGTCTTCCGGGAGCGGGTCGAGATGCGAGCCGCGCTCGACGATGCGACCGCCGGCAAGCCGCAAGTCGGCTAACTCAACCGAAGAGGGATCTAAAGTAACGACCGTTGCTGATTTTAGAAGGTAGGACATCCGGGGTCCGAGGGAAAATTCACACCGGGTTAGTGGGAGGCTCCGGCAAGTCGGCAGGCCACGGTCTGAGCACCACATCTTCGTAGAGATCTTTGACGGCGATCTCCATATCCATGGACTCGAGACATTCATCAACAGACATCGAGTACACCGGAACTCGTGAAGCCATCAAAGTCTCCCTAACGTTGCGCACCAATTATACCGCCCTTTCGCTGCCGCTCAAGGATCGGTAGGGTTCGGATTCTGCGTTGCTTAATGACCTCCGCGTGCTCTGCGGTCCTTTGCGCCTTTGCGCTGAGTATTGAAGGAGTAAGACCCCATACTCAACGCAAAGTCGCAAAGGACCGCAAAGCACGCGAAGGACTGCCCCGGGACGTTACAAGCCAGCAATAACCAAACACTACTCAAGGATCAACGTGCGTTCAATTCGAATCCGCCAAATGAAAGCTCAGCGGCGAATCAGACATTTGCCGAATCAGCGCTTCGAGATGAGGACGAACTCGTATTGGTTCCTTCACGGCTCGTCTGGCGGTGTCGATGTCCTTTAGTCCGTTGCCGGTGAGCATCAACAACACGCGCTCGTCGGAGTTGATCCCGCCGGTCTCGCACGCTTTTACGAACCCAGCATAAGCCGCAGCCGCCGCCGGTTCGGCGAACACCCCCGTTTCGCGCGCAAGCGCCGGAATCGCGGCGATGATTTCCTCATCGCTCACTTTCAAGCCGTGGCCTCCTGAATCGCGAATCGCGCGTACCGCCATTGTGCCGTCCCGAGGCTTGCCAACGTTGATGCTGTCGGCAATCGTGTGAGCCGGAGCTTCGCGGACGAGTCCTTCGCCGTTAACCGCGTCGACGATCGCGCTTGCGGCTTCTGATTGCACAGCTATCAACTGCGGCAGCTTCTCGATGAAACCCAGGCGGTGAAAATCGTTGAATCCTTTCCATAGGCCGCTGAGGATGTTGCCGTCACCAACCGGCACAAAGACCTTGTCGGGCACCTGCCAGTTCAGCTGCTCGGCGATCTCGAGGGCCGCGGTCTTCTTGCCTTCGCGCGTAAAGGGGTTGTACCCGGTGCTGCGCTGGTACCAGCCGAATCGCACCGATGCTTCTATGCACAGGTCGTACGCATCGTCGTAGCTGCCTTCGACTACCACGACCGTCGCGCCGTAGATTTGAAGCTGCACGATCTTTGCTATCGGGGCGCTTGCGGGAACGAAGATTACCGATCGCATGCCGATGCTTGCGCACATTCCGGCGAGAGCGCTGCCTGCGTTACCCGAAGAAGCAGTAGTGATTATTGTTGCGCCGGCCTCTTGAGCTTTCACGACCGCAAGCGCGCTCGGGCGATCTTTGAATGAAGCGGTCGGATTTCTCCCGTCGTCTTTGATCAGCAGCTGCTTGGTCGCGTAGCGCTCTGCAAGCATCGGGCAATCGTAGATTGGAGTCCAACCCACGGTGAGAGGCGGTACGGCTGATGTTTCTTCAATCGGAAGAAGCGCGCGATAGCGCCACATCGTGATGTTGCGATCACCCGCGAGGCTGTCCTTGCTTAACTTTGCTCGGACACGGTCATAGTCATAAAGCACTTCGAGGTTGCCCCCGCAATTCAAGCAAACGTATTCCGCTTCACCGGGGCGATGCCCGTGTCCACACTCAACGCACTTGAGACCCGCAATGTAGTTCATCGCTTTGCGGAGTTAATGCAACTCATTCTATCTGCCTTGCAGAAATGTTCTCGCAAACTGAAGCTCGGATCTGCCGGTGTTGCCGCGAGCGCAATTGCGCGCCAGTTTTTGATAGTAACGTTGAGCCTTCAGGCGATTGCCCTTGAGCTGCGCTGCGCGTCCGGCGCCATAAAGCCCGTTAAATCGGTTGGGCGAGTTTGCCAGCGATCGTTCATATTCGATCAAAGCATCGGAGGGCCGATTCAATTCGAGGAGGAGATCTCCGAGCAACTCTCTCGCCGGTAAGACTGCTCCGGGCGTGACGGGATGCTTTTCAGTCGAGTCTTCGAGATCGGCGGCGGAACGCATGAGTTTCAGAGCGTCTTCGTTGTTTCCGCCGGTTTTCGCCAGCCACGCCGCCGCCGCTATGCGTTGTATTTCGACCTGCGTCGCCCAGTCGTAGTTTTCCTTAGTGCCACTCATGCGGTCTTGAGTCTCTCGTAGCTTCTCGATTTCAATTCGTGCGCGATCGCTGTCACCACTCCTGGCGGCTCCAATCGCGCGGGCGAAATGTGTGATTGCTTCAGCCCAGGAAAAGCGCGGCCAGGGAAAGTCCGCGGGTTCAACTTTGAGTTCGGCAGCCTCGGACCACTTATGCCGTTCGAGGGCCCAACGCGCGGGGATCGCGGCGAACGAGTAAGCGCACTTGAAGGTCTCGGGATCGGTCTTTCGAATTGACCTCAGCTCGTCAAGCACAGTCAGCGCTTCTCGATCGCGCGCCTGCTGCAAATAAGCGTACGCGAGATAGTCCATCGCGTGCAGCTGTTCGTCCCATACGCCCGCCAGATGATTCCTCTTCGCGTAATCCTTCGCGGCGTTCTCAGACCTGATATTCATCGCAACGTCTTCTTCCCATAGGCCGAGCCTGGTGAAGATGTGCGACGGCATGTGAAGCGCGTGCGCGGATGATGGAGCGATCTTCGCGTAACTGCGCGCAGCGGCCAACGCAAAAACAGCTAGCGGCGGATAATCGTAGCTGTGAATCAAGTAGTGCGTGACACCCGGGTGCTGGGGCTCGAGACGAAGCACGCGATTCAGAATCGCAGTCGCTTGCTTCTGTTTCGCGTAGGTCTTATCCATCGGCTTTGCGGCCAACGCCCCTGCGTTCAGCGCAAGCGCGTAAAAGACACTCGCTTCGCGATCGGTAGGATAACGCCGGTACAAGTTTTCCATCGCTCGTTCATAGTTATTGGCGCGCGCCTGATAGTCAGCCTTCTCCCAGTCACCGTAGAACTGCGCAATCGCGCCTATGTAGTCTCGCTCACGATTTGTCTTCCCGCCAATGGACTTTGCTTTCTCTACCTCGAGTGCGCCCTTCTCCAACTCCGCGCGAGTGGGCGGACTCCAGAGTTGATGGTACTGGCTCATCGCGATACCCCAGTGGGCCATCGCGCATCCAGAGTCGATCGCGGCAACTTTGGCGAACGCACGCTCGGCCTCGCTGTACTCAAACGAATGCAGCCAGGCTACGGCGAGGTTGAATTGTTTCCGGGCCTGCGGCGAGCAGGAAACGACAAAGCTGACTTTCCCGATCCGTTCGCCTGATTCGTGGTTATGTTGGTGTTCATCCTGAGCAAGGCCAAAGGGCGTGCTCATCAAAACGAATAGCAATGCCGGAAAGAGTTTTCCTCTGTGTAGGATTAGCAACGCCTGTCCTCCCGCCCCTGTGTGCTACCTCGCTGACGGCATAGTCACGCGTTTTAAAGGGTGCGGCCGTCTATCCGTCAGCGCTCACATGTTAACGTCCCCGGCCTGCCTGATGCTCACTGCTCACGGATCGTTTTGTCGACGCAATGCCGATTGAAGCGCCGACGACCATGCCAATCGCGGCTCCGATGGCTACTCCGACGTCCCTGCGCGACACAGTCAGCGAACCCACGAAGTCTCCCGCGAAAGAGCCAATGATCAAGCCAAAGAATGCCGAACAAGCGGTCCTCACGGAGACAGTTCGCTTTGGCGCCGAAGGAATCTGTTTGCTAATGAAGACCGCAATCAGTCCGCCCACAAACCAGCCCACAATCCCTCCAACGACGGGACCAAGGCTATTGCGAAAGCGGAGGCCCAACTCGATACCAGCAAACATTCCGACTACGCTGCCAAGCAATCCTATGACCAGCGAGCGAACCGCTACTTGATCGTTGGACATAATCAATACGCCTGTTTCGGAGAATTACCATGAGTGCCGGCTTCTAGTCGCTTCTTTGTTTGCGCGCTTCCGCCTCCGCGAGCCATCCGCGCTTGAGCTTCTCGGCTGGGACGCTCGATAAGTAGGGCTTGATGTCGAGGATCGGAGTGCCGTCCAGCATGTCGACGCCGCGAACGACCAGGCGAGTGCCTTCACGACGGATCAATTCCACGACGGTCAATCCGATCGGATTAGGCCGGCGCGGGGATCGTGTAGCGAAGACTCCATGAGGGCGGTCGTCGGTTGGCGGCTTGCCGAGTAGCGAGTAACCGTCCGCTTGATGAAACATCCAAATGACAAAGAGGTGTGAGAACCCATCGATGTCTGTCAGGCCCTGCTCGAACTCAGGAAGTATATCGAGCACGCCCTCGGCTTCGTGCTTCGCGCCGCAGCCCTTTGGGATCGCTTTGGTTTCTGAATATGGGCTGCGAACGAATCCGATTGGTTGCATTTCGAACATGAAATTACTCAGCTGCTCCGCGTATGTCTCGGCGTCCTCAGCGTCCACTGCGGTTGACTAGTGTGGGCTTCAACCGCAGTCGACGCCGAGGACGCAGAGAATCTGGCGACCCACTTTCTAGTCGATGATCTCCCAACTGCTCTGATACTTGTCTAACTGACCTTGGGTGTATTCATCAATCGGATGGTCCCGCTCGGGCGAAACGACGTGTTTCGGGGAGCCGCACAATTCCGTCGAAAAGTACCGCTGTCCCGAGTCGGTTATCATCGTCACTATTCGTTTCATTTTCGGATGTCGATTGGCGAGCTTTATCGCCGCGACGACGTTGGCTCCCGATGAAATCCCGCAGAAGATCCCTTCTTCTTTCGCCAGCCTCCGCGCCATTTCGATTGCTTCGTCCGACTTGATGGTCACGACTCCATCGAGCAGGCTCAAATCGAGATCTCGAGGGACAAAGCCGTCGCCGATGCCTTCGATTTTGTGTTCGCCCCATTCACGCCGCGACAGCAACGGGCATTCGGCGGGCTCGCCGGCATAGAGCTTGATCTTCTTTTTTTTCTTGCGCAGATATCTGCCGATGCCGGTCAGTTGACCGCCCGTTCCCTGGGTGCCCACGTAAGCGTCGAACTTGCCGCCGGTCTGTTCCCAGATTTCGGGACCCGTAGTCTTGTAATGGGCCTTGATGTTATCGGGGTTGTCGAACTGAGATGGCACCCAATATTTCTCTGGCTCTGTGTCACGAATCTCCCCGAGTTTTTGAAGCGCAAGATCGACATCGGATTCGCCGCCGGGGGTGTAGACCATCTGTGTGCCGTAAGCTACATCCATTTTCTTGCGCTCTTCGCTCATGCCTTCAGGCATCACGATGATGCAGGCGTACCCTTTGACTGCGGCGACGAACGAGCAGGCGATGCCGGCGTTGCCGGTCGAGCATTCGAGTATCGTCATCCCGGGCTTGAGGTCACCGCGCTTCTCGGCGCGCTCGATCATATTCAGATAGATGCGGTCTTTGAGCGATCCCGATGGGCTGAAGTACTCGAGTTTGACTAGAATCTCGGCCTTGACGTCCCCGGCGACGCGATTCAATCGAACGAGCGGCGTGTTGCCAATGCAGTTTAGAATCGATTTTGAATGTTTGCTGTAGCGGGTCCAGTTCGACATTAGTCAGCTCGGTCCTTTCTCCGATGTTGTGTCTAAGAGGTGCCACTTTATCAGAAACGTGACTGAGTTTCATGTGCGGGGGACGTCAGGAACGGAATGTGGGTAGCGCGTCTTGCCGCATCCCATTCCGAGCGCGAGCGTCCGTCACGCGCTTCGCGGGTTAGGACTCGTCGTGATAGAGTTCACTCTCAAGAGGGCATCATGAAATCACTCGCAATCAAATTCATTGCACTTACGGTAATGATCGGCTTAGGGTGTGTTACTCAAGGCAGCAAGGGGCCCGCGAAGATAAAACTCTATTCAGTTGCGCAGAAAGGATTCTTTATGAGCGAAAAGGTCGTTAAGACGGATGCCGAGTGGAAACAGCAGCTCACCCGCGAACAATACGAAGTCACGCGAAAGAAGGGAACTGAGCGAGCTTTCACCGGCGAGTACTGGAACAATCACGAGAAGGGTATCTATCAATGCGTCTGTTGCGGAAACGACCTGTTCAGCTCTGAGACGAAGTTTGAATCAGGCACCGGCTGGCCGAGCTTTTGGCAGCCCATCGCTCCCGAGAATATTCTAAGTGAGAGAGATCAGAGCTACGGGATGGAGCGAAATGAGGTGCTGTGCCGCAGATGCGAGGCTCATCTGGGCCACGTGTTCGATGATGGTCCCAAACCCACCGGTCTCCGTTACTGTATGAATTCAGCGTCGTTGAAGTTTGTGAAGGAATGACGAACTGAAGAGTACCATTTAGGGGCGGTTCTCCGGGGCCACCCCTCCTCGCGGGAACTAAAGATCGACGAATCAGGGGCGGCCACGGAGGACCGCCCCTACATGTTATAGCTTCTTGAGAAGTTCCTTCCATCGCTCCCACGCCTGGTCGCGAGCCTTCTTGTTCGCTTCTTTCATTGCTTTTTGCTCGGGTGTTGCTTCCGGGACGGTCGGATCTTCACCGGCACGCATGAAGCCGTGACCCGCGCCTTCGTAGGTGACCGGCTCGTAAGTCTTGCTCGCCTCCTTCATCAGATCCTGACTCTTCGGGATCGTCGCATCCACTCGCGCATCACTGCCGCCGTAGAATCCGTAGACCGGAGCCTTGATCTTCGCGATAGCTTCCTTGCTGTCAGGGCCGGTGCCGTAGAACACAAAAGCCGCTTTGAGGGTTGGCCGGTTAGTCGCAAACCGAAAAGACTGCGACCCACCCCAGCAGAAGCCCGCCACAGCTACTTTTCCGTTCGAGGCAGGAAGCTTGGAGACGTAATCGGCAACGGCGTTGAGGTCGGCAGTTACCTGATCGGGAGGAAGCTTTCCGACCGCCTGAGTTACCGCGGTGCGGTCAGCAAATTCGCTCGAGCCTCCTCCGTTAGGACCCATGCCGGAAAGCAAGTCGGGAGCAATCGCGATGTATCCTGCCTCGGCCACTTGGTCGGTAAGGCTCCGAACCCAATCGGCCATACCGAATATTTCATGAATCACGACAACTGCGGTGGCTTTGGTTTTGACTTCGGGATAGACAATGAACGAGTTGATCGTTCGGGTGCCGTTCTTGACCTGGACCCATTCCTGATGTCGCGGTGACTTGTCGACACGCTGCTTCGCCCAATCCTGCTCGACCGCGGCGAAGGACATCGACATGGCATGTTCGTGGTGCTCGGACTTTAGATCTTGCGCGGGTGCATAAAGCGAGAGTAGCGACAGCAAACTGACACTGATCAAAAACCTACGCATGTTCACCTCCGTCAAATTCAATTGCTGATATCAGAGTGCGCGCTCGGATGCTGAGCGGCTTGTAAGACTGACAGGTTGGGGCGAAAAGGGCTCGACAGCTGTCGAGCCCCGAGAGAACTACTTCACTCTCTTCGCCGTGAACTCCGCAGCCGGTTGGCTGCCCCCTTCTCTGGCGCGCGTGAACTTGATCTCGTCGCCGGAGATCTTGCCCTTGTAGATCACCTTGACCGGGTCTCCTTGCGGGGGATTAAACGTCTGGGTGAAGTAGAGGTCGTCTCCTTTGATGACTCCATCGGCGATGGGAGCCTCTCCTTGCATGCCCGTAACAGTGCCCGTCAGCTTGCCACCATCAGCTTTGAAAGTGAAAGTCGTCTCGCGGGTTTGACCGCCGCGTCCCGGAACTTGAGCGACCCACTTGCCGTTAACGTCCGCAGCCCATGCCAGCGCAACAGCAGCAAGCACAAATGCGGCTGCAAACAATACCATTCTGTACTTCATTTCCAAGTCCTCCATGCTGAGTATCGTTGTGTGGAAGCGCTCGTAAGTATTCCCATTGCACCTTGCGTGATCCACTGGCGGGAAGTTTGTTGAGTGGCGCCGAATCAAGGTTGGAGATCTGTGCTCTCCATCACCGTTGACAACCCGAGCGGCCAAATAATTCGGCTAAGTCGGGTACCGCGCTTCTACTTGAGCTTCCGCATACATATTACTCAATCGCGCGCGTTTGCTTCAAGCAAGCGGCTAGTGTTCGGATTCTGCGTTGCTTAATAACCTCCGAGTGCTTTGCGGTCCTTTGCGCCTTTGCGATGGGTATTGAAGGAGTAAGACCCAATACTCAACGCAAAGTCGCAAAGCACCGCAAAGCACGCGAAGGACTGACCAGACGTTACAAGTCAGCAACCCGGTACGCTCCTGGTTATTGGGCCTTCAATCCTTTGATGTCATCGAGCAGTACCTGTTCGTGTCCCTGCGGGCTTACCTTTTCATAGACCTTGCGCACCACGCCGGTGGGATCGATCACGAAGCTGGTACGGTCCCAGTACATCGTTCCTTTGTATTCGCTTTGTCCTACGCCGCAAGCTTTGAGCAATTCCGCGCCGGTATCGGCAAGCAGGTCGATCGTGAAGCCGAACTTGTCGCAGAAACTCTTATGCGAATCCACATCATCCTGGCTCACACCGACTACGCTGATTCCCGCGGTGTCGAAATCGGACTTCGTCGCAGTGAACGATTTTCCCTGAATGGTGCATCCGGGCGTGTCGTCTTTCGGATAGAAATACACCACCAGCCATTTGCCGGTGAAGTCTGAAAGCTTAACGATTTCGCCGTTCTGGTTCGGGAGAGAAAAATCTGGAAACGGATTACCTGATTCAAGCATTGTTTGATTTCATCCTTTCATTAGCCTTGGTGGCTTGTGCCGGTCGGCAGCTCGCCGGCGCACGACCTCAATCATCCTACAGGTTGCTGCATAAACATCCAACGATGACCCTCGATGTCTTCAACCCTGTACAGCGTCCCGTGAGGCCCGGTCTCCGGTTCGGAGAGAATATTGGCGCCCTGTTCCTTCGCCTGCTCAAAGTGTTTTCGGATGTCCTTAACCAAAACCAACACGCCGTCGACTACCCAGGGGACCGCCGACCATTTGCGAGCCGCATCACAGTGTTCGCGATGCCGGCGCGGTCCTTCATAATCTGGACTCGGCGTCGCCATCATGATGATGCCGTCGCCGGTTTCCATCTCGCCGTGTGCAAGCGCTCCGTCCTTCCCGAGCATACGTGTCACTTCTTGAAAGCCGAACGCTTGTGAAAGCCACTCGAGCGCCGCTACGCCGTTCTCATATGCAAGCATTGGTGTGACTGCCATTACTATCCTCGCTTTCTCTTGAACAAGCCCGGCGATCGCAGGCTTGAGGATGCACTACGCCCGGCTTTGTTCAGAAGCCCGACGCATTATCTCTTCTTCCGACATGTTCTCAATTCTCGTCGCGACGTACCACACGTGTCCGTACGGATCGGTCAAACCTCCGGACCGGTCGCCGTAGAATTGGTCCTTCATCGGCAGCAGTTCTTTCCCTCCGGCGGCGAGCGCCTGATTAAACAAAGCGTCACAGTCCTCGACGTAGAGATAGATATGCACCGTAGAGCCGCCGCGAGATTGAGGGCTCAGCCAATCCGGAAAATCCTCGCTCTCATCGGCGATCATGAAAGGCGAATCGCCTATCCTGATTTCGCCGTGTCTGACCTTTCCGTCGGGATCTGCAATGCGCTCCAATTCGACTGCTCCGAAGGCCTTCTTGTAAAACTCCATCGCACTCGCCGCGTCCTTGATGATCAAGTATGGCGTTGCAGTATGAAACCCCTCGGGGACTTTTGTTGCTTTGCTTGTCATGTATTCTCTCCTTCGAAAGTCCGACAAACTTCAGTTTGTCGCTGAAAGTTAAGCACGCCGACAAACTATGAAGGTTGTCGGACGCATCCGGATTCTACAGCGGCGAATCGCTGATGTGAGTCGCGAGATACCAAACGTTGTCAAACGGATCCGCTATTCCGCCGACACGATCGCCGTACGGCTGGTTTGCGGGTGCGCCACGGGAAATCGCGCCCGCCGCGACTGCGCGTTCGTACCAGGCGTCCACATCATCGACGTACAAGAAAAAGGTCGCCGGCATCGGCTGCCACGGGCCGTGCGCTTCACCCATCTCAATCATCGAGTCCCCAATCTTCACCGTGGCGTGCCGAATTACGCCGTCGGGCGACTGGTAGCGCGATTGCTCTTCGCCGCCGAGCGCTCGCTCCATAAAGTCGATCAGGCTTGCCGCCCCGCGCGGATGCAGGAACGGTGTGACCGCGCGAAGGCCTTCGGGTGCGTGTCCCGTTGCCTTGTGCGTAGCGATGTACCATTGATTACCCGCCAGATCTTTGACGCTCGCTTCGCGGTCTCCGTAAGGCTGGTCAACCGGCTGGTGCAACGATGTAGCTCCCGCTTCCAGCGCGCGTTGGTAGACAGAATCCGCGTCGTTCACGTAAAGGTGAATAGCGGTCGGCGTCGCGGCGTGGCGCAAGGCTTCGCCGCCCCCGATCATGAGTATCGAGTCCTGAATCTTTACTTCGGCGTGAACCCCTCCCGCCGAACCTATTCCCCGGTAGAGTTCTTCGGCTCCGAAGGCTTGTTTCACAAAATCGATCAGCTCTGTGGCACCCGGCACGATAAGATAAGGAGTGATGGTGTGAAACCCTTCGCGGATCGGCTTGACTGCTGGTTTTGTCATCGATGCCCGCCTCATTAAATCAGTCATTAGCTGCGCCTTGAACTCGAGCCGTGGAAGATCGCGAAGCTCTGCGGCGACCGCAAGCATTTCGACGAAACTCGCGCCTGATCTCTCATCCAAACTCTCATTCGAGGCGCCAAGCGTTGCGCCGAAGCCGGGCACTGAACTCGTCCCCGAGTTCGCGAGGATCTCTTCAATTGCCTCATCGAGTTGTTCGATCAAAATTACGTTAGCCATTCCTGTCACCCGGCTCAACGGTCGACCACGCACGCAGTGTTTGCACTGCGCGGAACTGAAGCTGCTTGACAGCCCCCTCACTACGACCGATTTCGTTTGCGATTTCGCGAATACTCTTTTCTTCTGAAAAGCGCTTCGCGATTACGAGTCGCTGGTCCTGAGGCAGACGGCCGACAAGCTGAAACAGACGGGCTCGTTTTTCGACTTCATATTCGACCTCTTGCGTGCGGTCCTCGTCAGCCAATTCAAAATCCTCGGGTAGTTCCTGCTCCCTGGCTGCGCGTTTTCCCCTGTCGATAATCGAATTTGCCGCGATCCTGAAGAGCCACGCGGCAAAAGGAACGCCACGCCATTGAAACCTCGGCAGATTAGCCAGTGCCTGATGAAACACTTCGGAGGTCACGTCCTCGGCTTCATTGCGATCGTGTACGCGTCGAGCGATGTATGCATACACGCGTTCGAAATTGTTTTCGTAGAGTTCCGCGAACCGGGCAGGGTCCTTCTGAGCGGCCTCGATCATGCGCGGCTCGTCGGTGTCTCTGTTATGAGCGTTTAATGCTCTTTCTTCCAACGCCTGCCCTCTGACGGTATAAACCGAGGAACCTCGAAAAGGTTACGGCGGTTTCCGGTCTCGTCCTCGGCTGTTGGGAATGATTCGTGGCTCGCCCCAGCGGTTCAGGGGTTTGGAGTTCAAAGTAATAAAGGCCGCAACCTAAAATGTAGGGGCGGCCCTCTGTGGCCGCCCCTCTTCGCTTCAAAAACTGCTTCGGGACCCCAGGAGGGGCGGCCACCGAGGGGCGCCCTTACATGCCGGCTTGCAACTTCGCTGCGATCGCGGGAACGACAGATTCGATCGAAATGTCCTCTGACTGACGAGATGAGCGCGTCATCAACTCAACTTTGCCTTCTTTAATTTTCTTGCCGACCGTTATCCGGTACGGCACGCCGATCAGATCCGCGTCGTTGAACTTCACGCCGGCGCGTTCATCGCGGTCGTCGAGCAACGCTTCGATCCCTGCTTTTATGAGTTCATCATAAAGCCGTTGCGCGGTTCCGAAAAGCTCCTGATCCTTGATATTGACCGGAGTGACGACAACGTGAAACGGAGCGATGGAAGCGGGCCAGGCGATGCCTGCATCGTCGTGGCACGACTCGACTGCGGCGGCCATCGCCCTCTCGACTCCGATGCCGTAGCTGCCCATTATTATCGGCACTTCAGTGCTGTCGGCGAGGAGAACTCGCGCGCCCATGCTATCGGAGTATTTCGTTCCGAGCTTGAAAATGTGACCGACTTCGACGGCCTTGAAGACGTCGAGCACGCCTCCGCAATTCGAGCACGCTTCGCCAGCCTTGACCGAACGAAGACTCGCCCACTTAGCTACGGTGATGTCGCGTTCGATCGAGACGCCGCGAAGATGGTGATCGTCTTTATTGGCGCCAGTAGTCATATTGCTGCGCCCCTTCAACGCGTCGTCCGCAATCACAAGTGTGATCTTTGGATGCGAAGCTTGCGTCACCCCAACCGCGCCGAGCGAGCCCGCGCCGGCGCCTAGACCTTCGCGAATCTCATCGGCTTGCGCGGGCCTTACGTTAATCGCGCCACTGGCGTCCTGGAGCTTGACCTCGTTGAGCTCGTGATCCCCACGCATTAACACGAGCGCAAGTTTGTCGTCGAGCACGTACACCAGCGTCTTGATCTGACGGTCAGCCGAGGCGCCGCCGGGAAAGGTAGTCAGGTCCTCGATCGTCCGAACGCCCGGCGTAGGGAACTCCTCGATCGGCGACGGTGAGTCCCCGTCATCAACTGCGGCGAGCTTCGACGTAGCTTTCTCGACGTTCGCAGCGTAGCCGCACTTCTCGCACAGCACGATGTTGTCTTCGCCGGCATCCGTTCGCACCATAAACTCTGTTGACTGGCTTCCGCCCATCGCGCCAGAGCTTGCTTCGACCGCAGTGTATTTCAAACCGCAGCGGGTGAATATCCGGCAATAAGCGTCGTATTGATCCTGAAACGATTTATCCAGGCCCGCGCGATCGACGTCGAAAGAGTAGGCGTCCTTCATCGTGAATTCGCGCACGCGGAGCAGTCCGGACTTCGGGCGAGCTTCGTCGCGAAACTTGGTTTGCATTTGATACCAAACCTGAGGGAGCTGTCGATATGAATTGATCGAATGCCGGGCAATAGAAGTGAAAACCTCCTCGTGAGTCATACCGAGCCCCATCTCGGTGTTTTTGCGATCCCGGAACTTGAACATATTCTCGCCCATCACTTCCCACCGGCCCGATTCTTTCCAGAGTTCGGCAGGCTGCAACGCGGGCAGAAAAAACTCCTGGCCGCCAACGCGGTTCATCTCTTCGCGGATGATTTGCATTACCTTGAGACGCACTCGCTGAGCCAACGGGAGCAGCGAATAAACTCCCGCGGTCAACTGGCGAATGTAGCCCGCGCGAATCAGGAGTCGATGGCTTGCGACTTCGGCATCCGCCGGATCTTCACGCAGAGTGGGTATGAACAAATTAGACCAACGCATCTTCTATCCTTTTAGCTCCTGGGTCTCCGGTCGTTCCGGCGGCGCACGGCTATCGTTTGATCTTGCTGCAGAACGAGACAAACTAGCAACTGCTTGAATGCGCAGTCAAGCAACCGTCTTAGGCGGCGAGTGGGAGCATCGTCTGGTTGGTTTCTATCCCTCACTCGTCGTGATTTAGTTCAAGTATGCGATTGAGGTTTAAGCCCGCGAAGCGGGCGGAAGCATATAGCCCCGGGTGAAGCGGAGCGGAACCCGGGGAACGACGGCAATCAGGGTTGAGCCCGCAATGCGGGCGGCGGATGCGCATCTCGCGGGTTTTTGGACGTCCGTCGCCCTCTTCGAGGGCTTGGGCGACTCTCGGTTGCATACCCCGGATTGCGCTTCGCTCAATCCGGGGCTACTTGCCGTCGCCTGCTACGCAGGCTGCGTCTTCAGCATTCTTCTCGCTATGGCTACCTTGTCGGTTTTACTACAGACTCAGCACCAACATGCTAATACCGCACTATCCTTAAGCCTTGGCCCTCATCGGCCGTCGCTGTAGAGTATTTAGAGTCGACGTTGGGAGAACAAACAATGAAACAAATTACCGAAGACTCTAATGGGACTGAGATTCACCTGGCGATCGGCGAGACCTTCGAAGTGCGGCTCGAGGAGAATCGCAGCACCGGATTCAAGTGGGTCATTGAATCCCCGAGTGAGGGGAAGAACGAAGTGTGTTCTTTGGCCGGCGACTCCTTTGAGAAAGGTAAGGCGGTCGGCGAACCGGGCACCCATCGCTGGGAGTTTCGAACGGATCATGCCGGTTTCGGCACCGTCACACTTTCGTATCAACGTCCCTGGGAATCCGGCCAGTCGACGACTCGCACCTTCAAGCTCAATGTGCGAGCGAGCGAATAGAAAACGCGGGCACCCGTACAACTGGCGCCCGCGCGAAGGAAACCCACAAGGAGACCCATTTGGAAAGACGCTCACTTCACCAAGCGAATTGTCCAGAAGTCGTCTGAAAGGTTCGAATCCAGGAGATAAGCATAGGGCATGAAGAAATAGCCCTTGGCCGCCCATCCTTTTCCCCATGAATTGCGCACGAAGAATCTTCGGGTCGAGTCATCGTAGCCGACTGCCATCACGGCGTGACCGCCCAGCACTTCTTCACCGGACTTAGGCATCGGCACGATGCCGGTCTTCGACACCGCAGTGCTCTCAAAGCTCTCGTACACCGTAAACCCGTAGACGAATGGATAGCCCGACGCGAGACAGCCCTTCAGCTGGCTCTCAGTCCGAGGCACTCTCGCGTATTGAATCGCGGTGTGCTTCTTCGCTTCGGTGTAGCAATTCGGCGAAGGCTTTAAGGTTAGCCGCGGGTTAGGCGGATACGCGCTGGGGTCGTAGGGCCATAGTGGTTCGGGGCAGGCGCCCAGTTTGTTGACCGACTTGATCCCGTCTCTAATATAAGCGCCGGCATCCTGGGCGACGGTTCCTTCCATATCGCGCTCGTTGTAGTAAATGAACAGGCGCGACGGAACGAACGATGTCAGTTTTTCCTTCTTCTGATTGAACTGGAAGGCCGCTCCAATCGCGTTCGCCGTGCAACTGCCGAGCTGGCCCTGGTCATAAACGGGCGGACATTTCGAGCGAAGGTCGACCTTTTCCGGGGTCGCTCTCAGTGCGGTCAGCGGCGCGGAATAGAGAAGATCCCGCTGATCGGGCAAATCCGGTTTCCACCCAAATCGAGCGACATTGCGTCTCGGAATATCCTCGGCTTTTGGTTTTTTTGGCATTGTTCTTTTCTCCTTTAATGTGATCTGAGTTATATGTTAGTCGCGGCGTGCCTGTTAGGCGCTCGCATTATATTACAATTGTGACTTCACTGGCATTGCGCTGCGTGCCGGTCAAAATGTGCCCGGCACTATCGGCGCGATGGCGGTCCATGTCGATTGTCTATTGGCCTCTAAAGTCATCTGATCTCCCCGTCAGTCCGCCTAAAAGAACATGACGTAAGAACCGAGGAAAACAATTCGCTTTCTTGAAAAAAGAATCGGGCGGAAGAAAATGGCAGGTCGATCAGACGAACTTCGCAGCTTTGCGTCCTTTGCGTCTTTGTGTAGAAACGAGGCTTAGCAAAATTAAAACGAATTCTCTACGCAAAGACGCAAAGGACCGCAAAGCTCGCAAAGAAGCAAAGCTCGCAAGTTACCTGATCTGGTTCGGAGGTTTTTCCGGGACCGGCTTCTGCCTCGGCGAAGCGTCGGCATCGTCGGTATCCGCTTCATCAGTCTTTTCTGAATTGTCTTTTGACTTGTTATCGCTGTTTAGCGATATACCCATTATCTGCGGGTTATTCATGAACTCAACCAGTCTGGCCGGGCTGAACTTCGTTTGCAACACGACCGCGTTCTGCTGCTGAAGCGTGACTACTAACAGCTTCACATCTTCGTTCTCGCGCGTGACGTAAACGTAAGACCACTGATGTTCGCGCGCTGAGCTGTATTGCACGAGTGGAGTCCACCTGGGATCGATGGTGTCGCGAATGAAGGCGTGAAAGTGACCGCGCTCGGGTGGCTCGCCGTGTGAAAAATCGAGGTCCTTCAGATAAACCATCTTGAAGTTCTTGACGCCGGCGGGCTTGATTACCTTAACGGCAAACCTCGCAATCATCATCGCTCCGAAGAAACCCTGCTGCTTCGCGTTGTAGTTCTTCTTCAGGTGTTTGACCACCGAGCTGAAGCTTTCATCGCCGCCCAACGCAACCACCGGCGCGAGAGATATCACCGTCACTGTGATCAAGACTCGAGTCAACAATTTTGGTTTGATCGTCATCGCTGCTTACTCCGTCATTATTCCGTTCTTACTATTCCGTTGTTACTCAGTGGGTGGTTTCTCGGTGCGAACGAGCGTGGGCGGTTTCTTCTCTGACCGTTTCCCGGAATCGGTGCTTTGCTGTTCCTGCTTGTCCGGCTCGGGGCTCTTTTCCTTCTTCCTATCGGTGACTGTTACGCCCGGGATCTGTTCGAGACCGAAGTGCGGGATGCCGAATTTGCCTTCCAGTTCTGCGAGCTTCGCGACATCGATCGGGCCGACTATGTTCACAACCGTGAAGGCTTTTGCTTCAGCGGCGAGCACTGCGAGCCCTTTGATTACGCTGCCTTCGCTCATTATGGAAACGTCGTAGTTGCCTTCGCGCTTGCTGCGAACGTTGGCGACGCTGGACCAGCCGGGCGCGTTCAACTGCGAGCGAATGGAATCGACGTCGGCAAGCGTGAACTCGCCTTCCTTCTCGAACTCGAAGCGCTTGACGAAGACTCCCTTCAAGCCCAGGATCAACTCCTTGATTTTGGCTTCGTCGGGCTTTTTATCGCTGAGGAATGAAGCAGCCAATCTCAAGAGCTGCTCGTCCACGGTGACGTTGATGACTTTGTCCGCGCGTTCCGCAAACTTGTCGAGATGACTCATGTCGATCCTGGCGTGGTCTTGCGCGTAAGCGGGCGCCGCGGCGAAGACCGAAAGCGCCGAGCATAGGGCAACTACTCTCATCGATTTGGTAATAAGCAATTTCATGATTCCTCCGTTGGTACTACTGAATTCATTTTCCTGGGGGCGTTGAGGTTCAGGTAACGCCAGCTAAGGTTCAACGCCGTCGTCGTGAACCGCCTTCTGCGCATCGCTAAGCGCGGAGCTTGCTATGGCAAGCGCGAGCATTAACTTTTCCTTTGCGGCTTCACCTTCAGCTCGCAACTCCCGCTTTTGCTCAAGCGGTGTCGATACTGGCCGATGATTCGGCGCTAGAGCGGCAGCGTGCTTAATGATCGGGATCGGCTTATTCAATACTGATTCCTTCGAGGCGCGTTCGACCCCGGGACCGACCGCTCCTTTGTCGCTTGCTGCAGAAGAAGAGGGATTCTCTTTCGCGAACTGAACGCTGGTGTCTACTGCGACTTGCTGCATCTTTCGGTATTGCACCGCGGCGATTGCCAACAGCAGCGAGGCGGTGACGCCGATCGCAACCCATCTGAGGTTTGGCGGCTCCAGCAACATCGCGAGCCTCTGCCACCAGCGCTGCCGAGGCGGCGGTTCAAGTGATACTCGCTCGAGGACCCGCATCGTGAAATCAGCCGAGGGCGGTTCGCGCTTGAAAGCGTTTCGCAACTCATCATCCAATCTTTGATCCATTCTATCTGGGCGGCTCATATGGATACCTCTCCTAACGTGCGGCTCAGTTTATCTCTCAGCATAGAGAGCGAGCGCCGCAGATGGCTCTTCACAGTGTTGAGCGGCATTTCAAGGACCTTTGCGATCTCCGACGGGTCAAGGTCTTCCTGATAGCGGAGTATCACAACCATTCGCGCTTTCTCCGGCAGCGTTTCAACCACCCGGCGCAGCATCTCCGAAAGCAGGAGATCGTTCTCAGCATAAGTCGCGATCGGTTCGGGAACGTCTTCCAAGCTCACTTGAGGGCGCACCTTCTGACGCCGGACCTGATCGATGCACCGGTGACTGGTCACCTTGCGCAGCCAGAATGTCAGGTGCTCGGGCGACTTTATCGAGCGCAGATTCTGGTGCAGGTTCAGAAAGACTTCCTGTGACAGTTCCTCGGCAAGCGATCGATCGCGCAGAAAGTGGTACGCTAGACCGAAGACCATTCCCTGGTGCTTGCGGACGATCTGCTCGAACGCCAGGTGGTCCGTGAGGACCGATCCTTCCAGCGTATCGTCGAGCCGGGCTGCCGTCGGCTTATTCAATGCGATTGTTCCTTCCCACCCCACATTCATTAGTACGCAGAAGAATTCCGAGCGAATGCACTTTTTCAAGCTTAAGACAGAGCCTCGGCGTCTTCGCGGAACTTGGCGTCTTTGCGCGAAACCCTAATCGGAATGTTAGACAAACGAACTGCGTTTCGCGCAAAGACGCCAAGGTCCGCAAAGACTCAAAGAGTGAGTCCTCCAGAACTTACTATGCTAATCGCATCGTATCATCAACCGGAGGCAAAATGAGAAACCCAGGCATCGCGGCCGTTTTGAGCTTCTTTATTCCAGGCGTAGGTCAGATCTACAACGGCAAGATACTTCGAGGGATCTTCTGGCTGATAGTGACACCCGGAGTTTGGATTGGCACCGGAGGATGGTTCGGATGGGTATGTCACATCATCTCGGCTTGCACCGCATATTGGTACGCGCGCCGGCATCCAATGGACTGATATGTTTGTAGCACCGGGTGCAGCCGGAAGTTCGTAATCTCATAGCAATCTTTTCATTTCAAACTTCCGGCTGAAGCCGGCACTACTAAACTCTCATGCGCTCTTTATCTCTCCGGCTTTCGCCATCCTGATAATGTTATCCGCAGCCCGATAAGCGAGCGCCTGGATCGTGCAGGTGGGTTGGCCTCGTCCCGATGTCACGAAACTGCTGCCGTCGCAGATGAAAAGATTTCCAGCGTCGTGCGCGCGATGATACTTGTTCACCACTGACGTCTTCGGATCATTTCCCATCCTGCATGTTCCCAACAGGTGAAACCCGAAAGACTGTTCTCCGACTGGATAAGCCCACTTCTTTTTTGCGCCGGCGGCTTCAAGCAATTCCGTTGCGCGATCCAGCAGGAACTTCGATATCTTCAGGTCGTCAGGGTGGTCTTTGTAAGTTATTCTCAGCGCCGGCAGGCCCCATGCGTCCTTAGCAACATCATCAAGCGTTACGGTGTTTCTTTCCATCGGCAAAGAGGTCGCGTGCGCAAGCGCAATCACGGAGCGAGTGAAACATTCCTTCAGCAACTTTTTGTAGTCGGCGCCCCAGCGCGGCGAATCCGGCGCCAGGCCGCCCAGCGCGAAGCCGATCGGATTGGCATCCAACCGGAAATCGATTCCGCCGCCGCCGTAACACCCTCGCTTTGGATCGGTGTCGTAAAAGTCGTGTAGGATTCGCGAGACGGCCACGCTCTTGAATTCGTTCAGTTCGTGTTCGAAAACAGCTCCGCCCGCGGCTCCTGAGTTGAACATCAGATACTTCCCCACGAGTCCGCTCTTATTAGCCAGACCGTCGGGGAAGCTGACGGATTTAGAGAGCAGAAGAAGCCGCGCGGTCTCGGCGCCGTTCGCGCAAACAACTACGGCCTTCGCTTTTTGAAAAGTCTCAACCTTCTTATCGTCAAAGTAGATAACGCCGGTGACCCGGCCCGCTCTATCGGTCTCAATTTTCCGAACGTAGCTATCAGGCCGAATTTCGCAGTGACCGGTCTTCTCAGCTTCGGGGATGACCGTGGCTAACGTGCTGGATTTGGCTTTCACCTCGCAGCCGTAGAACTCGCAGAAGCCGCAGTGCGCGCACGCGCTGCGACCGCGATACGGTTGAGAGATGACCGCCATCGGCGCGGGTTGCGCGTGCCAGCCAAGCTTGCGCGCGGCTTTCTCCATGAGCGCTCCGGAAGACTTGATCGGCAGCGGCGGAAGCGGATAAGGCTTCGACCGCCACGCGTCAAAGGGTCCCGGCGCTCCCGATATTCCAAGCTCTTGTTCTGCTTTGGTGTAATAGGGCTCGAGCTCGGCATAAGTTATCGGCCAATCGTCAAAACCTGTTCCGGAAATCGGCCCAAGCTTGCTGCGCTCGACGAAATCGATCTCATGAAAGCGCCAGTAGTTTGCGGTGAAGTGAGCAGTGCCTCCTCCTACCATTCGTCCGTAGATGATTGCCGGCTGGACCTTCGCTTTTTGTTTGCTCGTTCGACGAAACGTATTAGGCTGTGTCTTCCAATCGTTGCTTAGAGCGGACTGCCACATGTGCTTGATCTCATCGTGATTGAAATCCTTTTCCTTCAAGTAAGGCCCCTGCTCGAGCACCACGACTTGAAATCCAGCCGAGGACAGTTCCTTGGCTATAATTCCTCCCGCGGCGCCCGCGCCGATGACGACGAAATCTACCGGTGTCTGAGTCTCAAATTTCGGTTGTTGTGTGTTCATAGCTAGAGTCCGTTGGTTTTCGCCTGGTCGTCCTGTCTCCCTGTCACCGTTTCGCCTTACTTCTCCGCCGTGTACTCGCGGTCGTAATAGCCAAAAGGAGCCTTGTAGTTGAACCGGTCTTCGAAGCCGATCAGCTTCCAGCCGATGCCGTTGAAGTTTCCACCATATTCGGGATCAGAGAAGCATCCCATCACGGTGTGCGTGCGAACCATATTGAAGAAAGGCGTCTTCTCGATCTTCTTGAGCACAATGATCTGTTGATCGGGGCTCAGATCGGAGAAACTTGCTGACTTTGGAAACATCTTCTTTTGCCTCGCCTGGAGTTCCTTGAGACCCTTGATGTATTGAGGTTGCTGATCTTTGTCAAAGGTCGTCAGCGCGCGATCGATAAAGTAGATTGCGTGCGCCTCGCGAGCGCCCGGCGTGTCGTCGGTCGGTATGATCTGCGCGGCGATGGCTTCGACTTCCTTTGCCTGGTCCGGAGTGAAGAATGCCAGCCCGGCCGGAGTCGCGGATATAGCCTGATGATGCGCGTGCTCCTGAGCGGCAACAATCTCCGGCAAACGCAATGCCAGCCACGCCGAACTGACGCCGGTCAGTGACCTCATTAGAAAAAGCCGTCTCGAGAATGCATCGGAATTCATAAGCCCTCTCAATCGTATTGAGGTTGTGGATCGCAAGCACAATCGAAAGCTGAACTGGTCGATTGCTTGGGGCAACGTACTAGTTCTTTTCGACGATGTCAATGGCTGGAGCCGCCGAGTGATGATGCATTAGCGAATTGGCCGGCAAGCAGTCCTCAGCATCCTCGGCGCCCTTGCGGTTTTCTTGATCAGTGCCGTGAAATCAACTACGCAGGACGCTGAGGAGCAATGCGATCGTGAGCGAGCAATACGCCATGACTATGCTACGAGCCGCCTCCGGCTTGTGAGATATCGCGCGATTGGTCATCATGGATCCAGAGACTCAGAGACGGATTTTGAAGATAGTCGATGGCTAAACCTAAACTAACGGGCCCCAGACCGGAATGGCTGAAAGTGAGGATTCGCGCTAACGAGACGTTTGATAGCGTGAATCGGATGATCAACGACTTGAGCTTGCATACGGTTTGCCAGGAAGCTCGCTGCCCCAACATCTTTGAGTGCTGGAGCGAGGGCACCGCGACCTTCATGATTTTGGGCGACGTATGCACGCGGCACTGTGGCTTTTGTGCGGTAGGCAAAGGCAAGCCTCTCGAGTTAGACGTCGATGAGCCGCGCCATGTCGGCGAAGCAGTACGCAGGCTCGGTGTGAGGCACGCGGTGGTCACAAGCGTCAATCGAGACGAACTGCCCGACGGCGGCGCTCTTCATTTTGCGCAAACGGTCGAGTGGGTTCGGCGTTTGAATCCTGCCACTCGAGTTGAGGTGTTGATTCCGGATTTCTGTGGCAACGAAGCCGCGCTGAACACCGTGCTTGCGGCGCGTCCCGACGTGCTGAATCACAACACAGAAACCGTAGCGCGGCTTTACAAAAAGGTTCGCCCGGATGCGCAGTATGAGCAGACGCTCGAGCTGTTGAGCCGCGCGCACGCGAGGAAATCAGAGCAGGCGTTGTTAACAAAATCTGGGCTGATGGCCGGGCTAGGCGAGACTGTCGAAGAGCTGCTTGAGACGTTTATGGATATCGCAGAGACTGGTTGCGACATTCTCACCGTGGGGCAGTATCTTGCGCCGACGCCCAGGCACATTCCGATCGAGAGGTACTATTCGCCCGATGAGTTCGCTTATCTTAGATCTGAAGCGCTCGGGATGGGATTCAGGTATGTCGAAGCTGGACCGTTAGTGCGAAGCTCGTATCACGCCGGAAGGCACGCGAACGGTGCTGCCGAGCATGACTACAGCAGCGACCCGGTTTTCGAGGCCGGGCGAACCGCACCGGCCGTTGCACTTCCACTGGTTCAGTTAAAGAGAGCCTAGGACCACGTGAAAATCTTTGTTGTTTGTCGACGAAGTAAGAGCACAGGCCGGCTGAGGTTGGCCGGCCTGGCCTTCAGATTGGATTCCTACTACTTACCGCGTGCGGCGGCCTTCGAGGCCTTGAGCGGGTTCTTGGTCCCGTCACCCGAGCGCGACGATTTAAGCGCCTTTTCATGAGCCGCGCAGTCGTGCTCTTCAGCTCGAGCCTTCCAGTAATCGTTTGCCTCAATTCCCTGAGATAGAAATGCAACCACCGTAAATGCACTGGAACACTTCGGGCAGGTCAAGCGGACCGCGCGCGCTGATCCTCGTTTTGCCATTGTTTCTTTGCTCCTTTTAGAATGAATACGCCATTGACGCGAATCGCGCTTGGCACACAAATTTTGAGCTTACCAGAATCGCGGAACTGATATCAATAGCGATTGCGTGCAATTTCTCGACAGCCGGCTCAAGTTCTTCGGCAACACAGCTAGGAAGTGACCGGAATAAGGTTCTTGAAAGAGTCAGGTGATGGACTTTCAGAAAAGCAAGATTCTCACTGCGTGAGGATTAAGCAGGGCGCATTCGGCGGCAAGCGACATAGAGATCCTGGTGGTGACGTTAACGCACCAAAGGTCCATATGGTCAAACTTCCATCCTTCTTCCTTGCGCTATCGGGTTGGATGCCTGGGAAACTTGACGTAGGGTAATCTGACGCCGCGAACGAAGATCCGGTCTGAGCGAAGGTCGGCAGGCGCCTCAAAACCCGCGCTTCCCATTGAAGAGATCAGGTCGTCTTGATCGACACCGTCTCCGCTTACACCGATCGCCCCCACTAACCGCCCGTTCTTATAGAGCGGCACGCTCCCCGGGAAAATCTGAATCCCATTCGCGAGGCTTGGAATTCCGGTGCAATCGCCGGGGCTGGTCACGCCGGTCTGAAGAAACTTAATCACCGCTTTCAGCAAGTCGAGCTGGAGGCCGTCGTTGAACGGACTAAAATCTTCGTGGGAAACTGAGAAAGGTCCGTTTTCAGCCGCGTCTATTCCATCGGGAAAGAAAGGGCGCTCGAGGAAGCCTTGCGCGCGATCGCTGAATGCTACCGAGCCATCGAGTCTCAAGCCATCCTTCGATGCGGCATCTACGTACTTGCCGAAACCTGCGCTTCTTAACTCAGAAGCCGCTGACGCTTTGCTGAAGAACGCCGCGGTGCGAGCTTTCTGCACACACACATCGAAACCGAAAATCGGGGCGTCGATTGTGCTGAAGATCCCGAGCACCGAGCCGTCGACATCGACTACCGCAATGTTGACTTCGGCTGCGCTGTTCTCAGGTTGGCGGATCGCCGCACGCGTGATGAATGCCTGGCGGGCTGCCTGCGTGAGAATTTTCCTAACTTCCGCTTCGGAGAGACCCGAGACCACCCCGCGCGGAGGAAAGAATCGATCTTGAACTCTACCATCCGGCACTGATGAATCTAACGTGACCACTTTGAAACTCGACGCCGGTGTGTTTGCGGGAGCAGATAGCACGCCGCCGTTTAGTTGATCGAAAGATTTGATGGCAATAGCGGCCGGCATGGGTGTGTTGACGAACGGAAACCTGATGCCGTTAACAACGATCTTGTCCCCTTGAATCTCGGGCGGGGTTTCGAAGCCGCGCGTCGCCGCGCGCGCGACTAACTCTTCGACTGGCTGATCGTTGTCAGTGGGATCACGGTCCAACGCGTAAGAGCCATCACCTTCAACTCCAATGCCGCCGACGTCGACCCCATTCTTGTATAGTGCGATTCCACCTGGGTCCGCAGCGAGACCGAGCGGAGACTTGTTGTTGATATCGCTGCAGACTAGCAGCTGCGAAAACTGGACGCCGAACAGCGGACCACCTGATTGAAAACTGACACCTGGCGGGAAGTGCTCCTGCACGATGAAGCTCGCCGTGCGAGTCGTGAAGCTGTGTCCCTGGCTACTGAGGAACGCTCCGGTTACCGCCTTTGAGATAGCAGCTAGAACTGCCCCGTCAGTAACGGGGACGCCAAAGATCGGGAGCGCCGCCAGATGCAGCCCGTCAAGTCCGCACGTCGGATTGTTGATGCTGTTGCTCCCCGCGCATCGCGTGCCGCCACCAATCGTTATATCGTTGCGAGCCCCGGTCATTCTGAAGATCCCCAGGACGTTTCCTTCCTTATCGACCACCGCAAACGTAGCTTTCAATCCACTCGCTTCCGCCTGGGCCACGCCTTGCGCGATTATCTTTTTGACGTCCTCTTCGGTGAGTTTGCTGGCGTCAGAACCGCTGAAGAGCAAGTGAACGGTGAGTGATGATGCGCCGTCCGGGTTGACGACGGTAACGTCTACGCCGCCGCCTATCTGGGTTTCTGAGATGTCGTTTACCAAAAGCTTCGCGCTCGATTTGATCTTCACGCTGCTTACGCTGATGGGGCCGGCGGGCGCCTTGAGTGTAACAACTGCTCCTCGCTGAAAGTTGTCGCCTTTGATTATCAAGCGGGAATTTGCTGCGTCGTACGAACAGGCTTGCGGATCGATCACCGGCGCCGGTCCGAATTGACCGAGCCATGCGAGTGAGTGACCGCTAAAGCAAAGCAACACCGAAATGGTTAACAGCAGGCCGCCTGTCAGCAGTCGCCTTCCTTTTGGAGTTACGCGCGGCTTGATCATCTCAAATAGTCCTGCGCAACGGTAGGATCGGACAAGAAACGGGTGTCGCCCGATAAAACGCGGCGCCAGTGTAGCCTATCTCTGAATGCGTTGCAAGCAAACAGTCAAGAAAAATTGACAGTGTAATAAGCCTAATGTAGGATATGCTCCGCCAACGACCCCGGTCCGCCCTCTGCAAGGAGACCTGAATGAAGCAATGCCCCGCTTGCAAACGAGAAATGAGGGAGCAACTGCTCTTCTGCCCGTTTGACGGACAGACTCTAATCTCGGTTGGCCAGGGTGACAAGTTCATCGGTCTCATTCTGGATGACAAATACCGCATAGACGAAAAGATCGGCGAAGGCGGTATGGGAAAGGTCTACCGCGCGACTCACATTCTCATGGATCACATTGTCGCGATAAAAATCCTTCACCCCCATCTTTCGTCCGACGAGGTCGCGGTAGAAAGGTTTCGGCGAGAGGCGCGTGCCGCAGCTTCCATTCGCCATCCGAACGCGGTGGCGGTAACAGATTTCGGAGTCAATAAGGAGAGTGGCTTATCTTACCTCGTAATGGAGTTTCTAGAAGGCGTTGAGCTCCGGGAAGAGATTAAGCATAGGCGGCGTTTGGGGTTTGAAGAGTCCTTCATCATAACTCACGAAATATGTTCGGCGCTTCAGATCGCACACACTAAGGGAATAATTCATCGCGACCTCAAACCCGACAATATCTGGCTTTTGAAATCTGACGACGACTTCCCGAGAATCAAGGTGCTCGACTTCGGCATCGCTAAGCTGAGAGCGGGTAGCGTTACCAATCTGACTCAGCAAGGTGTGATTGTCGGAACACCTTATTACATGTCACCCGAACAGTGCATCGGGGATGATCTGGATGCTCGCTCGGATATCTATAGTCTGGGAATAATCATTTACGAGATACTGACTGGGCGAGTGCCTTTTCGGGCAAGCACGCCAATGGGTGTCGCGCTCAAGCATGCCAATGAAGCTCCCGTGCCGCCGCGCGAATTGCGCTCGGATCTGCCTTTCCCGATTGAAAACGTGGTGCTGCGCGCGCTGAGGAAACACCGCGAAGACCGCCCGAGTTCCGCAATGGAGCTGGCACAGGAATTTGAATCGGCGCTCTATCAGGCAGGAGTGGAGCTCAAATTACTAGGCACCGGGATCAGCAGCGCCGATCAGTCCAGGATAAGGATACCAGGCTTCATCTCCAACCCATTCCGCAACGTTCCCGACCATGTCATTGACCATGCACCAACTGTGACCGTTCGGATAAGCGCCGGCCTCCGTGGGACCGCCATGACCATTCTCCCTTAAGTTCGCATACTTGGAGTCCCAGTCATCGCCCCAGGGGTGAATCTTGTTTGCCGTTCCACGTGCGGCATATTCCCACTCGGCTTCAGTCGGTAGCCGTTTTTGCGCCCATCCGACATAGGCCTTTGCATCAAGCCACGAAACATTGACGACCGGCAACTTCTCTGTGCCTGCCTTAAAGCGCCCGTTCTTCCAGTGCGGAGGCGGTGGGAGTCCCGTTCGCCCGATGAACTTGTAATACTCTTCATTGGTAACTTCGTTGATGTCGAGGAAAAAATCGCCGACTGTCACAGGATGGGCCGACTTGGAGTTAGCATAGCTTCTAGGATCGTTGCTACCCATCATGAACTTGTCACCTTTAATAAACACCATGCCTGGCGGCACAATTCTGGGAGGGTCGATCGCTGGTGAAGTCTTGTTTCCCGAAAACATCAGAATAATGTACGCCAGAGCGACAAGCACCGAGCCCACCAAGGCCGCCCTAATCAGAATCGTCCTGTGTTTCCTTACTAGCTCGAAGAAACCGCCGAACACCGGATGGTCGGGAAAAAACCAGCCTTCAGTCGAAAATGGTTTGCTGACTGACGCGGCGCTCGACATTTGCTCTTCAACAGGGCGACCCATCGGCTGCGTCGGCGTGTGCGAGTGCTCGAGAACTAGCCCGGCAATATCCACCGAGGCAGAGGGTTGAGATTGATCTGGCGCTAGAGCCTTGGCCGTACCCGCATAACCCAACTGTTCAGCGGTCCTGCCCTGCTGTGGGAGTCCCTGTATCCTGGAGGAAGCCGCGGACCGAGCTGCAAATGGTGAGTAAAGTATGCTCGTCCCAGCGAGCTTCGGCTCTAAGCCGGCAGCGCAGAGCGCCCTCTCAAATTCCCGGGCTAAGAGGTTTTCGCGGGGGGTCTTACAACAATTCCAAAGATGAGTTTCTGATGACCAACCGATCGTACTCTTCTCCCGGCCAGAAGTCGCTTGAAATTGGTTTTCGATGTGCCAGGGACGGCCCGAAATAATAAGTTAAAACTACTAGTCGAACTATTACTTTTAGTTGAGCTTACGTATAATAGCTGCCGAAGCGAAGGACCTTCAGGAGCTGGCCTCTGTGATTATCTGTTTAAAGTGTGGAGCTGCGAACAGGCCCGGCACGCCTACGTGCCGGATGTGCTCGAGTCCGCTTACACAACTCGACACTACTAGCTCAGATGGGCAAGACGAGGACTCGCTGTATGAAACGGTAGTCTTTAAGAATCTCAGGACGAAGCAGGGCACAGTCAGTCTAATGGAGTGCCTGATCTGCCCTGATTGTCAGACCGTCAATCACCTCGGCTGGTTATTCTGCCCACAGTGTAGCAAGAAGGTTGACGCTTCTTTCCTACAGACGTTGCAGCCGACCGATCAAGCGCCCACAATGGTAGGAACGATTGCCGCGGATCAACCAAAGCCGCAAGATCCGCAACCAGTTGTCGCCCGAACACCGTTCGTAGAGCATCACCATCCGCCGGCAGACCACCAGCAAGCCGGGCCTCAATCGTTGGCCAAGCCCCAACCGCACCGAACCGCAGTTCCGGAGCAACCTCCGCGGCTTCCGATAGAGCAGAGCAACGGATCAGCGGATAATTCAAAGAGCGCTGCTCGAAGAGAATTTAATGACGCGGCATCTGTTTCCGAGGGAGAAACCACTGCTTGTTCCGAGTGCGGCTCGCAAAACGCTTCCGACTACTCCTTCTGTCTGAGTTGCGGCGCACCGCTTCCGGCCACCAAGACGGTCGCGATGGCGTCAATCGCGAGCCCCGCCAAGGCACGGCTGCATTTGCTCGAGCAGGGCGGCGAGCCCGGCTGTACCTATCCCATCAGAAACGAAGTAAGCATAGGTCACACCGAAGGCAGCATTACATTCCCGCGGGATAGTTTCATGTCAAGCAGCCATGCGCGCATCGTAAGGCGGGGTCCAGATTTTGTTTTGATAGATGAGGCAAGCAGCAACGGCACCTTCATGAAAGTCAAAACGGAGACAAAGCTTGAACCAGGCGATGTCATTCTGGTAGGCCAACAGCTTTTTAGATTCGAAGCTTGATCTCAAAGGCGAGTCTAAGTGGATCAACATCTCTCAGGATCTATGTCTACGCAAGCGAACGATATTTTAGTTTCGGTATATGCCCGCACGGATATCGGGAGGAAGCGTAGCGGAAATGAGGACGCTTTCCTGATCGCCGATCTTACGAGTGGTAATGTTGGGCTTGGGCCTGAAATGATTACGCATCCCGTTGTGATTCTATTACTGGCTTTGCTGATTTGCGCTGAGACTGGATATCTATTATATAAGTTTGGCTTTGGTAAATAGTTATTCACGTACTCGAATACGCCACTGAACTGGCGTGAGTCCTAGAGCAACATCTGTGATCAAACTTTCAGGTCCGAGGTCTGGATGCAGAGTCGTCGAAGCAGGTTCGCCGAAGGGGGTTCGATAGTGGCGCCTGCGAAAGAGGGAAGCATGCGACTGAGGTTAACCGTCATCGCTTTATACTCGGCGGCGCTGATGTGTTTGACATCCGGCTCGTTAAGCTCGCTCGCATCCTCTCTGACGCCTGGCCCTTCGCCGGAAATTTATCGGAATGCCGCATTCCAGCAGGACAGGCCGGTTCTCGGGCTCGATCTTAATGGCCGCCGCGGGCTTGTTCTCTTTCATCACAACCCTCACGAGAGTCTCACGCGAGTCTCGGGATTTCCCCCGACTTTTCTGAACAAGCCGACCGGTCTTCTTAGCTGCGTGATTTGCCATCACCGCCGAGACATCACCGATCCGTCGAAGCCGGATGTCACCGATCTTACCGACATCAAACAGTTCCAGAAGTGTTCGAATTGTCATCGGGGTGAAGGCGACTCCCGGAACTTCTATGACACCGAGGGCTATGAGTTGAGCGATCGTGAGGCCTATCACCGATTGTGTGTCGGATGTCACATGACCAAAGGCGAGCTGTCCTCGAAGGGGCTTTATAAGGTCGCGGAAAAGATCCCGCTCAAGTGCGCAGACTGCCACGATCGTGAAGGAGTCCTGGCCGCCAGAGTCGATCTGATGCCGCCGACTGTTCCGACCGAGGCGCCCGCGCCGGTAATCGAGCCTGAGCCTCCGCTGGTCAAGGCTGCGCCCTTCCCGACTCCTCTCGATCCGCCAACCGGTTATGCGGGTCCCTCGCGAATCGACAACTCCAAACCCGATAGCGCTGACTCGCTGCCTCGAGCCGATCGCTGGCGCATTGGCTTTCCCGATGATCCGCGCTATCAGAAGGGAGAAGTGTATAACCCGTACCGGCAAAACGTGCTCAAGGGTGACTATCCGATATTCGGCCAGCACACGTTTCTGGTGCTTACGGGCGAGAGCGAGTCGCTGCTGAACGCGAAACGTATTCCAGTGCCGAGCAACGTCTCGGCGCAAAACCCTGACAGCGAAGAGTTCTTCGGACGCGGGGCGCAGTTCTTCTTCCGTCAAAACTTTTCGCTTTCATTCGAGCTGTTCCACGGCGACGCTTCTTTCAAGCCGATTGATTGGCGGATTCATATCACTCCGAACTTCAATATCAACTATTTGCACACGCAGGAAAACGGAATCGTCAACATTGACTTTCGCAGGGGCAACACCCGGACCGACGGGTACGTCTCGTTACAAGACGCGTTCTGCGAGGTAAGGCTGGGGGATACAACGCGTGTCCTGCCGTTCCTATCCGGCAGCAGAGGCGGCGATCGGAAGAGCGCCTATTTCGACTCAACGTCAATTAGAGGCGGCATTCAGACTTTCATAAGCGATTTTCGAGGACTGATTTTCAGCGACACAAATCTTGGCGTCCGCGTCTTCGGCAACTACGCGAACAATCGATACCAGTTCAACGCGGCATACTTCTACATGCTCGAGAAGGACACCAACAGCGAATTGAACACTCCGCACTTTCGCGATCAGACTGTATTGATCGCAAACTTGTTCAGGCAGGATACGAAGTTCCACGGCTACACCTCGCAGTTCAGTTTTCATTTCAACGATGATCGGCCAAGCCGGCACTTCGACGAGAACGATTTCATTGTGAGACCAGCTCTTATCGGAGACGTCAAGCCTCATGGCATCAAGTCGTACTATCTGGGATGGGCGGGCGACGGGCACATGGGACGGTGGAACATCTCTCACGCGTTTTACGAGGTGCTGGGACACGATACGCATAACCCCATCGCCGGAAGACAAACCGACATCAATGCGCAGTTGGCCACGGCGGAATTGTCGCTTGATCGGGACTGGTTCCGGTTCAAGGGATCGTTCTTTTGGGCGTCGGGCGATAAGAAACCTTTTGACGGCACGGCTCGCGGGTTCGACTCTATCCAGGACCATCAGGAATTTGCCGGCGGCGCTTTTAGCTTTTGGAACAGCCAGGCGATTCCTCTGACAAACACCGCGGTCCTGCTCACGACACCCGGGAGCCTGCTGCCCGATCTGCGAAGCAGCAAGACCGAAGGACAGTCAAACTTCGTCAATCCGGGTATCTTCGTTTACAACCTTGGAGCAGAAGCCGAGATGACGCCAAAGCTGCGAACCATTTTTAATGTGAATTATTCGCACTTCCATCACACCGAGCCGCTTTCCGAGTTGTTGTTTCAGCCCGATATTCGCAAGCCGATCGGGCTCGATTATGGAGTCGGCGTGTTGTATCGGCCGTTACTTAGCGAGAACGCGATTTTCTCCGCCGGCTTTTCGTCGCTTGTGCCGGGGAGTGGATTCAGGGATATCTACAGCTCGAATTGCAGCACTGGAATGTGCGGCGCGAGGTCAAAGATTTTGTATTCGGCATTTGTGAAGTTGGTGTTTGTGTATTGAATCCCGTAGGGATGGGATGTTTATGGTGAGGCCCCTTGAGTTGCGGGTCCGGTCCTGGTCGTCCGAGTTCTATAAACATCCCACCCCAACGGGGTTGGCAGCCAGGTATTGATTTGTTGGCGATCGTAGTGGGAGATAGACATGAGCGAATCGAAGAATCGCGCGATCAAGTTGATGGTGATACCAGCGCTGGCGTGCGTGTACTTACTTCTATCACTCGATCATGTCGCCGCCACCGGTACGCCTTTTCAGGCCGATGCAATCGCGAATCACGACACGTCCGCAACTGCGCCTCCTTCGCAACCATCTCAAGCGACCGCGCCATGCGACCCGGCATCCGCCAAAACAACTCTCTGGGGAATGACCGCCGCTGAAGCGAAATGCCGAAGCACCGGTTGCATCGATTGCCATCAGGGCATAGAAGACATTCACAACAGCAAGGTCAACCTCGGCTGCATTGATTGCCACGGCGGCCACGCTGAAGTGAGATTGCCGGCGGGCGCTCAAAAGAATTCTCCCGAATACAAAGAAGCCCAAAGGAACGCTCACATCCAGCCCCGGCTGACCGATCTATGGAAGACCTCCGCCAATCCGCAGAGAGCGTACGCCGCAACCAACAAAGAGAGCGCCGAGTTCATTCGCTTCGTCAATCCCGGTGATCTGCGAGTTGCCGCGATGAGCTGCGGCTCTTCCGACTGTCACACTCGGGACGTTCACAATGTCGGCAAAAGCATGATGACTACCGGCGCGATGTTGTGGGGCGCGGCGCTCTACAACAACGGTTCGTTCCCGCTGAAGAATTATCGATGGGGCGAGAGCTACGCCGCGGACGGCACGCCTCAGCGGCTGATCACCGTTCCGGCGCCGACCAAAGAAGAAACCGAGAAGAAAGGTGTTCTCCCATATCTCGATCCGTTGCCGCGCTGGGAAATCACTCACATGGGCAACACCCTTCGCACGTTCGAACGAGGTGGGCGCAAGGCCGCCGAAGTCGGGCTTCCTAATCCGGAAGAAGCACCGGGAAAGCCGACTCAAAATCTTCTCAGCCCTCGCGGGTTTGGAACGCTGCTTCGAACCGATCCGGTGTTCCTGGGCTTGCAAAAGACACGTTTGCTCGATCCGATGCTTTCCTTGTTTGGCACGAACGATCAGCCTGGGGACTATCGCTCGAGCGGATGCACGGCGTGTCACGTTGTTTACGCCAACGACCGCGATCAGTTTCACTCGGGTTCGTACGCTCAGTTTGGACACGACGGCGCGACTCAAACCGGCGACCTTGCCTTAAGAGACGCGCGAGACAACCAACAGCCGGGACATCCAATAAAGCATCAGTTCACTCGAGCGATTCCCTCGAGCCAGTGTGTCGTATGTCACATGCATCCCGGCACGCTGGTGCTGATGAGTTATTACGGCACGACTTGGTGGGATCTCGAGACCGACGGCGAGCATATGTACCCGAAGCCCGGCGAGAAGGGTTACGAGAAGCCGACGCCAGCCGAAGAACAGCAGATTCTCGCGCGCAATCCTGAAGAGTCTTCGCTCCGCGGAAAGTGGCGCAGCGTCGAGTTTCTTCGCTCGCTTCGTGATGAAATCAATCCTAAGCTCAAGCACACGCAGTTCGCCGACTTCAATGGACACGGCTGGGTGTATCGCGACGTTTTCAAGCATGACCGCAAGGGGAATCTTCTCGACGCGGACGACAACGTGGTTAAAGACGTGAACGCAGACAAACTCAAGCGCGCGGTTGAGGGCACAACCGAAGACCTGGCGAACAAGGAGCTGCCGGTTCATCTGAAGGACATTCATCTCGAGAAGGGAATGCACTGCGTTGATTGTCACTTCAAGCAGGACAATCACGGCAACGGCAAGCTCTACGGCGAGGTGCGCGACGCAATCGAAATTGATTGTGTTGATTGTCACGGCACGATTTCCAAACGCGCCGATCCGACCTCGAAGGATGCGCGGACTTCGGCCGCCGCCGGTGGAAATCAAATGCTCAAGTATCGCGAGCTGGAGTCTGGCAAAGACCGGTTCTACAAGGACAAGGACGGCAATCTCTTTCAGCGCGCGGCGGTGGCTAAGGACAAGGACGGCGACCCGGTCGTGTGGCGTGTCAAGCAAGTCGTCGACACGATCACACAAGGTAGCACCGACTACAACGAAAAAGCGGCGCTCGCAAAAACTATTCGCAGGGACAACCGGACATGGGGCAGCGTGCCCGATGACGACCTGAAGCTTGCTCATGCAAACAGCAGCATGACTTGTTATACGTGTCACACCTCGTGGACGCCGAGCTGCTACGGCTGCCATCTCAAGATGAAAGCCAACCAGGAGCGGCCGATGCTCCACAACGAAGGCGAGCAGGAGCTTCGAAACTGGACTTCATACAACTTCCAGACGCTGCGCGATGACGTGTTCCTGCTCGGACGCGACGGCACCGTCACCGGGCGCCGCTACGCCCCGGTCCGCTCGGCGTGCGCGGTGCTGGTCAGCTCTCAGAATCAAAACCGCGAGTGGATTTATTCTCAGCAGCAGACCGTGTCGGAAGAAGGCTACAGTGGTCAGGCGTTCAGCTCGCACTTCCCGCACTCGGTGCGCACGAAAGAAACAAGGAGCTGTGATGATTGCCACCTGTCGAACAAGGGCGACAACAACGCCTGGATGGCGATGACCTTGATGCAGGGGACTCAGTTCTACAACTTCATGTATCGGTTTGTTTACACCGCGCTCGGCAAGGATGGGTTCGAAGCGACGGTCGTGACTGAGCGAGACGAGCCCCAAGCGGTCATCGGAAGCAACCTTCATAAGCTGGCTTTCCCTGAAGAGTACAAGAGACACAAAGAGGACCACAATGAACTGAAAGAAGCTTACGAGCATCCTGGCAACGACATTTCCCGCGGGCTCAAGCCGTTCGGCAAACAGGAGACTGAAGTTCTCAGCCTGCAACTCAGGGGCGAATATCTTTATGCGGCTGCCGGGAGAGGTGGATTGCGAGTCTACGACGTAGCTAACATTGATCAAAAGGGATTCTCGGAGCGGATGACCACGGCGCCGGTTTCACCGATGGGTCAGCGCTTCTACGTGAAGACCAAGTACGCAACGGCCGTCGCTTCCCCAACGACTCTGGGAGTTGACCCGACCGCTTCGTTGCCCGACAGCCTCTTCCCGAAGAAGTACCGGATACACCGGCCAGAAAATGAAGAGGCGCTCAATCGCGACGACCATCAACCGATTCATCCGTTGTACGCGTTTCTGTATGTCACCGACAAGTACGAGGGTTTGATACTGGTGAATGCGGCAACGCTTCTTGACGGCAATCCACAGAATAATTTCCTCAAGCGGGCGCTGACGTGGAACCCGAATGGAGTGTTGAACGGAGCCAACAACATTGCGATCGCCGGGAATCACGCTTACATAACCTGTGATCGGGGATTGGTGATCGTCGACATCAACAATCCCTTTAAGCCTCGCGTCGTCGGCGAAATCGGGGCGCCGGCTTTGAAGAACCCGCGCGCGGTTCAGATTCAATTCCGCTACGCTTTTGTGTGTGACGCCGAAGGTGTGAAGGTCATCGACGTTACCGACCCGGAACGCGCAATCGCCGTCAGCGGCGCGGTGGTTTCACTTGCGGAAGCCAACAACATCTATCTCGTGCGCACCTATGCTTACATCGCGGCGGGTAAGCAGGGCCTGGTCATACTCGACATCGAGCAGCCCGAGCGCCCGCGCATCGATCAGGTGTTCAACGCTAATGGGCAAATCAACGACGCTCGAGATGCAAAAGTCGGAATGACTAATGTGAGCTTGTTCGCTTACGTTGCGGATGGTCGCAACGGGCTTCGGGTGGTTCAACTGACTTCGCCTGAATCGGTGCCGGGCAACTTCGGGTTCAGCCCGCGTCCTAATCCCGAGTTGATTGCGACGAAGCACACACACGGCCCCGCGCTGGCTATTTCGAAGGGGTTGGACCGCGATCGCGCAGTCGATGAGAGTGGCAACCAGCTGGCGGTCTTTGGCCGAAGAGGCGCGAGACCGCTGAATTTCACGGAGATGCTGAAGATGTATACGATCGGCGGAAAGCTGTTCACGGTTCCTCAGATTAAAGACAGCAATAGCAAAGAGAATAAGGATATTCGGGGATTCTACGGGGCGCCGAATGGCCGGCCGTAGAAACGCCGCATATCAGATTTGAGATTTGAGATATTTGAGATTGGAGATTTGAAAAACAAAAGTCCAGATCGAGGTCTGGCGCTTCAAGGCGGACGCAATCGGGCAGAGATCGGTATGCACTAGTGATGTAGGCGAGGATGAATAATGACATACGAACGATTTGAAGATCTCCCTGTATGGGAAGCTGCAATCGAATTCGCGGTGAAAGTGTCGGTGTTGACGGCCCAAGAACAATTCAAAGGACACGGCGGCTTGCGAGATCAGCTTGAGCGTGCGGCGGTATCAATCTCGAACAACATCGCGGAAGGCTTTGAACGGGGGACGACTCAAGAATTGCTGACTTTCATTTACATTGCCCGCGGGTCGTGCGGAGAGACCAGATCCGTCTTGTGCCTGCTTGAGCTCTTGCCACACTTCCGAGATCTCAAATCTGAAATCTCAAATTTGAAATCGCGTTCAGTCAGCATTTCCCGACAGCTCCAAGGCTGGGCGAACTCTCTGCAGAACTCACAGATCAAGGGCCAGCGCTACCTCACGGATAACACGCGGCGCGCTTCGCAAGCTGCTCGCGAGCGGGAAGAGTTTCTTGAAGAGCTTAGAAGAATGCAGGAGGAGAGAATAGCGAAGTTGCACGAACGAAAGACTGAAACAGGAGTTAGCGAGCTACACGCAGGCGAAGCCCGATCTGAGAGACTTTGATGAGATTCAAGCTGGTCATCTTGATAATGTTTGTAATCGGCATGCCGGGGCTGCTGCCGGCGCGGTCACGCGCGACTTCATCAGTTGAGAGTCAGGCTGATTGCGACCGGATCAAATCCGACGACCCGACCGCTCGAGTCATCAAGCTCGATCTCAAGGGTACGCGCGGCGTAGTCCTTTTCCGCCATCGGCATCACGAAACCTACTTGAATCCCGATAGTCAGTTTGCTCACCAGGGACAACAAGGCGCTGAGTGCATCGGCTGTCATCACAAGCGAACCGAGTTCAGCGGCGTGCCCGTGCTTGTGAAGTGCATCGCATGCCACGGCGTAGACGGCGATCCTAAGAACCCAAGAAACAGGGACGGCGATGAAGAACGGTCCCAGCGGGCGTTTCACGATCTGTGCATCGGCTGCCACCGAGCTTCAAACGCGAAGGGACTCGTGAAGTGCGACAAGGCGCCCGTCGCTTGCGGGGAATGCCACGCGGCGAAGTCTTAAAAAGGAATTGCAAATTGCAAATTGAAAACTGCAAATTGAGAATTGCCGTGATGTGCAGGCGAGTTGCGCGGTTTTGCAATTTGCATTTTGCAACTTGCATTTTGCAATCTCTTCTTGTGTTGGGCGTCCTGATTGGCCTCAGTCTCTGGATGGGGCTCACGTCTTCTCCCGCGAATGCGAGAGAACTCTTCTCATTGGAGCAAGCCAGGGATAGAACCGGACACGGTGGTTTTCCCCACGACCAAAAGGAACACCTCAAGATCGTATGTGCTGATTGTCATCTTTCCGGTAAGGAAAGGCCCGCGAGAACCGATCAGCCGATGGCGAAGGATTTTCCTCATCTTGCCTGCATAAGATGCCACAACTTCGCCGCTGAGTTTTTCAAAACTGCGATGGGCCAGCCAAGCCGCTTCTGTGGTGTGTGCCACGAAACAAGACGCATTTCCAGGCTCGACAAGGCGCTCAAGCCGGGTGTTTTCCCGAAGCCGCAACTGAGTGACTTTGACGACGCCTTCTCGCACAAAGCTCATCGCAAAACCTTGCCGGCGGATTTTCGGATTGTGCCCACAAGCAATCCGCCATATGGCCTTCAGTTCAAGGCCGGTGAGACGCCGCGCTGCACGGATTGTCATGAGCAGATTGAGAAGGCGCGCAGCGACTCGAAAGACTCGAAAGACATGAGAACGGAGTCGAATCATGCGGCCTGCTTCACATGTCACGGCGGAGCTATTCCCGAACCGCGGAGCGTATCGGCGGAATCCTTTCCATACGCGAATGACTGCAAGGTGTGTCACGAGTTGAACGTCCTGGGAACAAGCGCTCGATCATTTAGTCTGTTTCGCGGCATAAAGGGCTTTCGACACGACGATCACGACCTGGACATTCGGCCAAAGAAGCGCAGCGATTTTCCACTGCCCACGGCACCCGATCGATTGTGCTCGGAGTGTCACAAGCCGATCGATCAGATCGAGAAACTCAACGCAATCAGATTGCCGGAAGCCGGCAGTTGCAATACGTGTCATATCGATAAGAAACCCGGACTCCCGGGGAGATTGAGCGATGAAGTGCTGAACAAACTGAAGCGCGATTAGAAAGACAGGTAAGGGCGGCCCTCCGTGGCCGCCCCTCGGTTCCAAGCACGCGTAGATCCAGGTAAGGGCGGCCACGGAGGGACGCCCGTACAATGCTACTCGGCGACGTATGACAAGCGAGACTTCAAAGCGAATAGTTGCGGTGGCGTTCATCCTGCTCGCCGGCTTTTGCGCGTGTCGAAGCACAAAGCAGAACCTGAACAAGCCAATTGACAGCCCGCCGCCCGCCGCTCCCGTAAGCCAGTCTCCATTCGACGTCGTTGATTCGAAGTTGATCGACGTAGTCTCACCGTTCGATCACAATCGCAAGGAGCACAAGAGCAAGACTCAGGATTGCGCAACCTGCCACCTGCGCGCGTCCAATGATGCCCGACCCATAATGCCCGGACATCCGGCCTGTTTCGATTGTCACCAGAAAGATCTCTCGAATGTTGATAGCAAGATGTGCATCGTCTGCCACAAGACGCCGGTCACGAAAGAATCTGTTATGGAATTTCCGGCTCGGTTCATGCAATTCGGCCTCAAGCGTTTCTCGCATCGCGATCACGCTAGTCCCGAGAAGATGAAAGGGCAGATGGATTCCGACAAGATGCCGGAGGGCGCGCCCAGATGTGATTTCTGCCATCGATTTGACGGACAGGGCTTGAAGGCCAGCATGCCAAAGCATCCCGAATGCTACGCGTGTCACGTCCACCAAGCCAACGATAAGTTCGCCTCCTGCGGAGCCTGTCACGCAAGCAAGCCGAACGCGATGCAGTACGGCGCCACGCTCGGAACTGCGTTCAGTCTTTACAACTTCAGGCACGGGCCGCATCTCAAGAAAGCGGCGTGCGATAGATGTCACAAGACCACGGAAGTACCTGCCGATCAGCCGCGTGCCGACATTCTTGAGATCAACACTGCTCGAGGACAGAGACACCACTCGACTTGTTGGACCTGTCACGCTCAGGCGAAAGAACCTGTCTGCAGCAATTGTCATGTCGGCGGCGCGCCTTTCTGACATTGTTCAGTGCAGGCGTTCAGAGTACCGGCTTTAGTTGGGCAGCGCCTTCGTTAATCGATTAGTTCGGCAATGAAGGTACTGCCCGACTAAAGTCGGTACTCTGAACGCCTGCTGCGAACGTGTTGCCAGCTTCGAACGTGTTGCCTGCTTGGAACGTGTCGCCTGCCGCGAACGCTGAACTCTGATTCTCGCCGTGCTATACTTTCGCGGATTAAGCCTCGGGAATGAGTGCCAATATCCAAACAAGGGTAATGACCGATGCCGCGGGAACATAAGAGTCGTCGCGAAGTCCTCAATGCCATTCGTGACGTCCCCTCGCTAAAAGATCTGCTGTCGGAGCACGATGGGCACTTCGATCATGAGCTTGATCTTGAAGTGAGCGTGTATGGGCGCAACTACGGCGGCAAAAAAGTCGGGCCGTACTTGCGCTTGCTTACCTACGAGCCCGGCGAGGCTGTGATGACTGAGGGCGAGTGGGGCGGCAATACGTTTTATTTCGTCCTCGACGGCCACGTAGATGTTTGGATCAACGCGCCTAACAACCAGACAATCAAAGTAGCGGAGCTCACACCCGGCACTCAGGTTGGTGAGATGAGCGTCCTTGCCGGTGTTCCCCGGAGCGCAACGATAAAGGCGCCGGCCGGCTCCCCCGCAAGTGTCCTCGAGATCCAGCGGCCCGCCCTGCGGCTGCTCCGCAAGCTCAGCGCGTTCGGCGAGAGTCTCGACCGATCTTATCGCGAGCACAGCCGCGACGCGATGATCGAAGATCTCAAGAACATCATCAGCCTCACGCCGGAAATGTTTGCCGAACTGAGGTCGATCTCCGCTTTCAGGGTCTTTTCGAAGAACCACTCTCTGATTCGCGAGAAAGCTACGATAGATCGGATACACCTGGTCAAGCAGGGATGGTTGAAGCGCTCACGCGAGGCTGGGGATGAAGACTATCTCGGGCAAGGCTTCTGCTTCGGGTTGGAAGGCGCGATAAGAAATGTAGTGTGGCCTTATTCGGTTACTCTGATGGGGCGAACCGAGGCGCTCGAAATACCGCTCAGACAACTGCGGCAATATGTAGGGCTGCGCGAGTCGCTGATGCGAGAATTCGCTCGGTTTACGCCTCCCGATCTGGGCGCGAGTGTCAGCTCCGAACCTGGAGTCAAAGCTAAACAGCTTGCGGCCCAGCAAAGCTTGATCACCACTGGTCTCGTAGACGCCACCAACCTGCTCGTGATGGATATGGATTTGTGCGTGCGTTGCGGCAATTGCTCGCTGGCGTGTCACACGATTCACGGACAGTCTCGCCTGTTGAGGCGCGGTATTCATGTGACCCGTCTGGAAGCCCCCAAGCCGAGCGCGATTCAAAGCGTGCTCTCGCCGGCGGTGTGCATGCATTGCCAGGATCCGGAGTGCCTGACCGGGTGTCCGACCGGAGCGATAGGCCGCTTCGCACTTGGCCAGATAGACATCGATACGAAGACCTGCATCGGCTGCGGCGACTGCGCGTCGCAGTGTCCCTATAACGCTATCTCTCTGATTTCTCGCAAGGCTAAGCCTCCCGAGACGAAGGGCGGACTAAAAGAGAAGTTTCGGGATTATCTGCGGCTTCGCCCGGAGCCGCTGCCGCCGGCGGTAGACGCGACCGAGGACCTGCTGGCGGTGAAGTGCAACCTGTGCAGCGATCGCGTAACCCTGAATCCGCCCGGCGTAAAAACTCGCGCCTACAGTTGCGAGGAGAACTGTCCGACAGGCGCTCTCGCTCGCGTGAATCCCAAGGAATACTTTACCGAGATAGGCGCAATCCAGGGGCTTGCTTTCCTCGATCAGAATCACGCGACAGGACGAAACATCCATCAGTCGGATCCTCGAAAACGAATCACCCATACCACTGGAATATTGCTTACGCTATTGCTGAGCGCGGCCGCGATCGTTGGGCTGCGAGAATTCGGACTCGGTGAGCGGCTGGCCGGGTTTCTCAACATGCGTTGGATCACCGGACTCGCCGGGTTAATTGGAATCGCCGGGGTGATGACCTATCCGGTCAGGCGCCAGATGTACAAGCGGCGCGCCGGGCCGCTCAGATACTGGCTACTCAGCCATACATATCTCGGAGTAATCGCCGGAGTAATGATACTGCTGCACGGTGGAGTGGATTCCGGAGGCGCACTTACTACGCTATTGATGATCAGCTTCGATCTCGTGATCCTCACCGGGATACTGGGGATATTTTTGTATCTAATCGTGCCGCGACTGATGACCCGAATTGAAGGCGCTCCGCTCCTGATCGACGACCTGAAGCAGCGTCGCGAAGAATTGAAGGCCGAGTTGGCGGAGCTCGGCAGTTCGCCGTCGGAGGCCGTTCATCGCGCGGTCAAATCGAGGATCATCCCGCGTTTCGTTTCATTCGGCTACCTGCTGCGCCAGTATACAAAACGAGAGAGTTTGGAGGCTTTGATCGCGTCGGCAAAGCAGGAATTCAGCGCAGAGATGAAGTCGCTCAGGGACGACGAAGTCCGAAAGAAAGTGGAGCGAGCGGTTGAAGCCGCGGCAACCCTCCGCCGGGTGGATGCGCTGATTTACCTCCATAGGTTGTTGAAGGTCTGGCTGCCGCCGCACGTTGCGACTACCTCGCTGATGCTGGCGCTGTTGATTGTCCATATTATTCAAGTGATCTACTATGCTGCGCGATAGCGATATTCACTAATGGCCGGAAAGAACCGATTCATCATCAAGCGAAAAGACAGCGATGTAGCTGTCGACGACGTCATGCTCGAAAGCGATGGCCTGACTATTGGGCGGTTGATCTCCAACGATTTGTTGCTCAACCATCGCGCGGTCTCGCGAACACATGCGGGAATAAAGGAAGTCGGCGGCGATTTCTGGCTATTCAATTTTTCGAGGTCAAATGGGACCTCGCTCAACGGCGAGCTTGTCGACCGAACGCCCCTTGCCGATGCCGATGTTATTCAGATTGGTCCTTACCTGCTGCGAGTGAATTATCTGCAACAGGCATTAGTAATCACAGTAGAACGGCAACTGCAGGTTCAGACCGCGGAAGGCTCGGTTGTTCTTCCAACCGGTCCCGCCGGCGGAGCACAGGAAGATGCGGGCGCGACGATCATCATCAAGTCCCCCATCGTTCAAGGCGCTCGAACAGTAACGCCTGGTGGAACTGAACGATTCCAGGGAACCGGATTGCTGACAGGCGTGCTTCGCGTAGTTGATGAAAAGGCGCTCGAGATATTCTGGAAGAACCGGAAGAGAGAGGCCGGCAAAATCGAAGCGAAGACCCCGCTGCATCCGCGCGGCGGACGGAGAGTCGGGAAGTCCCAATTCAACTGGAGGCCTACTCTGGATCTTGGAAAGGCCTGGCGCAAGTCGTATTTTGCCTGGGGCGCTCTCGGTTCGGTGTTTGTTTCAATCGTGTCCCTGATCGCTTATCAGGGCGCGTTTTCGCCGGGCACGGTGTCGGTCGCTCATACCGCCGCGCTGGTTTCGACACGTGGAATTGCCGATCACGCGAATGCGAATTCCTGTTCCAATTGCCATGGGGTGACGAGCGGGATGGAAGACAAGTGCATCGCTTGTCATTCAACTCCAACCTTCAGACCTTCGATCTATGCCAAGCATAATCGCGAGAACATTGGCTGTGTTAGTTGCCACACCGAGCATCAGGGTCCTGATATTCGAACCGGGCTTGTGAGTTACGGACTGTGCTCCCGCTGTCACAACGGGGCCTACACGATTAAGACCGGCGAACGAGCGGGCAGCTTGCTGCCCATCCCGCACGGCGGAACGGTGGGATATCCGGTCGTCGACGGGAAGTGGCGATGGAAACTCACGGCTGACGATCTGAGAAAGAGAGAACTTCCGGAGAGATGGGCGGCCGACGATCCAACAGTTCAGTTTCACAGCATCCATCAGTGGGGCCGCATGCTGAACAAGACCAGTTGTGTAGACTGTCACAGCGCGGGGGTGCGAGGCGATGCCCGTTACCGGCAGTCGCCCAAAGATGAGTGTGCGAAGTGTCACTCAGTGACAACCGCCCAAGGTGTTCAGCAGCAAGCCAACTGCAATACCTGCCATAAGCAGCACGGACTGAGCGAGGACGATGCGAAGGTGTTGGCCGCAGGCGGCACAGATAACAAGAAACTAAAAAACTACCTTGCCAACCTGGACACCGGCGGCGACGAAGGTTCCGGAGAGCGACTGGCGACCGCGAGCGCCAACCTGTTCACGGTGGTCGGCCCCGCCGATGTCCTGCGGCAAAACAAGGGCGCTTTTGGCGCTCGACTTATGTCAAAGTTCGGGGCGCTTCCATGGTACGTGTGGCTTGGGCTGATCGGCGCATTGCCGGTCGCAGGTCTCGCAGTGATCGCGGTTGGCGCCGCGCGGCGCAAGGGCTCTCTGAAGACGGCGACCGACGACGTGAAACCGGCTCCCACAGCCGATCCCGTAAGAGCTGGATCGATCGATTTGGAGAAGGCAAAGGCAGAAGGACCGTCCTATCCTCATCCTGTCATCGATCCCGTCTTGTGTATTGGCTGCCACGCGTGCGTTGAGGCTTGCCCGCACGACGTCCTTGCGATCGTCAACGGCATCTCGACGCCGGTTGCGCTCGATCAGTGCATGGAAGACACGAGCTGCCAGGTGGAATGCCCGACCAATCCGAAAGCATGCATTGTAATCAACACCAATAAGAAGATTCCGCCGCGCAAGGTTCCTTCCCGCGATCAACGGTTGCAGACAAACGTAGACGGCATCTACATGATCGGCGACGTTTCGGGTGTTCCTTTGATCAAGAATGCGATCAACGAAGGCGGGCAGGTCATTGATTACGTCATAGAGGAGCTGAAGAAGGAAGGCTCGAATGCAAAAGCCGACTACGATGTTGCTATCGTGGGGGTCGGACCTGCCGGCTTATCCGCGGCTGTAATCGCGAAACAGCGCGGTCTTCGCTATGTCGCGATCGAGCAGGATAAGCTGGTAAGTACGATCGCGAACTATCCCGCCGGCAAATATGTGTTCTTCAAACCGGACACAGTCGAAGCGCGCGGTGGCATCCCACTGCCGGGACCCGGCGACAAGAAGGAATCGATGCTCGAGGCCTGGGCTCGCTCGATGATGTCGAACGGAGTCGAGATTCGGGAGGAAGAGAGCTGCAAGGAAATCAAATCCGAATCGGGGATGTTTAACGTGGTCACGGAACTCGGCAAGCTCAAAGAAAAATCCGAATATCGCGCTCGAAAGGTGATCCTTGCAATCGGCAATCGCGGCACGCCGATGAAGCTCAGAGTGCCCGGCGAAGAGCTGAGGCGAATCGTGCATCCGGGTCCGGCGGTCGCCAAACACTGTCCGAAATGTGGTGAGCATCGCCACGGCCACGCCGCTCATTGTGTGAAGTGCGGCCAGACGCTTCCAGTCCGAACGCCGGAGCCTTATGAAGACATGAAAGTGAAGTATAAGCTCTCAGATCCGGACGATTTCGCCGGCAAGAAGTGCATTATCGTAGGCGCGGGAAACTCGTCGATTGAAGCGGCGGTCGACTTGACCGGATTCAAGCGCGACGGTGATTCGATCACTTTCACTCGCACGAATGAAGTGACTTTGGTGGTGCGCAGTGACTTCAAGGGCGATCTCAAACTTGGTAACAAAATGAATGTTTACGATTGCATCGATGCCGGCAAGATCAAAGTATTCTTCAGGACCGAGATCAAAGAGATCATGGAAAATGAAGTAACCTTGATGGACGTGCGAACCAAGGAAGAGAAAGCGCGGCTCGCGAACGATTATGTGTTCGCGTTGATAGGCGGAGAGAAACCGACGAAATTCCTGGAGGGACTGGGGATCAAAATCGGATAAGGGCTGTCGTGCAGGGGCGGCTCTCCGTGGCTGCCCCTCTCTGCCGACAAGAGCTTGTCCTATGCGAGCAGGGGCGGCCACGGAGAGCCGCCCCTACAGGTTAGGTGAACGGAGGTAGCGCGCGTGAGAGTCAAACTTCTGCCGAGCAGCGCGGGGCGATCGTCGCAGTTCCAATCGCTGACGTCGTTCACGATTGACGATCGGCTTGCGATTGACGCAGGCAGCATTGGTTTCGCGCTTGCTCCCCACGAAATGGGCAGCATTCACCACTTCATCATCACTCACGCGCACACCGATCACACCGCTTCGCTGCCGATTTATGTAGCGGAAGCTTTTCCGGTGCTTGAAACGCCGGTGATTGTCTACGGAACGGCGGACGTTGTATCCGTCCTGAGAGAGTTTGTCTTCAACGATCGAGTCTGGCCAAACTTCGAAGCGATTCACCTCAACAACGGCAGCGGCCCGGCGCTCGAGTTTCGGGAGCTTCAACCGCGCGAGACAGTAAACATCGCCGGGTTCGACGTGACTCCGATACCGGTCAATCACCTTGTGCCTACTGTTGGCCTGCTGATCGCCAGCGAAACGGCGGCCGCGTTGTTCACTTCAGATACGTACACGACCGATGAAATCTGGAAAGCCGCGGCGGCTGCCAAAAACTTGAATGCGGTGTTTGTTGATGTTTCATTTCCGAATGAAATGGGCGAGCTTGCCGAAGCCTCGAAGCATCTAACACCCGAGCTCCTGGCGGTTGAGCTGGCGAAACTGGATCGCGACGTCGCGGTCTACGCCGTGCACATCAAACCAACCAACCGCGATGAAGTGATACGGCAGATCACCGCGCTTGGCGACTCTCGAGTTGCAATCGGCGAAATCGATCGGGAATATGTTTGGTAAGAGAATATGGCGGCAAAGCTTGTAATCAGGCATTCAGAAACCGGAAAGACGTTCGAGTTTGATCTGACCCGCGACGAGATACACATTGGACGTGCCGCGGATCGCAACGAGATCGTGCTTGATGAAGGTCAGGTATCGCGCCAGCACGCCCTCATAAAGAGAAGCGGGCAGGGCTTTAAGCTTGTGGACCTCAACAGCGCGAACGGCACCTTCATCAAAGGAGAGCGGATCAAAGAACACGCCCTCAGCCCCGGCGACGTATTTTCGATCAGCAGATTCGCCCTCGAGTTCAAAGACACTCCCACTGCTCCCGTCATCAAATACGAAGAGCAAAAGATGGGGAACACCGTCTTGATGCGCACACCGTCAGAACTCGCCGCGGTCATCCCTAAGATGGACCAGTCGATTGTCGCCAGCGGCCCGACCTCGAAGTCGCTTTTGGAATACGTCGATGTGTTGAGGAAAAAGGCGGAAACGCTCTCGCGAATCTATGAGCTGAACCAGATGCTCGCGTCGGACTTCTCGCCGGAGGACATATTCAAGAAGGTAAGCGAGATGGTTTTTCGGCTGACACCGGCGGACCGTTTTCTGGTGTTGTTGAAAGACGCGGATGGCGGGGACCTGACGACTGTTGCCGCCGAGTTTCGCGATTCGACACCCGCCGAGTCGCGCGAGCACCTCACCATCAGCAAGACGGTTGTGGATCGAGTGATGGCCGAGCGCGTGTCGCTTCTGTCTTTTGACACGCACTCGGACCAGCGGCTTATCCAGGCCCATTCGATCGTGATGCAGAACATCTCTTCCGTTATGTGTGCTCCGCTGCTAAGCAAGAACGATGTGCTCGGGGTGGTGTATGTCGATTGCCGCGAAAAACTAAAGCTGCTCAAGGAAGACGACCTCGATTTGTTGAACGCGGTCGCGGCGGAAACTTCCATAGCGGTGGACAACGCCCTCACTCACAAACGCCTGTTGCGCGAAGAGTTGGCTCGCGCGAAGTACCGGCGCTTTATGCCGCCGCACGTGGTGGACGAAATCCTCGAGAATCCGAATACTCTCAGCCTCGGCGGAACCAATAGCTGTATCACCGCGCTGTTTTCCGACATTCGCGGTTTCACCTCGATGTCCGAACAGCTCCGTCCGGAAGTGGTGGTCCAGATACTCAACGAGTATTTTGCCGATATGACGCCGATCGTGTTTTCGAACGAAGGGTTGCTTGACAAGTTTATGGGTGATGGAATGATGGCGCTGTTCGGAGTGCCTTATGCTTGCGACGAAGCAGCCTCGAATGCGGTGCGGGCCGCGATTCAGATGCAGCGCCGCATGACCGCGGTCAATGAAGAGCTGGCCGCGATGGGGTTGTCGGAGATTACCATCGGGATCGGAATCAACACAGGAACGGCTACGGTGGGGTACATTGGATCGAGAGATCGAACCGACTACACCGCGATCGGCGACACGGTAAACCTCGCCGCTCGTCTGGAAAAGCGCGCCGATCCCGGGCAGATAATTATCAGCAAGTTTACATTTGAGGCGATCGGCAGTGCGTTCCCGGTCAGGCCGTGCGATCAGATAATGGTCAAGGGCAAGCAACAACCGGTTCAGATATACGAGGTGCTCTGGCAAGAAGCGATGGAACCCTCGATCCGTCGCCCTACCAAGATGGACTGAGCGGCATGTAGGGGCGGCCCTCCGTGGCCACCCCTCTTCGCAAGCCCGAAAGTATTCACTGACCAACGAGGGGCGTCCACGGAGGGCCGCCCCTACATGCTGTTTGCGGCGACGCGCGCAGCGCCGAGCAGCGCTGTCTTGTCGTTCATGATCACTCGGACTGGTATCGCTTCAAGCAACGGCGAGAGCCTCCCTTTATCGGCAAACGCCTTCATAAAGGTCCCGTCCTTCAGCTTTTCGATGATCTTCGGCGCGATGCCCCCGCCCACATACACTCCCGCGATCGCTTTGAGCTGCAAGGCTACATTGCCTGCGACGGCGCCGTAGATGCCGGCAAACATGTCGAGTGCTTTAACGCACATTTCACACTCGCCCGCGAGCGCGGCATTCGCGACAACGCTGCTGGGATCGCGGTCCTTGAAGCGCTCGGCGACGGCAGGTGTTTCCTTTGCGTAGTTGATGTCACGAAGAAACGCGTAGATGACAAACAGGCCCGGTCCGGACAGTACTCGCTCGACACTTACGTGCTGATGCCTCGTGAGCTGATCCTGCAACAACTGAATCTCGAGCTGGTTGCGTGGCGCGAAGTCCACATGTCCGCCTTCGGAAGCCGACGGCATCAGCGCTCGACCGTCCCAGAATAAACTCGCGGTGCCCAGGCCCGTGCCCGCGGCGATCAGCGCAGCGTTGCCCGGTTCCGGCGCACCCTGGTTGAGGGTGACGAGCTCATCGGATTTGAGTTCGGCAATGCCGTGAGCGGTCGCTTCGAGATCGTTGATCAGCGCTATTGAATTGAGTTTGAGCAGCGCGGCCACAGGCTGCGACTCTACGACCCAGGGGAGGTTCGTCGTCGTGGAACGCCCTTCGATGACCGGACCGGCTACGCCAACGCAGGCTGCGGAAACGACGCCGGCGCCGGACGTAAATTCGCGTATTATTGTTTCGAGTCCGGGAAAGTCTCGGCTCGCGTAGCTCTGCTCACGACGCAGCATCATTGTGCCATCGACGATGTCAAACAAACCCAGATTGGTTTTGGTACCGCCAATATCACCGGCTAGGATCATAGTTGTAGAATCAGGTCTGTCGAATGATGAACTGTTCCGGAGAAACTAGAATAGATGCCGCTTTCTGACGAGATCTAGTGAGGCTGGGCTAGTCTTGTAGCCCAGCAAATCCCAATATCATTCCTAGAAGACCGAGTATTACATAAACGGCGAGTAGTAACTTGCTGTGTCCGGTCGATAATTCAGTTATGAATCCAGAAACGAAGGCACCGAATAGGGCACCGCCTATCGCAAGCATAAAGTCCTTCCATTACTTTCGTCTTTTTCTATTCTGAATGATATCGAGGGCTTCATGAACGTGAGTGCTCAGGACTTCATCGTCCCGTCTCTGGAAGGCGAGAGTCTTGGCTAACGATAAGCGACGCAGCATAATCATCAACACTTTCTTTTGCTAGGCTCACCGCGTTGGCGTGGAGTGGCTTGTCAACAAGCTCAGACTGTTTGTCCGGCATCCAGTTCTCTTCTTTTTGTAATGCTGTCGAAATCAAGGTCGAGCATCTTAAAGAGTTCTCTTTCCTTTGAGCGAACTCTCTCAATAACCTCTTTCCTTTCCGCTTTGCGTCTATTGTCGATAAAACGTTCTAACAGGAAAGGAACCGATATACCGACGACGGAAGCAATAAGGCTACCGATCAGGTAGAGATAGGGTTTCGGAACCTGTGGTAGATCAGAAGACACGACGGTTACGGCCTTTATGCTAAAAATGACGACAAGTAATGAAGAAGCGACAGAGATAATCAAGGACCAATAGAATTCTATTCGTGCCCAGTAGCTCATAGAGCTATGAATGATCGACAGTCTCTGGGCAGAGTGAAGGCCAAGATCAACATAGTGGTTCGATTCGATCTTTCCTTTTCCTAATCTGAGTTTTTTGCTCTTCATCTCTCCGCCCAATTAATAAGGAACCTATCTACCATCATTATTTGCCTTGATCCGGTTTTGTCAACTCATTGAGGTCTTCCTGTTGGAACCAACTATAGAACTAGCGATCGAGTTTCTTTACCAGTTCGCCCGCGGCCATCACTGCTTGTTCATACACGCGGTCGTGGCCCACGATCTCGATCTCTCTGCCTATCAATTCGCCTTCGCCTAAGCCCTCGTAGCTGAGCACGCGCTGGATGTGGTTTTCGTCTCCGCGCCTAACCGATGTCTCGATGCGCTGGCCATCCGCACTCCTTCTTACGGTGAATGAATCCCCGTTATCAGCTGCGCGGCCGCCGCCGCATCGCAGAGTCACCAGCGCTATGTGGCCCGGTTCGATCTCGCGTGTCGTCTGAGTGAACTGGACTGTGATTGCATTGGAGTCTCCTGAGAATTCAAAGCTCGTTGTCTCGTTCGTTCGTTTGCCGGAATCCGCCTGAATTCGCCAGCCCAGCCGGCTGGCCAGCCACGAACCGAGCAACAAAGCACGCGCGGGGATTGCGGATGGGTCGACAGTCGAGGATGCGTATTCGATGACGACACGGTCCAACCGGTCGAGATGTGAACGATACTCCGCGACGTCGTAGAAACCCGCAAGGAGCGCCCGCCACGCCGTCAACCGGGCCCAGTTCAGATCGCTGATCGCGCTCCATCGCGGCGTATCATTCAGTACCGTCGCCATCTTTGCGATGTCGCCCTGCGGATCGTTAAAGAAAGCAGAGTCTATTATCACCCGGTCCGATATGTCGGTCAGCTTTCGGAAGAGCGCTTTGTCCTGAATGCGCGGCACCGCGCGCCACCAGAGATAAACAGGGAGATCCGATAGGAGCAGCGGAGCTACTGCGCTGGGGACATCGTTCACTGCCGAGCCTGACGCGCTGATCGTTACCTGTTCGCAGCATACCTGCTTGGACGTTGCGGTCGGCAAGGTGCATCGCGATGTGACCTGGGCCTCCAGTCTTGCGTCCGATGAGGACGCGTCGGCGAGCATCAACACCGCACGGCAAGGATGCGCCGCGGTTATGCCGGAGAGCATATCGTTGACCAGATCCGCATCAGAAGGCTTCGATGTATAGACAAGCAGGTTCAGGATCGAAGAGCGAATCACTCCGTGGTCTTCGTCTTCAGAAGCCTGTTGCCACAAGGAGGTCAGCTCACGTTCGATTGCGCCAACATCGATTGCGGAGCTGGATGGTGGTTGCGTTGAAGTACTCATTCTATAAATCCTCAGTTAAGAATCCCAGGATCATACTGTGTTGCTCCCTCACAATCGCGTTGCTCCCTCTGCGTCCTCGGCATCCTCTGCGGTTTCTCCGCATTGATTAAGACAACCGCGGAGGACGCCGAGGACGCGGAGGACTGCTTGCCGGTCCAAACACTAACATCACTACTATTCTTCTTTCCTCGATCATCACGGGCGGCGCCATTCGCGGGCGTCGCGTTCAATTAGTTCGTCCGCTTCGGGAGGTCCCCAAGTGCCCGCTTCATATTTTGGAATCTCTTCCCTGGAATTTTGCCAGGCGTCGAGAATGGGCATCACGATTTCCCATCCGCGCTCGGTCATGTCGCGGCGCGCATACAAGGTCGAGTCGCCGAGAATGCAATCGAGCAGAAGCCGCTCGTAGGCTTCCGGCGAAGCGACGCCGAACGACGCGCCGTACCTGAAATCCATGTTCACCCATCTTATTCGCGTAACCTGCCCCGGAACCTTCGCGCCGATCCTGAGCGTGATGCCCTCGTCGGGCTGCACTCGAATAACCAGCACGTTTGGCTCAATTTCCTGTTCGGCGCTCTTGAACAACTGAAGCGGCGCCTTGCGAAACTGAATCGCGATCTCGGTCACTCGCTTTGGCAGGCGTTTGCCTGATCGCAAATAGAACGGGACATCGGCCCAGCGCCAGTTGTCGAAGTAGAGCTTGACCGCGGCAAACGTGTCCGTTTGTGAGTTCGGCCGCACGTCTTTTTCTTCGCGATAGCCGGTAACCGGTTTCCCGGCAACCGCGCCGGTTGTGTATTGCCCGTGCACTGCAAATTCGTTCACCTGGCCGGAAGGGATGGCCCGGACGGCCTGCATGGCTTTGATCTTCTCGTCGCGGACCGCGTTCGCCGAAAGGCTGATCGGTGGTTCCATCGCTATCAGAGACGTTACCTGAAATACATGATTCTGAATCATGTCGCGAAGCACGCCCGCGGTGTCGTAGTAGCCACCTCGGCCCTCGACGCCGATGGCTTCGGCGTTCGTGATTTGTACGTGATCGACGTAGCGCCGATTCCATATCGGCTCGAAGATGCCGTTTGCAAAACGAAACACCATCAGGTTCTGCACGGTCTCTTTGCCGAGGTAATGATCAATACGATAGACCTGCTCTTCGTCGAAGACCTTTGCGACTTCCGCGTTCAGCGCTTTTGCGCTGGCGAGATCGTGACCGAAGGGCTTCTCGATGATGATTCGAGTCCACCCTTTTCCTTCAGGTCTTGCGAGACCGGCCGCGCCTAATTGCTGAACAGCTTCGGCATAGAGCGAAGGTGAAGTCGAGAGGTAGAAAACTCGATTGCCCGCGGTGCCTCGCTCGCGGTCGATCTGATCAACAAGCGTGCTTATCTCCTGATAGGAGGCTGCGTTGTTCACATCGCCGGCGATATAGAAGACGCCCTTGGCGAAGCTTTCCCAAACCTGTTCATCGACTCGCTTTGCCTCCGAATAAGTCACAATCGCGTCTTTCATTTTGTCGCGGAACTCATCGTTGCTCATCGGCGAGCGCGCGAATCCTACTATTGCGAATTCGGCAGGGAGTAGTCGCTGCTGTGTTAGACGATAAAGCGCAGGGACGAGTTTGCGCTTAGTGAGGTCACCGGAGGCGCCAAAGATTATCACTGTGCATGGATCGGCGGCGCGTTCGAGTCTTACGCCTTCTCTTAATGGATTATCGGGTTTGCTGGGCATCTCTATTCCTGTTGGCTTCTTTGGGTGCTTTGCGGTTCTTTGCGTCGTTGCGCTGAGAATTCCCGTCCCGCAAAGACGCAAAGGACCGCAAAGGCTACTTTGCTAATTCTTCCCATTCCGTGTGAACGAACGCGCCGCTTAAATCGTCTGCGCGTTGATACGTGTGCGAGCCGAAAAAGTCCCGCTGTGCTTGCGTCAGGTTCAGCGGCAAGTTCGCCGCGCGGTACGTGTCGAAGTACGCGAGGCTTGCCGACATCGCCGCCGCCGGTATGCCAAGCGATTGCGCGGTAGTGACTGCTTGCCGCCATCGAGGCTGAGCCTCCAGCGCCCACGCTTTGAAATCCGGATCGAGCAACAGGTTCGGCAGATCGGCCCTTCGCTGATAAGCCTGTTTGATCTTGTCCAGAAACTGCGCGCGGATGATGCAGCCTCCTTTCCAGATTCGGCTCAACTCGCCCAGGTTGACATCCCACTTGTATTCATCGGACCCGCGGCGAATCAGGTTCATGCCCTGCGCATAAGAACAGATCTTGCTCGCATAAAGAGCGTCGTGAACGGCATCGATCAATTCCTGTTTGTTTCCCGGGTACCTCTCGCTCGGGCCCGGCAGTTGTTTGCTTGCTTCGACTCGTTCGGCTTTTAGCCCCGAAAGCACTCGCGAATCAAGCGCCGCCTGCATTGTAGGAATGACCACTCCAAGTTCCAGCGCCGTCTCGGCGGTCCATTTGCCGGTCCCTTTTTGACCGGCGACATCCAGGACCTTGTCCACCAGCGCGCCGCTGCCCGAGGGATCGCCGACGGTGAAAATCTTCGCGGTGATCTCGATGAGGTAAGAATTGAGATCGCCTTCATTCCACTTCGCAAAGACGCTAGCCAGCTCGGACGCCTCGAGCCCAAGCGCGTTTCGGAGGATGTCGTAAGCCTCGGCTATCAACTGCATGTCGCCGTATTCGATTCCGTTGTGCACCATTTTGACGAAGTGGCCCGCGCCGTCCGGCCCGATGTAAGTCACGCAGGGTCCGTCATCCACCTTGGCCGCTATCGCTTCCCAGATCGGACGAATCTGCTCGTAGGCATTTCGGTCACCGCCGGGCATAAGCGAAGGCCCCCACAGCGCGCCTGATTCGCCGCCCGATACGCCCGAACCGATGAAGTTGAAGCCGGCATCCTTCATTTCCTTTTCACGCCGGCGTGTGTCCTGGAAAAATGAATTGCCTCCGTCGATAACGATGTCACCGGCGTCGAGCAGAGGCTTGAGCTGCGCGAGCACCGCGTCCACCGGGCCGCCGGCCTTAACCAGCAGGATGATCTTGCGAGGCTTCTCGAGCGAGTTGACGAAGTCCTGGATCGAATAAGCCCCGATGACTTGTTTGCCTTCGGCGCGGCCCAGGAATTTGTCGACCTTCGAGGTGTCCCGATTAAAAACCGCGATAGGAAATCCATTGCGCGCGATGTTGAGCGCAAGATTCTCACCCATCACGGCGAGTCCGATCATTCCGATTTTTGCGAGCTCAGGTTTCGTTTGTGCGGTCATTTGATCCCTCTTTCTTTTTTCTTTCGTCTGGGCCGAGTGTCGATCACCAAAGACTCGAGGTGGAACTCGAAAGCTCAGTCAGCGTTTTCCGGCGTAAAACAGCTCGACTGGCAGCGAATCATAGGCCGCTCTTGACGTGATCGTTCGGTCGTCATCGGTGAAGATCTGAAGCCTTATCATCGCGCGCTTCTTGATATCTTTGATCGAAATCACCCAGTCCTGATCACCTTTTTGTTCGACGGTCGCCTCACCTTTGTTGCCTTTGTCGTTGTAGACCACGTCATTGACTATCCTAACGATCTTGCCGGGAAGGTCTCTCTTCATCCTAACGACTAGCTTTTGACTCAGAATGTTATCCTTATCGGGTGAATGCTGCTGTACAAATTCAAGAAGCTTGAGATCGTTCAACGGTTCGTCGGTCTGATTGATCACGACCAAATCAATGGTGACCTTCTTCCCTTCGTTGTACGGCTCCATCACGCAAAAAAGCGGATAGGTTGTTATTGCTCGTGCCGGACTAAAGAAATCTTGGATCGTTGTCTTGAACGGGAGCGCGGCAAGAAAGATCAGCAAAGCTGTGGTCAGGTTGACGACCACCGGCCTGGCTATCTTCTCTTTTACCTCCCACCCGCTGAACAAACCCTTCAATCTGGTGGATGAGCGCCAATTCTTCAAAATATTCATCACTCGAGCAGGCTGAACCGTAGCCAAATGTCGCCCACGTAAATGCAATCGCGAGAACTCAATTCATCCTGAGTCTCTCCTTTACGCGTCTCAGATCGTTCCTTAGGTTTGCGAGATCGACCTGAATCCCATCGACTGCACTGTCTGACTTGTCGTCCGAATCTGAATCTCCGCGTATGCCCGATCCGCGTCGAAGCGCGCCAACCAGACGGTCGACTCTCGCCTCCAATCTTTTGTCCGATTCCCGCAACTCGACCGCGAGGTCCCTTAATCGAATCTCAAGGTTCCGCACGCGTTGTTCCGTGGTCAACTGCGGTCCTTCTTCGGTGCGCCCGCGCGTCTCCTGCGTGTGAGCCATTCCCTCCTGGTTCTGCGCGGCGAAAGGCGATCGGTCCTGCAGCAACGCGAACATCAAGCCCCCGACGAGAATCGTGAGGCAACGGCGATTTGTGATGGTTGAAGTGTTCATGAGATATCCTCCTTAGTGAAGTTCAACCGTTGTCGATAAAGCTCGAAGCTTATGGTTCATACATTTTGCTCCGTCAGCAAGCTTGCAGCCGCATGATCTATCATCCACAACAACGTTCCATTGGCCGGGCGAATAAGCTGACTCGGGTAAAGATCAGGCTGATAGCTGCCTTGGAGCACGTTCTTCAGCATTTCTGCCTTGTCTTCTCCGGCGGCAAGAAAAGTCACATTGCGCGCATTGTTGATCGTGGCCGCAGTCAGCGTAATCCGGTGAGCCGCGAACTTCTCGACATAGTTCGCGACGACGATTTGCTCGCCCGCCGCCAGCGCCGCCGAATGGGGAAACAACGAAGCAGTATGTCCGTCGGGTCCCATTCCCAGAAAAACCAGGTCGAACCGAGGCAGGCTCGATAGCGGCGCCGTTCCACTCTTTGGTGCGCTCGATCCCGCGAAGAAGAATTTGCTTAGAGCGCGTGCGTATTCTTTGGCCGCCTGGTCGGGCTCCGGAATCTCGGTGGGAATGGGAAAAATGTTTTGAGCAGGGACCGGCACTTTCGAAAGCAGCGTCTCATTTGCCATCCGGTAGTTGCTGTCGGGATGATCGGGCGGAACGCATCGTTCATCTCCCCAGAAGAAGTAGATCGAAGACCACGGCACGGTGTCGGCGAACGGATGCTCGGCAAGCAGCGAGAACATAGCTCGCGGCGTCGAACCGCCGGATAAGGCTACGGTGAACCGGCCGCACCCGACAACGTACTGATCCGCCAGTCGCGCGAATCGTCGAGCGGCCTTGAGCGCGAGTTCTTCTGCGTCGCGATAGATGCTCACATTTGCGCGAGGAGTTTTAAGGATCTCAGTCGACATAAGATAAAGAACTGCAAATTTCAAATTTCAAACTGCAAATTTCAAATTGGAAATTGGAAACTGCAAATTGGGAATTTCAAATTGGGAATCTCAAATTGGAAACTGCAAATTGAAAGCCTGCAAGTTAATCAGAATCATCCGCGGCGCTCAATTTGCAATTTGCAATTTGCAATTTGCAATTCTCAACTCTCAACTCTCAACTCTCTCTCCTCCTCCAAAGCCACGCTCCGCCTCTGACGCCATTCTCGTTAGAGATGATCTGTACGTCAGCGTCCAACTCGAACTTGATTTGGTCCGCGTTTCCGCCTCCGATGTACAGCTTGTCGAAATGGGTCAGTAAGCGCAATGTATCGATCGCTCGTTTCACGCGTCGATTCCATTTCTTCTTGCTGATCTTCCTGCGCGTCTTATCTCCGATTTGCTGGTCATAGTCTTTGCCCTTTCGAAATGGAAGGTGCGCGATCTCCAGATGCGGCGCAAGAACCCCGTCCATGAACAAAGCCGAGCCGAAGCCGGTGCCTAGCGTGATCACCATCTCGAGTCCTTTGCCTTCGATTGCACCGTAGCCTTGCATGTCGGCGTCGTTGATAACCTTCACGGGCTTGCCCAGGCGTTGCTGAAGCGCGCCCGCAAGGTCAAGACCCATCAACTTGTCGGTGCCGAGATTGGGAGCGCTGATGATCTTGCCGTTGCGCACGACTCCCGGGAATCCGACCGACACGTAGTCGAAAGCCGGAAGTGGCTCAACGAGCTTGACCAGGGCGTCGACCAGTTCGTCCGGCGAGCAGGGGTGTGGAGTCTCGACGCGAAGGCGGTCGGTCTTGAGGTTTCCGTCGATGTCGAGCATTGCGGCCTTGAGCCCCGTGCCTCCGATGTCGATCGCGAGGATACGCGCCTCAGGTAAAAGCTCCGGTTGATCGGTCACTGTCTGTGCTGTAGGTTGTTGCGCTGTCATTGCCCCTCCTTGATCTGTTCGAAGCTGGTCCACTCTGTGTGGACGTGCCCACGTTCGGGATGGTCGACTCGCTCATAAGTGTGGGAGCCGAAGTAGTCGCGTTGGGCCTGTGTAAGATTCTGCGGCAGGTTTTCGCAGCGATAGGAGTCAAAGTACGCGAGGCTTGCGCTCATCGCAGGCACCGGCACGCCGATTCCTATCGCAGTCTTCACTGCAAGCCTCCAATTCGCCTGGGCCTTGCTGATCCAACGAGTGAATTCATCATCCAGCAGCAGGTTCGGCAAATCGCTACGGCGGTTGTAAGCGTCCATAATCGAGTTCAGGAAGCGCGCGCGAATTATACATCCGCCCTTCCAAATCCGCGCCATCTCGCTCAGATTGACGTTCCAGTCATATTGGTCCGAACCTTGTCGAATAAGATTCAGGCCCTGTGAGTAAGAACACATCTTCGAAGCGTACAACGCGTCGTGAACTGCTCCGACAAGCTTGTTCTTATCTACACGGGCACGTTGCGCTCTGGGACCTTTTATTCTCTTGCTCGCAATCGAGCGTTCCTCTTTCATGCTCGAGAGTACTCGCGCGTCGATGGCGGCGGCGATGGTTGGAATCGGAACCCGCTGGTCAAGCGCCTCCTGCGTAGTCCATTTGCCCGTGCCTTTCTGCTCCGCTTTGTCGAGAATGAGATCGACCAGCGGCTTGCCTGTGTCAGGATCGCGATAGCGAAATATGTTCGCGGTGATCTCAATCAGAAATGATTCGAGCGGTCCCCGGTTCCATTCATCGAAGATGTCCGCAAGCTCCAAAGCGTCGAGCCGCAATGCTGAGCGAAGAATATCGTAAGCCTCGGCGATCAACTGCATGTCGCCGTACTCGATTCCGTTGTGGACCATCTTGACGAAGTGGCCCGCGCCGTCCGGCCCGACATAAGTGACGCAAGCTCCCGAATCTGTCTTTGCGGAAATGGCTTCGAAGACCGGGCGGATGTGCTCGTACGCTTCGCGCGCGCCACCGGGCATCAGCGAAGGTCCGTTACGCGCGCCTTCTTCGCCACCGGAGACGCCGGACCCGATAAAATGCAACCCGTCTTCGCGCATTGCTGCTTCACGCCGTTGGGTATCCTTGAAGTAGGAGTTTCCGCCGTCGATAAGGATGTCGCCGTCTTCAAGCAACGGTTTGATTCGCTCGATGGTGATATCGACCGGCGCGCCGGCCTTGATCATCATCATTATCCTGCGAGGCCGCTCGAGTTGCTGGACGAACTGTTCGAGAGATTTTGCACCGATGAATTCCTTGTCGCGATTCTCGGCGATGAAACTATCGACCCATTCAGTCTCGAGGTTCCAGACGGCGACGGGGAAGCCGTGTTCCTCGATATTCAACGCAAGATTGCGACCCATCACCGCCAGCCCGATCATTCCGAATTGCGCGCGCTTGGGTTTTAGTTGTTCGCTCGGTGTCATAAGTTACTCGTACTTTCCTTAGGGTCTTTGCGGGCCGCAAGCCTCTTAACGCAAAGCCGCAAGGACGTAAAGACGCGATAGGGAAGACCAGAGAACTCCTTGCGGCTTTGCGTTAAGAGGCTTGCGGCCCGCAAAGACGCTAAGAATGCTCTCCTGCTAATACGTACTTCTCAATTCCGCGAGCCCAGCCTTCGTCGTCGTTTGAAGTCGTCACATAAGTCGCGGCTTCCTTCACTTCATCCACCGCCTGGCCCAGCGCGATGCTCAAGCCCGCTTGCTTGAACATCGCGATATCGTTTGGTCCGTCGCCGATTACCGCTACGCGATCCGTCGGCACGTTCAGAAGATTTGCGAGTCTCACGACAACTGTGCCCTTGTGAATTCCGTAAGCAGTCACATCGAGAAAGCGCGGCTTAGATCGGGAGGCCGACACTTCCGTTGCCAACTCTTTCAAGATTCGCTGTTCGGCCTGCGCTACAAGTTCCGGGTTGCCGACGACGGTCAGCTTGTTTGCCTCTCGAGTCATACGATCGACGTAACCCTCCAGCACGGCCGGGAAACCTGAAGTGTGCTCTTCGCGATCGACGAATGCGTCTCGCCACGGGACCCACCAGTCAAGTTCATCGTAGAGCCACACGGCCAAACGAAAATCATCGGCGATGGATTTCACGCGACCGATGATCGCCGCTGAAATAACGCTGCGAGCAAGAACATCCCCTTCTCGCTTGACCACCAACGCGCCGTTGAATGCCGCAAACGGCCCGCTCAGTTTGAGCGCGTCGGCAAGAGGAACGATGCTACGCGGAGGACGCGAGCTTGCCAGCGACAACGCGATGCCTCGGTCGCTGAGTTTTGCCGCTGCGGTTCTGGTAGCTTCGGTCACTTCGTGGTTGGAAGTGATCAACGTGCCGTCGATGTCCGATATCACGAGCGAGATTGGCGACGGTGTCGGCATAAGATTGAGACTCGTTTCGCGCTAAGCCGCCAAGGCCATGTCGGGGCGGTCCTGGCCGCCCTCGTTACTTACGGCGCAGTTTGCACGGAAAAGGGGCGGCCACGGAGGACCGCCCCTACACTCACTACCGTGCCTGCCCTTGCACAACCGGAAATGCGTCCTGAACTACTTTCAGCAGCGTGCGCAAGCCCGCGGCAACATCGGCGCCCAAATGAACGCGAATTGCCCGGCGGTGACGGCTCGCAAGCGATTGAAAATCGCCGAGCGCCTGGGCCTGTTTCAACACGCCGAACGTAAATGGCTCGTCCGGCAGCGGCACATCGATAGCATTGTCGGCTGTCACCTGTATGAACACGCCGGCCGGAGGCCCTCCCTTGTGAAGCTGCCCCGTAGAATGCAGGAAGCGAGGTCCGTAGCCAGTCGTCGTCGCAACGTGCAGCGCATCTCTCAGATGCGTTCGAATACCTTGAATAAACTCCTCATGCTCGGGAGTCTCTTGAATGTAATCAAGCATCGCTATGTAGTCGCCTGCACGTGCGCGACTCAAATGGGCCTTAATGAACTCCTCGATCGATAGTCCCGCGCCCAACTCGGTGATAGTTTCCGCTTCGCAGTACACGGTCAGTCCTCGGCCGTCCGCACCTTTTTCCTGATCCGGCAGCGAGCCTTCCTTCTTGTACACTTCCAGAAAATGTTTGGTGTTGTCTTTGCTCTCCTGCACGTTCGGCTGATCGAATGCGTTGATTCCGATGATGGCCCCGGCGACCGCGGTCGCCATCTCCCACAAGTAAAACTCCTCGCCGAGATCGAGCAGGTCTCCGAGCCTCCTTCGGACGACCGGGTGACCGGCCGCCTCAAGCGCGCGCAGCTTAGCTTCGGTATCCGCATCGGGGGTCCCAACTCCGATGTGAACGAAGAGACGATCGTTTCCGTAAACCGACGGTGTAGCGAGCGTTTCACCGGCGACTGGAATAATGCCTTTATCCTCTTTGCCGGTGCTCTCGGCGATCAATTGCTCGATCCACAATCCCAGCGATGAGATCTCAGGAGCGATCGACAATGTCAGCTTATCGCGGCCGGCGTTTCGGAGAGTCCCAAGAATCGCGCCAAGCCGTACTGCTGGGTTGTCTTCCGACGGAACCGCGGGCGAGCAAGCGTGCATCGCCCTTTCCGCCCGGCCCAGCAAGGATTTGAAATCGAAACCCTGAAGCGCCGCGGGCACCATTCCAAAGTAAGACAGCGCCGAATAGCGCCCGCCGATATCCGCCGGGTTCAGGAAGATTCTGCGAAAGTCATCGCCCTTTGCCATTGATTCCATCAGCGTGCCGGGATCGGTGATCGCGATGAAATTCTCACCTGCCCGATCGCCTTTGATCTCGCGAGTTCGATTGAAGAAGTACTTGTAAAACATCAAAGGTTCTGTTGTTGTGCCGGACTTGCTCGCTACGATGAAGAGAGTGTGAGGAAGATCAATTCGTTCCTGGAAACTCTTCACTGTTGCCGGATCGGTGCTGTCAAGAACGTGAAGTTCGGGCATTCCACCGCCGTGCCCGAAGGTGCGGCGCAGTACTTCGGGGCACAAACTGCTTCCGCCCATTCCCAGCACCATCGCATGCGTGAAGCCGTCCGTCCGGATGCGCTCGCTGAAGGCTGCGAGCTCATCGGCGTGTTCGACCAACTGATCGACAACCGTGACCCAGCCCAGCGCGTTGCGAATGATCTTCTGATGAAACTCATCATCTTTCCAAAGCGTCGGATCCTTTCTCCAGATGCGACGAACCCACTGTTCACTCTCGGCCGTTTTGATCGCGTCCTTCACCGCGTCGGCGTATGAGCCGAGGCTGGCAGTGTGACGTTCAAGCACGCCGCTGGTGATTGCCGCTTGCTTTGCCTGAATACTGTCGGTCAGCGTGTGAAACGAATCCATGAACGCTTTTACGCCTTCGTCCTGGAGTTGCTGGGTGACTTGCTCGAGATCTATGTCTATCGCCGCAAGCGCCTTGATCGTAGCGCGCGCATCATCGAGATTTTCTTCGAGGCTGGCGCGAACTCGGCCGTGATCGCGAAACGCGGTGAACGTAGCAGGCGGAACAGTGTTGACGGTATAGGGCCCGATCAGCTCTTCAACATAATATGTGTCCCTGTACGCCGGGTTCTTCGTGCCAGTGCTCGCCCATAGCGGACGCTGGACGTGAGCGCCTTTGCGTCGGAGACCAGCGAATTGATCGCCGGTGAATATTTCCCTGAAGCGCTGATACATCAGCTTCGCGTTTGCGATTGCAGCTTTCCCGAGCAAATGGCTGAGCTTTGTTTTCTCGGAGTCATCCTTGGAGCGGCGAATCATGTACTCGAGCTGATTATCGATGGCGGTGTCGATACGGCTGACAAAGACACTGGCTACGGAAGCTACGTGATCTACAGGTTTGCCGGCGTTCGCTCGATCCTCGAGGCCTGCGATGTAGGCATCGGCTACCTGTTCATAAGTCTCGGTTGAAAAGATCAGAGTAACGTTGATGTTGATTCCTTCGGCGATCAGGGCTCTTATTGCGGGTATCCCTTCGGGTGTTGCTGGAATCTTGATCATCACGTTCTTGCGATCAAGCGCCGCCCACAATCGTTTCGCCTCCGATATGCTGGCGTCAGTGTCGTGAGCCAGCAGCGGCGAAACTTCCAGGCTTACGTAGCCGTCAACGATATCGGTGCGAGCGTAAACGGGCGCAAAGAGGTCAGCGACGTCTTGAATGTCCTGGATCACCAGCGCCTCATAGATTTCATTAATTGTCTTGCCGTCAGCGATCAACTTTCGCAAAGCCTCGTCGTAGTCGGTGCTGCCGACGATTGCCTTCTCGAAGATTGCGGGGTTGGAAGTCACGCCGCGCAGATCGTCGCCGCTCACTTTTTGCTGGAGGTTCGAGGTGACGCCTTTGGGCAAGCCGATCTTCTGTTGGAGATCGCCGCTGGTGATCAGCGCCCGGCGCACATTGTCGTACCAGATGCTTTGTCCGAGTTTTTGCAATTCGATCAGGGGGTTCTCGCTCATAAACGAATCCTTTCTTAACGCAAACCTTTTAACGCAAAGCCGCAAGGACGCAAAGTCGCAAAGTCTTCTTTTGTTTTTGCCTATCGCGTCTTTGCGTCCTGGCGGCTTTGCGTTAAATCTCTTTGCGTTAGATCGCTTTCATAGTTTCTCTCGCGGCGGCCACGACATTCTCGACCGTGAAGCCGAAGTGCTTTAGCAGTTCCTTCAGCGGAGCAGACGCACCGAACGCCCGCCGCGCTATGATTTGCCCGTCTATTCCGACGTAGCGTCTCCAGCCCAGGCTTGTTCCTGCCTCTACCGCCACTCGAGCACGAACCGACGGCGGAAGAACCGATGCTCGATACTCCTCCGGTTGTCGTTCGAACAACTCCCAACAAGGCATGCTTACTACGCGCGACTTTACGCCCTCGGTTTTCAGCTGCTCGTGGGCGGCTACGCATAGCTGCAACTCGGAGCCGGTGCCCATCAGGATCACTTCCGGTGTTCCGTCAGAATCAGCAAGTACGTAGGCTCCCCGGTTCAGACCGGCAGCGGGCGCATACCTGGCTCGATCGAGCGTGGGCATCGGTTGACGGCTTAGAATCAGAGCCACCGGATGCGCTTTGCAGGTCATCATTACCCGCCAGGCTTCCGCCGTTTCATTGGCGTCAGCCGGGCGAATCACCAGCAATTGCGGGATAGCTCTAAGAGAAACAAGCTGTTCAATCGGCTGATGCGTGGGACCGTCTTCGCCGACTCCGATCGAATCGTGCGTGAAGATATACATCACCGGATTTTCCATCAACGCGGAGAGTCGAATGGGCGCGCGCATGTAATCCGAGAAGATCAAGAAACCCGATCCGTAAGCGCGGACCTTCGACAACGCCATGCCATTTAGTATCGCGCCCATCGCGTGTTCGCGGATACCAAAATGAAAGTTGCGCCCTTCGTATGAGCCTGCTTCAAAGTCGCCGCCTTCGTTCATTCGAGTCTTTGTCGAAGGCGCAAGATCGGCGGCTCCCCCGATCAGCCACGGCACCCGAGGCGCGATCGCGTTCAAGACTTTGGCGCTCGCGTCGCGTCCCGCCATGCCTTTTTCGTCAGCGGGGAAGTCGGGGATGTCGCGGTCCCAGTCATCCGGAAGCCCGCCGAGCTGCATCCGCTCCCACTCGTCGGCGAGCTGCGGATATGCTGCTTTGTAAGCGGCGAAGCGACTATTCCATTCTTCTTCAGCTTCGTGCCCGCGGTCGATCGAGCGAGTCGTGAATTTGCTGACATCATCGGGTACCAGGAACTTCGCTTCGGGAGGCCAGCCGTAACGCTCCTTGGTCAGGCGAATCTCTTCCTCGCCCAGAGGCTCGCCGTGTGCCGCCGAAGTGTCCTGCTTGTGAGGCGCCCCCCAGGCGATGTGACTGTCCACGATGATCAACGAAGGGCGTTCCGTCTCCTTCAGCGCAGTCGCGAACGCGCGATTGAGTAGCTCGAGGTCGTTCGCATCGCCGACGCGCAGCACGTTCCAGTGATAAGAGGTGAATCGGGCGGCTACATCGTCGCTGAAGGCGAGCGCGGTGTTCCCTTCGATAGTGATGTGGTTGTTGTCGTAGATCCAGAGGAGATTGCTCAGTTGCAAATGCCCTGCCAGCGAAGCGGCCTCTTGTGACACGCCTTCCATCATGCATCCGTCTCCGGCAATGGCGTAGACACGATGACCGACGATCTCATGACCGGGCCGATTGTAGTGAGCCGCCAGCCATCGCTCTGCTATAGCCATGCCCACCGAGTTCGCAACTCCCTGCCCAAGAGGACCGGTTGTGGTCTCAACTCCCGGCGTCAGCCCGTGTTCCGGATGTCCCGGCGTCTTTGAGCCCCACTGGCGAAACCGCTTCAATTCATCCAGCGACAGATCGTATCCCGAAAGATGCAACATCGAATACAACAGCATCGATGCGTGCCCCGCTGACAACACGAACCGATCGCGATTCGGCCATTTTGGGTTCCGTGGGTTGTGACGCAGATAACGGTCCCATAAAACGTAAGTCGTCGGCGCGAGCGCCATCGGTGTCCCGGGGTGGCCCGAGTTAGCCTGCTGCACAGCATCCATCGCAAGTGTGCGAATCGTGTTTATGCACAACTCATCAAGCTTCGCGTCGTTTGTTGTGTTGTCAGTCATCGATGCTCGGCTCATCCGAATTTCTCCTGTCCGACAAACTTTAGTTTGTCGTGTATTCTCGACGGCGACACCTCAGCGACAAACTGAAGTTTGTCGGACATTCGGCTGTCTTTGGCATGTTTGCTCCCTCCGAAGTACTGCGTCCTGGCGAGGCAGCCGTATCGGTGAGACAGATTCTGGTGCTAACCACCGATTACGCGATGACTGGCCTTCGAGGATGTACGATGAGGAATGTTTTCATTGATGAATTTCAAATTGCCAACGCTATGTGGTCACGGCGAATTCTCGAATCTAGGAAAAGGTTATAACGTTTGAAAAGCGAGGTCAATCAGGGGCAGTGGGGTAATAGCATGTTGACGAGTGCACGAGCCGGTCTTGCCACAAAGACACTAAGTCACGAAGCCGCACAGAGAAGGACTTTGTGGAGTCTTTCTTTGTGTCTTGGTGCCTTAGTGGCGAGATTCTTCTCAACATCCTATTACCCACTCACCCGCTTAAGTGCCTGGCGACTTGCCTTGAACTGCTGCGAACCGCACCGTCAGGTCATCGTCGAACACTATCAAATCAGCGCGCTTGCCTTCTTCGATTGATCCGTAGCCGGAATCAATGCCGGCAACGCGAGCCGGAACCTGCGTCGCCATTCGAACCGCTTCGGGCATCGGCACTCCGAGCCCGATGATGTTCTTAAGCGCCTCTCGCATCGTGATCACCGAGCCCGCGATCGTGTCTTTGCCGGCTTCACGAGTTAGAGACGTTCTCCCATTTCGAACCGTTATCGTTTCTCCCCAGACGGAGAACTCGCCATCGCCCAGTCCAGCGGGCATGATTGCATCGCTGATCAAAGCCATTCCGTCAGCGCCTTTCGATTGATACATAAGCCGGAGCATCAGCGGATGCACGTGATGAAAGTCGGCGATGCAATCAAGCGTAATGTCGTTGCGCACAAGTCCCCAGGCTACTGCTCCCGGCTTGCGGTGATGAAGTCCTTCAAGGGCATTCGGAAAATGAGTGATGTGCCGCGCTCCGGCGCGTGCTGCCTGGTGCAGCACATCGGGATCGGCCTGCGAGTGGCCGACTAAAATGCGGACGCCTCGATTAGTAAGCTCGCGAATGAGATCCAGCCCGCCATTAATCTCGGGCGCAAGCGTCATCAGACGCGCAATACTTGTATGGCTGTTGGGTGGTTCGCTTGTGAAAACTCCTATAGATCTCGGATCGCCGTCGTAGCTTCGGAAGTGCTCAGGTTGAAGAGCGCCGCAGCGGTGCACGTTGACGAAAGGGCCTTCGAAATGAATGCCCAGTATTCGAGCGCCGCGATTGGCCCTGGGCGCATCGTCTTGTTTCTCAACGTAAGAGCCGATCGATGCGATCGCGTCTTTATAGCCGCGCTCGTTTGTCGGAACTAAAGTCGCGAAGTAACCGGTCACGCCTTCTGAGAGGAGAAACTCAGACAGTTTTGCCAGATCCGATTCGTCCGCCGCCTGCGCGTCGACTCCTGCCGAACCGTGGATGTGAATATCGATCAGCCCCGGGGCAAGATAAGCGCCGTCGAGATCCATTGTCTCGTTGGCGCTCAAGCCCGCAGGCTTCTGCTCGGAGGCAAAGATCTGAGCGATACGCCCATCACGAACGAGCACGCCGCCGCGCCGGATTTCGTTTGCAAGGATGACTCTAGCGTTGAATAGAAGGACTTGTTGCATCAATCCACTCTGGGTTTGTCCGTTGCGGGTGCTTCGACAATATCTTTGATACTATAAAGGTGAGATGAGCGCGCGCGAAATTATCAAGACGTTTGCTTACAGGTTGGGAGAACTGATCGAACTTCTCTATCGTCTTCCGCCTTCGAGCTGAGCGTTGAGTCCGATTCCGCGCCGTGAGCGCGAAAAGCAATTTACAACAATGCAGTGATATCGTTCTCAAAGACCGAGATCGGCTTCACGCCGATGTAGGTCTTCACAACGCGCCCGTTGCGATCAAGCACATAGGTAGTCGGGATGCCCTGGCTGACATCATATCCTCTAAGCGCCACCGGGTTGTTGACCATGAGAATTGTGTAATTGATTCCAGTGCTCTTCATGAAGGGCGCCACTGCGGGCGCGCCGCCGGGGTTGCCTCGCGGCGAGATCGGATCGATCGAAACGCCTACGATTTCGAGACCCTGATCGCGGTACTTGTTTTGAAGCGTAATAAAGCTGGGAATCTCCATGCGGCACGGACCGCACCACGTTGCCCAGAAGTCTACGATGACCACTTTTCCGCGGAACGCTTCGAGACTCTGCTGAACGTCTTCGGTCACCGAGGGCATTGGTGAAATGGTAATAGGCTTGCCGCCGCCGCCGCCGCGTCCGGTTGAGAGCATTACGCTCCCCACTACCACCACCGAGATGACCAGCACTACGCCGATTATTATGGGCGTCCTGTTTCCGCTTCCCGCCTTACCTCTAGTTTGAGCCATAACCCTAAAACCCCATCCAATCAACAAAAATAAAGTCTCTGTAGCTTACCACGAAAGACGCCGAAGCGCAGGGGAGTGAGTTCAGTTCGAGGTTCAGAGTTCAAGCTTTAGCTTGCTTTTGAGCGTTATCGGTGAAAAACCGGCAAGCTAAAGCTTGAACTCCGAACTGGACCCACCGCCAACAGCAGTCACATCCGCTTGCGCTCACGCACCCGAGCACTGCTCGCGAAGCGACGCACCCTGGTTTCCTTGACCCTCAGTGGACGAGAGCCCGAGTGCCGGCGTTCAAGGATTATTCGGCACACGATTAACGCGAGCAAGCGATGCAGGAATCTGGCTTCCCACTTCATCACCGGCTTGATTACGATTCGCGCAGTGGTTTGCGTGCGTTCGCGCATGTTGAAATGCAGGACCAGAAGCGTGGAAGAATAGAACTGCTTGTGCACGGTGAAGGAGGCCTCAGATCGGAGCCTGCTGTCCCAGGAGCGCATCAGGCAGAAGTTGTCGCCTTCGGCCATCTCGACGCGCAATCGCTCTTTGTTGGGATTGGCTCGCGAGCGTTCGACTAAGAACGATTCGCCTCCGTCGTCGGAGATGATTGCTATCCGCTTATCGAGCGCGCCTACGTTGATATCCCACGTTGTTCCGTCGACTTCGTAGACCGCGCGCCTGTGCCCGCGCCACCGCAAGCGGGCGATAGGCCGGCCATTCGCAAGAAAGACATGCTGAACGCGGCTATGACCTACCCGTTGAACGATCACTTCGCCCGCGCCCATAAAGTCGCGTTCGAATACTTCGCCTGCTATCGCTACTGAACTGGTAAGACCTGCGTGCATTAATAAGAAGTCCGTAGTCCGTAGTTCGTAGTCTCCGGCGCCCGTGATCTACAGCTACGGACTACGGACGATGGACTACGGACTATGAACCGATATACCGCGCGTACAAGCCGCGCGCGACTGCGGGATCCGCCGTCCCGCGAATGATGCTGCGAGCGTCGCGAAAGACCGTTATGTCGTAACCGTCTACTCGAAAGCGCAACAAGAAGTCGTTGAACGCAACTTCGCCGGCCGGCTTCAAGCGTTCGGCGAGAGCCGCGAAATTCAACGCGCTCACTCCCGAACGCGCGATCTGAACGGCATTTCGCCCGCACAGCGTTGTCGTCACCTGGCGGCCCGCCCCGCGCAGAAACGCGAACTCTCCTTTGCTGCATGCCGGGCACCGATCTTCATCATAGAAGCTCGAGAGATCGAGTCTGTTGAATTGAAAATCCCACACGTCGATCCTGATAAGCGAGCGATGAAGACTATCAGAGTGACCGGTGAGCAGCTTCATCGCTTCCGCGGCTTGAATGGATGCGATCGTGGTGACGATCGGCATAATCACTCCCGCTGTGTCGCAAGTCGGACCGGACCCGGGCTCGGGCATCGCTTCGAGCACGCAGCGAAGACAAGGTGAGATGTCCGGCACAACCGTCATCGTTAGCCCGTAAGACCCAACCGCCGCGCCGTAGATCCACGGCGTCTTTGTCTTGAGGCACGCATCGTTTATCAGGAAGCGAGTTTCGAAGTTGTCCGTTCCGTCGATTACCACGTTCGCGCCGGCGATGATCTCTTCGACATTCTCGAAGTTGACATCGGTGACTATCGGCTCTACTTGAACGGCGGAGTTCACTCGCGAGAGCCGCGCAGCCGCAGCAATGGCTTTAGGCAATCGTTCGAGCGCGTCGCTTTCTTCAAAGATAATCTGCCGTTGAAGATTGGACTCTTCGACGAAATCGCGATCGACGATAACCAGATGACCGACTCCGGCGCGCGCGAGTGTTTCAGCAGCGACCGCGCCCAGCGCTCCACACCCGATGATGACGACCTTTGACTGAGCAAGACGAGCTTGTCCTTGTTCGCCGATGCCGTCGAAGAGGATTTGGCGAGAGTACCTATCGGAGTTTGTCATGCCAACGATCTCATACCGAACCGTACCACGTCTCTGGAATTCTACACCGTTACAAAGAGAGTGCAGAAGCTGCTGTTGCTTAGTATGATAGTTTTCACGAACGGAAGCGGCGCTACGTCGTGATCGAAAGACGTATTCCCTAAGAGGCAAAACATGGCAACAAGACTTCCTAAGACACCGAGAATGAACCGTAGCGAGGCTGAGCGAGCGGAATTGGCGGAATGGCTTGCCAACTTCAAGCCAAAAACAAAGTTGGGACAAAAACTGATAACGCTCTCCAAACAGAGCCTGGACAACGGCGAAGAGCTGCTCGATGCGGAAGGCATCATGAAGGAACTCGGCCGCAGAAGATATGACGAGTAAATCAACTCGGACGTTTATTGATTCAAGTGTCTTGATCGCGGCTTGGCGAGGCAATCTGAATCTGCGGATCAAGGCGCTGACGGTTCTCAGTGATGCCCAACGAGAATTCATCTCGTCACCTTTTGTGCGTTTGGAAGTGAGGCCGAAGCCAGAATGCGTGATGAGCATTTACGTGTTTGGTTCGCTCCCGAGGATATGAAGGGAGGCCGGAAGCTGTTTGAGCAAATAGAACGAGCAATTCAAATCCATGACCGGTTGCTCCTGGTTCTTCCAGAGAGCAGTATGCAAAGCGAATGGGTACTGACCGAGATCAGAAATGCTCGGAGAACCGAAGTTAAAGAGGGGCGCAGAAAGCTCTTTCCAATAAGACTCGCAGATTTTGATGATGTCAGAAATTGGAAGTGCCTCGACGCCGAAACGGGAAAAGACTTAGCGATTGAAGTGCGCGAATACTTTATTCCAGACTTCTCAAACTGGAAAGATCACGACGCATTTGAGATTGCATTGGCGCGGCCATTCGCGACTTAAGAATCGAAGAAGTCGATGAGAGTCACTAACAACGACTTCGAACCGTGCCGTCTTGAGCGGCATCACTTCAACGTGAACACGTTGTCTTCAATTGGCTGGTTGTGAACCATCTGTGTGAAAGTGAGAGTCCAGTCCGTCAGAATAGCGGTCCCGGATGCCTGCACCGAGAGTTGAAGCTTGCACTTGTGAGGTAGCATCAATCCATCAACAGTTTTGAAGTCGTCGAAGTCCTCACTGAGCGCATAGCGGCTCTCGGGTATCTTCGTTGAGTCGTTTGGCCCGACGCCCATCCGCGCGCCAATTATGAATTCATACTCGGTCCGCACATGCCTGAATGTTGCCGCGTCGAAATACAGCATGACTTTAAGATCAGTTGAACCCTTTTGTGGGCGGTAGCCAACAGCGTACACGGGGCGCCCGTCAATCTTTTTTGTGCCCTTGTATTCGAGCCTGGCATTTACCGGATCCTTGAGCAGCGGCCAACCTGTGTTGAGTACGCCTCCCAGAAGGCCTTCCTTTAACGGCAGATCCTGTTGCAGCGCGACCAACCCAAGCGCGGTTCGTCTCCCGCCCGGCAGCACGTTTACGTCGAGGTGCTTCCCGTCGAATGCCAGTTGTTCACCCGGATACTGTTGAGATGGAAACTTGATGCTGTAACGCAGCTTCGGATTGAGCGACACAAGCCCGATCGTGCCTTCGACGTTGGGCGACGAGCCCATGCGCGAGGCGTACTTCACCGTCCCTTGCGCGAACCGGCCTTTGATGGCTCCGCGAGCGGCTGCCGTGCCGACAGATTCCTGGTGCCGCGAAATCACCTCCAGCAGGTCCATCTTTTTGTCTTGCGCCCCTGCGTTAGACGAGCCGAATAGCAGAAGGCAGACGCATGCAAGATAACAGGAAGACGAAAGCTTGCCGGTCCTCGCGAATGAGATATGCGCTTGTGGTGATCGATCGAAGCTTACTTTAGAAAATGAGTCTACAACTTCTTTGTTTCTGCGGGTGGACATCCGGCACCTCCGCGCTGCATAGATTAGAGTAAGTGCAGCGCTATCTATTACTCGTTCGTTCTTCCACTGTTGTTAGCTTTCATCCTTCGGGCTGGGCGATCAAGACATTGCTTCTAATCTCGATTACGACGTTTGTCAATCAAATCCCGGAAGTGAGAGCAGTTCGTCCTTTGGATTGAGACCGAATTGGATTAGTTCGTCGATCGACGCGAACCCATTTGGCTCATCAGCATTGCGCCTGTGTTGAACGATCAGATATATTCTTGACCGCGTGGAGTGGGAGCTCACTGGGAAAATCTTTAGCCCACACTCTATCTTTATCATGTCTACAGACAAAGTGGTGGCGAGTAATCGAGAGGCCTACCACAACTACCATATCCTCGAGACTCACGAATGCGGCATCGCGCTCACCGGCACCGAGGTGAAATCGATTCGCGAAGGACGCTGCAACTTGAAGGACGGCTACGCCCAGATTCGCAAGGCTGAAGCGTGGCTGATGAACGTGCACATCAGTCCTTACAGTCACGGCAATCGCGAGAATCACGAGCCGACCCGCGCGCGGAAACTGCTGCTGCACCGGGGCGAAATCGACAAGCTTGCGGGTAAGGTTCAGGAGAAGGGCCTGACGCTTGTTCCGACGAAGATGTATTTCAAGGGCGGACGCATAAAGGTTGAAATAGGCGTTGCCAAAGGGAAGAAACTCTACGACAAGCGCGAGACGGAAAAGCGGCGTGAAGCTGACCGCGAAGCGCGCGCGACGATGAAATCAAAAGGGAGAGAATAATGGAAGTGAGAGCCGAGTTCGCGAAGTTCTACGACGTCGAGGCCGGCGCGTTGGTCGTTACGATCTACGAAGGCGAGAAAGCGGATGACGGCGCGCTCAAAGAGCTGGATGAGCGGACCGGCGGAATCGTCAGCGAAATGCTCGGCACCGACGAGATGCGCGGCAAGCAGAACGACACCGTCTACATTTATCGACCGGGCAAGATCCGCGCCGAAAGATTGCTGCTCGTGGGCGCGGGCAAACGCGAGGATTTCTCGCTGGACACGATTCGAAAAGTCACCGGTTCGGCGGCCAGGTTTCTTCGCGGCAAGGGCGCGCGCTCGATGGCCATTCTACGCCGCTCACAACTCGAAATCGGCAATAGCGCGCAAGCGGCGGTCGAAGGAGTTTTGCTTGGACTGTTCGAACCGGACATGTATAAGACCGAGAACAAAGAGGAGCGCAGAATCGATGAGCTGATACTGCTGGCCGCTGCTGCCGGTTCAGAAGACGCGCTGGCCCAGGGAGTCGAGCGCGGGCGAATCATCGGCGAAGCGGTCAACTTCGCCCGTGAGCTCTCCAACGAACCCAGCTCTACCTTGACGCCAACCGAACTGGCCGAGCGCGCGAAAGAAACCGCTACTCGATTTGGGCTGGACATCGATGTGCTCGACGAAGCGCGAATGAAAGAGCTGGGGATGGGAGCGTTGCTGGGAGTGGCTCGCGGATCGGATGAGCCGGCAAAGATGATCGTCCTTCGTTACATGGGGAATGAAGACGACAGCAACATAATCGCGATTGTGGGGAAGGGAATCACCTTCGACTCGGGCGGGATTTCGATCAAGCCAGCCGAGGGCATGGAAAAGATGAAGTACGACATGTCGGGTGCGGCGGCTACGCTGGCGGCGATGCGCGCGATCGCTCAGCTCAAGCCCCGGGCGAACGTGATTGGTGTGATGCCGACTACGGAGAACATGCCGTCGGGCCGCGCTTATAAGCCCGGAGATGTTTTAAGGGCAATGAGCGGCAAAACCATTGAAGTGATCAACACCGACGCCGAAGGACGTTTGATCCTGGCGGATGCAATTAGCTATGCGCGCAAGATGGGTGCTACGAAGATCATCGATCTCGCAACGCTGACCGGAGCAGTCTCGATCGCGCTTGGAACAATCAACGTCGCGATTCTCGGCAACGATCAGTTGTTTGTGGATGAGATACGCGGGGCGGCCCGCGAAGTAGGCGAGCGCTTCTGGCAGTTGCCGATGGACAAGGATTACCGCGAGATGATCAAGAGCGACATCGCCGACATCAAAAATTCGTCGGGTCGAAACGCCGGCACAATCACGGCGGCCTACTTTCTGCGCGAGTTCGCGGAAGACACCCCGTGGGTTCATCTGGACATAGCGGGCACGGCCTGGGAGAACGACCGCAAGCCTTATATGTCAAAGGGCCCGACAGGCGTGGCGATCCGCACGTTGATCAACTACGTCTGCAATCATGTAGCGATTCGATAGCAATCGAGCGCGACAGAAAGTGCGAAAGGGGACGAGGTCATAGCACGATGACCCTCCCCTTTCGCATTCTTCGTTTGGCCGGTGTCATGAATTTCACACGCTCTCAGCAGATCGGGGTGCTTGTATTGCTAATCCTGTTGGTGGCGTTGGCGGTCTATCGTTTTGCTGATTGAAAAGTATCAAGCGAATCCACTCGCGAACTTCTACATCGCCATCGGAGAGTTGGACTATCAGGCCGGAGTAAGATCTTCCGGGCATGCTGGTCACACAAAAGCTTGCGGCCAGTGCCCATAATGATTGCGGCTGGCATACGGCCGCCGCGTTAAGGCTTAGCTTTTACAATAATCCCGGCGATTCTTTCCGCTAGCGCCCCGATCGTGCGTGAAGGATTGACTCCAAGCGGCGTGGGTATGATCGCGGCGTCCGCCACGTAAAGATTGTCGTAGCCAAATACTTTTCCTGTGTGATCGACAACACCGTTTGACTGCGTGTTCCCCATATTGCAACCGCCAAGCGGATGGGGAGTCACGAGATAATGAGCGAGCGTCCATGTTGGCGGAACCATCGGCACGCCTCCGGTCGCGTGCGAGAGTTTCTTGTGGGTGTCGATAATCGTGTCGAACATTGGTTTGGACTTGCTGACGTCCCATGACAAATGGAACTTGCGCTCGCCGAAAAACCACCAGGGGCGCTTCATTGACATAACGCCGTCGCCGGCGTCCACTCCCTGGGCGAACCACGGCATCGCGTTGCTGAAGGGGTCAAACTTCAAAAGCAAGTCGTCGATGTGTTTGATAAGCGAGGCGGCATACGCCGCTTTGCTGAGTGCGCCGCCGTGTTTTTTCAATACGTTGGTTACCAGATTCGGAAAGCCACCGTCTTCAATCCAAAAACTCTGATTGCCAATTACTCCGTCCAGGAAGTTGATAGCGCTGGAGATCGTCGGGCCCTTCGCGGGATGAATGTCGAAGTCGGTGTAGAGCGCCGGAGTCAGAAAGTCGCCATTGCTGCTCCAGTTGTGGCCCAGAAACTGGCTGATGTTTGGAAGGCTACGATTCACGTCGCGGCATCGCAGCAACAATTCAGTTGACCCGAGCGACCCCGCCGCGACGATTACGATGCGCGCCGTTTCGCTTCCGCTAATACGAGATTTGGTGGATTGATCGATGCGGTCGAACGAAACTCGATAACCCCCCGAGTCGGGCTCGATGTTCGTGACGATGTGAAGCGGCCTTACCTCCGCGCCATGCTTCTCAGCCCACGGAATGTAATTCTTATCCAACGTGTTTTTGGCATATACATCACAACCGATGTCGCAGTTGCCCAGGTGAATGCAGGTGCCTTGCTCGACTCCCTGAGCGTTGACGAATCGCTTTTCCTTCCCAATCGGCGGTAGATTGTTCGGGTCGTAGACCAGATCCGGATCGAAAGAAACCGCCATATCGAGCATTTCAAATCGGTCACCGTAGCCGATCTTCTCAGCGCCCTCCTTCATCAACCTCGTTCGACCGTTCCGCTGGTTGTCCGGCATCTTCTGGACGTTCATGAACTTCTTCACCGTGTCGTAGTGAGGCTTGAGTTCCGAATAAGTGACCTCTTGCGGCCAGCCATTGTCGAAGACCCGTTTCGGTGCTTCTACCGAAATGCTCGCATAGATAAGTGAGCCGCCGCCGACCGCGGCGCCCTGGGCAACCGCCATGTTCGGGAACACCCGAAGATCGACCCATCCGTTCTCATGTTCCGGACGGCTGGGGTTCCAGACCCAGGCGTCTTCGGGATCGCGCGGATAAGTGGTGTTGTCCCAGCGGCGCCCACGCTCGAGGATCAGCACTTTAAAGCCTGCTTCCGCAAGCCGGCACCCGGTAATCGCTCCGCCAAAGCCGCTGCCAATTACGATCACGTCGAAGTTCATGTTGTTTTTCTCCTCGGGTTGGTTACTGGTCCTTCGTTTTCCAAACGTAATAGTAGAATGCAACCGCGATTGTTATGTCGATGGCGGCAAAAGTCAGAAAAAGCCGCGGCAGATCCTGTGTCATCGTGTAGTAGATTACTAACACCGCCCATACGGTTCGTCCCACCGCGTTCAACAACGGGATGCCGCTTCGATTCTTTAAGTCACGAGCGGCGTACAACAGCATCGCTCCGACCAGAACCAGAACCAACCCGGCCGTGTTGACGAAGAGCATATTCACCGGGTCGGCTGCAGGAAGAATTTCCGCGCCTCCGAACATGCGGCTCGAGCCGCTGAGCATTTGGTAATAGGACTTATTGAGGAATGGAACCATCATCGCGAACGAGTTCAGGATGTTGTAGACTCCCGCCACGATCACCCATACACGGAACGCTTGCGTAGTCTTCGCACTCGCTGTTTGCTTTGCTGTTTGCTTTACTGCGGCGCTGCTCATCGTGATGACTTCCTTTCCTTTGGATCAGCCTTACGAGGACGCCGTTCTTACAGTCTCGGCATACGATGCGTTTGGATCGATTCGTCTTCTGCGATCGGGATCCTTGACCGTCATGGTGTGCATGTAGCGATAAGAACCGTACTCAACGCACAAATCGTCGATCGCCGATACGAGGTCAACAAGGATCTGACGGTTCATCGCTTTTAGATTGATCCCAAGATAGAGAGTAAGCTCACAAAACAGCTTGTTCGGATCACCCTTTGCCAGATACTCGGAGCGAATGCCCTTGATATAGAGACAGACAAAGGTGAAGCAGCTGTGTTCGTGCCGACAATCGAGGGCCAGCTCGTAAAGTTTCTTCGCGACTACTTCGTACTTATCGGTCGGGCAAATCAGCACGAACCATCGCGTTGGATCTCCTACGGTCGAGGTCGTGATTCGGTCGGTAAAACATTCGACGTTCTTGATTGAGCCGTATTTCGGACTGAACACCAATCCCAGGAAGCCGAGACCTTTGAGCAAGAGCTCTATGGGTCTTGGTGTTATTCCGGCCCAGTGACCGATCCGGTGCAGATACCCGTACCCGAACTTGTCCCGCAGCGATTTGTACCAGCTCTGCGAAGTCTGAACGTAAACGGAGAGCATCCCGACTCGAATCTGCATGCCTGGCGCCGGCATATCAATCCAACCTCCTCGCCCCATCATCGCGTCACCCGGATCGTTGAGAAATCGCCCGGAGGCTTCAAGGAACCTGTCCAGTTTGCGATATAGAGAAGCCTTGTTGCGGAGGATCGTTCCGTACTTGTCTATGCGGATGATGTTGCAAGTGAGGGTCGCGATGATTCCATGTTGGCCGGTGCCGCCCAGGACCTTGAAAAGCTCACTACGGTTGTTCGACTTGCTGCAGGCGCGAAGTTCGCCGTCCGGGGTTACGTATTCGATTTCCTGTACGTTATCGATGAACAAACCGAGCCGGTGGGACACGGGGCTAATTCCGCCCACCGATGAAAAACCGCCGACCGTTATGTCATTATGATCACCCAACACCGGCAGTCCGTATCCACCCGCCAGCAGTGACGCGTCGATCTCAGCGCTGATGGCTCCCGCCTGGACTTTCGCGGTCATGGCTTCTTCGTCCACAGCGAGAATCTTGTTGAGCCTGGATGTGGACATAAGCACGCCGCCTTCGACGACGACAAGATCGTTGCTTGAATGCCCGCTGCCGCGAACGGTGAGTTTCTGGCCGAGCGCGTTGACTTCCTTGACCGCGGCAACGATGTCTTCAGTCGTTTGCGGGAGATAGACCTTGGACGGGTAGCGAGGCTCGATCGCCGGGTCGCCGACCTGTTCCCAGTCGTAACCGAGCTCGTTGATGTTGTTGTGGACTATGCCTTCATGGCTGGTGTACCTATCAACCACGCCATGCGGCGTTAGTTCGTAAGTGATACCCATCACTCATTCTCTAGCTGGCGGCAACCAGGCGCCGGCCGCGGTGTTGAGAGATATATTCCGCAAGCTTGGGGAATATGTCGACCGCATTGTTCTTACCCATGAACGGATCTTGATGGCCATAGCCCGGAAACACGTGAAGCTTGTGTCTGCCGGGGACGATCTTTTCAAGCCGTTGATGGGTGACGATGTTCGAGTCGGTGAAGACGCGGTTGTCCTCGCCGGTCATGAATAACACCGGCGTCTCGATTTCCTTCGCGTATTGGAAATAGTTGTTTGGCAGCCGGTCGTACTTTGGATTGTCGGGCTCCATCTTGACCGCGGTATTGTCGGCTTTGATCATCTTGAGCACGTGCCTGTAGTAGTGCATGCTCGTGCCGCCGTAAAGATCGCCGCCTCGGCGATGAGTCACCTCGTGGAGGTTGTCGTGGCTGTAAAGCGCGGGCCAACCCGTTCCCCACATCATGCTGAGCATGTGACATGCGGAAACATCGCATTCACGATGAAAGAGCGAGACTACCTTGGCGAAGGTCTTGCCGCGCGTCTTGCCGGGTTCGTCGGCCCACCGAGGGCTGATGTACGGAAAGCCGAAGACCTTCTCGACCCAAAACGGCGACACGCTCAACTTGAGTTTGGACCACGACGGCACGCGAGGTGTAAGGCTAACGCTGTTGGCGATAACGCTGGTGATGCCGTCGATTGCCTTGCCGAAGAGACTCATCATGAACGAAACCGAGCCCAGGCAGTGACAGATGACATGCACTCGCCGATCGCCGATGTGTTTGCGGAGTTCAGTGAGCGCCGCCGGATAATCGTAAAGCGCGATATCGTCCATGCTGTAACGGTGCGGCGCCAGGTTGTAGATGTAGCGGTTGCTCATCCGAAAATCGAGACTCCACACATCGGTGAATTGGTGATCGAGCAGATAACTAACGAGGTTGTAGTGCTCCGGCATGATGAACATATCGGTTGATGTCGTCAGCCCGTGGATGATCAGCACTACGTCGTCGCAGTCTGCTCGACGGAACCTCTGCATGCTCAAGCCCAGCTTATCTTCGGTCCAAAACGGATACGTTGTAATCTCGGCGTCACGAACGCCATCGAGTGTATACAGAGCTATTTCGCGTTCCATAGCGCACCTCCATTGGTGATATGCCTCTCAGTGCGGCAAGGGAATCTTCGAAGCGTAGACTGTCCAAAGGCTGCCCATGAACAGCTCACCGAACTCGGCGAAGCCTTTCGCCTTCGCGGCCAGCGATGGACCTTCGACGCGGAATGTTGTGAGCTGCTTCAGAAAATCGAGCTCGTGGATAATGATGATTCCGGAGGCGACGATCTCGGCGGTCGCGTCCTGATCCGGCATAACACGCCCGCGCAAGATGCGTGTATAAAGCGTCGACGTGTCTTTCCAGATGTCCATTCCCGGATCATCTTTAACATCCTTAAAGCCGGTCAACGTATAAGATTGTCCATCGCCGCCGGAGAAGAAGAGGCGGTAGAGCATCAGTTTCCTCTTCGGATCCGCCGTATCGACGAAGAGATTGAAGATTCCGTTTCCCTGCTCGACCGGCCGCTGTCCTCCGAGCCTGTCGCATCGAATGTAGCCTTCGGCGCCGCATTCGTGTTTTGGATTGGTAACGAACTCATCGACGTCGTCGGTCCTGATAGTCAGGTGAAACATCAGGGCCGTATTGCCCTTCTTTCCTTCCTCCAGTCCTCGTTGGTAATCCGTTTCACCGAACGTGACGAAGCCTTTCATCTCCTCGGTGAACCATAGTGAAGTCCGCGCGTTAGCTTCCGCAGTCATGGTGGTCTCCTTTCTTACAACAATGGGAGCTTCGATCAGCTCCGGTTCGGTCGCCGCTTTGTCGTCGGGAACGTACCGCGCCCCCGGCGTGCCTTCTTCCGTTTCCATCCATTGGCGAGGCACTCGTCGAATGCCTATTGGAAAGATGGTCAGATCGCCGTTCTGATCGATCTTCATCCGGAGGAAGTTTTTGTAATCCTCGCTCTTCAATGCTGAGAACGCTTCGTTCGAATGGCGCTTGAAGCCGTTGAGCGAGATCAAGAGATAGAGCCCCATTATCATTGGGCCGGCGATATAGCCTCCCACAAACATCAACATAGCAAACGCGGCGAGTTGCCGGATCGGTCTGTTGTCCCCCAGACCCCACTCTGAAACCGCAAGATAAAGCGAGCCCCACCCGATCAGGAACGCAGCGAACAAATGAGTCAACCCGTGCACCGAGCCTGCGATCATTCGGTAGGGTTTGGAATGAGTGTCGGTGAAAAGAAGAAAGCCGAGGAATATCGCCAGCACCCAGGACGCTTCAAACGGGCTTGCCAGGGCGGCAACGAGAGTAGTTTTTGCTGCCTTTAGCAAGTTGGTTTCGGCGCCGATCGGTGGCTTGATCGCCCAGAGAGTAAGAGTGTAGATGAGCGCCGTCGCAAGCCCGAACTGCGGGTTGGTAAGCCCGAACTTGAGATTCCCCCAAGTCATTCTCCGAGAGGCCTTCGCATCCGGAAAGCTCTTTTTGATGGTGTAATCCTGCTCGAGCTCCGAAGCGTCCGGCGCATGTGTCGGATGCAGGAACGCGCCTCCCCCTCCGGCAGTGATCTTCTGATTTCCTCCTGGATCTTCGTGGCGACGATAGTGGTGCAGATCACCCGCGAGATAAACCCTTACTTTGTTGTTCAGAAGTTTATCGAGGAACTTCAGATTACTCTCGTTGTATACGTTCGCATCGTATTCGCTGTATGTAGCGGAATAAACCCAGTGCGGCTCGGCGTTGCACAGAATGACGCGATCTCCGGGTTGCATATGCTCGTTGGCAATCTCGCTGAAATAGTCGACCTGCGCCTTGTCGACGTCCGAGCCGAGCTGGACATCCGTTCCCAGAATCCACCATCCGCGCGGGAGCTTTACCGCAAAATAGCTGCGCGTTTGGTGAGTTTGCCAGCCGGCGAACCAGCGCCTCTGAGAGAACAATCGGGTAAACGCCACGAGACTGTCGTACCAATCGTGATTGCCAGGTACCGCAAAAACATGCGGAGGTTTTCCGGCAGACTGATATGCGGCCTGATACGGAGCAACCAGTCTCTCCTCGTATACGGAGCGGCTCGCGGTCGGATAGACTTCGTCGCCGCCGAACACCAGGACGGTCCCCTGTTTAGTAGAGATGTTCCCGCGATTGCCCGGCAGCTGGAGGTCGAGCGAGGGCAAGCCCAGGTAGTAGGCCATTGTGTAGGTTGGATTCCAGCCGTCACCGACGTCGCTCACATAGTCTATCCATATTTCCGGTTCCGCCCGCGGGCTGGTCTCATCCAAAACGACATATCGCCCATCAGCGTCGGAGTTGTAGTTATAGGTGTGGTCAAAGAAAGGGCATTCGCCGGTTTGAGGGACAAGCGCTTCGATGAGTCTGAAATCGGAGTGACGCCCAAACAGCGTTGAAACGACCACTTCGAGCCCTGTCCGGGCGAGTTGCCCGGGATCAAACCAGCCAACCATCTTCGCTCGCTTAATGGGTTTTCTTGGAGCCGGGGGTGGCGTTGCGATTGGTTTCAGCTTAGCTGACATCTGGAGGCCTCCTTTTGCGGCGTCGAATCCAGGTGAGAGGTGAGGGGTTACCTGAAATTCAACCCGAGAACGGGGACACGGCGCTCACAACCGACACGATGTTTGAGTTCCGTGCCACCCGGCTTTATGACTGTTGAACCGCTGCTAGACCGCGCTTCTGACCGTTATTACCTGGAGTCCTGAGCTATCCGAAGAACAAGAGGTTTCACTGCAAATTGGAATCAACCTCTCGTCGATCAAGAGCGCCAATTTGGTGGACGCGATATTAACGAAGAGAGCTTCAGTTGTCAATCGGAAAGTAGCTTGTTTTACTGAGAGGAAAGACGCGCTAATTACTGCTGAACATCGAGTACGTCCTGGCGCGTTACGATGCCCACAATTCGGCCGTACTCTTCGACGAGAAGCGCCGGTGAGCTCTTGAGATACTTGACCGCCGCCTCGACGCCGACGTCTTCATTGACAACCGGGAGCGCCCGGTCCATCACATCCGATACCGGCGCCTGCAAGAGCTCGCGGTTGTCGAGCAGCTTAGCCATCAATCGTCCTTCGCGCAGGCTGCCTACCGATTTGCCATCCTCGAGGACCGGCAGCTGCGAGAGCCCGTAAGTCTTCATCATCTGAAGCGCGTCAGCAACTCTGTGGTTCGCTCCAACGGAAACGATGTGCGGGGTCACATCATCCGCCTTGAGCTGATTGATCAGACCCACGGTCATCTTTTCGACCCCGAGCATGCGCTTCTCTTTCATCCATTCGTCGGATAAGAACTTCGAGAGATATCTTTCTCCGGTGTCGGCGACCAGGAATACGACGACGTCGTCCTTACTTAGATCACGGGCTACCTGCAGCGCCGCCACGGCGTTGGTTCCAGTAGAGCCGCCGCAGAAGATTCCTTCCTCGCGGCCAAGCCGCCGCGCCATCTGAAACGAATCCTTGTCTGTGACGTTGATGATCTCGTCTATGTACTTGAAGTGAACGTTCTCAGGAATGATCTCCTGGCCGATGCCTTCGACCAGATATGGCGTCGCTTCCAGGAGCTTGCCGGTTTCCTTGTAGGTCTTAAACACCGAGCCGTACGGATCGGCGCCGATCACGCGGATCTTCTGGTTTTTCTCTTTCAAGTAGCGGCCGGTTCCGCTGATCGTTCCACCGGTGCCGATGCCCGCTACAAAGTGAGTGATTCGACCTTGAGTCTGCTCCCAAAGCTCGGGGCCTGTGGTTCGGTAGTGTGCTTCGGGATTTGCAGGGTTGCCGTATTGAAAAACAAACAGTGAGTTCGGCGTTTCATTCGAGATACGCCGAGCGGTGTTGACGTAGTGATCGGGCGAGTCAGGCTTGGCAGCCACCGGGACGACTACGACGTCTGCTCCAAGCGCCTTCAAATAGCGGACCTTCTCGACCGAGCACTTGTCGGTCATCACAAACACGGCCCTATAGCCGCGCACCGCGCACACAAGCGCGACGCCGATTCCGGTATTGCCGCTGGTGGCTTCGACCACTGTGCCCCCGGGCTTGAGACGGCCGTCACGCTCGGCGGCGTCGATCATCGAAACGCCAATGCGATCCTTGACCGAACCGCCCGGATTGAGCGACTCGATCTTTGCCAACACGAGAGCATCGATCCCTTTTGCAAGCTTGTTCAATCTGACGATTGGCGTGTGTCCGATCAATCCCAGGATGTTTTCTTTATAATCCATTGATTCCTCAATTGAAGGCGTTCGGGTTTTCCAGGCGCCGAGATTTTATCATCGTGCATGGCCGCAGGCCACCGAGCGCGCTCAAACGCGCGAAGCGGGTGACGGCGATTGGCGGGTGCCTCTCGGAATTAGGCGGTAAACGAGTCCGCGATGATTGCGCCCAACCATCGTCTCGTGGCGCCACCCGCTTCGCGGATTGGCGCCGCCCCGACGATCTTGCTGTTGATTAATCGCGACGTGGAAGAATATTGCTGCCTGCTTCGTCTAACGGCGTAGAGTCGCGATTGAACCGGAGAACGGACAAGATGGACAACCTTTGGCAGGATTTGCGCGCTGCGATCAGGCGGACAATAAAGAGTCCGGCTTTCACCGCGTTGGCCGTAATTGCGCTGGCGCTTGGAATCGGCGCGAACACCGCCATCTTCAGTTTGATCAATGGAGCGTTCCTCCGTCCTTTACCGGGCGTGGAGGACCCAGCCCGGTTAATCACGCTCGAGCGAATTCAGAACGGTAAGGTCCAATACAATTTTGGTTATCCGGATTACCTGGACTACAGGGATCACAACAAGTCTCTTGCAGGTCTGGCGGCTCATTGCGGAACGCCGTTGAGTCTGGCCAGTGGTGCAGCCGAGCGGCTTAGAGGCGACCTGGTCAGCGGCAACTACTTTTCTGTGCTCGGAGTGAAGCCAACCCTCGGTCGCTTGATTGATCCGGATGACGACACCACACCGGGCGGACATGCGGTCGCGGTCTTGAGTTATGGCTTATGGGTTCGAGCATTCGGCGCCGATCCTCAAGTCGCAGGTCGCAGTATGAAGTTGAACGGCTACGACTTCACGATCATCGGCGTCGCCCAACGGGAGTTCACCGGCACACGGACCGGCTCATCTTTCGATGTCTGGATCCCGCTGATGATGCAAGTTGAAGCCATGCCCAGAACCTTGGGGCGAAACTGGTTCAACGATCGATCCGCGGGTTGGCTCGGCTTGTTCGGCAGGCTCAATCCGCGAGCGTCGTTTGAACAAGCTCAAGCCGAGCTCACCGCCATAGCCGCCGGCCTCGAGCAGAGCTATCCGGACACTGACACCGGTCGCGGAGTGTCGCTGCTGTCCGGTGTTGGACTTGATTCAGACGATCGGGTCAGTCTGCGAAATTTTCTAGGGCTCCTTTTTGCAGTGGTTGCGCTGTTGCTGATGATAGCCTGCAGCAATGTTGCGAACCTTTTGCTTCTGCGGGCAACATCCCGGCGCAGGGAGATCGCCGTGAAGATGGCTCTGGGAGCCACTCGAGGCCGGATCGTAAGCCAGTTGCTCATCGAAGGTCTGTTGCTTTCGGCGCTTGCCGGAGCCTTAGGTCTGTTACTCGCTCCGTGGACTGCTCAGTTGATAGTTGCCTACCAGCAACCGGCATATGGCCTGCGAGGAATCGATGCCGGTCTGGATGGGCGAGTCTTCGTCTTCACGGCGGTCTTGTCGATCCTGACTGCTGTTGCTTTCAGCATAACGCCTGCGCTGCAAGCATCGAAGACTGATCTGGTGACTACTCTCAAAGACGGCGGTTTCAGCTCCGGTTATCGAAGGTCCCGTCTGCAATCCAGCCTGGTTGTCGCGCAGATAGCCCTTTCGTTGGTGTTGCTGATTGGAGCGGGGCTGGCGGTGCGAACGATGCGGGAAGCGCTGACAATGGATCGCGGGTTTGACAGCGACAATATGGCGTTGATGTCGATGGACCTCACCATCCGAGGCTACAGTGAATCGCAGGGCCGAGCGTTTTATGAAGAGCTTCTCAGGCGAGTCGATGCCGTGCCGGGAGTCATCTCCTCGAGCCTCGCGAAGACCGTTCCACCTAACGACTGGAGTGACAGGCTCTCGGTTTTTCTACCTGGAGACGAGCCGCCACCGGACGTGTTGCGAGCACGCGACGATCTGGGCCTGCGAGTTGACGCGAACCGAATAGCGCCCGCCTACTTTCGAACGCTTGGCATTCCGATTCTCGAAGGACGCGAATTCACTGCCGACGACAGAGTCGGAGCGCCGCCCGTCGCAATCTTGAATGAAAAGCTGGCGCTGCAGCTTTGGCCCGGCGAAAACGCGATCGGCAAGCTGCTGTCTGTGCCTTTCTGGCATGAACCCCGGCCTCCGGTTCAGATCATTGGGGTAGCAAGGAATACAAAGCATCGCTCGCTGCTCGCGGACACGCCGCTGCTGGTCTACCTGCCGGAGCTGCAAGTCTACGATGGAAGAGCCACACTCGCGGCGCGCACGAGCGTTGATCCGTCGTCGCTCATCCCGGCGATTCGCGATGAAGTGGCCGCTCTCGATAAGGACATCGCACTCTACGCGGTAAAAACTATGTCAGAGCAGATCGATAGCACGCTCTGGCAACAACGCACCGCGGCCGGTCTGATTGGGATCTTCGGCGTGCTTGCTCTTGCGCTGGCGGCGATTGGCATTTACGGAGTGATCGCTCACTGGGTGGTCCAGCGGACACGTGAGATCGGCATTCGAATGGCGCTTGGAGCAAGCGCGGCGGATGTGATGCGGATGATCCTGAGGCAGGGCCTTGTGCTCACGCTGACCGGAGTGGCGGTGGGGCTCGCGGGCGCGCTCGCGCTTACCAGGCTTATGTCGTCCCTGCTTTACGGGGTAAGCGCAACCGATCCGATGACGTTCGTGCTTTCGAGCCTCGTGCTGGTAGGAGTGGCTCTGGGAGCCGGTTTCGTCCCGGCGCGCCGGGCGACGAAGGTTGACCCGATGATTGCGTTGAGATGCGAGTGACAGGGGAGCAATGATGAACGATGAATGATGAATGATGAATAGTTCATCATTCATCATTCATCATTCATCATTCGCCTCATTGAAAATCTCTCTACGGCATCTCTACAATGCTCGAATGACCGAGCGCGGGACGGGAACGAGAGTTGGGTACCTCGAACTTCTCCGCGTCAATCATGACTTCCGGCGTCTCTTCGTCGGACAACTGGTTTCGCAAACCGGAGACTGGTTCAACTCTGTAGCGCTGTTTACTCTTCTTCTCAGGCTCTCCGGATCGGGTGAGGCTGTTGGCTACATACTGATCATCAAACTTTTGCCGTCGTTCTTTGTCGGACCTCTTGCGGGCGTGGTCGCCGATCGATTCAATCGCAAGACGATAATGATCGTGGCCGATGTCGCACGCGGAATTCTGGTGCTCGGCTTTTTACTGGTACGGAGTCCGGAGCAGGTCTGGCTGGTCTACGCGCTGGCCGGAGTCGAAATAGCAATAGCAACGTTTTTCGACCCGGCGAAGTCTGCCGCAATCCCCGGCATCGTCTCACGAGATGAATTGATTTCCGCTAACGGGCTGTCGAGCGCCTCGTGGTCGGTGACCCTCGCGTTAGGGGCGGCGCTTGGTGGAGTCGTTACCGAGATGTTCGGCAGCAACACCGCCTTCGTCGTGGACTCCCTCTCGTTTTTCGTATCGGCGGCATACATCTCCGCGGTGCGTATTCGTTCGACATCAAGGCGCGATCGCGCGATGCACCTTTCAGTGGCCGATGCTACCGGCGTCACCGACATAATCGAAGGCGCCCGGTATTTGAAATCGAACCCGCGAGTCATGGCTCTTCTGCTGGTCAAGAGCGGTTGGGGGTTAGGCGGCGGAGTGTTGCTGTTACTTACGATTTATGGCAAGCAAATCTTTCCGCTCGGCCGCGACGGGGCGGCATCGATAGGTCTCCTTTACGCGGCGCGCGGATTGGGCGCGCTGATCGGGCCAATGATTGCGGGCGCGATCACCAGCGGAGCGCCTCGCACCATGCGCCAGGCGATCTCAATCGCATTCTTTGTCTCATGCGCTTTCTATCTTTTGCTTGCGCATTCAACCGTGTTGGCTGTGGCGTTGCTCTGTGTGCTCGGCGCGCATTCGGGCGGAAGCATTCAGTGGGTATTCTCGACTACATTGTTGCAGATGACGGTGCCGGACAGATTTCTCGGACGAGTCTTTGCGCTCGAGATGGCGCTGTTGACTCTAACGATGTCGGTCTCCACTTACGTGACCGGATTGGGAGTCGACTATCCAGGATTGGGCGCGCGGCGAATGGCTACCGCGCTCGGCCTGGCGTTCGCGGCGCCGGGCGTTGCGTGGCTGATGTTGCAGAGATGGTTAGACCGGGGCGACGGGGCCGGCCGAGAATCCGCGTTGCTCGAGGCCGAGCCAGCAACCGAGGCTTCGCGTCCAATCTAACCCGAGTCCTGACGCGCCGAAAAAACCCAAGTCCTTGACCGTACTGCGGTGACGATGTAAGCATGCTCGTCGGTTCGGAGTTGCCGGATCGCGATGTCTGGGTCTCGCAGCTTCTCTCCAGCTAAGACGCCCCTTTAAGTTGAATCGGTTGAGACTAAACGTGAGTCGCAGGCCCCGAGGGCGACCCGTTATTCGGAACCGTTGCTCGTAACAAAAATGGAGCCGACCCATTCGAGGTTACGATTCCAGGAGGATTTCCATGCTTAGACGCCACTATGCTCTCTCGTTGACACTTGCGGTAATTGCAAGCTTGATATTTGCTCCGCGAGCTTTGAATAGCATCCGCGGTTTTGACAAATCCGGTTCCCCCGCTTCCATCAGTTCGCAAGATAAAGCGATCGGCGTTACAGGGCCTCACGTGATTACGCTCGCGCCGTGGGGACCGACTCAACAGACGGTGGATGCGGCGAAAGCGGGCGTGCTCAGGAACCCGGCTGTCCTGAAGCGCATGGGAACTTCGCGATTCCGCTTGATCTCGTTCGAGTTGATCGACGGCGGAAAAATCAACGGGGACATAGTGCCTTCCGAGAGTTATCGGGCAGTTCTATTCGACTACACTCACAACCTGTCTTATGCGGCCACGGGACGATTGGAGGGCTCGATTGTTCAAGTGGTGCCGAACTCGATTCAGCCGATTCCCAGCGATGAAGAGTTCGACGCAGCGGTAGCGGTGGTCTCGAGCCATCCAAAGTTTGGTCCCGGAATCGCCAACGGAACACTCACTGTCTATAATCCGATGCCGCCGCTGGTCGACGAAAATCAACCGGTTGGCAGAGTGAATCGAACGTTGTCGGTGGGGCTTCAATCAAACGATGGCAGTGGGTCGCAGATCCTCGGCGTCGACATGATCTCGGAAACCGTAGTTGGTTATCCGAACAACGCGCCTCCGGCTTCGATTGCTACTCCGAGCTCTTGCGGTGTTTCAGCCAGCGGCGGCGGGAGCAGCAGCGCCGGAACTTACAACCTGATCATATCGCGAGCAGGCGTCGAAATCTGGAATCTTGTAGTGGTCACACCGTCGATCTCATCGGGAGGAGCACATAACAACGGCTCCGGGCTCGAGGTGCAGAATGTGAACTACCGCGGCCAGCGCGTCCTGACGCGTGGCCACATACCGATTCTCAATGTCAAATACGACAGCGGCTGCGGGCCGTACCGCGACTGGTTGAATTCTCAGAGCAACTTCACCGCGAATGGATCAGATCTCGCGCCGGGGATTCGTTTGTGCACAAGCCCGCCACAGACAATCCTGGAGAGCGGAACCGACGCGGGCAATTTTAGCGGCGTTGCGATCTGGGATGACCGCGAGAACGTCCAAATGGTCGCCGAGATGAGCGCGGGTTGGTACCGGTACCTGATGGAATGGAACTTCAGCGATGACGGAGTCATCAGACCGCGGTTTGGGTTCGGAAGCACCTCGAGTAGTTGCGTGTGCATCAATCGCAATCACCATGCCTACTGGAGGTTTGATTTCGATATCGGCGGCGCTGCAGGCAACCTTGTGACTGAACGCTTACCAAACGGCCCTCTGGTAATCGATAAGGAAGGAATGCAGCCGAGGCTGTATGGATCGAGTCAAACCTGGACGATTTCAAACAGCTTGTCTCCATTATCGTGCACTCTGATTCCAGGACCGCACGACAGCAACTATGATAAGTATGGTATGGGTGACGTCTGGGTTCTTGTGAATCATTCGAATGAACTGGATGACGGGGTAAACTGCACGTCGGGTTGTTCGACGTCGATCAACATCGACCCATTTGTAAACGGCGAGTCAACCACGAATGCTGATGTCGTGGTTTGGTACGGTGCGCACTGCAACCGCTTTGACGCGAGCAATCCACTCAACTTAATCGGGGACCATGTCCTTGGCCCCGACATCGTGCTTAAAAACTATTGAGCTATCTTCACAGGCTGATCTCACACATCGGCGGCGAGAGAGACAATCGCCGCCGAGTGGTTTTTCCCGTGCCTTTACGCTTTGCACAATTCAAACATTCGGCGAGAGCTGAGAAACGGCAGGTAAGAAATTAATGAGGAGCGCAATCAAACGCGCGAGCTATTTCCTTAGCTCGCTGTTGCTGCTGGTCGGAGTGATCCTGTGGCTGACTTTGCCGAATGTGTCCTTCAGTGCTTCGAGTACGTCCATAGGCAACCGGCTTCTGGCTTTGGACTCGCAGCGGCAGTCAGCCCTGGAAAAACTGCGCGCTCAATTCAACGCCGGCGCGCCGTTCGCCGCGGAAGAACAAGACATCCTGAACAGGTTCGGGGCATCGCAACCGATCACGGATCTTGAAGCCGACGTCCTCATCTCGCGCGCTCTGTACGATTACTATGTCGCCGACCAGCCGTTGAGCAAAGAGCAGCAAGATCTTCTGTCGCGTTACCAGCAGTCAGTTTCGCGACGGGATCACGACATCGCCGATCGCAAAGCGCAACTCCTGAAAGCGCGCGAGCAAACCGCGGCCGCAGCCGGGCCTCGCACGACGCCGCTGGTTGCGCCGGCTAACGACACGTGCGCCGGCGCCGAAGTGATTCCAGCCGCGGGACCGTTTCCATATCTGACTACCGTGACCGCGGACATCACCGATGCAACCAGCGCCGGCGATCCTCCTCTGCCGACTTGTCAGACCAGCGTCTCGCGAAGCATCTGGTATAGATTCACTCCAAACGCGACCGCGACGTACATCATATCCTCCTGCGCCGACGTCCCCACCGGAACAACAGTCGACGATACGGTGATGGCGATCTACACATCTTCAACCGGCAACTGCGGCGGGACCTACACACAGATTCCCGACGCTGCGGATACCGATGGCTGTGACGACGATTCTTGCGCGGCCGAAGCCTTCCAGTCGGTCATCACGACCAGGCTCAATGCCGGCACAGCCTACTTCATAGTGGTTTGGGAGTTCGGCGGAATTCCGCCAACGGCCGGCAACACGGCGGTGCAGCTTCAAGTGACTCAACTCCTTCCGCCGGCCAACGATTCGTGCGCGTCTCCTAACGCGCTGACACTGGACACCCCCGTCAACGGAACAACAGTCGCGGCCTTGAACGACTACCAGCTTTCGGGGTCCGCGTGTTTCACGGGCGTGGGGCAAACCGCTTCTACTGCCACAGGCCGGGACGTTGTCTATTCATTCACCGCGCCGGCGGCGGCCAATTATTCTTTCAGAGTCACCGGCTACGACTTCAACAAGAATCTGGTGCTCTATGTTGCGAGCACATGCCCCGCCGGATTACCGCCGGTTACCGTAGGGTCGTGCCTTGGCGCGGCGAACCGCGAGCCGGCTAGCACGGCCGAGGAGGTCAAATGTTTGGCGCTCGCCGCAAGTCAGCAGGTCTTCGTCTTTGTTGATGAGAATACGCTGACAGCGGGAAGCACATTCACCATCGAGGTGAACCGCTGCGATCAGGAAACTGAGGCAAACAATACTCCGGGGACGGCCAACGCAGTGACTCTCCCAGTCATGGGGATTGAAGGCTCGATTTCACCCGCGGGAGATGTTGATTTCTACGCGCTTGGCACGGTGGCGGCCGGCTCGCGAGTGTTCGCGATGGTTGACGGCGTCGCCGCCAATGCCGAGGACTTTGATCTGCGACTGACGACAACGACGGACACGCTGCAGTACGACGATAACTCGAATGATGCGCAGTTCGGATCCGGCTCTCCCAACATCGACGGCACGCCGACACCGGGCGTCGCCACCCCGCTCTTTCTTCGCGTGAACAATCTGGCGGGAGCGGCATCCGAGCCTTATCGATTCTACGCGGTCGTGCAGCCGCCGGGCAGCAATCCGGGTTGTAACAATTGTTCCGCAACCACGGAGACCGAGCCGAACAACAAGCTTGACCAGGCGAACGCGGCGGCGAACAACTACTTCTATGGAAGCCTGTCTGGTCCCGCTCCTTCGACCGATGTCGATATCTACAGGTTTCTCGCGCAAGCGGGAACTTTGATCTACCTGGGATTGGACGCGGACCCTTTGCGCAACAACACTCCGATAAATGCTCAGCTCGAGCTGGTTGATTCAGGCGGCGCAAGCCTGATGTTGGTGAACGATGTACATCAGGCTTCTTCGACCACATCCGGCGCAGGCTCGTTGACCGCGACGACACCATTCTCGCCGGGTGAAGCTCTGGTCTACAGAGTGGCAACCTCCGGGACCTATTACGCGAAGGTTTCAATTGGCAACTCGTCGGCCGGTTCAACCGGCGCCGGAGATTATCTGCTTTCGATCTCGGCAAGCGCGGGCGGCGTGCTGCCGTTCGTGGATGTGTTTCCCAACAATCCGTTTTTCTCGTCGATCGCGGAAGCATATTATTCGGGGCTGACGAACGGCACTACGCCGACGACTTATGACCCGACAGGGCTGGTCACGCGAGAGCAGATGGCGGCGTTCATCGACCGCACGATGGATCAGGCGCTCATGCGAGGAAGCGAGCGCGCGATAGCGGATCAGAATTGGACTACTCAGACCGAAAGCAATCTTGCATTAACCACCGTCGGCATTGGTCCGGTATTAGTGAAATCGGACGGAGCGGACCTGTGGGTGGCGAATTACAACGGCAACACAGTCTCCAGAGTAAGGGCAAGTGACGGTCGGCTGCTCGAGACCTGGTCGGGTGCAAATAGCGCCTATGGTGTTCTGGCAGCGATGGGAAAGGTATTCGTCACCGGGCAAACAAATCCCGGCAAGCTATACCAGATCGACCCAACTCAATCGCCAGGTATGGTTACAACTCTTGCCGCGAATTTAGGGGCTAGTCCCTACGGCATAGGCTTTGACGGGCAGCGTATCTGGGTCGCCAACCTCGGGTCTCCGGGTTCAGTTTCTATTGTTACGCTGAACCCTCTGAATGTGATTGCGGTAACTACTGGATTCAGCCAGCCGGTAGGGGTCATTTACGACGGAGCAAATATTTGGGTGACTGACAATGGCGACGGCATGCTGAAGAAGCTTGATTCGGGCGGCAGCATCATTATGTCCGTAGCTGTTGGCGGACAGCCGCTATTTCCGGCGTTCGATGGAGCAAACATCTGGGTGCCGAACAATAACTCGAACAGCATCAGTGTGGTAAGGGCGGCAGGCGGACTGACGGGAACCGTGCTAGCTACTCTGACAGGCAACGGCCTCCTCAGACCCATTCAAGCTGCATTCGATGGAGAACGCATTCTTGTGACCAACAATGGGGCCAGCCTCTCATTGTGGAAGGCATCTGACTTGACTCCAGCTGGAACGTTCTCGACTAACATAGCCGCGCAACCAACTGGAGCTTGCAGCGACGGATTGAACTTTTGGATCACATTTTATGGGGCACAAAAGTTGGTACGGTTCTGAATTTGGAACAGGCAAAGCTGGAGCGAATCGGGTCGAGGCGACTGAGGAAACACGACAATCACTGAAGGGAACACGACATATATGAATAAAAGCACACATAAAAGAGCATTGCTGCTGGCAGCGGCGATGGTGATGATTATCGCAGGATCGACTTGCTTGAGCGCGGACACCGGCACGTGCGGGGGCGCAAGCATCACGCTGCCGTTCACCGATGTGGCTGCGGCCAATGTCTTTTTCTGCTCGATTGCCGAAGCATATTTCTCGGGTCTCACCAACGGCACGACTCCAACGACCTACGATCCTTCGACGAGCGTGCCGCGAGAGCAGATGGCGGCTTTCGTCTCGCGAACCATGGATCAATCGGTGAAGCGAGCAGGCAAGCGAGCGGCGCTCGATCAGTTCTGGACGACTCAGACCTCAAACAATCTTGCGCTCACAACCGTGGGCAATGGTCCCGCGTTGATCAAGTTCGACGGATCGGATTTGTGGGTTGCCAACGCCGGCGACGGCACCATCTCGCGAGTGAAGGCGAGCGATGGCAGAGTGCTTGAAACCTGGACTGGAGCGGCCGGCGCTTTAGGCGTGCTTGTTGCGACCGGCAAGGTGTTCGTTACCGGCCAGTCGAGCCCAGGCAAGCTCTACCAGATCGATCCCTCACAAGTAGCGGGCGCGGTAACGACGGTGACCAGCAGTTTGGGAAACTCGACTATCGGCATTGCCTTTGACGGCCAGCGCATCTGGACCGCCAACCTGGGAGGATCGGTATCGATCATTACAGTCAACCCTCTGAGCGTGAATACGGTGACGACGGGATTCGGCGGTTGCACCGGCCTCGTCTATGATGGAACGAACATCTGGGTAACAAACAACGGAGACTCCTCAATCAAGAAGCTGGATTCGAACGCCAACATAATCATGTCTGTTGCCGTGGGCAGCGGACCTTCTCACCCGGCGTTCGATGGAACGAATATCTGGGTGCCAAACGGCACCTCAAACGGCATCAGTGTCGTCCGCGCTACCGGCGGGTTGGCGGGAACGGTGCTGGCGACTCTCACCGGAAACGGGTTAAACACACCCACTCAGATAGCCTTCGACGGAGAGCGAATGCTGGTGACTAATCAAAGCAGCGGAGGCAGCGTGTCGTTGTGGAAAGCGTCAGACCTTACACCGATCGGTACGCTCTCAACCGGAGGGGCCGCCTTCGGAGCATGCAGCGACGGATTGAACTTCTGGATCACGCTCGGCGGCACGAACAAACTCGCGCGGTTCTGATCCAATCAATCCTTCTTTCTCTGACAGGCCTCCAGGAGCGGCTCTGGAGGCCTGTTTCGTGTCAGACCTCGCTTCAAGACTGAGCCGGCTATATCGAAGTCATCGCCCATTGTTCCAACGTTTCGTTACCCTTCTTTCCAATCGTGTTGACTCGCCCCTCAGCCGGATGCTATTAAGTTTCCCAACATGAAAAGCTTTTGAGTCCAACCTAATTCGCACCGGCGCCTCGCAGCACATCTTGCGCGGCGGCGAGTGGAACGACCGAGCGGCGACCGCGTGAATGCGGATGAACCTCGCGCTCGCGTCCACCGTTCTCATTCACAGTTTCTCAATCGACAATTCGAAGGCCATTCAAATGCAAGCTGAAAAAACTGAATCAGTTGATCTCGCGTCCGTGCTCCAAGAAGCGCAAACCGAACCGCAACCCCGGTTGGGGATCGGGGGCTGGGCGAGGTTTCTTCGCGAAGCCGTCGTCGGCTCGAAGCAGGACTTCACCGAAGGCTCGATCGGGCGAGCGATCTTTCTTCTCGCGGTGCCGATGGTACTCGAGATGATGATGGAGTCGCTGTTCGGCATCATCAACGTCTTCTGGGTAGCAAAAGGTCTTGGCGCGACTGCAGCGGCAACCGTCGGAATAACCGAATCGCTGCTGACAATGGTGTTTGCGGTAGCGCTTGGTTTGAGTATGGCTACTACTGCGACTGTAGCGCGCCGCATCGGGGAGAAGGACCACGACGGCGCTTCAGTGGCGGCGGTTCAGTCGATCATCCTCGGGGTGCTCGCGTCGATCCCGGTCGCGGTGATCGCGATTACCTTCTCCCCTCAGATGTTCAAGCTAATGGGCGCGTCCGAAGCGGTGACTGAACTCGGCAGCGGTTATGCGCGAGTTATTCTCGGCGGAAACGTCGTGATCATGCTTTTGTTTTTGATCAATGCTGTGTTTCGCGGAGCAGGCGACGCTTCGATCGCAATGCGCGTCTTGTGGATAGCGAATGCCATTAACATCGTTCTCGACCCGTGTTTGATTTTTGGACTTGGGCCGTTTCCGAAACTTGGCGTGACGGGCTCGGCTATCGCGACAACCATCGGGCGAGGGACCGGAGTCCTTGTTCAGCTCTGGTTCCTGTTCGGCGGAAGAGGACGCGTAAGCATCAACTGGAAACAGGCGCGAGTGAACCTGGAGGTGATGCTCAGAATGGTCCGGATATCGCTCGGTGGAATGTTCCAATATCTGGTGGCTACCGCGAGCTGGGTCGGGCTCATGCGAATGGTTGCGATGTTCGGCGACTCGGCGCTCGCCGGCTACACGATTGCGCTTCGGATAATCATCTTTGCGATCCTTCCGTCGTGGGGCATGAGCAATGCCGCGGCGACGCTGGTCGGGCAAAATCTCGGGGCTCGCAAGCCCGATCGAGCCGAAAGATCGGTGTGGGTGACCGGGTTTGCGAACATGTGTTTCCTGGGGCTGGTTGCAGTTATTTTCATTACGTTTGCGGAGCGGTTGATCGGGATATTCACTACCGATCCGGCGGTCGTGCCGTATGGAGTAGCCTGCCTGAGGTTCATAAGCTACGGATACATTTTCTACGCCTACGGTATGGTGATGGTCCAGTCGTTCAACGGCGCCGGCGATACGAATACGCCGACTTTGATCAACCTTGGCTGTTATTGGTTATTTCAGATTCCGCTTGCGTATACCCTTGCGGTCCCGCTGGGGTTCGGCGCGAAGGGGATATTCGTCGCGATCACGATCGCCGAGTCCATGCTCGCGGTTGTTTCGGTGCTGGTGTTTCGAAGAGGAAAATGGAAAACGCAGAAGGTGTAGGCAGGGGGCAGTGGCCGGTGGCCGGTGGCCGGTGGGCAGCAATCAATCACGCCGCCCACCGACCACCGGCCACCGACCACTTCCTGTTGAGCTTTTGATTCGTTTTGTTATTGTTCTTGATCTTCACGACACTGATCAATCGAGCGCTGAACCTTAATGAACAAGCGAGCACTTCTCTACACACTCCTGGCGGCTCTGTTTCTGGTTGCATCGATCTACCAGGCGCGGTTCATCCAGCGCCGGTTGGAGTATCTGATACACCCTGAAGCCTTCGTGTTGAATCAGATCTCCACTACTGCTTCGGGGCGAATCACACATGTCAGCAACACCGCTGAAGCCGCGGGGATTCACGGCGATGATGTTTTGATCGCCGTCGAAGGCCGGCCCTACGTGGGACGAGCAGCACTTGACGACGCGGTTTCGAGCAAACGGATTGGCGACCCGTTGACCGTTACCATCCGTCGCGCAAACGTCCCGTCGTCAGATCCGGAGTCAATAACCTTTGCGATCGATCACGTGAAGGGCGATAGCGGTGATCTGCCGAATCTGGGGCAGTGGGTTTTCGTAATCGTCGTCACGATGGCAATGCCGATCTTTTGCCTGGTTGTGGGGTTCTGGGTGGCGGCGCTCAGACCGCGAGACCCCCTGGCCTGGTTGCTTCTTGGATTGATGTTGAGTTTCGCGCAGATGCCGACGGGATTCGATACGCTTGCTTGGACGGGGGTGCTCCGCGACGTCGCCCTCGCGTATCACACCGTCATCAGGACTCTGTGGTCCGTGTTCATGCTTCTCTTCGGCATCTACTTCCCGGAGCGGCTGGCGCTGGATCGTCGCCTTCCGTGGGCGAAGTGGATCCTGATGGTGCCGCTTGCTCTTTTCGCCGTTTTTGCAGCCCTGTCGGAGATCGGCGAGGATCGAAGCTTCGCCTCGGTGCAATCGCTGAATCAGCTCCTGGACCGCGCCGGCCTTTTCATTGCGATCCTTCAGATGGTCGCAACCGGTTTGTTCTTCACGTTCATCGGCATGAAGATGGGGTTGGCTACCAGGCCCGACGCGAGGCGCCGGCTCCGTATTCTTCTCTTCGGCGCGCAGATCAGTCTGACACCGATCTTCATTCTCGTAGTCATCACACTCGTGCTGGGCAAGCCACCACTGTCCGGGGTGCCCTGGTGGCTCCTGCTGCTGGCGACACTTCTGTTGTTCCTCTTCCCGCTAACGCTGGCTCACGTGATTGTTGTCCAGCGCGCAATGGACGTCAGCGTAGTGATCAGGCAGGGAGTTCGATATGCCTTCGCGAAGGGCGGAGTGATGACGCTGAGTTTTCTGATACTCAACGCAATTGTCTTTCTGATGATTTGGGAGATTAAGAAAGAATCCACAAGTCCGCTGGAGATAAGCGCGATTCTTTTTGTCGGAGTAACGCTCATCGTTGCGATCGGAAGGCTGGGGCAGTGGCTGATCAAGTGGACTGACCGGCGCTTCTTTCGCGAAGCGGTAAACACCGAGCAGGTGCTGAACGAGTTGAGTGAGAACGTTCGAACGATGGTCGAAACGAAGCCGCTAATCGAAACCGTCACGCGAACGATCAGCGAGTCTTTGCACGTGCCGCGAGTCGCTTTTCTGCTTGGTGAAGATGGTGTGTATAAGCCTACTCATTCGCTGGGGTATCCCGCGCCGCCTTCGACTGTGTTTCCGTCAACGGCTCAAACCGTCGAGCGGATGAAAAAAAAGAAACAGCCCATAACGGTCTACATGGATGATCGAGACGGATGGGTGGAGCGGACAGCCAGCGGCCTTGAACGCGATATGCTCGAGGCGCTTGATACCGAGTTGCTTCTTCCGCTCGGAGTAAAGGACGACTTATCGGGTTTTATAAGTCTCGGCCCGAAACAATCCGAAGCGCCGTATTCACCGGCGGATCTCAAGCTGCTTCAATCGGTGGCGACGCAAACCGGGCTGGCGCTGGAGAACAGCCACTTGACCGCGGCAATAGCGTCGGAGGTGGCGCAACGCGAGACATTGAATCGCGAAGTGGAGATCGCTCGCGAGGTGCAGGAACGATTGTTCCCGCAGAATCTTCCGACGGTAGATGGCCTTGATTACTGCGGCGCGTGCAGGCCGGCGCTGGGAGTCGGCGGGGATTACTACGATTTCCTGCTGTTGCCCAACGGCGTGCTCGGCATTGCGATCGGAGACGTTTCGGGCAAAGGCATTGCTGCCGCGTTACTGATGGCCAGCCTTCAGGCGAGCTTGCGCGGACAGGCCATCCGAGGCACCAGCGATCTTGCCGACATGATCAGCAATGTAAATCGATTGGTGTACGACGCTTCGGCGTCGAATCGTTACGCGACATTCTTTTATGCGCAATACGAGCAGGCGACCTGCCGGTTGACTTACGTCAATGCGGGTCACAACCCTCCGATGATTTTGCGAAAACAGGACGGCGATTGGCAGATCATCAGGCTTGAAGAAGGCGGCGCGGTGGTCGGCCTGCTCCCGAGCTTTCCTTATACGCAGGCGACGGTTGAGCTTGCCAAAGGCGATGTGCTGCTTGCGTTCACCGACGGAATCAGCGAAGCGATGAATCCCGAAGACGAAGAATGGGGCGAAGAGAATTTGATCGAAACCGCCAAGGCCCACGACGGCTTGCCGGCGGCCGACATGATTTCGCGAATCGTCGAAGCGGCCGATCGATTCGCTAACGGGGCTAAGCAGCACGACGACATGACGCTGATGATCGTCCGCTTGGTGTGAAGTGACAGCAACCAGACACGATACATCTCTTGACTCACCCCATATGCTAAGATTTGTCGTGCGCATGGCAACTCCCGCCAACAGCTCACGACTGAAAGCCTCGGCAACAGGCGCGCTCCTCCTGCTGTCGCTTCTGACCGGCACTGTTTCGATCCGCTCTCAATCGCTGCGGAAGAAACCTCGAGCCGCGACGAATCAAAAGACCGCCGCCGTCACCAGTTCTCTGGCGCGAATCAACTCCAAAGCCGATTTCGACCTTCTCGCCAGAATCTACTATCGCGGTCGCTTGAGCGCCGTCCCCCACGTAATGTTCCTGATTGACCGCCGTTCCAACGATCGGGCTTATTTCATCAACTCGCGCGCGTATCAGTTTCATAAGGACTTCGTAAACGCGACGTATTTGTCGCTCGAACGAGGGCGGGCCTTTTACGACAACAATCTCCTGAAGACCGACCGTCGATTCATACTGGGCACAATTGCGTATCAAGCGGCTGCTGATAAGTTCACGTTCGAGTTTTGGGAAGGCGATCAGATAACTACGCGGCTGCTGGCTGAATGCTATTCCGCTCTGAAGCTCAGCTTTTATTCGCCGCTTTTCTTCAAGCCTAATTCCCAAACGCATGAGCAGATCGCAAGCAAGCTGAACGCCGAGTCGACAGCAGAAGCTCGCGTGCCGATGATGACTGCGACTGAGCTTGCTGCCGATCAGAAGTATCAACCCCTAAACCTGGGCTCGAGCATCGGGCAGCTTCGAATAATCGAACGAGTCGACGCAGACACGGTGATCGACCGTAACCAGATAGTGATTTTCAAAGAAGTGCCGATTCACCTGACGCCGCTGTCGGGCATTATCATGACCGAGCCGGCATCGCCGCTCTCGCACGTAAATATGCTCGCGAAGTCCTGGGCGATTCCGAATGCGACTGTCAGGAACGCCGACAAACTCTTCCGGCAGCTCGAAGGAAAATACGTTCGACTCGAAATTCGCGAAGACGGTTATAGTCTCGCGCCAGCGGACGCTCGCGAAGTAGACGCGCGCAATCGAGAGTGGATCAAACGAAGCGATCTGGTCACGCCGCGCGCCGATCTCGAATATGACCAGCTCACGGATCTCTCACATCAACGAGCGCGCGATGCTATTCGGTTTGGCGCCAAGTCGGCGAACCTCGGCGAGATAGTTCATGCGCGGTTGCCCGGCATCGAAGTCCCGCCCGGCTTCGCGATTCCGTTTCACTATTATCGCGAGTTCATTCGCCGCAATCATCTCGAGGAGCGAATCGCCGCCGCGGTTGAAGAAGAGCGATTCGTTCACGACCCGCTTTATCGCAAGACTCGGCTTGCGGAGATCCGCCGGTGGATCGAAGCAGGCCGGCACGACGAAACTTTCATTAGAGCCGTGATCGAGAAAGTTCACCGCGAATATGCGGGCTCGGGGTTGTTCGCGCGAAGCTCGACAAATGCGGAAGACCTTCCGAACTTCAGCGGCGCCGGCTTGTACTCAACCGTGCCGAATGTGCGGTCGGACGCGCAGTTGATGGACGCGATAAAGACCGTCTGGGCGTCGGTGTGGAACTACGAAGCTTACGAAGCGCGCGAGAGCTTCGGCATGAGTCACTTTGCTGTTTATCCGGCGGTGCTGGTCCAGCAGGGAATCGATGCCGACAGCGCCGGCGTAGCGATTACTACCGATCCGTTTGATCCAGCCGATCGCGGCGCGGTCTATGTGAACGCAAAACGCGGGCTCGGTATCAAAGTAGTCGAAGGTCGCCGCGTAGCCGAGCAGGTCATCTATCATCCGCCGTCGCGGTCTATTCAAGTGCTGACAAGATCAGATGAAGACACGATGATGGCATTTGACGAACACGGCGGTGTAAAGGAAGTTACTATCGAACAGCAGCGGCGAGTGCTGACCGATCCGATGGTGAGAAGGCTTGCGGGCGCTTCGATTCAGATCAAGCGCGTTTTCGGCGGACGTGACCAGGACATCGAATGGGTGTTTCGCGGAGGCCGGCTTTACATCGTTCAGTCACGGCCCTACATTGAGGGGACGTGAGGACAATGGCCTCAGATTGTTTCGACTAACTTGTTGGCGGACTGAGCTATGAGGCAATACCTGGATCTGATGAACCACGTGCTCGAAAAGGGCGCAAAGAAAGAAGACCGCACCGGCACCGGTACGCTCTCGGTCTTCGGTTATCAGATGAGATTCGATCTGGCGGAAGGGCTTCCGTTACTCACGACCAAGAAGCTTCATCTCAAGTCGATCATCTACGAGCTGCTCTGGTTTCTGAGAGGCGATACGAACATAAAATACCTGCGAGACCACGGCGTGAATATCTGGAACGAATGGGCCGATGCGAACGGCGAGCTTGGGCCGGTCTACGGCTCGCAATGGCGATCGTGGAAGACTTCGGAGGGATGCGCGGTCGATCAAATCAGTCAGGTCATCGACCAGATCAGAAGGAATCCCGATTCGCGACGCTTGATTGTCAGCGCGTGGAATGTGGGCGAGATTCCGAAGATGGCCTTGCCGCCGTGTCATCTGCTTTTTCAATTCTATGTCGCTGATGGAAGGCTCTCGTGCCAGATGTATCAAAGATCGGCTGATATTTTTCTCGGGCTGCCGTTCAACATCGCGTCCTACGCGCTGCTGACGATGATGGTTGCTCAGGTCTGCGATCTCGAACCTGGAGAGTTCATAATCACGCTGGGCGATGCGCATTTGTACTCTAACCATTTCGAGCAGGCTCGGCTTCAACTGAACCGCGAGCCGCTCAAGCTTCCGCGGATGAAGATCAACCCTTCGGTGAATTCAATCTTCGAATTCAATTACGAAGATTTCGAGCTGATAGGTTACGAGGCGCATCCACACATCAAAGCCGAGGTGGCAGTGTGATCATCTCTCTGTTGGTAGCGATGGATGAGAAAAGCGGCATCGGCAAGGACGGCAAACTGCCGTGGCGGCTGTCATCCGACTTGAAGCGGTTTCGCGAGCTGACGATGGGCCATCACATCATCGTCGGGCGCAAGACATTCGAATCGATTGGCAAGCCGCTTCCGGGAAGGCGCACGATTGTGGTGACCCGCAACCCCGAACTTCGACCCGAAGGGTGTCAGGTTGCTGCGTCGGTCGAGGCCGCGATCGCGGCGGCGCGGATGAACGGAGAGACCGAAGCTTTTGTCATCGGAGGCGCGGATATCTATAAGCAAGCACTCGATCTCGCCGATCGAATCTATTTGACTCAGGTTCACGCCGAGGTCGATGCGAACACGTTCTTTCCCGAGTTCAACACCGATCAGTGGACTGAGTGCGCCGTCGACCGTTATCCCGCCGACGATAAGAATCAACACGCGTTCACTTTCAGGATACTCGAGAGGAATCGTGATAGAACTTCAAATCAAGCTTCTGGATAAAGATCTTCCTGTGCCGTGCTATCAGCATCCGGGCGACGCGGGTCTGGATCTTCCGAGTCGGATTGAGTGCGTCTTGGAACCCGGTGAACGCGCGATGGTGCCGACGGGTATCGCAGTGGCAATACCGGAGGGTTACTGCGGATTCGTCATGATTCGAAGCGGGCTTGCCGCGCGGCATGGAATCGCGTGCGTGAACTCTCCCGGCCTGATTGATTCGGGCTACCGCGGCGAACTGACCGTGATTATGCTGAACACCGACAAACGCGAACCGTTTCAGATAAGACGAGGCGACCGAATTGCGCAGCTCGTCATTCAGAAGGTCGTCGAAGCGGCTACAGTCCAGGTCACTGAGCTTGATGTTACGTCACGCGGGGAAGGTGGCTTTGGAAGCACCGGCAGATCGGACAAGCGTCGTTGAGCGCAGGCATCCCACAAGTCCGTCGCGGTTTGGTACAATGGTGCCGAGGTGAATAGGAATGGCAACGATGACCGCAAGGGAAATCTACGAGCAACTCGTCAAGCGATTGCCGCCGGAAGAACGTTTGCGCCTGGTCGAAATGGTAAACAAAGATATGGCAACGAGATCGCTTGATGAGCCGAAAGAAAACAAGCGCAGCATTATGGAGCTACATGGACTCGGTGCGGAGATCTGGGAGGGCGTCGACGCCCAGGAATACGTAAACGAACTTCGTAAGGAATGGGATCATCGTCCGTGACTAAACTCGACCAAGCGCTCGCTGGAACAACCAAACTCGGGTTTGATACGTCGCCCATCATCTATTTCATTGAGTCTCACCCGCAATACGACGGACTCGTTACCGAGATATTTCAGCGTGTTTCAAACGCTGTATTCGAAGGTATCACCTCGGTCATAACCCTCGCCGAGGTTCTCATCCACCCGCTTCGCCGGGGAGACGCAACTCTTCAGCAACAGTACAGCGACTTGTTGATCAACGCTTCCAACTTCCAGACATTGCCCATCGACATCAAGACAGCGACGAGTGCGGCGGACTTGCGCGCCCGATACAATCTTCGGACACCAGATGCCCTTCAGGTCGCCACTGCACTTGCCGCCGGCTGTGACGCGTTCGTAACGAATGATGCGGCTTTGCAGCGCGTTTCGGAACTTCAGGTTCTGGTCTTGGATCAACTAGAATTGTGAAGCTTACATTCAGTAAAGATCCGCTAAGAACCGAGTTCTATGGGCATGGATTCCAAGGATTACAACATCGTTCCAACCGCAAGAGATTGGCTTGCAACCGGTGTCGAATATGAAGGTCGCGGGCGTGCCGAGTTCAGCGATCCGGAAGGCGTTCTGGAAGGTCACGTCAAGATTCGATTCGATGAGTTTGGCCAATCCAGTGTTGAAATGGAAGTGGAAACCATCGACACCGATGAGTTACACGCGGGATTCGGCCTAGTAGGATTCTTAAGCCGTATGAGACGTGGTAGCGCGAGGGGTTTCATAGGCGGACCTGGCAACCCGTGTAGTAGGTTGACAGTCACTACCGAGCATGGGGTTTTGTCGGCCCAGGAGAATATCTTCTACGGATTTAGTGGAGACATTTTTTTCAAGAAGAAGGGTCGGCTGACCTTTCAATTGCCACGTTCCCAGTTTGATGCTGCCGATGGGAGATTACCCAAGTATTGGGTGATTCCTCTCTGTAACTTTTTGTCTGCCTTCGTACAGCAACATCAAGATCTGGATCGTCATCCGCTCCGCATCGTTCCTCAAGCAATTGTGCCAGGTGCCTCGGCAGGGAGTGAAGCAATAGCCGCAGAGGGCATCGCGCATCAGAGGAATGGACTGATCGTTTTCGAGTTCAACAAGACCTTGGGCTTTATCGAGCCTCTGGCCGACTTTGATGAACGTAAGGCTAGATTGCTCGAAGGGAGGGAGAGAAACACGATTACGGCTGTTATGGTCGGAGAAGTCGGCGCTAACTCTACGGAGTTTGTAGATCTCGAAGGATGGTTCCCCTCAGACTTCTTGCTTCTTCTCGGATTCGCGAGCGGTATCGAAGTGGGTTCTCCTTGGATCGAATTTCGAGATGAAAGCGGGTTTCTTGTTAGACGCATTCACGCGGAGTTTTGGCGATCCTTATTCTCGAGGGGACATGAAGCGATCAACGAGGTATTTCATTGCGGCGAGAAAAGTGGAACTGGGCACCTGCTCTCCATTGCACCAACATCCGGCGACTATGCATCACCACATTTGCGTATTGTCCTTCAGCACATCATCAGCGGCGGACTCAGCGGCTATACGATTCAAGACAAATTCGACCATCTCTTTCGTGCATTAGACATTCTGTGTGAGCACTACGACTTGAAGAAAATTCAGGCTCCTAACCAAACACTTGGGAACGAGAGTCGCGCGAAACTCAGAAAGATCTTCAAAGATGCTACAAAGGCGATCAATAGTATTGCTAACGAAGCAGATAAGAGCGGGAACGATGGAGAAGCCAAGGTACTGCGGCGGATGAGCGGGCAGCTCCCTAGAGAGCTATGAATATCGAAACGGGATTCGGGAAGGCCGTGATCGCACTTTTGAAGAAAGTTGGTCTGCCTGACGCCGATATTGTTGCCGCCTGCTATGCGCGAAAGCCGCGACCCGATAAACGGAATTGGTCTGAAGTGCTTTCATATTATCGAGGCCTCGCAATACACCGAGGCTATTTTCAGGATGACCACGACATTGATGACATCTGGACAATCTATTGTCATGTGCACGATATGCTCGTTCGAATAGTCTTTAGCTGGGGTATGAGGGGAACTATCAGCCGACCGTGATTCATGGAAGTGCATCAGAGCCAGTTGACTGGGTCTCCGCGGTCTCTGCGGATAGCTTGGGTTATGGATACGTTGGCGACTCGCCACGAGACTAGAGCTTCGCAAGCGTCAGTCCCTGCTGATCCTGGTACTTCCCGCCCCGATCGCTGTAGCTTGTCTCGCACTCCTCATCTGATTCGAAAAACAAAATCTGAATGAAACCTTCTTCCGCATACAACCGCACCGGAAGATTCGCCGCGTTGTACAACTCCACCACGAGACGCCCGCACCAGTTCGCTTCAAGCGGTGTCGTGTTGGCCATCAAGCCGCAACGTGCATAAGTGCTCTTGCCTATGGCTAGAGCGGTGACATTGCGTGGAATCTGGAATCGCTCGATCGTCACTCCGAGCGCGTACGAGTGCGGAGGCAGCAACCAATAATCCGAGCCGTCTTCTGCCCGGCGAATCGGCACGTCGAGCAGGCTGTTTGGATCGAAGTTCTTCGGGTCGATCTCGGTACCGGTCACCGGCGAGAACACTTTGAATTCATCTCGCGCCAAACGACAATCATAGCCGTAGCTCGATAGTCCGCTGCTGATGATCCGCCGATCATCGACTGTTCTAATCAGCTTCTCTTCAAACGGATCGAGAAGTTTGTGCTCGCGGGACATCCGCTTGATCCAAACGTCTGACTTGATGGACATCAGTCCTCCTATAAACAGTCCGATAAGCTTTTAGTTTGTCGTTTGAGAGCATGGCTCCCTGGGAAGTCGACGACAACTGAAAGTCCTGTCGGACAACCGTCTGCGCGGCTCAATAGGTAGCCTGGTAATGTTCCCATTGCTGCTTGAGCTTCGTCATAAACACGATGAAGCGCTCTTCCTTCCTAAGGCTATTCAGATAAGCGTCGCTTTCAAACAATGGATAACAAGGGAAGCCGTCATCGGCGGCGACCTGCAGCCATTTGATTGCATCGTCGGGCTTGTCGAGGAGCGCGTACGCCGAAGCAATGTTGTAGGCCGTATGATGAAAGTGGCCAAATCCCTTTCCGATCTCTATCGCGTGGCGTATTGCCTCTTCGGCTTGAGTCACTTTCCCATCTTTGGCCAGCATCATCGCCTTGACGCTGGTTCCGCCGCCGCCCTCGTCTTTGGGATTTGTCTTGAGGAACTCGTCGACCAGCGCTGCGGCTTCCTCGTTTCGGCCAAGCCGGAATAAGACGGTGGCCTTCTGAAACGCCCACAGCGAGGGGTTCTTGTCCATGGGGGTGCTGTTGAAGAACGCCAGAGCGTCATCAAACTTCGCTCGATACATGTCGATCACACCGAATCGGAATCGCGCCAGCGTATTGGCGGGATTGATGGCCAACGCCCTTTCGAATTCCTCCCAGGCTTTGTCGAATAAGCCAATGTGAGAGTAGACAAGCCCCAGTTGATGATGCGCCTCATCCAAATTCGGATCTAATTCCACTGCGCGACGGTACGCTTGAATTGCTTGTTCGGCCGGGAATCGCTTGGCATGCGTCCACAGGATCAGCCCGCGCGAAAGATGAGCTTCAGCCAGATTCGGATTCAGCTTCAATGCCTTTTCAATGGCGACTTCGGCGTCTTCATTCAATTTCTGCTTTCCCGCGTCGGGCGCGAAATAAAACGTCTTGATGATGTAAGCGCGAGCTAGTTCCGCGTAAGCGGGTGCGAAGTTCGGGTCGGCTTCAACGGCCTCCCTTAGCAGTTTGATTGCGGCCTCGTTGTTCTCCGCGTTTTCGCTGGTGACATTCACCTTGCCGCGCAAGTAGTAATCGTACGCGGCTGAATTGATTGATGGGCTCGCGACAACCGGGTTCACACTTGCGCGCCTAAGGAATGCCACATACCCGAATGCCGCTACCGCCAACGTCGCGATAGCAATGGTGGCCAGCATAGCGCGAGAGGGCTTCAATCTTCGCTTCTCCAACCTGGGATCAGTGACAGGCGCCCTCACCGTCGCTGTCGTCGCGTTATCATTTGATCGAGCGATCTCCTCGGGCGCTGAAGCGCGGGGAACCAGGGCCAGATCAACCGCCAACTCCTCCATGCTCTGATATCGCTGCGACGGATTCTTCTCCAAACACTTGGCAACCAGGCACTCCAAAGCGACAGGGGCCGCCCTCGCGTGAACCCGCAACGATTGCGGCTCTTGAGTCAGAATCAATGAGATGATCTCGGCTGTGCTTTTCGCCTCGAAGGGTCGCCGCCCGCTCACAGCTTCATAGAGCAACACCCCGTAGCTGAATATGTCGCTTCGGCGATCCACGTTTTCCGCGCGCACCTGCTCCGGCGACATATACGGCACCGTGCCCACGATGACGCCTGATTGAGTGAAAAGTGATGCCGTTGCTGCCTCGCTGTCTGAGAGGTCTTTCTCGAACCCCATTTTCGCCAAGCCGAAATCCAACACCTTCACCTGGCCGCGCGCGGTGAGCATGATGTTTTGGGGTTTGATGTCCCGATGAATGATTCCGTTCGCGTGCGCTTCGGCAAGCGCGTTGGCCACCTGTTCAGCCACCGCCAACGCCTCGGCCACCTCCATAGGGTCCCGATTGATTCTCGCTGCAAGTGTCTCACCCTCGATGTACTGCATCACGATGAAGCTGCGGCCATCATCTTCACCGACTTCGTAGATGGCGCAGATGTTTGGATGATCCAGTTTGGCCGCGGCCTTAGCCTCGCGAATAAACCGTTTCTTCGCCGGGCCGTCGGCGACCATTTCAGGCGGCAGGACTTTGATTGCCACCTTGCGATCGAGATTTGTGTCGTCGGCGAGATAGACCTCACCCATCCCTCCCGCCCCGAGTTCTCGGAGGATCCGATAGTGAGAGATGGTTTTGAACGTCATAAATGGCGTGACCTCATCGTACGCGCCGGTCGCCTCGAAGCAGGCGTTGATCTCGCGTCAGCGCATAGTTCGCGTAAGTACCCTTACCAATCGTCGCCGCAGTGACGTTGGCCGAAATCGAGATTTCGCTTGGTAGTCACTCCAGGCGGTTTTGTATCTTGGACCGGGAAGAAATCTAGCGGCAGGTTACCTGCGAAGTCAATTCAGCCGATGAAACATCAAGTAGTGAGGCATGGGATCGTTTCGACACACGAATAAAGCCGCCAGCCTTTTGGCCGGCGGCTTCGATCCGTTAGTTGTGCATACTTCTGTTACTTGAACATGCGCTGCCTAGTAACGATGGAATCGGCCGAATCGATCGTAGAACCCCTGCACATGGAAACGCCCGAAGCGATCGTAGAAGCCGACGACTCTCTGCGAGTTGCTCATGCGGTATCTCAACTGATGATCGCGGTCGAAGCGCCGGATTCGATCGAGTTCTTCACGCTCACGACGCCTATCCCACTCGCTCTGCCTGTCAGAGCGCCGGTTCCAGTCACGGTACTGCGCCGAGGCCACGGACGAGGCGGCGAAACCGGTCGACAGAATGAACGTCCCTGCGAGCGTCAGTGAAAGCAACCCCTTCTTGATATTCTCGAAAGTCATAATTCCTCCTTCTTCATCCTGAGTTCAGTTGTCCGACAACTGGATTCAGCTAACCAACGGCTCTAAGTAATCGCATCCGCCGTGCCAGTCCAGACGCCCTTATTTTAGGCGAGAATAGAGTGGCTTGCGGACGGGGACTGTGACTGATGTACGATTCGGGGAGCCAGTTGAGCTAAATGGGTACGTCGCCGACGGTATCCGTGCAAATCAGTCGAATCCGCGTTATCCGTGGTCTATTCGGCTCCGAACCCTGGACCAACGGATGACGCTGATTCGACTGATCTGCACGAATAACTGGTTAGCCGATGCGTGCGCTTTGGCCGCCATCGACTGGGAGCAATACTCCAGTGACAAACTTCGCTTCGTCAGAAGCAAGAAACAGCGCGGCATAGGCTACGTCCCACGCAGTTCCCATCTTCTGACCAAGAGGGACAGACGAATCGCGTTGACGTATCAAATCCTCTTTCGGAACGCCTCTCGCCTTTGAGATACCTTCAATAGCCATCGGGGTATTCATCAAGCCCGGCATGATTGCATTCGCGCGGATGTTGTACTTCGCGTTCTCCAGCGCGATCTGATGAGTGAGTGCGTTCACTCCCGCCTTTGACGTTTTGTAAGCAACGATACTGGTCGAGCATATCGCGGCAATCGACGAGATGTTGATTATCGAACCGCCGCGCTGTTCCCTCATAACCGGCAGCACGCTTCTGGAGGACAGGAACATGCCTTTGAGATTTACGCTCATGATTCTGTCCCACGACTCTTCGGTCAGCGTTAGAATCTCATCGTCGGCCCCGCCGATGCCCACGTTGTTATGCAAGATATCGATCCGTCCGTAAGTTTCGACCGCGGCATTCACGAAGGCCTTGCAATTCTCTTCACTGGTGACGTCCGCTTTGACTGAGAAGCACATTCCGCCTTCAGCCTCGATCATTGCTTGAGTCTCGAGCGCTGATTCAAGGTTGTGATCGACGAGCACGACACGAGCGCCTTCTCGCGCAAACAGGATCGCAGTTGCGCGGCCGTTGCCGACCGTGTCGCCGGGCGTTTGGCCTGCTCCGACCACGATGGCGACTTTATGTTTGAGCCTCATTTTGAAAACCCATCGAAGCCTTCTTCCAACTGAACGCCCGCTGAGTTGAGCGCCATCGATACCAGTTTGTACTGTCCGGCGGTAAAGAGAAAATCCAGAACCTGTTCGGTCGAGTAATGCTCAGCGAGCGCTTTCCAGGTCGAGTCGCCGATGAAGGTGTCGATATGTAATTCGTCAACTGCTCGAAGCAGCGTGGCTTCAAACGGATCGAGCCCGGCTGCATCAGGCCCCTCGGCGATTCGTTTGATGTCGTCGTCGTCGAGCCCGGCCTGTTTTCCGATAGCAACGTGATGACCCCATTCGTATTCGGCTTTGCACAGCCAGCCCATGCGCAGGATGGCAATTTCTCGGTCGCGCGCCGGCAGCGTCGATTTGCCAAGGACGTGGCCTCCAAAAACCAGCCATCGCTTCAGAAGCTGCGGATGCCTCGCGAGAGTCGCGAAGATGTTGTAGACATGCCCATCGCGTCTGAGAGTCTCCAACAACTCTTTGGTTTCGTCGTTCCAATCGGACTCGGGAAGCGGTTTGATACGCGGTTCGGTTAGATGCATCGGCTTGTCTCCTGAAAGAATGGCGTTAGCGCCCGGCACGTTTGGATTGTCCGCAGCCTTGTCATCTGCTTTGACCTGGCGGCTCGGACGAATATCGGCTTCGTTCGCTTTATACAGGCTGGCCCGGACTTCCCGGTAGAGCTTCTCGCCGGTCCGCACATACGCGATGAGGGCATCGCCGTTCTTGTTCGCCTCGACGGGCATTGTCCGGAAGCCTCTCCATCTGGGTTACTGGTGCCTATCGCTTTGAACTACACGTCGACGAGCCGTATTTCTTGTACGATGCTTCGGATCTCCCAGTCTAAAAACGAATAAACCAAAGAGTAAGATTACTAGTGGAATAGCAAATGCAAACCAACCGAGGCGTTGAAAAAAGAAGTCACCAGTATAGGCCCCCACTAGTCCGATTATGTTATGTATTCCTTCAGAAGGGACGCCTTCTACAATGTCCTTACTGTCATAGGTCGATAAAGCCAAGGTGATAAGGATCGCCACAGCCACAGCAACCACACTACAAATCTCCAGTAACAGAGAAGGAATAACGTAAGAACGCTCATTTGCTTTGTTTAACATCCATCTAGTGGATCGGAGAATGAGAGATTGTTTTATGTCTTTTGTATATTGATAGTGCTCGTATTCAACTAGCCCTGTTGCACAGAGGAAGAGAGTTATTGGCAGAAGAATAAACAGCAAGCGCACTGACAACTTGATAGTCTCCGCTACCTTATTGGCCAATATGCTTACGAAGAAGGCAACGAGCATATTCAGAACAATGAAAACGAACCTTACTCTGGTCGGTTCTGGCATAAATGATCACCAAAGATTCCGTCGCAAAACTCAAACATCAATAGTGCCCAATTCTTCACCGTGTCCCGAAGTCGTATGCGGATGCCTTCTTGTGGGATGCACTTTCCTTTAGTTCTTGGACTCGTGCGACCTCGCCTAAGCGATGCCCATCGTGAACATCACCCGACTCTCAATGGTTGTCATTGTCTCTTCACTCAATTCTCCCAACTTCCTTTTCAATCGAGTCTTATCGAGGACTCTCAACTGGTGACATAAGGCCACCGAGTCGCTCGTGAGACCGCCGTCTCCCCTAGATACTTTGACGGAGGATGGCAGTGAAGCTCTTCGCAGGTTGGTTGTGAATGGGATCGTCAGCACAGTCGTCGTGAACTTGTTAATCAAATCGTTCTGGAATATGAGCACCGGTCGTGTACCTGCTTGCTCGGAGCCGCGCGTTGGATTGAGATCAGCCAACCATACTTCGCTTCGTCTGAATGTCAGCCGGCGTCCTCTCGCGCCAGCGCAACAGCGTAGTCTAATATTCCTTCTTCTGCGAGATCCCGGTCTTCTTCGGCACACTCGGCATACAGCGCAGCCAACTGACTCTCATCGAGCGATGGAATGGTTGTGATGCGCGACCGGTACTTGATGAAGGCTAGAAACTGAGCAAGCTGTTCCAATTCTGACGGGTTCAACTGATCAACCGTTTGAACGATTTCTTCCTTCGTAATCATAATCATTCTCCTATCTGCTTGCCCCACATTTTATCACAGCCAATGTCTATTCGACTCCGACGCCCATCGGTTGTTCGATCGCTCGCTCGGCGGAAGCTTCCTGTTCTTCGCCCGCCTGCCGGCGGGTCATCAGGAACATTGCAATCAGATACAATCCCGCGCCTATCAACAGAGCCTGATTGAAGCCTGACAGAATCGCGATCACCAGAGCCGCTACTGATCCCATTACCGAAGTCGCGCCGTTTACTCCCCAGGCCCACGGGATGATCTCCGGGGCGTTGCGAGCCAGGATGCGAATCCCAATCGGCATCGGCATTCCCATCACCATCGCGAGCGGGGCCATCAGCACTACCGCGATTACGATTCGAAACTCGCGAGCGAGATGTACCAATCCATAGAAGATGGGTGGAAGCGCCACGATGTAGATCAACACCAGGACGATCAAAGCCGGCAACAGCTTGATCAACGCGGTGCGCAAATTGTCTTCGCTGATTCTTCCGCTCAAGTAACTCCCCAACGCACTGAACGCAAGCACCGAGAACAGCACCACCGCGAGCGAGTAAACCGGGTGGCCGAGGAAGAGAATGAACTTCTGGATCATCGCAACCTCGACGATGATGAACCCGGCGCCAAGACACGCGAAGTAGAAAAGGTAGCTAAGCTTCGCGCCCGCGCCCGTAGCAAGCGCTCGGCCTCGCACCAGAAGCAGCGGTCCGATGATGAACAACACCACCAGCGCGCTTGTGATCACAAGCAGTGCGAACAGAATCGACGTTCCAAGATTTGTCTTCTGCCACTCGCCGGTTGTTCCTTCAATGACGCTCCAGACGTTCGACAGCCGCACCGAGTTGAAGAAGAACGGATTGTTGTCACGCGTAGGCTCGATGTTTGTCGCGAAGGTCGCCCACGTCTGCGCGAGATCGGGCGCTTCGATCAGCCGCGTGAAATCGTTCGCCGGGCGAGTGAGCGGCGTGTACAGCAATTGAAAGCCGCTTGAGGCGGCAAGAGTTTCGATAGTGCGAACCTCTTCGTCGGTGAACTCGCTGTGCTTGAAAATGTAGGTCGCAGGTGTTCGATCGTATCCGGTCCTCGCGTCGCGTATCAGCATCAGGTGGCGAGCCGGGTTCGAGATCCCAAGCTCATCCATCATCGCGCGCGAGAGTGAGATCAGTCGCAAGAGTTGATCGGGCGGCTCGAAGTACCACCGCGTCATCGTCAGCATTCCGTCATCGGTGAGATGCGTAGCGTAATCCTTGAACGCTTCTACGGTGTAGAGATTGTTCTCACTGAGCGAGAACGCGCCCGCCGCGGTAGCCGCCCACGTGTCCACCATCGTCGCCTGGATGATGTCGTAACGGTCGTGCGAGTTCCGAATAAAGCTGCGGCCTTCGTCGACCACCAATCGCACGTTCGGCTGTTGATAGATCGAGCCGGAATAGCTTTTGAACGGTTCGGATGACATCACGTCGTGAGCGATGATCGGATTGATCTCAACAGCTGTGATCTGCTTTTGCTCGAACGCTCGCGCGGCCATTACATCGTTGCCGCCGCCCGGCCCGATGATCAGCACGTTTGCGTCGCGCCTGAGATGGTGAACCAATGCGCTGAGCGCCCCAAGCGCGTCCTGGTGAATCGCATTGTTGCTTGCGTCTTTGCTGATGCCGGTGGCGGCGTCGGCATCGATCTTGATCTCGACTCCTGTATCGAAGGCGCCTTCAACCGTGATTCGCGAAAACGAGTTCCATTTCGAGAACAGCACGCTGGTCTCTTCAAAACCCTTGGCCTGGCGAATGTCTATTCGATGGGTCTTGACGTTATAAGCGACGAACCCGCCGAGTCCGATAGCCAGCACTAGAGAGCAAATGGTTGCCGTTCGGGTGCCGGCTGTCGAAGCTCCAAACAAGACTCCTGAAATCGCAGCTACGGCCGACACGAGTAATACAATGTTAATAGCGCCGATGAAGTTGAGCACCGGTATCAACAGCAAACAGCCGAGCGCTGCTCCGGCAAGATCGAACAGGTACAACCTGCTGATCTCTTTCGCCAGCCGCGTGATCGCCAGCGTCACCGCGCAACCGGCAAAGAAGAACGGCAGCGCTGCCGCGGTATATATCCTTGCGAGCCGATAGTAGTTCTCGGGTCCCGTTTCGAACGTAAGCGGATTGCTGAGGATCACGTAGAGCGAGAGAAGATTGCTGAGCGCGAAGAGCATCGCCGCAACGGAGAGCCAATGCCCGGTGCGCTCGGGCTTCAAGCGTCGTTGCACAATATAGACAAACACGCCGCTCGCGCCGGACCCGAACAGCGCAAGCGAGATCGCCATAAACGCGAAGTGATAGTACATCGTGGCCGAGAAGAGTCGCGTGAGCGAAAGCTCGAGCATGAGGACTGAGAGAGTGATGAGTGATATTCCGAAAAAGATTCGTCGTCGATTCATTCAATGTCTCCGGTGTCAGGTCAGCCTGGAATGGGCCGGTAGGGGCGGCTCTCCGTGGACGCCCCTCTTGCCGGGAAAGGTCCTTCCGTTAAAGAGGGGCGGCCACGGAGAGCCGCCCCTACATGCCCTTCAACAATGTCTCAATATCTTTGCTCACTTCTGCGGCGCGCGCGTCCCAGGTCGCATCCTTTACCGCGAGTTGGCGGGCCTTTCTCTTCTCTTGCGAGTCGTTCGCGAGCGCGTCTTCGACCTTCGCGATGAAGTCATCCATCCCGCGCGAAACGCGGAGTATACCATCCAGCGGTTCGTATTCGTAAAGCGGCGTGATCACGGCCGGCTTGCCCGACGCAAGATATTCGCGCACTTTGATCGCGCTGCCGTAGCTCACGAATTCATTGTCGGTCACCCACGGCAAGACGCATACATCAAACGCAGCGGCGTATCGAGGCATTAACGAGTACGGCTTCGAGCCAAGATAGTGAACATTACCAAGCGATTCGATATCAATCGGTGACGCTCGCAGGCCAATGAAAACCCATTGCCATTCCGGGCGTTTCGCGCTGACGTACCGGATCAGCTCCTGATCCATCAGCCACGGATCGATCCCGCCAAAGTAACCGAGGCGAGGGTGAGGGATCCCGGCGATATCGTCGGGTTCGGGCAAGTCGCCGCCGGACGTCGCCGAGGAAAAATGATCGTAGTCGACGGCCTGCTCGAGGCGCTTTGCTTTCTGCGAGATCTCGGGATGAAGCGCGAGATCATCTTCGAACAGCTTCCGTCCGGAATAGTAAATCAAATCAGCGCGCGCCAGCAGATCGTCGTGCATCTCGGTGATGATGTCGGACGAAGTCGCGTGGTCCATCCGGTTTGCGTCGTACTTGTCCGAGACTTGATAGATCAGCGCGCTTTCGCCGAGCCGTCCGGCAACTTCGCGCGCGGTGGGAATTGCTATCCAAAGGATCGGGCGTCGCATGTCGAAAGCGATCATAAGAAGTTTGATTTGAAATATGAGCAGGCGTCGATTGATCGCGCGCGCCAGGCGGTTTGAATAGAAGGGAAGCAGCGGCGGCGAGACAACAACGATGCCTTCTTCGGTGATGCGCACCGGCCTGGCGTAGCTGCCCAACTTTCGTTTGATCTTGCTGAAGAGGTCTGGGCTCGCAAGCGAAGGCAAACCCATCGAGATGGAATTAACAAAGATGACTCGGTTACCCGCGCGAGCGAGCCTGCGCATAATGTGATTCTTTGAGTGCTGATGGTGATACCACCAGTCTTCACCACCGAAGCAAATTATGGATTGGTTGTGGATCATTCTGAGGTGAGGGCTCTTGCGGTCTTTGTGGCCTTGCGGGACTTTGCGTCTTCGCGCGGAAACCAGTCTCTCGTGTGCGAGCATCGTTTCACGCAAAGCCGAAAAGTCCCGCAAAGACGCGCAGGTATGATGACTTCCGATAATGCGTTCGTCAAAGGCTACATATGAATCAACCCCGAGATAAAGTTATTCGCGATGTGGGCTCCGATCGCCGGCCATAGCGAATTCGTCTTCTTCATCACCCAGCCAAAAAGACAGCCGAGCAGAAAAACATTCAACAGATCCTTGATCACCGGACCCGAGAAGCCGTTCTTTGAGACCCAGTACGGCACGTGAGCAAGCATGAAAAGAAATGCCGAAATCAGATTAGACTTCCAAAAGCTCAGGCTTTCATTCAGCCGATTCAGGAAGAAACCTCTAAAAAGTATCTCCTCCCATATCGGAGAAGTAACCACGCCTGCGAGGATGCCCAGCCACAAAGGAGCTTTCCCTGAAAGCAAACTGCCAATGCTCTTGCCTTGTATGAACGATTCTCCGATCAACACCAGCGACAGCCAGATGAACACTACGAGCGAGCTCACGATCAAGCCGCGTTTGTTCACCGGCGTAGTCAGCTTTAAGTACGTAAGCGGTTTGATCCGCAGCAGCGCGAGGGTGACGAAAACCGGCAGGACCCAAATCGTCAACTTCACCGCGTTCGAGTAGAGGTTCTTACCGGCATCGGATGTGATGCTCTCGTCGATGCGAATGAGCACCGTCGCTCGCAGCGACCAAACAACAAAGAACGCCGCGATATAAATCACAAACGCTTTCGTCGGCAGTTGCGTGGCGAGTAACGACTCGGACGAGGAAGACATTGGCTCAACTCGCGGACTAGAGTCTGTCATTTTTTTATCGAGGCCGTCTCTCAGCGTAATCTCAAACCTGGAGTTTAGAACTGATGAGAATAGCAGGTTTGGGAAGGTGGGCTTGCCCCCGCTGCTTTCGTTTGGCCAGTTAGTCAGGCGGGGGCAAGCCACCCTTCCCGACCTGTGAATGTACAACAGACTCCCGTTCCGCGGTACTGCCTTCGCCCTTCATCCCGTCAAAAACTCGCGCGGCGTTTTGACGCCAGGTATATTGCCGGACAACGGTCTCCCGCCCAGCAGCGCCCAGTCTCGCGCGAAGTGATTCGTCCATCGCAAGTCTTTCAACCGCACGCGCGAGGGCGCTCGTATCGAAAGGCTCGACGAGCAGCCCGTTCTCGCCGTCGCGAATCACTTCAGCTATTTGGCCGAGCCGGCTTGCGATCACCGGTTTCGCCATCGACAAGTACTCGAAGAGCTTCGTGGGCGAACCGAAGAACTCACTGCCGTCAGCTGCCGGCACGTGCGGCGAGACGAAGATGTCACAGGCATCCAGGTACGCAGGAACATCGTCGTGCGAAATGCGTCCGGTGAAGGTTGCGCTCACGTCTGAAGCTTCGACGATTGACTCTGTCTGCGCGCGCTGATCGCCGTCACCCACAAACAGGAAATGGCAGTTTGTGTTACGCAACACAAGCCGGGCCGCTTCAGCCAAAACTGGCGCGCCGTGCCAGGGGCCAAAAGTACCGACGAATCCAATGACGGTTCTTGCGTCGATGCCGAGATCACCGCGAACGGCGCGGCCTCCGCATTCAGGACGGAATCGGTTTGTATCCACGCCATTTGCATTGACGACGATCTTTTCTGCTGCCACTCCGGCGTCAATCAGGTTGCGGCGCTCGACTTCAGACACTACAAAAATACGATCGGCTGCGCGAAGGTTGAGCCGTTCAAAACGCTTGAGCAGCCAGAGCTGGCCGATCGGATCCCACTGCCGGCTGACCCAGACTTCGGAACCGTTGAACTCCAGCGCCAGCGGACGCCCTGTCATCATAGACAAAGCTACGCCGGTCCAGTTGAAGCGACTGTAACGTTGATAAATGAAATCGGCGTCCTCGGAGGACGCTCTCTCAGCAGCCAGGCACTTGGCGCTAAACACAAGATTGTTCCACAGCTCAAACAGGGCTTTCGTTGCCCCCAAGGCGCCCGACGGTTCGATTGAAGTGCTGAGGTCATCTCGACTGCGCGAGCCGCTTTCGATGAACTTGAGCCGATGACCTAGCGCGATGGCCCCACTCGCGAAACCCGCGACGTGCGTTCGCATTCCACCCTCGGCCGCATTCCCCAGCGTTGCTCGAATGTACAAGGCGAGCATCGAGGTACGAGACGACACGTTGTCGCTGCGTGAAGCGCGCAGAACCGGACGGAAATAAAGTGCGATACCTAACACTTCTGTGAGCAGCCAGGAAACCGGGATGATCAACAGGTATCCGATCAGCAGTTCGAACACCAGGCGAGGCGCTTCAAGCAGCAACGCGCCGAGCCTCGAACGCCGGACGATGTTGCCCTTGCCGTCACCGATCACCACCTGGCTCGCGCCTGCAATGACCGCGAACAGCATTAACGCAGCCAGCCGGCTTTGCGTCCTCAGGTCAGTCGTGAAAACGGAAAAGACCTGCGGCGAAGACTTTCGCAGCGTCGCAAGGGCCTCACGCTTCGAAGCCCACTTGAGATCGGCTTTGTTGATCGCAGTGATGTCCGCTCTTGCGAATTGTTCGGCAGCCCAGGTTTTTGAGGCGCCGGTGTTGCCCGAAAGATCCAGAAGAAGCACAAGCGGACGGCTCTTCGCGTCAAACCCCGTGGCTTGGGCAGCGCCTGGTTGCTGACTTGAACTTGCCGAGACATTTTGCCGGTTTATGTGCTTGTGAGATTGAGGGGGATTCACTTGGTTGCCGTTATGAGGAGGTTCCAGCCCAAATTGCGAGCAAGCCATTGAAACAACGGTTCAGGCAATAGACTTCCGGCAGGTCTAAGCTCGCGTCGTGTAAGCTGGTTCACTTGGATTTGGCAATTGCGAAAGTCGCTGAACATTCGGCGACCCTCATCGCGGGTGTACGCCTTCACAAGGGGCCGGCCTCCGGTCTCCGAGTACTCAACCCGGCGGCTCATTATCTGGGCCATACTTTCATTGAAGAACTCGCCGCCGAGGATTCCGTGTTTAAGAAAAAGCGAACCCCAATAGTAAAGCGAGGCGCGATGATAAAGCATAACGATGGCCTTGCCGCCCGGCTTCAACACCCGGTAAATCTCGTGGACCGCGCGCGCGGTGCCAGGCGTGTGATGCAACACACCGAACGAATAGACCACGTCGAAACTCGAGTCGGGAAAGCTCAAACTTTCCCCATCGCCAATCGCGAACTCGCCGGTTAGCCCGTAGACTTCGAACCTCCGGCGGGCTATCTCGATGCTGCGCGGCGTAAGGTCAAGTCCGGTTACGTGCGCGCCGCCGCGAGCGAACTGAAGCAGGTCGGTGCCGGTTCCGAAGCCGACTTCCAGCAAGCGTTTCCCCTCATAACGATCGAAGCCGATCGCCCGCTTCATCCACTGACATTCAATCTCGTAGCGATTTCTTTCGATCGCATCGAAGTACTCTCGTGAGCCGAACTCCATATCACGGGCGACGTTGGCGCCGCAGGGATTTGCGCCCCATTGCTCGCGCGCTCGTTGCTTGTATTCGTTTGAGAGTGCTGAGTGCCGAGTGCTGGGTGCTGAGCGCTGAGCGGCTGACCCCGAGTTGTCAGTTGGTTCTGTGACTTTTATATGCTTTTCAGCTATCGCAATTACCTCCGCTTCAAAACTCAGCACTCAGCACTCAGCGCTTTGTTTTACAAGTGTTCGGCTGAACTTTCGATAGTAGTGAACGTGCAATATGTAGTCCAGCGACATCGAAGCGGCGCAGGTCCACGCGGCTCCGGAGACTCCGAATCGCGGCACGGTCACGATCAAGGCGGCGACGGTTGCGACTCCTACGATGAGAACAATGTTGCGCAATTCGGTGCCTCGACCGTGGGAGGCCAGGAATATGTTGTAGGGCTGAAACAGGCCGACGAAGAGATTCATCGTCGCGAACGGGATCAACAGCGGCGTAGCCTCTCCGTACTTTGGAAAGAAGAATTTCAACACAAGTGGTCCAAACATAACCAGCGCGACGGCTGCTCCCACGAGCGCAGCGGCGTTCCATCGATTGATCCTGGCCGGTATGCTTGTGAGGCGCGCGAAGGTTCGGAACCGAGTGACTGCCAGCGACCGGCCCATCATCGCGATCGGGTTGCTGAACTTCTGCGCGATCGCATACATCCCGAGCGACGCCGTACCGGCCATGAAATAGCCGATCGCAAGTTGATCGGATCGTGAAGATGCGATCCCGCTCAAGCGCGCGAGGTAGAGATTGAAGCCGTAGCCCCGCGTCTCTTTAAGTGCGAGTCTTATGAAATGTCCCGCGCCGGAAAAGCTCGGCCGCATTCGAGCGAGTGTCCAGGCCGCCGCCAGACCGCTTGCCGCCAAATAGGCTCCCAGAGCCGTTCCTGCGGTCAGCCGGCCAGCGGCTATCAGTACAATCAACGCCAGTAGATTAGTCCCTGACATCAGTAACTGAAAGACCGAAAGGCGCCGAATCTGGTTGAGCCCCTGGCACGATTGCTCGATGAATAATTGAAAAGGAAGAAAGAAAGCAAGCGCGGCGGTGGTTATGAACAACCATCGAACGTCCTTATGAAAAATCGAATCGACCGCCGTGGCGGAAGCGGCGATGAACACCGCGAAGGCAAGGCCGATCACAAGTGTCATCAACGTCAGCGCGCCGAGCGCCTGTCGCTGTTCGCGAGCGTCCTGGGCCAGAGCCAGCAGGCGAGCTCCCGCCGAAGACACCCCAAACTCAAAGAACAGGCTTGTCACGAGAACGATGCTCAGGCAAAAAGCGAACCGGCCCATCTCGGCCGGCTCAATCCATCTTGCCAGTATGATGCTCGCGAAAAAGCCCGCGAACATAGAGACGGTCTGCGCGGAGAAGAGCATTCCCGCCTGTCGGGTTGTCTCGCCCAGCTTGAAGCGGGAACCGGGAGTGACGGATTCTCGGGGTTTCGGTGAGATGGTTTTAGCAGCCAGCGTCATTTCCCCTATTCGTAATTTCTCCTACTGTAGGGGCGGCCCTCCGTGGCCGCCCCTCTTTCCATCGGCGAGGACCTGGCGTGCAAAGAGGGGCGGCTACGGAGGGCCGCCCCTACATGCGTTGAGGACGTCTCAGGTTATTGCGACTTCCTTAGTTGAGGTCCTTGATACAGGCGCTTCGGCCGGCCCAGGACTATCGATCCATTGGTCGTACCAAAGGCTCAAATTCAGAAGACTCCAAAGGAAGAACGCATAGTTCGTACGCCCGGATCGATGTTCGTCAAGTAAGCGCCTCACGAAACCGTAATCGAACAACTTGCGCCGGCGCAGCGCCGAATTGAAAAGCGTGTTCTCGACGAAGCCCCCAAGCCGGTCAAGCATCCACTCGTTGATGGGCACACCGAAGCCCTGCTTCCGGCGACGCAAAACGCGGTCGGGAATGATTCCTTTCAGCGCGCGCTTCAGAATGTATTTCGTCTCACCCTCGTGATACTTCAGGTGAGAGGGTATTGACATCGCAAACTCGACAAGCTTGTGATCCAGGAAAGGCACTCTCGCTTCGACCGAAGTCGCCATCGTCATCTTGTCTACGCGCATCAAGAGCAGTTCAGCCAGCCTCAGCTTCAATTCCTGATAGATCATCCGGTCAAGCTGATCCGCGTCAGGCTTGGAGGCCAGCAGGCGGTCCAGATCCGCGCGAACCACGGAGTAGGACGAGAAGTTGTTTTTGCCGCCCCGGATGACCCCCAACCGGCTCTTCGCTTCCGGCGTCAGTAACTGTTGCTTGTTCACCTCATCAAAAACGAAGGTGCCGCTCCAGAACAGCTCTTCTCCATCGCCAAGCCTCCGCAGCAGGTCGGGCATCATCTTTCGCCCCTTTGGCAACAGTCGCGTTAGGCCGGTTCGATGAAGGGCGCTCCCAAGCGAGGCCATTGAGCGTCGCACCGGCGCAGGCAGTCGAGACAGATGGCGCCAAAGGCGATCGTGAAGATCCAGATAGGAAGCATAATCAGGGTATCCGCAGAACAACTCGTCGGAACCCTCGCCGACCTGGACGACCTTGGTGCCGGTCTCACGCGCGAGTTTCGAGACGTAGTACAGCGGAACACATACCGGGTCGGCTATGGGTTCATCCTGGTGAAAGATCAGGTCGGGAAGAAAATCCAGGAGTTCCTGCTGGCTAATCATTACTTCGTGATGATCCGTGCCGAACTCCTTCGCTGCGAATCGAGCTTCTTCGATCTCGTTGTAAGCAGGGTTATCGCGAAAGCCAACCGTAAAAGTGCGAACCGGTTGACTCATCAGCGTGGACATCAACGCTACGTTGGCCGTCGAATCGATTCCCCCGGAAAGAAACACGCCAAACGGAACGTCGCTCATCATTCGCTTTTCGATTGACTCGCTGAGCAACCGGCGCAGCTCTTCCGCTATCGCTTGCTCGTCTTTGAGAGCGGGGTCCGGACGGGCGGAGATCGCGTCCCAGTAGCGCGTGACTTTTACATCCCCCTTCGCGTCGCAGGTGAGCATGCAGCCGGCGGGAAGCTTCTGAATTCCTGCGAACAAGGTCTGAGGAGCGGGCGTCGTCAGGAAAGTCAGGTAATGATAGAGCGCCTCCTCATCAACGTCGCGCGCGACCGAAGGATGCTCGAGAATGGCTTTGATTTCGGACGCGAAGATCAGCCTTCCGCCGCTCACGGCGTAGTAGAGCGGCTTGACGCCGATGCGATCTCGGGCCAGCACAAGCCGCTTAGTATTCTCGTCCCACAACGCGATCGCGAAATCACCCTCAAGCTCTTGAACGAAATCGAGCCCGCTTTCTTCGTAAAGGTGAATGATCGTTTCGGTGTCGGCGCGCGAGCGATAACGGTGTCCTTTTGCTTGCAGCGCGGGACGCAGTGATTCGTGATTATAGATTTCACCGTTGAAGGTGATCCAAACTCGCCCATCTTCGTTGGGCATAGGATTGTGGCCCGCAGGGGAGAGATCGACGATGGCGAGCCGTCGATTGCCGAGCCCGATGCGGCGATCTTCGGTAACGTAGACTCCCGCGTCGTCGGGTCCACGATGGCTCATCGTATCGCGCATGCGAGCGACCATTTCAGCATCGACGCCGGGCCGGTTCAGGCCGTATTCGTAGATTCCACAAATTCCGCACATAGCCGGAGGTCAGAGGTCAAAGGTCAGAAATCAGAGGTCAGAAGTCAGCGTTCCCCTCGAGACCAGCAGCTCGAAAGTTACTTTCAACGGAACCTCTGCTGAAAGACTGTAAATGATAGCAGAGGAACTTAGGCGAGTCTTGAAGGCCGGCGAAACCCATCTGGGTTCTATCCGTGCTTCAAGCCCGGGGACGTTAGCCGGGACGATCTTGAATGTCATGCCGTTACTGCTGACTGTCCCTCGCTTATTAGTGTCGAGCCCGACATCCAAACCGGAGTCGAAGTTGAAAAAGAATTCGAACAGATGACGCCCTTCGCCGGTGAAGATGTCTTCAATAGTCCAGTAACCCTCGAGTTTGTAGAAGGTGACAACTCGACGATGAGTCACGGGCGCGTCGAGCCGGTTGTAAGAGTAGTGCTCGGCATCCAAAACGTCGCGTTCGCGGTCGCTTTCCCAAAGATTGACCTTTGGACGCACGTTTGCGGCGAATACGAAGGGCCAGCCATCACGAGTTTCGCTTATCTCCTCGCCGTCGATTCGAACCGTGTTGTGATAGGCGGTGGAGCGAAACAGATTTCGATCTTGCTCGCTCGCGGTATAAACGAACGTTCCCGGATCACGGAGGAAAGTTCGGTTGAAAGCGAAGACCTCGATTGACAGCGCGTCCGAGTGCGCGTGCGAGCCTCGACCTCCCGTTCCGTGATCGCCGCAATCGATGATCGCGTAGAGCGGCCCGTGACTGGTGGCCGCGCGCTGAATGAAGATTTGAGCTTCTGGAAAGCCGCGCGAAAGCGGTTCCTCGCCAGCGGCCAGCGAGGAGAAAGTATCGTAGCCGTTATTACCGAACCACCAGAGGGCTTCTTCGTCGAGCAGGTTGGATCCCTTGAACTTTCCGCTCTCGAACATCATCGCGCCAAGCGACATAAGATAGGAGTGATCGTTGGCTGCACGCGGCTTGAACTTGATCAATCGTCCGTCGTCTGAATCACCGATCGTCGGCGCCGTGCCGTCCGGCTTTAAATAGTGACGAACGAAATCGAACATCGATTCGAGCCGGTCCCGGCAATGCACGGGAATGTTGAAGCCGCGAGCGCGACTAATCGTGAAAAAGAGCAGGAAGATTTCCAGGACCAACCGGTGATAGCCAGTCGTCCCTTCGTAGTCCACGCCATCGGTGTGCACCTGGCGGTCCATCTCGATAAACAGCCGCTGGGTGGTGTAACTCACCCAGCCTTCCGACTCATCAAATTCAGGAATCGCCGTTCCAATGACGCACAAGCCTATCAGATCAGAAAGGTAGTGATTGCTCGCCGCGCGATAAGAGAACTCGAGATTCGCGCGAATGAAGCGCCCGTGTGCAAGCAGCATCTTCAGTATTAATTTGATTGCTTCATCGTCGATCTCCGGCGAGCCGCGGAACAACTCGAGCGTTGTGATTATGTTCACCGCGCGTATTGCGACTTCCATCGCGACTTTCCAGTTCGGGCCAAAGCGTGGCGGATTCTGCTCGTTCCAGGACGCTAGCTGAAGCAGGAACTCTCTGGCGCATCGCTCGTCGTTTGTCAGTGTGTATGCTCGACCGAGCATGACGAGATGCTGAAGCCGATTGAGTTCCCACACCGCGCGCACATCCGCGCCCGGTGTGGTCACAAGCGGCGTTCGAGCGAAGTGTTCGAGGGTCCAGCGCACACCTGAATACGGATCTCGGCGCCAGTCGATCTCGCCGCCGAGATCGTGCAGTCGATCGAACAAGGTGATCCGGTGAGCGAGAATCGCTTCGGCTTCACTGCGAGCGCCGGCGAGCGAATCGGGAAACGATTCCTTTACGATCGCAGCCGTGCGAGCCAGATCAGCGAGCCCTGGAGTAAGGCAGAGGTCGCCGCTTCGAATTCTATTGGCTACAAGCGCGATGGATTTGCCGTTGAGTGAACGTTGAAGAGCTTCGTCTGAGACATAGGTTTTAGCGGGCTGGTCGGTGGCTGCACTGATTGCGCGGAAGACCCGGCGGCGAGTGCGCAGCAGAGCCTCGCCGGCAAGCTCTCGCATTGTCATGCCTTCGATCTTCTCGCGTATTGTGAAGGGTCGTTTCAATTTCCGAAGTCCGGAACCATCGATGAGGTGTTCGCAGTCACGGTCTCTCGCGAACTGGCAAAGCTGCCTGACAGCGCGCCGGTCAGAAAAAAGAAGCACAGGTTCAAGTCAGAATAGTAGCCGCTCGAAAGGGTCAATCCTGGAATCCAATACGCAAGAATTAGCGCGAGAAAACAAGAGGCGGTTACGCGCTGCCGCCGGTCACTTGCTTTCTTGAACGCGCGCCAGCCCATCAAAAAGAGGTAGGCGTTCGCGGCGATGTAAAGCAAGAATCCGGTGAGCCCCAGCTCAGAACTGATCCACAGCGCATTTGAGTGCGGACTATCAACCGCCCTCGTAGCGAGGACCTCTTCCGGGGGCTCGTCCGCATAGTAATGGGTCGAGTCGAAGTAATTAGGATAGTTGCCGAGCCCTGCGCCAAAGACGGGATTGTCGAGCGTGATTTCAATCGCCGCTTGCCACGTAGCTAGTCTTCCGAAAGCTGTGCGCGGATCAGTCAGGCGACTCTCAGTGATCGACGGAGCCATCGTCGTCACCCATCCCGTAAGAGCGATCAATATCACCGCCAGAATTGTGCCACCGGCGATGCCTGGCGGAAGGGAGAGGCGGCGGCGCTTCCGGCGGGGTGAAGCCTCTCTGCTGCCCGCGCGCGCGGACCAGCTCAAGAAAATCCAACAGGCGGCGAGCGCCAGGCCAACCGCTCGGAAGAGAGGGAGCAGCGCACCTAAAACGGCGGCGGCCATCGAACTTGCGTAAACCAACTTCGCGCCGCGATCCAGGCGTAACTGAAACATTCGCGGAGCGGCTTGAAGAAAGACGAACAACAGGAGGCAGATCACCGCGAAAGAAGAGTCGGTGGCGAACGGCCCGTTCACCCGGCGCTCGCCTTCGCGCACTATTTCGGCGCCCTTGAACGCGAATAGATCGATCCCGGTTGCAAACTCAAAAGCCCCGGTGACAACCAGAAAGAGAGCAAGCGCGCTCGAGGCTACGAATAGGTGTTTGCCTGCTCGCCGCAGGTCGAAATAATTCCTCGCAATGTGAAAAGCCACCAGCGGCAGCACGAAGATGTCGACTGCCAGGCGAGCGGCGTAAGCGACGTTGCCGGCGCGCGTTACTGCGCTCGCCAGCGCGAGCGCCGCCAGCAAACTCCACGCGACTTCGAATTTCGAGAAGCGGAAAGATCGCGCGGATTCTCCCGCGCTGGTTGTCTCTGTTCTTTTCCAGCTTAAGAGCAATACCAACGCCAGAACAGCGAAGACGATGCGGTCGGAAGTGACTATCGATCGGTTAGTAGGAAATCTCACGTAAAATCCTGCGAGTGGCGCGGTTGCGAACCAACAGATCAGCACCCGTTGAGTCGAGACACGCAGGTACAAGAGGAGTCCGGCGCCTGAGGCGATTCCCGCTACGGCCAATGCGGATTTGTAGTCGCCGGCCTGGCACTGTACTGCTGATGCAACGACCCCGGCCGTCAACACTATGATGAGCGCGGTCAGCCTGCCGGAGGGCGTTGCGGTGGGGAATGTTTGCGATCGGGCTTGCCTGTTCATTGCGTTGCTGAAGCCGGTCAAAAGGATTATCTGTCTGGTCGTGTCCTGCTGTTATCCTGGGCTTGCTTCTTCTATTGCATCCACAATGCGCACCGCGGCGTGCCCGTCCCACAGCTCAGGAATTCGAGCAGGACGGGAGTCCTGTTCGAGAACTGCCAGCGCCGCCCGCGTTATCGACACAGGGTTGTTGCCGACGAGTTGATTAGTTCCCTCGGTGATCGTAATAGGACGCTCAGTGTTTTCCCGCAGCGTCAGGCAAGGAATGCCGAGCACGGTTGTTTCCTCCTGGATGCCGCCGCTATCGGTAAGCACGAGCCGGCTGTTGCTATAAAGCCGCAGGAAATCCAGGTAGCCGAGAGGTTCGGTCAGCACAATCGAAGCCTGTCTTCGAACGCGCTCATCCAGCCCGAAGTGCACCAGGCGATCGCGCGTGCGCGGATGCACGGGAAAGACGATCGGCAGGTGCTCGGCGATAATCTCGAGAGCGTCCAGGATGCCGGACAAAGTTTCCTTGTCATCCACATTTGATGGCCGGTGCAAAGTCATCGCGCAGAACCGACGGGGCTCCAGTTTTAGACTATCGAGAATGCGCGAGTCCTTCGCTCTGTCCATATTCCGAAAGAGCGTGTCAATCATTACATTGCCGACGAATTTAATCTTTTCGCCGGTCACGCCTTCCCGAACCAGGTTCTCACCGGCGTCGCGCGACGGCGTCAGCAGCAAATCTGCAAGCGAATCGGTAACGACCCGGTTGATTTCTTCGGGCATCGTGCGATCGCGGCTGCGAAGGCCGGCTTCAACATGGGCGATGCGCACATTCATCTTTGCAGCCACAATGGTCGCCGCCAGTGTGGAGTTGACGTCGCCAACGACGACAACCCAATCGGCCGGATGATTGAGCAGAACTCTCTCGAAGGCGATCATTATGCGGGCGGTCTGCTCCGGGTGAGAACCCGCGCCGATTTCAAGGTTCAGATCGGGCCGTGGGATCTGGAGGTCTTCGAAAAACGAATTGCTCATCGACTCGTCGTAGTGTTGACCGGTGTGGACGAGCAGGGATTCGATTCGGGCCGGGCGCCGCCGCATTTCCTCGGTCACCGGCGCTATCTTCATGAAGTTTGGCCGGGCGCCGACGACGTTGATTATTCGGAGCATGCGTTAGTTCAGAGTGTTGAGACTCAGGCAGGCAGTCTACAGTTGGCTGGTCTGTGAGCACAAGCCAGGCGCTTGAACGATAAACTCTTTAAATTACAAAAATGAATTAACCGCTGATTGTCGCTGACTGCGTTTCGCTGATCTGCGCGGATCAGCGTACAGAAGGCGGCGCAAATCAGCGGTTAATCGGCATCGGCGCGACAGAATGAACTTACGCCTGAACGCGAAAACGCCGGGAAGCTGTGATCTCCCGGCGTCTCGAATCTCGAATCTGAAGAAGGTGGCGGCTGCTCAGTATCTACGACCATGGTGCTTGAGCAGGTAGAACAACGCACCGCCTCCGCCGCCGATCGCCGCGCCGATTCCCGCGCCCTTGCCACCGCCAGCGATGGCGCCGATTCCCGCGCCCACTGCTGCTGGACCAACTACTGTAAGAACCAGATTGCGGGTCGAGTGATTATTTCGATCATATCGCCCGTAATACCGCGAGCCCGATACGCCGTTGTAATAGGGCTGCGAGTAATATCGTTGGCTGGCGACTCCTCGATATCCGTACGGGCTATAGTAGTTCGAAGCGACTGTTCTGCGGGAGCCGTCCCTGCGGCAGCGGCTTTGAGCCAGCGTTTCGGGTGCTGCCGCGATTGCTATGAAAGATACTACCAATGCTAATACTGCGATTCTTTTCAACATGGGACTCCTCCTGGAAAATAATTGGTTTCGCCGGTCCTCTCGGCAACTCGCATTCCAAAGCGGCACGCGACCACCGACCGGTTTGGATACATCATACTCTTCTGCTTTTCCGTGGAAGCTCATCTTCGTGAGGGGTTGAAGGCGACGCTCTTGTTCCATATCGTGTAGCTCCTGCCCGATATGCTCACCCACTCGCGTCCGAGTTTCGTCTCTCCAGTTTGACTCGGCTGCAGTTCGGCCATAGAATTCTCTGCGCCGACGCCGGGAGGCTCACGTCGGTCACATCCAAAAACCGAATCGAGCAGAAAAGCGGACTAATCGGGGAGGCACACAATGAAAAAGGCCCGGATGGTTTTCCTAATTTCAGCGTGCTGTCTTGTTGGCGGCTACGTTGGGTCGAACAACGTTTTTGGTAACAGCGCAGGGGGTAACACCAAGGCATCGATGACGTTTTCAAAGGACATCGCGCCGATCTTTTACAAGAACTGCGTTGCCTGTCACAGGCCTGGCGAGATCGCGCCTATGTCGCTGATAAGCTACAAAGATGTTCGACCGTGGGCCAAGTCGATCCGCGAGAAGGTCGCCACGCGTGAAATGCCTCCCTGGCATCTGGACTCTCACTACGGAAAGTGGGAGAACGATCGGAGGCTAAGCCAGAAGGAAATCGACGCGATAGTTTCCTGGATTGATGGTGGGGCACAGGAGGGAAATCCCAGGGACCTGCCGCCGCTTCCGAAGCTCGCGAGCGGGTGGCAGATCGGTGAGCCCGATATGATATTTCAGATGCCGGCTGAGTTCACCGTGCCGGCGGAAGGATCGGTGCCGTATCAATATTTTTCGGTCCCGACCAATTTCAAAGAGGACCGTTATGTTCAGGCACTCGAAGCTCGCGCCGGAAATCTCTCCGTCGTGCACCACATCGTGATGTATGTGCGTGATCCGCGAGATCAATCAAGGCAGCGAGGCCAGGCGCAGAAGTTCAACATCGGAGACGGCATTCTTGGCGCTCTTTCACCCGGGCAAACTCCGTTTGTGGGGAAACCCGGCGAGGCTAAGCTGATCAAAGCCGGATCACAGCTGATCTTTCAGATGCACTACACACCCAATGGGAAAGAGGCGAAGGACCGGTCGATGGTCGGACTGATCTTCAGCAAGGCGCCGGTCAGCAAGATCGTCACCACCAAGGCTGCGTTCGATATCAAGTTTAGAATCCCGCCCGGTGATGCAAACTATGAAGTGAAGTCTGTTTATGAGTTCGAGCAGGACTCGCACATCATCAGCTTCATGCCGCATATGCATCTTCGTGGAAGAGACATTGTCTATCGAGCTATCTATCCCGACGGCAAGTCGGAGATACTGCTGTCGGTTCCTCGATACAGCTTCAACTGGCAGGTTTACTATTATCCGGTCACTCCGCTCGCGGTGCCGAAGGGCACTCGCATCGAGGCTGTCGCGCACTACGATAACTCGGCTAAGAACCCGCGCAACCCGGATCCGACAAAGGAAGTCAGGTTCGGTGAGCAAACCTGGGATGAAATGATGAACGCGTTTTTTGATTTCACAGTGGATGGGCAAGGCGTGGCGGCTCAAGCTTCGGCCCCTGCGGGCTCGAAACAGTAAGCGCCGATTCCGAACAGCCGGCGAAGGTCGGTGAATTGCCAAATCAAAAGGGCTGCCGAATACTTGGGCAGCCCTTTTGCTACGAGGCCGATCGAGCCGGACTATTTCACGTCGAACGAACCGGTTAATAGGTCACCGCCCCATTGAATCTTGATCCAGCCTTTTCCCTTGGCCTCCGCGAGCGTGATCGTTACTTGATCCGCTGAGTCCTTCGCCTTTTCGAGCTTGAGCGGGAACTCCGCGACAAAGCCTGTAGTCTGAGGTGGCGCGCCCCACAGAGCCTTCCCGTTTGGTGCTTCAGTTTTTGGATGGAACGCCAGCGTCCAGCTATTCTCGCCGGTCTTCTTGACCCACAGCGTGTACTTGCCGGCCTTTACAGACTGACCGCCGGCGCTGAGGTCGCCCGCCGTCTCGATGCGAGTTGCCTGGTTCATACCCAGTCGCCAAACACCGCCGGCAGGAAGCTCCGACATCCCGTGACTTCCCAGCTTGGGCCGCCCGTAGTCGATCGATATCTTCTTGCCTTTGATCGTAACGTCCGCGGTACCCCGATTATCCTGCGCGAGCGCGGTCGCAACCAGACACAGCACGGCGCCTAAGAGAAGAGTTTTTTTAAGAATCATTCTTGCGTATCCTCCGATTGAAAATCTGAATTGGGCTCACGGTAAGAGATATTATCGACGTGCAGCGTAGCGGGCAAGCGCGCCGCCGCCGGTCTCCTGCCGCAACATCGTTTTGGCGCTGAGCTACTGATTCGGCGGCTGTGCCTTTGCGGGCGCGTATCGAAGTTTGTAGTCCGTAATACGCTGGCATGGCCTCAGCTCCAAAGTAATATTCGACGCCTCGCCGTCACGGCGAAGGCTTGCTCGAGAGCTCGCCTTCCAGGCTATCGGGCGCGGCGCCCTCTTGCTGGCTTCCTCGGGTGAAGCCTGCGTGGTCAATATCCAGTAGCGGCCGGGCGCCAGGTTATTGAGCGTGAATGTGCCGTCGCTCTGCACGGCGGCTTCAGCAAACCGCAGGGTGTCATCAGCCAGTTCCTTCTCAGCAGGAATCAAATGAACGCGCAGGCGTTCGGGAAGCGCGGTTCCGTCTTTCTCGGCGACTACGCGTCCGCGCAACGAGGCCGCTCCCTCCGCCACCGCGACTGTGACATCGCTCACTCGCTGACCGGCTTTAACTGAGAAACCGTTTCGCCCCGCGTCGCCGGCGGCCCCGGCTCGCCTCTTGTCCTCGAGTATGATCGCGCGAACGTACCAGGCGTCATCAAGCGTATTCGTCTCGATGCGATAATGCCCAGGCTCGACCCTCTGAAGTAGGAACTCGCCCTTGTCGTTAGGCGCGCCCAACGTGCTGGTCGAAAGGCTCATCAGCACTAAAGCCCTGCCATCTTCTTCTTGATCGCGTCGCGTGCTGATGAGTACCTCTTCAAGGGAAGGGGTCCGTGTCGCGACGCACTTGACGCTCTTATCGCTGGCAGCCGCGGCCTCGATAATCAGACGGCCGGAGATCGCGCTCAGACTATTGAGAGTAATTTCGATTCCAGCGATTGGCTGATTCTTAACCTTTAATGGAACCGGAAGCGATCGTGCGCCATTGTCGGTTCCAATTGAGTAGCGCTGTGCGATCAGGTAGTAGTCGCCTTCGGGCACACCATAGAACGCAAAAGAGTTGTCTTTACCTCTTAGCTGGGAGCTGATCAGTCCTTCGATGGCTCCGCTTGAAGCTCGAACCATTCGCACCTCAGCGCCGCCTTTTGGATCTTGAATACCAAGGATAAAGCCACTCACGGAATAACCGCGGTCTCCGCGAAAGCGAATATTGATGCCGGTCGATTCCTCGTTGGACTGAACGGCAACTTCGACGCCCGTGTCTCGCGTTGAAGACGGATAAAAAGTCGGCGCAGCATCATCGAAAGCAGATGCCATTGGGAACCCTGGCAACTTAGCTCCCGCCGCAACCAGGTAGAAACCCGGGTGCAATCCGAACAGTCGGTATACGCCTCGATCATCGGTGTACGTCGGAATCCCGGCGCCCCACCCCGGACCAGAATGACCTTCGGAATCTCGATGAAGAATCGCGCTGACTCTGATACCGACAACCGGCTCGCCCGACAGGTCCGTTACTGTCCCCGTGATTACGCCACCTTTTCTGACTTTTAGCGTAACTGAATCGCCCGGTCTGTAGTAACTCTGCTCGGTTGGGTCCGGAGCGAATACGTAGCCGCGGGCCCGAGTAACAACACCGTAGACTCCGCGAGGAAGATCGTCCGCGCGAAACTTACCCTCCTCATCGGTGTTCGTATTGCGGCGCTCGGGTCGCGCGCTGCCGACGGCGAAAACGCTAACGACTGCGTTCCGCACGGGCTGTCCCGCTTCATTTAATACTTGCCCGGTAATGGATGTCGCGCGACGATCGCCGGTTTTTTGACTGGACGCATTCTGTCCGCGCGTCTGTGGCGTTGAGAACAATCCACTTGCAACGAGCAAGGTCAGCGTGATGAGAATGCGATTGTTCATCCTGCTCCTCTAAACAAGCATCGAGCGGAGGACCTGCTACTGCTGCTTGTTTTCATTCAGATCGATAACCAGAGTGACTTCGGTTTCAGCTGTATTGGTAACTGAGACGGTTTGCCTGGCGAACCTTGGTCGCCCTGACGGCGTCCCCGCGCCTTGCCTGGTAGAGGTGAACGTGGTGAGTTCGTAATTGCCAGGTAACAGTCCTTCGAATGCGAACCGGCCTCGAATGTCGGGAGAGATCGGCTGGGTGTAATGCCGTACATTGTTACCGGCTTCAGTTCGAGTACATTGAACCATAAGCCGCGATCCTGGAGGCAATGCGCCGCCTTCTACTTTTACGGTTCCCCTTATGACTCCGCTACCGTAACCCAGAACTACTCTGAGACCTGAGATTTGTTCCCCGGCGCCGATCTCGATGCCGCGCGATTGGTCGAGTCCCTCTCGCTCGATTCGCAGCACGGACACGCCTTTAGGCGGTGGATACGTCGCGAGAAAGAGGCTCACTTTACCGGGTTGGATTCCAGCGGCGCGAAAGCTACCATCCGGAGCGATGTTGATCTGGTTGGACCGAGGCGGAGTTAGCGTTTGGGACACTGCGTGGATACCCAGCTTCAGGTCCGAAAGCTTAGGAACTCCTTCCTGATCGCTGGCGCCCTCAAACGACATTACTCCGCTCAATGTTGAGCCGCGGTGCACTTTGACCTCGATCCCGCTGACATCCGCATCAGTTACTTGAAACGGGACAGGGTCGCTGTACCAGTCGCTTTGTTCTATCGAAGAAGCGAAAGCCGCGTAGTTACCAGGGACGAGACCTTCTAATCGAAACTCACCCTTTGAATTTGAGGTGCCATTCGGGTAGTACGAGCCGAAACCATCTCCATCAGGCCGAAGCGAGCCGTACCCGGAGTTCACTCCGGAGACCGGTTTACCGGCATCGTCGACGATTCGTCCCGTAGCCGAATACGACTTGGAAGCGCGCCCAAGCAGAATGTCCACGCCGGCTGCTTCGCCGTCGGCTGAGACTTCTATCACCGTCGCTTTAGAGTCGTCGCTCACATCGGGATAATAGGTAAGGGAATAGCTGTTCCCAAAGCCAGGCCGGCCATTACCAAATTTCGGATCCACACCCACACTCACGATGTAGCGGCCGGGCGCCACGCCGAACAGGCGATAAACTCCCCTGTCGTCGGTTGTCTGCATGAACGAATAAGCTAAGTTGACTCCCTGCTTCTGGCCTCGTTCGTCCACAGCGGTCAGGCGAACATTCTCTTGAATAACCGGCTGTCCCTCAGCGTCAGTTACCCGACCCGTAATCACTCCACCGCGCGTAAGGGCGATCTCGATACCAACGACTGCTTCTCCCTCGGAGAGGTTAATGATCTTTCCGGAGCGGCCGCGCATGTCGTCGCTTGGAGCAATTAGCGCGGGAGTAAAGGTCTGCAAGAGATAGTTACCAGCCGCTACATTGGTTAGTTGAAAATGTCCGTCATCGTCGGTGGTGGTGTTTGGGAGGTGGGTTACCGTGGGCGAGTAGTCGTATGGCGATAGATGGACTGCCACCCGCGGCGCTGGTTTGTCCCCGAGCGTGACACGGCCTGATATTGAGCCGGTCGGTTCTTTGCTCTGACTGTTCTGAAACCCTGAGAGCGCCGGCACAGTTGGTGCGAGAGGGCAGGACAGCGCCGTTCCTAAGAACACGCCCAACAACGTTGCTAGAACAATGGTTCTCACGAAAGAGTGCATCACTAATCCTCCGTCGGCGAGAAGCTTGCCATCCGAATGACTGCTGTTGGAGAGACTTCTTGTTAGAAGCTCCATCTAATCTGGCCGCATTTTATCTCTCCTCACAAATCGACGCAAACCAAACTTGGCTGTGGCTAGCGAAACCCTGGAGTCACCGGAGCCGGCGATAGACACTGGATAGCATCGCAAAGAACCGAGGCTTCGGCCGGCCCTTTTCTCGGCGACTAAAGTCGGTACTCCTGGCGCTCGTACCTTTCGCGAAAGAGACTTTGGCCGCTGTTTTGAGTTGCCAGAGTTGCTATACTTAACGTCAATGGACATTGAAAGAACCAGAAGGGTAATGATGCACGGAGCACGTCTTAGATGTCCGGCCTGTGGGCTGGGCAAACTGTATAGATCGTTTTTCCAGATGCGAGACGGATGCGAGTACTGCGGTCTCGTCTTTTTGAGAGAACAAGGGTACTTCGTCGGAGCGATTTATCTGAATGTTGTCGCAACCGAGTTCCTGATCTTCAGCGCCTATGTCTCCCTTACATTCTTCCTTCGCATTCCGGACTGGGTAACTTACCCAATCCTTTTTAGCCTCGCGTTCGTGCTCCCGCTGTTTTTCAATCGGCACGCCCGAAGTCTTTGGCTCAGTCTTGACTATGTGCTCGATCCCCCGCGCTCACCCTTCCAAAACCCTCACAACGCCTTATAGAACAAACCTGCTGGCATATAAGATTGCCCACTTTACGATTCGCTGTGGTTTTCGATATAATCCGGTCCTCGCAGGCCCACGTTCAGTGAAAAAGCAGGTTCTCGGACTAGAGTCGCGCCTCCTGTCGCTGGCATGTGTGCGTCTACCAGTGGGATCTCATCAGGTTCGAATGGAGTAAACTCTCATGAAGCTTGAACTAATTCTTAGGCGTCGATCACTCGGGCCGCGCGTGCTGCTGGGCTTTGCGCTGGTCATAGTCTTTATGCTCGCGGCGGGCAGCCTGATCAAACGTGGACAGGCCAATTCCACGGGATCGCTGGCGCCCTCCGGCCAGCTCGCACAGCACGCTTCGCCGGCTGCCGCGGATACTTGTGCGGCCGCAACTCTCATAAATCCCGGCTTGTTGCCGTTCATCGAAGAAGCATCCCTCGCGGGTGCAGGCAATGACATTGATCCTGGCGGGGGAGGCTGTGCGCCCGGCGGCGGCAATGACGTCGTTTACTCCTTCACGCCGGCGTCGTCGGGTGTATACACGATAGGTGTCACTCCTACAGATCCTGCGGACTTGAGCCTTTACGTAATAACTGATTGCTCAAATCCCGCTGCCACCTGCGTAGCGGGTTCGAACACGGCAGGGTTTAATCAAGGTGAGTCGGTGACTCCTACTTTGACGGCGGGCACGCGATACTTCGTGGTGGTGGATACACCCAACCCTGATCCCAATGCAGCGGGCTTCCATTTTTCGTTGCGAAGGGGCCGGCCGGCAAACGACACCTGCGCGACCGCCACTATCATAGATACGAGTCGATTGCCCTTTTCAACTTTGGGAACAACGTTTGGCGGTTCAAACGACTTGGACCCGGGGACGTCCTGTTTTACGCAGGTTCTTTCAACTCGTGGCCCTGACGTAGTCTATCAATTCACTCCCGCGGATACTCAGCTCTACATAATCGAAGTTGCTCCGAGCGGAAACTTCGATACGTCTCTTTACGTGACCACCGATTGCTCGACAATCGCCGGTTGTATCAGCGCCGACGTAGGCGGCCCGGGCGCAACCGAGACTATTCGTCATAGCCTCAATGCAGGAACGACATACTTTATTGTGGTCGACGGATTCGGAGGTGACGCGGGAGACTTTCTCTTCTCGCTGACGCCTTCGATGTCGCACGCTCCGGTCGCGCCGAGCGATCTTATCGCGACTGCGGTTTCAAGTACTCAAGTCGATCTTGGATGGAAGGACAACTCCGGAGACGAGCAGGGGTTTAGAATTGAACGCAGCCTGGACGGGTTCAACTTCGGCGAGATCGGGACAGTCGGTCCGAATGTTACCACCTTCAGCGACACAAACGCTTTTGCGGACACGATATTCTTCTATCGAGTGTTCGCCTTTAACGGCTTCGGGAATTCGGAGCCTTCCAACATCGCCTTTGCTAAAACGCCGCCAAATCCAATTCCGGTGAATCCAAAGATAGTCGTCGATCCCTCTTCGCTCGACTTCGGATCCGTGCGCGTGACGCAGTCAGCTACAAAGACGGTTGCTGTCACAAATGGTGGGCAAGCCAATCTGATCATTTCGGCGATCAGTGATCCGTCCGGACCCTTCACGATCGTGGGCAAGCCTGTATTGCCGGTCACGCTCGCAACCACGCAAAGCATTACGTTGACCGTGCGGTTCTCACCAATCGTTACCGGACCCATAACCGGGTTCTTCACGATCAGTAGCAACGATCCCAATTCACCCTTTACCAATGTCAGCCTGGCCGGTATTGGCGCGACGGCCCCTGTTGCCAATCTGGAAGTCTCGCCGGGTCTAATAGACTTTGGAACAGGTGTGGCTCCGGTGACGCTTCAACTCACGAACACAGGCGAAGCTGATCTATTGATCACCAGCGTGATCCCGCCCAGCGCGCCGTTCACGTTGAGCGGATCGGCGGCAGGTACGCTGAAGACGGGCGAGAAACGGACGCTGACGGTTAACTTCTCGCCATCCAGTCTTGGGGTGTTTACGAGCGGGATTACAATCGTCAGCAACGACCCGGACTCGCTCCTGACGTTCATTCCGGTGAAGGGAACTAGTCTCGCTCAGACTGTTGTACCGAAGGTGGTTGGGCTCCTGTTCAAGAAACAGGGGTTGAGGTTCCAGGTGTCTGGCTCGAACGTCGTCGGGGGAGCGGTGTTGATCGTCGACAACACTCAGACATTCGCTCTGGATCTCAACGACACTCTCTGGGTCGTTCTCAAGAGCACCAGGAGCACTCCAGGTAACTTGAGGATCCGCGATATCTTCACACCGGGATCGACTCACACGGTGGTGGTCAGGAACCCGAACGGAGGAACGTCGACGCCAGTGAGCATCACGGTCTAGCGCCGGAAGGAAACCGCATAGAACCTGTAGGGGCGGCCCTCCGTGGCCGCCCCTCTTTGCAAGCACCGCACTTAGTATCGGCGTGTAGGGGCGGCCACGGAGGGCCGCCCCTACAGGTTCTATCCGGTGCTCCGGTGACTGTATTTACTCCGGCGCCCGCATGTTTCTGTCGTGGATTATTCTAAGACCTTCGAGCGTGATATCTGCGTCCACTCCGCTAATCAACCTGGAGCCGCGGCTGATTAGCGGGGCCAGCCCGCCGGTCGCGATGATGCGAGTATCGCTGCCAAGCTCCTCGACCATCTTTTCCAACAGACCATCAACCAGCGCAATGTTTCCGTAGTAGAGACCGGATTGAATGCTTGTGCTCGGATTAGTGCCGATCAGCTTCTCGGGCCGTCGTATCTCAGTATTGCGCAACCGCGCCGCACGCTGGAACAGCGCGTCCGCGGAAACCTGTATGCCCGGATAGATGATTCCGCCCAGGTACTCTCCCGCCAGCGAAATCGCATCAAAGGTGGTCGCCGTCCCGAAGTCGACGACGATACACGGTCCGCCGTATCGCGCTAATGCCGCGACGGCGTTCACGATCCGATCGGCGCCCACTTCCCGAGGGTCATCATAGAGTATCGGCATTCCGGCGTTGCTCGCGTTAACGAACAGCGGTTGTATGCCGAAGTAGACGTCCGACATCTTGTGCAGCGTGAAGTCGAGGGGAGGCACCACCGAAGAAATGGCTATGCTGGCAATGGAGGAGGACTGCAGGTTCGCAAGCTGCAGCAGCGTCCGGCACATTATGCCGTACTCATCCACCGTGCGCTGGCGTTCCGATGTGAGCCGCCAGCTATGCGTCAGCCTGACGCCGTCGTAAACGCCAAGCGTGGTGTTCGTGTTTCCTACGTCAAGAACCAGAAGCATATTAGTCTGCGCGCCCACCGCAACGACTTTCACGCGGAGAGCGAGATTTAAAGAATCATTGGGCAGCGCTCACTACGCGAAGGCTAACTTCCCCCGAAACGATCTCGCGAGTCTCACCGTTGTCCATTTCCAGTATCAAGGCGCCGCGCGACGTGAGTCCTCGAGTGGTGCCTTCGATCGTGCCCTGCACGGATTTCACTCCAACGCGGCCGCCTCGCGCATATGATGAAAGCTGCTCCCATCGTTCGATCACCTGGTCTGGATGATTGATGACGGCCGAGTACCAAAGCTCGAGCCGCTCGAGCATTGGCCGCGCAAACTCCTCCGGCTCAATTCGCCGGCCGGTCTCCAGCAGCAGCGACGTTGCGCTGATGCCGATGTCGTCGGGAAAAGAGCCTTGCGCAACATTCACTCCTATCCCCATCACCGCGTATTGAAGCCGATCGTTTTGGATGGCGGACTCCACCAGAATGCCGCAGATCTTATGCCCCGATACCAGCACGTCATTCGGCCACTTGATGTCCGCCGGCACCTCGAAGTCCAGCCTGAATGTCTCGGCTACGCCGACCGCCGCCGCGAGCGTCAAGATAGTCGAATCTGCGGCGTTGATTTGCGGACGCAGAACCAAAGAAAGGTAGAGGCCTTCGCCGGGCGGCGACGACCAGAAACGGCCCTGACGTCCGCGTCCTAAGGTCTGTTCCCGTGCGATGACACAGGTTCCCTCGACGGCGCCCGATGCTGCCAGCTCTCGCCCAATATCATTAGTCGATGCGACGCTGTCGTAGCGCAATGTGATCGAGCCGAACTGTGCCATCATCTTTATTCCAGGAGTCACCGTCTGCAATCATTGCTCTCTCATCGCAAGCTCAAAGAAACGATTCGTTGCGTTGAGCGCCGACTTGACTGCTGAGTCGATATCGGAGTCGCCAATTTGGCAACTGCCGAAAACCTGCGAGTCTCGTCCCTCGAACTTAACGTCGACCAGCACGGCGATCAGGTTCTTCCCGAGGGCGTTTACGTGATCCAGATCCGCGAGCGAACATGTGAAGCGATCGGCGGCGGCTTCCTGCACCGCCTTCAAAGCGGCTTCTGCAGCCGCTTTCAGGGGACCTGGATTTTCAGAGAATGAGGCTGCGTCGGCCTCGAAAAGTTGTTCGCCCAGTGCAAGTGTAACCCGGACACGGCAGTGCCCGTCGGCCTCTTCGGTGACGGTCGTCCGATCAAATCGCAGACGTTGTCTGGTTGAGCTCATGGACATGGTAACTGTTTATACCTTCAGCAGATGCAGTCTAGACGACCTCGCGCCCATTGCAAAGAGAATACGACGAATGGCGTAAGCCGAGTGCGAGAAATCACAGTGGTCGAATCTTCAAACTTACGTCAACCGCGGCGACTGAATGGGTGATGGCGCCTGTTGAAATCAGATCGACCCCGCACTCGGCATACGAACGAACATTTTCCAGATTGATTCCGCCTGAGGCTTCGATTAACTTGCCAGGAGCCTGCTCCCGGATCATCTTCACCGACTCCCGAACTTCATCGACCGGCATGTTGTCGAGCATTATCACGTCGGCGGTTGCAGCTATGGCCTCGCGAAGCTGCGCTTGATTGCTGACCTCGACTTCGATCTTCATCAGGTGTGAAACTGCCCGGCGGGCAAGCTCGACCGCTCGCCGCACGCCGCCGGCAAGCGCGATGTGATTGTCCTTTATCAGCACCCCGTCATCCAGGCCGAACCGATGGTTGTAACCGCCGCCAACCGTGACCGCGTATTTCTCGAGCAGCCGCAACCCGGGGGTCGTCTTGCGTGTGTCTACTATGCGCGCGCCGGTTCCTTCGACTCTATCGACGAATGCTTTTGTTATTGTGGCTACACCGGAAAGTCGCTGCATTATGTTGAGCGCGGTGCGCTCGCCGGTTAGAAGGACTGCCGCGGGGCCTTCGATGCGCGCGAACTCGGTGCCGGAGGCAATCATCTCGCCATCGTAGACCCGAGACTCGAGGGTTATGGTGTTGTCCAGCGCACTGAATACTGCTTCGCTGATTTCAAGCCCGCACAAGACGAAGTCTTGCTTGGCCAGGAATCGGCCCCGCCCCTTCACACCGCCGCGCACGACGCTTTGCGTGGTTATGTCACCGCGGCCGAGGTCCTCCTTCAACAGGTCGCTGGCAAAGGCGTAGATTATTCCAGGGTCGAGTTCCATCAATCTAATTTACTTCCATTAAGCTAATTTATTCATGTAGGGGCGGCACTCCGTGGCCGCCCCAGATTGTCACATCAAATCTTAACCGGCGGAAGCTGGGGCGGCGACGGAGGGCCCGCCCCTACGTGCGCGAGTTTACTTTTCGCTCAGAGAGTGAAGCGTGTCTCTCAGCTTTTCTATCTCGGCGATGAGTTCCTGATGACGATTGCGCGCCTCCTCGACCACTTCCGCGCGAGCGCGTTCGACAAAGGAAACATTGTCCAACCTCGAAGCCAGCCCGCGAGCTTCGTTTTCCTTCTTCTCCATCTCTTTGGTTACCCGCTCGCGCTCTTTCGCGAAGTCGATCAGTCCGCCGAGCGGAATGGCCAGGTCCATTCCACTGACGATGCCGCGCGCGGCCGAATCCAACTCCGGCAATGTATCAAACATTTCAATTTGTTCGATTCGCGCCAGCCGCTTTATCCGGTCCGCGCTTTCATTCACCACATCGCGGGCCGCCTGATCCCTCGTCCCAATGTACAGCTTCGGCCGGCTCTGCGCGGGAATGTTCATCTCCGAGCGAATGTTTCGCACCTTCGTGATCAGCGCGATTAGAGCCTCCATTTGCTCCCGCGCCTGCTTGTCGTCGCGCGCCGGATCTGCCTTGGGCCACTCCGCCAGCATTATTGATTCTGCCCCCTGAGGAGCCCGCGGAAGAAGCTGCCAGATCTCCTCGGTGATGAAAGGCATCAACGGGTGCAGCAATCGCAAGCTGGTCTCGAGCACGTACACAATTCTGCAGCGCGCCGCCCGCACTTCTTCGGTGTTGTCCTGGGATGCGACCAGCGACTTACTCAGCTCGATGTACCAGTCGCAAAACGAGTCCCAGAAGAAATGGTAGAGAGTTTGCGCTACCTCGTTGAGCCGGTACTCTTGGAGCGCGCTCGTGACCCGCTCGATAGTTGTGTTCAACTCAGCAAGTATCCAGCGATCCGCGAGCGCGTCGGAAGGGACCCATCGCGGCTCGATGCCCGTCGACTCGCCAAGGTTCATCAACACAAAGCGTGAGGCATTCCAAATCTTGTTGGCGAAGTTGCGCGCTTCCTCGACCTGCGGCTGACGGTCCTTCTCAATCTTTGCAAAGCGAATGTCCTGGCCTCGAGCCGCCCGCACCAGCAGCGCGAAGCGCAACGCATCCGTTCCGTAAAGCTTGATTACTTCGAGCGGGTCAACTCCGTTGCCGCGGGATTTGCTCTGCGGCTTGCCGAACTCGTCAAGCACCGTTGCATAGATATACACGTCATCAAACGGAATATCCTTCATGAAGTACAGGCCCGACATTATCATTCTCGACACCCACAAATAGATGATGTCGCGAGCGGTGCACAGTACTGCCGTCGGATAATAAGTAGCGAGATCCTCGGTCTGCCCTGGCCAACCCAGCACCGCCTGTGGCCACAGCCCGGAAGAGAACCATGTGTCGAGCACGTCTTCGTCCTGTGTGATCTTTTTGCCGGCGGCTTTCTCGATCGCTTCCTTCTCGGAGCGCGCAACGATGTAGTCGCCGTCCTCAGTAGTCCATACCGGAATCCGATGTCCCCACCACAACTGGCGAGAGATCGTCCAGTCTCGAATGTTCTCCATCCAGTCAAGGTAGGTCTTTTCGTAGCGCTCTGGAATGAACTTAACGCGCCCTTGCTTGACCACGTCGATAGCCGGTTGAGCGAGCTCCTTCATTCGAACAAACCATTGCTCTGAAAGAAGAGGCTCTATGACCGTGTGGCATCGATCACACGTCGCCTCGGGTACGACGTAATCTTCTATTCTTTCTATCAAGTCTTGAGCAGCCAAATCCTCCAACACGCGCTCGCGAGCTTCGTAGCGATCGAGCCCGGCGTATGAACCCGCATCGGCGGTCATCTTTCCGTGCTCGTCGATTACGATCACCTTCTCGAGGTTGTGGCGCATTCCTACTTCGAAGTCGTTTGCGTCATGAGCCGGAGTAATCTTTACAGCACCACTGCCAAAGTCGGACCTTGCATAATCATCGGCGATCAACGGAATCTCCCGCGCCACAAGCGGCAACAGGATCGTTTTTCCAAACAGCTCCTTGTAACGTTCATCTTCAGGATTGGCCGCAACTGCGGTGTCGCCCAGCATGGTCTCTGGCCGCGTGGTCGCAACCACTACAACGCCCGAACCGTCCTTGAACGGATAGCGAATGTGATAAAGCTTTCCAGGCCGATCCTCGTGGTTGACTTCGATATCGGATATCGCGGTCAGGCACCGCGGGCACCAGTTGATGACGCGCTTGCCGCGATAGATCAGATCGTTTTCCCACCAGGTAACGAAGCATTCCATCACCGCGTCGATGTAGCCCTCATCCATCGTGAATCGCTTGCGGTCCCAATCAAACGAGCAGCCCAGCCGTTGAAGTTGAGAGAGGATCACTCCGCCGTACTCGTGAACCCACTGCCAGGTTCGCTCGACGAATTTCTCTCGGCCGAGGTCTTGCCTGGAAATTCCCTCCGCCTTCAGGTGCTTTTCGAGGACGTTCTGCGTAGCGATGCCGGCGTGATCGGTGCCCGGCACGCAGAGCGTGTTGTAGCCCTGCATACGTTTCCACCGGATGAGCACGTCCTGGATTGAGTAGGTAAGCGCGTGACCGATATGAAGCGCGCCGGTGACGTTGGGCGGGGGAATGGTAATACAGTAAGTAGGCCGGTCCAGATGAAGAGGCTTAAAGTACCCGCGAGAATTCCAAATGGGATACCACTTCAGCTCAGCAGCGTGTGGTTCGTAGGCTTTTGGAAGTTCGGTCGCTTTCGGAAGTTCAGTCATAAGAATTTGAGTGCGTGAAGTTAATGAGTAATTAAACGGGATCGGTGAAGGGATGGTCAACCTCTCGATAAATTGCACTCGAGTGACAACGTGCAGCGGGGGTGCTTGCACCTTGCCCGGTTACGCTCTAGAGAGAGTAGCGAGCAAGGATTAGCCGCCGGTAGCGCGAGGTGCCCGCCGCAGGCATTGATTGTCTGCTCGATCGGTATGCGCGAGACTGACGAGCGAGCATTCGAATCGGGACGGAGCCAGATAGATTCCCTCTTCAAGCACCTCGGAAGAATCGCATACTGATCCATATCTGATTTCTTAGCATCGGGCCAATCGGTGACGGGCCTTCAGTGAAGAACGCGGTCAGCGTCGAACAAAATCGATTCACCGTCGCCTGAACGGCTCTCTGTGTGAGAACATCGCAAAGTAGCCACCTAATGAGTTTGGAGCAGGAGAAATATGAAGAAGATCAAAGTATTATTTGTCGCCGCCAATCCGTTGGACTCTGATCGCCTTAAACTCGATGAGGAAATCCGGGCAATTAGTTCTAAGATTCGCGCGTCTGAGCATCGGGACTTATTGCAATTGCAGGCGGTCTGGGCTGTTCGACCTGACGATCTTCTCCAGGCGCTCAATGAACACCGGCCAGATATCGTACACTTTAGTGGTCACGGCACTGCCTCCGGAGAGATAGTCCTGCTTGACGACAATGGTGCTGCTAAACCAGTCAGTGCCACTGCGATGACAGCGCTCTTCAGGACCTTGAAAGATAATATCCATGTCGTCGTCCTTAACGCCTGTTACTCACGATCACAGGCTGAAGCCATAACAGATGTGATCGATTGTAGCATCGGGATGAATACCGCTATCGGAGATGAAGCGGCCATTGTTTTTGCTGCCTCATTTTATAGGGCGTTGGGATTTGGCCGTTCCTTACAGGACGCATTTGATCAAGGCAGAACCGCTTTACTATTGGAAGGAATCCCAGAAGCTGATACACCGGAGCTGTTAATGAATGCAGGTCTCGACTCATCTCAGTTATTCATTCTGCGAGAAGATGACGCACCTGAATACCAGCCGCCAATTGTTGGGCGGCTGTGGTTGACCGGTTCAACGCTATCAATGAGCGGGGTCTCGAACACTAATCCAGCCCGATCTTTTAGCGTAAGGGCGCATCCGCTCGATGAACCACCGATAAAACTTCAATTTGACGTAACCAATCCCAATAAACTCGACTTGAAAATAGATCGTTTTTTCATCGATGTAATTGATTTCGCAAATGTGGAAATTAATAAGGTCTGGATATGGCTTGGTGCTGGGATGCCAATCCGGAAGTTCGAATGCACCATAATGCCGGAAATTGGGAGATATGAATGCGTCAAGATTTCTGAGGGATTTGAATATATTAGATTGTCGAATGGGGAAATGGAGTCATTTGGTATTGAGATAAGGACCGGCACGGAAGGACTCTATCGCTTGAGGTTATCGATGGAATACTCCATTGGAGAAGTCTCACAACAGATTGAGTTGGATGACAAAGTCGAAGAGATAGGCTTTTTTCATAAGGATAAGCATAGCATCGAGAGATAGCGCGACCACTTCAAACCGACTCTCTTGGACAGGTCCAATGTGTGGACAGGACCCCCTCAGGATTTGGCACTTCCTCGATTGACATTGAAACGCAAGCATAATCTAAGCACGCAGGAGCAACAATGGATCCCTCGGGAAACACGCTAAGACCTCTACCGGTCACGCCTCTTCGGCCTGGCACGATGCACTTCTTCGACACAAACTTCCTCGTGCTTCCGGCGGCGACGCTTCCAACACTGAGCCACGCGGCCAATTCTCCACGATGGATTACCGAAACGACCCTGCAAGAGGTCAGTGAAAAGCTTGGCGAGCAATCGACGCGGGAGTTGTTGGACGGAACATTCCAGACTCTACGTTTCAATGATCTCTACCGAGAGAACCCTGGGATCTGCCCGGTCTATTACTGGTACATCGTTGCCATGTATAACCCGGCAAATATCGGCACTGAGGAATTCATGGAAGATGCTTACACCTCCATGTTTATCCGAGGCGACAAGGTGACTGACGAAAACCGAAAAGCATATGAACAAATCCGCCGCCGCTCATCGAGCGGCCACGTGCTCGACCCGACCGGGAAGCCGAAGGACGAGTTCTTGCGGTACCTGGAAGATATGCAGGCCCGTACTTCGAAGAAAGCCAGGAAGGCAGTGCAGGACCGGCATCCGGCCTACTTGCGAGACATTCGAACCCTGAGCCTAATCCTCTACAAAACCCTCACCAGCAAGAATGATGTGGTCTTTTACACGACCGATGCCGATCCGATCCCCCTGCTTCTGAAGTGGGTCGACTCGATGTCCATGCGACTAGCACTCGAAGCCGCGATTCTTCCAAGGATCGACTCAGAAGGAAGGCGAACTTTGATGGGCGGGGGAACACTTGAGTTCTACTTGAATTATAAGGACTTCAGAGGTTACAAGAACAGGCTGTTTAACGACCTCGTCGAAGATGGATGGAAGAGTGCCGGTGCTCGCTTCAAGATTCAACGTTGGAACCAAACGCAGCGCGCTTTCGAGGAGGGAGTCTGGCTGACTTTCACCAACGAGATCGCGGAGGTACTTTCTAACCTGCACGGCAATCTCTCGTGTTACTTCACGAAAAATGACATGCTCGGAAACTGGCTGCGCTACCTCTATTATTGGCCGCCTGCACAACCGGGGGAAACGAGGATCCGCGTCGAGGTAACCAAGAAGAACCTGTTGAATAGGAACTCCATTGCAGTCTCTCCGGAAAGCCACGAATACGCGTGTAACTACCGGAAGGCAGATGCTAGCGGAGAGATCGCCTCTTGGTCGGAGTTTGTATGAAGAGAGGTACTGCCAACTCATGTCAAGCTAAGGAAGGGGTCTGGCCCGAAATATTGACGTTCGTATGGTGAGTCGTGAATTTCACTATTTCAGGCCTGACCCTTTTATTCTACAAGGGAAAAGGATGAATGAAGACGGATGAAGCGAAAAGCAAGGAACCGACCGGGCGCCAAGCCCAATTCCTGGCCTACATCTTTCAATACAGCCTGGTGAACGGTTGCGCGCCGGCGGAAGCGGACATGCAGCGGTTTTTCCAGATCACACCCCCAAGCGTGCATTCGATGGTCCTCACTCTGGAACGGCGCGGCTTTATCCAACGCGTGCCCGCGCAAGCGCGCAGCATCACACTGATCGTTCCGCCCGAATCATTGCCCCCCTTGAAACGCGTCAAACGCTAACCCTTAAATCAATGTCAGACGAAACCAAAAAACCCACCAAGAAGCGCGGCGGCTGGAGCGCGGTCCGCCGTCAACTCAACGCCTTTGACAAGCCCGCGCTGCTGGCCCTCGTGAAAGATCTTTACGATTTCGGCGCCGAGAACCGCGACTTCATCCAAGCCCGCTGTCAGGCCCCGGATAGTGGTGGCGACGTTCTCGAGGCGTATCGAAAAAGGATCGTCGAACAATTCTTTTCCAAACGCGCTGATGGCACTGGTCCGCTGAAACTAGGCGTGGCGCGCAAGGCCATCCGCGACTACCGCAAGGCCACGGGCAATTTGTCCGGCACAGCGGAATTGCTGATGACCTATGTGGAAAGCGGGGCTGAATTTACCAATAACTATGGGTACGCCGACGAGCGGTTCTTTAACAGCCTAGAGTCGGCGCTGGAAGAACTGGCCGGCCTGCTGCACGGCTATGCACAGCAGATGTATCCACAGTTCAGTGAGCGACTGGCTAGAGTTGAACAGATGACCGAGGGCATCGGCTGGGGCTTTGGCGATTTCGTCGCCGATGTTATTTGGCAATTGGAGGAAGAACTCGCTCTACCTTGACGGGTCTACGGATTGACCACTCCATCCCCATCGTCACATTCATTCTCCAGTCACCTGTACATCGCGCGCTGCTCATCCACGGAAATTGCCTTTCCCAAAAAGACATCGCCTTCGACATCTCCGAACAGAGATGTGGGTAGTGGCATAGGCGCGGTTGTCTAATAACTTGACTGGCCCTTGACTAATCGGTAGGGAAATCAGGGCGTTATGTGCTCATGACAAAGAGCGGACTTCGAGTTAACTGCTCAGTGCGCGCAGCGCAGGTCTAGCGGCGGCAATCGTTTTCTCTATCAACTTATCAGTATGTGCGAGACTCACAAAAGCGCATTCGAATTGTGACGGCGCTAAATAGATTCCCGCGTCGAGCATCGCGCGGAAGTAGCGCGCATAACGTTCAGCGTCGGACTTCTTGGCGCTCGGCCAATCGGTGACAGGTCCTTCGGTGAAGAAGGCGGTCATCATCGAACCAACTCGATTCACTGTTGCCTGAATGCCTGCTTCCGAGGCGGCTGCGGTCAAGCCTTCCTCGAGCCTCGAACCGAGACGATCGAGTTGCGCATAGGGATTTGATTCTCTCAACAGCTTCAGGATCGCAAGCCCCGCGGTGACCGCGAGCGGGTTTCCCGACAGCGTGCCCGCTTGATAGACCGGACCCAGCGGCGCCAGCTTATCCATAACGTCGGCTCGTCCACCGAACGCTCCGACTGGCAAGCCTCCGCCGATGATCTTGCCCAGGCAAGTCAGGTCGGGCTTCACTCTATACAATTCCTGAGCGCCGCCGTACGCAACGCGAAACCCGGTGATTACTTCGTCGAAGATTAACAACGCGCCGTGACGTGATGTGATTTGGCGAACCGCTTCGAGGTAGCCCTCACGAGGCGGAACGCAGCCCATGTTGCCCGCGACCGGTTCGATGATCACGCAAGCAATTTCGCCCTTCTGTTCGTCGAAGGTTTGGGCTAGAGCCTCGGCGTCGTTGTATTGAACGACGATCGTGTGACGCGCGAGGTCCGCGGGCACGCCCGCGCTATCCGGGGTTCCAAACGTGGCAAGCCCGGAGCCGGCCTTCACCAGCAGACTGTCGCTGTGACCGTGATAGCATCCGTCGAACTTCACTATTCGATCTCGGCCGGTGAAGCCGCGAGCAAGACGGATCGCGCTCATCGCGGCTTCGGTGCCGGAGCTGGTCAGGCGTACGCGTTCGATGGATGGAAAAGCCGAGATGATCTCGGCCGCAAGCTCAACCTCTAATTCAGTAGGCGCGCCGTAGCTTGTTCCACGCCCGGCCGCTTCTCGAATGGCTTCGATCACGACAGGATGTGCGTGCCCGAGGATCATCGGTCCCCACGAGCCTACGTAATCGATATAACTGTTTCCGTCGACGTCGGTGATAGTTGGGCCGGAGGCTTCGCGAATAAACAGAGGCGCGCGGCCGACTGCTCGAAAGGCTCGCACGGGGCTGTTGACGCCGCCCGGAATAACCTGCTGCGCGCGATTGAAGAGGTCTTCTGATCTGGTAGTGGCGAGTTTCGCCATAGTTGCCCTCGTGCTGGGAATCGGTGTTTTCAGCCGGTATACTCGTGGTGATCCAGGAGAAATTAATGTGTGACAGGACACAGGTGCTTAATCACGCATCACGTTTCACGGATCACCGGCGAGTATACCAATCGCCAAGCTGTCGAGTAAAAGTAGCCAATGAAAGCGAAACATCATTTCTGGTCGTCGCTTGCGGCAGGCGGCGCTCTTTATTGGGCTACGGGGTCCAGCGGCGCTGTGGCAGGCGCGATGGCTGGAGGTTTCCTGATTGATTCCGATCACGTCATCGATACGCTGTGGTCGATCCGTCACGGAGCTCCGTTCAGACGAAAACAGAGACGAGATGTAGAGGCACATCGAGGCATACGATCCTGGGTGATCAATCATGTTGGGCCTCGCAAGCTGCTACGTTTGCCGTTGATATTTCACTCCTACGAATTGCTTGCTGCTATCGCGATTGTGACCGGTTATTTGCGCACGCCTTTCTTGATAGGATTGCTGTCAGGCTACGTCCTGCATCTGTCGCTTGATTTGTTGCGTCATCATCACGAGTTTCGTTCGCCGTTTTTCTATTTAATTTCGTATAGACTGTTTCACGGGTTTCGCCGCGAGGAGCTGATCAAAGCAGACTATCTGTAATTCGAGATAGCTTGCGAATCGGAAACGGGCTCGGCAGGCTAATGTACGCGATTCAAGCGTGGTAGAGGTGCTATGTTTTGTCCAAATTGCTCAGCCGAAGCTTCATCGGAACAGAAGTTCTGCCGTTCCTGTGGACTGGAATTACTCGAGGTTGCCGATCTCATCAGCAGGCAGAGCGATATTTCGAGACCTGGGACACGGAAAGAAACATCACCGGATGGGCGACGGCGCGCGATGTTGCTGGCGGGAATGATTCTGACGCTTGTGTCTGTCGCAGCGGGATCAAGTTTCAAGATTCTCTGGAATGAAAATGTTCGTATCGCCGGAGAGTTCACTCCTTACCTCCTCCCGATCACGTTGCTGCTCCTTTTTTTTGGAGTCGGCTTGATGTGTTACCCCCTCTTTCGAGTGATGACTCCGCGTACGAGGCCGGACCATCCGTTATCGTCGAAGCCCGAGCGAACTACTGAGCAAACCAGCGAGCTAACCGACGAACTTACGCCGGAGCTTCCGCCGATTCAGGCGAGCGTTACCGAACAGACGACAAAGTTCCTTGAAGAATCCGAGCCCCGAATCCCGGTGCGCGGCACCGGGTCCGTCTCTAAGTGAAAGTTCGAACACTGCCTGCGGAAGAGGTTCCGGCGGCCGCGGAAACGAGGCCGTATTCGCGGACATGTTAGTGATTGTCAGTGACGCGGACTTCGCCTATAATCGCCCTTCATCGTGGCCACTCAGATAGACAAACGCGACCTGCCATGGGTTGCCCTCACAGCCCTGTCCTTTGCCGGAGGACTCGCTGTGTCATGGCACCGATGGGGCAATCCGCTTGTAGACTGCGGGCGCGAGATGAATCAGCCACTACGACTCATCCGCGGTGAGATGCTTTATTCGCAGGTGCGCCATATCTACGGCCCGCTTTCTCCTTACGTCAACGCGACCCTTTATCGTTTGTTTGGACCGTCGCTTGCGGTGCTCTACGCCGACGGTATCCTGACTGCAATTGTTATTCTTGCGGTTGTGTACTGGCTGTCGCGCCGGTTGATGAGTCCCGCGGCATCGACCGCGGCTACCCTGAGCGTGATGTGGCTCTGCGCTTTCAAGCAAGCCGGCAATTACATATTGCCTTACTCTTATTCTGCGCTTCACGGTTGTGCGTTAGGCCTGGTGACAGTTGCGGTGCTGATTCGATTTGTCGAACTACGCGCGGGAGCACAGGTCGCGGCGCCTGAAGGCTCGGAAGGCCGGGTCGCCGGTTCAGTATCTCGGCGCGCTTCTGTTGCATTGCTGCTGGCGGGCGCAACTGCCGGGTTGGCGGCGCTCGCGAAGACCGAGATGGGGCTTGCGGCGCTTTGCGCGGGTGTGATCGCGGTGGTGCTGTCGGGCTATCCGAGTTGGCGGCGGGCGTCGGTTTGGGGAGTAATGTTCATCGCTCCAGCGGCATTGCTTCTTGTTGGTGTTTACGGATACATCAGTTCGCTGGTTGGGTGGCGAACGCTCGCGGAAGACAGCTTACTTTTTTTGCGTCACTTGCCGCCGGACCTGGTTTATTTTAACAAACGGGTATCGGGGTTCGATCAGCCGGTGCAGTCAATAATTCAGATGATCGGGGCCGGCGCGCGCCTGGCGGCACTTGCGGTTACCATCGCCGCAATAAGCCTCTTACTGACGCGTGGAAGGAAGACTGCGGCGGGCGCTCGCGTCGCGATCGGCGATCATTTCGGCGTGAGCGATGCGGGGCGAGCGAGCCACGGCCAGATCTGGTTGCTACTGGCGGCTTCGATATTAGTCTTCGTGTTGATACCGTTCACCGGATCGCTGGCCTTCGAAACAGGTCCATATCTGGCGATGCCGCTTCT
>Ga0137359_10000004_pt1 | contig 194610 bp, 163 predicted proteins | sample Mad1_40_16metaG_FD_108281 | JGI IMG/M metagenome (GOLD analysis project Ga0137359, IMG submission 108281) | Vadose zone soil microbial communities from Angelo Coast Range Reserve, California, USA - Mad1_40_16 metaG | ecosystem: Environmental > Terrestrial > Soil > Vadose zone | place: USA... | reverse complement strand
GAAGGGCCGCTGAATCCTTCGACATCTCGGCGGATCTCACTGCGCTCGGAAAGACGCCGGTCATCTGCGTATGCGCGGGCGGCAAGGCGATCCTCGACTTACCGAAGACAGTCGAGCATCTGGAAACGCTTGGTGTTCCGATCCTCGGATACGGCACCGATGAGTTTGCTGCGTTTTATTCTCGCAGCAGCGGGCTCCCTGTCGACGCGAGGGTCGAGACTCCCGCTGAAGCCGCGGCCATCGCGGTTCGTCATTGGCGGATGGGCAGCTCCACCGCGGTGCTCGTGTGCGTACCGGTTCCGGCTGAGTTCGAAATATCATCCGCTGAAATCGAAGAAGCGATTGATCGAGCGGTGATCGCCTCGGCCGAGCAGGGAATTCGCGGCAAAGCGGTCACGCCTTTCTTGTTGTCTGAGCTGGAAAAGCTCACCGCCGGCAAGACGCTGGAGGCAAACCGCGCGCTGCTCGTGAACAATGCTTCAATCGCGGCGAGCATCGCAGTCAATCTGTCACGTTGACTGCCTCCGGCGAGGCGCCAAGGCAGTCCTCAGCGTCTGAGTACTGCACGAGCCTGTATCTGCGCGCATAACGCGCGAGGCTGCTAACGCCGCGCCGATCAAGACCGATAGACGAAGTCTGATGATAGGGTTCGCTCGAACTTCATTGCTTTCTTTCCACTCAAGGTAAAATCGGGTGCAAGCGAGTTGCAGCAGATGAGTAACTCGCCCTCTGCTGTTTCCACGAAATGTAGATCGCCGCTCTCAACGCGCTTATAGATTTCGCGCGGTGTCGTCCTACTCAGCACTGCTGCGTGTTCGGGCAGGTACATTCCAACAGTCGCGGCGCAGTTGCTGCACCAGACCGCCCGGCACCAGATCACGCGCTGGCCGCGCCCGCGAAGCGATATGCGTTGCCGCGTCTCGACTGTGATTTCCGTTTTGGTTTTCGTTCGCTTCATTTTCCTGATATCTGCCTATTTGCAGCTTCGGGCATGCGAATGAGTCAAGCAGACCAGTTTCCTCAGGTTCTCGAGCTGGCGTTGTTGTTGTTCAATGGTGCGTCGCTGTTCAGCAAGCTGGGCTTGCTGTTGCTGAACGGCGTTGATAAGCACAGTTGTAATCTGTCCATACTTCACGCCCTCGATTTCGCCGTTGTCGTTTCGTGTGATCAGGAGCGGTTCTACTTTCTCGACCTCTTCCGCGCCAAAGCCAACATCGCGCGTCGCGCCGTCTCGCCAGGTAAACGAAATCGGGCGCAAGCGTTTGACGATGTCGAGCCCGCCGGCAAATGGACGTACATCTGTCTTGTACCGCAGACTCGAAGAACAGGAAGCGATTTGATTGGACGCGTTGCGGCAAAGTGATGTGCTGCCGGCAGTGCCGAGTGTGAGCGCGACGAGGTTGCCCGGCACGCGGACGCTGTCACTGCTTCTGCCAATGACTACGGTGTTGCTGGAGCTGACGGTTGCGCCGCTGCCGATGGCTGTTGCGTAGTTGAGGTTGGATGCGGCGACATCAGCACCCTGGCCAATGATCGTGTTGTAGTTGCCCGTCGTATTCGTGTCGCCGGCGAAAGCTCCAAAAAAAGTATTGAAGGCTCCAGAGGTGTTGGCTTGTCCGGCATAGTAGCCAACGAAAGCGTTGTCGCCCCCGTTCGTATTGCTCGCGCCGGTGCTGAGTCCGAAGAACGCGTTGTTGGCGCCAGTCAAGTTGTGTAAGCCGGCTTGGTGGCCGAAGAAGGCATTGCCCTGGCCGTTCGTATTTTCATCACCGGCGCTTGATCCGAAGAAGGCATTGCTGGATCCAGTGGTGTTGTTCCTGCCGGCGGCAGTGCCAAAGAAAGCATTGTCGTCTCCGCCCACGTTGCTCCGGCCAGCCGAGGTGCCGAAGAAAGCATTATTGAACCCATCGACGTTCGAATAACCGGATGCGGCTCCGAAGAAAGAATTCCCAGCGCCCATTGTATTCGCTGTGCCAGCCTCCCTGCCAAAGAAAGCGTTGTCGCCGCCCGTGGTGGTGGAGAGGCCGGCATCATAGCCGAAGAAGGAGTTGTTGCTCGCCGTGCTATTGGACCCAGCATTGGCTCCGAAGAAGGCGTTCATACCGCCAGTCGTATTCGCGTAGCCGGCACTTGGTCCGAAGAAGGTATTGTTGGAGCCGGTGGTGTTTGAGTGGCCCCCCTGATTGCCGAAGAAGGCGTTGGCAGTGCCCGTCGTGTTCGCAAAGCCGGCGTAGAAGCCAAAGAAAGCATTGCTGGAACTTGTGGTGTTCGAACGACCTGCATAGCTACCGAAGAAGGTGTTGGCGGAGCCTGTGGTGTTGTAGGCGCCAGCCTGGAAGCCGAAAATAGAATTTCCGCCGCCTGTGGTGTTGAATTGTCCAGCATAGGTGCCGAAAAAGGCGTTGCCACCAGCCGTCGTGTTCGATAAGCCGGCCTGATATCCGAAGAAGGAGTTGTCTGTCCCGTTATTGTATTTGCCGGCCTCGAAACCAAAGAAGGCGTTGCTGTAGCCGGTTGTGTTCGCGTTGCCGGCATAAGTGCCGAAAAAGGAGTTGTAGCCGGCGGTCGTGTTTGAAGCGCCCGAATAAAATCCAAAAAAGGAGTTGTTGAATCCCGTAGTGTTCTGCTGGCCCGCGGACCCTCCGAAGAATGCATTGGAGGTGCCGGTCGTATTAAAGACGCCCGCATTGACACCGGCAAAGAGATTGGAGGCATCGGCGGCTAAGATACGGTTGCCGCCTAGCTTGTACTGGGTCGCCGCGTTGAACGTGTCCGCCGTGCCTGTGCCGCTGATGTTGAAGCTCGCTGAAGGTTGCTGGCTGGTCGTGTTCTGAATGTAGTTGCTGCTGCCAGCGGGCAAGCCTGCCACCGGTATTGTCCCGGTCACCGCGCTGCCGTTGACACTGCTGATCTGGCTGCTGGTCACGCAATTCACACAACCCACCGACAGCACGTCGGCGGTTGCCGCGTTCAAGCTCTTGATGGAATACGGAACGGAAAGAATTTGCTGGCGCGGGCTGAGAATGGTGAACACGCCGCCACCCGCCGGTCTGTAGCTGATCTCGAGAAAGCGATCGGCGCCCGTGAAAACCGTTGCGCCAAAATCCAGCGTCACCGTGTAGGCCCCATTGGTCACCGTCACGTTGAGTCGTTGAACAGTAGCGCCTTGTTGCGTGCCGGCACCGAGGCTGTCGAAAAGCTTGAACTCGAAATCATACTGGCCATATGCAGGCGAACCGTTGTCGATCAATGTGCCTGCATAGGCGAACGAAGTGGTTTGCCCAGAAACAAGACTTGCGCTCAAAGTGAGCAGGATCACAGCGAATAGAAGCGATGCTTTGCGATTAGAAAACGACATTTCATCCTCCTCCGATAATTCTGATTGTGACGAGTTGCTTGAGTCTCTATGCTTGAAGACTCAGAAGCGCATAACAAAGCTGTTCCCTGAAGGCGGCTTGACGCTAATCCAAAAGTGCAGTCCATCGCTGCAGACGCCGGTCCCAACCCCATCCGCCAGGGAAAGAAAGCCAAGCGGCGTCAAACTCGAGGCGTGCCACAACGAAACAGTTGAGGTAGTTCCACCACCGTAGTTGCTGATCAACATGCGCTCGCCGTCAAAGGCCACGCCAAAATTGTCGCCCGCGTCGAGTCCATTGCCGGTTAACGTTGCCAACACGCGAGCCGGGGTTGATATGCTGACTATCTTGACGCCGCCAATGACAGGAACCCAGAGGTTCGCGCCGTCAAAAGCCGGTCTCGAGTCTTGACCGACCGTTCCCAGGGCAATAGTTTCAAGAACCGAGGCGTTAGCTGGGTTGACGCGGTAGAGTGCATCATCTCCCTTATCAACTACCCACAGGTTGGTACCGTCAAAGATGATCCCTATCGGCTGATTGAATCCTGCGCCGAAGTTCGTTGCGATTGTGGTGATGATGTTGTACCGAGTGATCGAACCGAGGTCGGGCCCGGTGCCCTGGTTGGCCGTCCAGAGATTCAGCCCATCGTAAGTGATGCTCCTGGGCTGGTTCCCCAGAGTGGTTTCCACCACAGTCACCGCGCCCGGCGCAAGCGCGGGGTCTATGCGATAAATCTTTCCGGCTTCTCCGGTCGCCAGGGAGTTCCCCGCGATGTAGATATACCCGGCCGCAGCAATAGCACTGTTGGACCAGGCCGCCCCGGTCCAGGTGCCCAGCACGCGGCCATCGCTAGCGTGCACGCGAGTGACGTTGCCACCTGAATAACTGGGCACCCAGATGTCCTCGCCATCGAAACAGTTGAATCGCGGACTAGCGCCTACGGTAGTCTTTTTGAGCTCGGCGTCATCCTGAGGCGTGGCCCACTGACCGACAGCAGCTCGCCGGCTGGCACGCCTCAGCGCCGAGTCCTGAGTGCGGGTTATGAACGCCGCCATCTGCTCTCGGGTTACCGGATCGGAAGGGTTGTAGGTTGTCGGCGACGTGCCGTTAGTGAGCCCGGAAAAGTAAGCCTCCGCTATAGAGCAGAAGAAGATGTTCGCTGATGAGACATCGGTAAACGGCAGTGTGATCATGAACCCGCCGCATGTTCCTGTATCAGCATTTATCAAGCGGGATGCCAGCGCGAGAATCGTAAAAATCTGGGCGAGCACCAATGCCCGATGCCTTATCTCTTGCTTGGAGTTCATAGCTTCCTTTCTGGCGAATGGTTATTTGGTAGTGTTCGGTTATTGGGTTGCTGACTTGTAACGTCCAGCCCTTCGCGTGCTTTGCACGCGGAGGTTATCAAGCTAGGCAGAATCCGAACACTACCGGTTATTTCTGTTTTGGTTTTCGCTCGCTTCATTTGCTAATATCTGCCCAGTCGCAATGCGCCTTGTGCGGAACCTCCTCACTGCGACTGCTCGGTTCGCAACGCCGTCGAGCATGGCGGCAACTGGTCGCGAAAATCTTTAATTCGGCGCGAATTCTTTCCGAAAGTTCCGAACGATGGCCATGAGCAAGTCAAAACCGATTGTTTACGAGTTCGATAACTTTCGTTTGGAAGCCGAGGATCGGCGGCTTCTCCGCGAGGGCGAGCCCGTCACCCTTTCATCAAAGGCGTTTGATCTGCTTCTGGTGTTGGTGGAAAACAGCGGCCGGTTGGTCGAGAAGGAAGAGCTCTATCAACGAGTCTGGGCGGACCAAATTGTGGAAGAGTCCAACTTGACCGTGCAGATGTCAGCGATCCGCAAGGCCCTGGGCGAAAGCAGACAACAGCAACAATACATCAGCACAGTAACCGGCCGGGGTTATCGCTTCGTTGCCGGCGTGACAGGTTTGATTGAAGATCACGAAGTCGTTATCGAGACTCAGACGTTGTCACGTACCGTCATTGAGACTGAAGAAGAGGACACCAACGACGGCGACAATAAAGCCGCGCCACAATTTTTCCGCCGCCCCGAAGAGCAGGCACTTCTACCGGACGGCTCAGCAAATAACCAGAATGACTCAGGGATGCTCGCTCCGCCTGCGAAAACTTTGTCTAAAGACACTGCGGTCCCTCAGCGTGGCCTCGTTGTTCTGCTGGCAAGCGCGTTAGCGGTCGTGCTTGTTGCAATCGGAGCCGCCTGGCTTTATCAATCACGCAATCGCAGCAAGACATCTGCATCGTCTCCGGCGATGACCCTGCGGCGGTTTACTACACACGGTGGGGTGCCTTTTCGCGTGGCGATTTCGCCCGACGGCAAGAGCCTGGTTTACTGGCAACGCATCAACAAAAAAGAATCGCTGTGGCTGGGGGAAATCGAAACCAATACCAGCGTGTTGCTAAATGACCACCAAGATCTTAAGTTCGACAACCTCGTCTTCGCCCCCGACGGCGGAAGCATTTACTTCAATGTTCGCGGTGGTGGTCGTCCGCAAACGATGCTCGGTCGCATGTCCGTTTTAGGAGGAGCAATAACTGAGTTGCTGCCCGGTGTTGTCGGCACCGTCACTTTCGGGCCCGGCGGCAAACAGATGGCCTTTCTGCAACGTGAAGGAGCGGCGAAGCAGACCTCGATCATCATTGCCGATTCGGCTGACGGTCAGAACCAGCGCAAGCTCATTTCCGAGCAACCTGAGGGTTTTTCGAGCGATAGTTTGTCTTGGTCTCCGGACGGAAAAACGATCGCCTTCAGCTCGTACAATAAGAGCGGGCAGCAGGAAGTCCTGTCCGTCAATGTCAACGACGGTAGCGTCGGCCCGTTAGCCAACCGTGTTTGGAGCGACGTAGTGAGGTTGGCATGGTTGCCGGACAGCACCGGACTGGTGGTGAGCGCCTCAGAGAACGTCGGTGAACGAATGCGGCAGCTTTGGTTTGTTTCCATCCCCGGCGGCGATGCGCGGCGAATCACGAACGATTTGAACGTCTTCTTGCAGAGTAGAATGAGCGTGTCCAACGACGGCAAGGTAGCTGTCCTGCAGGGACACATCAATTCAGATATCTGGATCGCGCCGCATGGCGACGTAAAGCAAGCGTCGCGAGTTCTCCAGGGAGTCGCCCCGCGATACGAAGGGATCGATGGGCTCGCCTGGACGCCTGACGGACGCTTGCTATACACCGTGTATGTCGGTGATAGCGAGGTGATCTGGTCAATCAACAGCGATGGAACCGATTTGAAGCAATTGACCCCCGGCAGATCAAACACAAGCGATAGCAATATGTGCGCGACCGCTGACGGTCGATACGTGGTCTTTCAATCAAACCGCTCAAGGGGTGTTGAAATCTGGCGGGTCAATGCGGATGGAAGCGATCTGAAACAATTGACGAGTGGCGGGAACAACTCGCATCCTGCGCTGTCGCCCGACGGAAGATGGGTGGTTTACACCGCGTCACGAGACGGCAAGGCTACTCTAGCTCGCATTCCAATTGACGGCGGGGAACCGATACAGGTTTCAGACACGCCTTCAAATTATTCTCAAGTTTCTCCCGACGGGCGATACATAGCGTGCATGATACCGTCGACCAGGCGCCTTGAGATTATTTCGTTCGCTGGAGGGCAAACGTTGAAGTCTTTCCCGGTGACCGAAACTGCTTTGCAAGGAGTGCGACTGCGCTGGACTCCGGACGGGAAAGCAATCATCTACAGAGATGACCCCGAAGGTCTGTGGCGGCAAGCATTGGATGAAGCGAGCCCGACGAGAGTCAAAGAATTCGAAGAGTCACCATTGCGTCAATTCGCGTGGTCGTTTGATGGGAAGAACCTGGCTTACGCCAGCGGCGCGGCGACACAGGAAATTGTCCTGATTGAAAACTTCAAGTGAAGTAGAAGCTGACGAGATGATGCCCCCAGTCACCCAACGGTTGCGCTGACGCGGCGGCGCGAATCAAATCACCCCTCGCCGCAACAAGCTGTTGCGAAACACCCCGATACATCGGGACTCGCGTTCAACGGTTTGTTGGCAATAACGCGCGCGAAAGCACGCTAACATAGCATCTCGTGCTCACTGTCCGGTAACGCTCCACGAACCTACCTTGTCGAAGCCCGTGCTCAATCCCGCATCGTCAGTGATCTGTAGATACTGCTTGTAATTGTTATTCACCGCATCGTGCTTGAAGATCACCCCCCACGTGATCTGCACGCTCGACCCTGTTGGCCCGCTGCCTGTCACAGTCGTCTGCGCCAGATGCAAGTCGGCGAACCGACTCGACAGCACGACGTTTGCACCGGGGACACCTTCGCTCCACGTCTGCAAGTCTGGATCATAGAAGCGAATCACATTGCGGTTCTCGTCGAACTGCACCCACAGCGCGAGGGGCACGCCGTTGCCTTGCCCCAAGCTCTTAGCAACGAGGAAGTCAATCGTCCAGATGTTGTGCCAGCCGTCCGAGTCGGAGCAGGTGGTGGTAAAGACTTGCGTCTGTCCGGCTTGACTCGATCCATCGGCGGGCGAGTTGACGCCGCTGTCGGGCGCCGTGTTGCCGCCGTTCCAGTCGCCGGCAACGGGCAGGTCCCCCGATTGGCCGAAGGAGACTTTAATCTCCGTCGAGGTGATGGGAGTGGCGTTGTGGTTGCTCAGCGAGAAGGCAGCGAGAGAGGCGCTGTAAAAGCCGATGGTATCAACGCTATCGCCGTTCCAATCTCCGGTTAAGGTCGAGCTGGGAGGGGCGACGCAGAAGTATTGGAAGGTAGTGCTGACTGTCGAATTGTTATCGCTCAATTGGAAGGCACATCGGGGAGCGGGGCTGTAGAGGCCGACCGTGTCAATGCCGTCGCCGTTCCAGTCACCGGCAACAGGCCGGTCGCCCGCTTGCCCGGAGAGGCCGACGATACTGGCAGGCGGCGATGAGTTGTTAGTGTTTGTGCCGTTGGTCAAGAGAAACTGACCTGTTGAAGGACGAAAGACGCCGGGCGTATCAATGCCGTCACCATTCCAATCGCCTACAACTGCAATGTCTCCGGCTTGGCCGAAGTTGACGGTAATGGGATTAACGATGGCGCGAGGCTGGCGAAGGAGGAATTGTCCGTTGCGGAAGACGCCAACGTTATCAACGCCGTCGCCGTCCCAATCCCCGGCCAGCGGTTGGTCGCCCGATTGACCGAAGGTGATGGTGATGTTGGGCGGGCCAGCGGTGTTGAAGTTGCGGAGGAGAAACTGCCCGGTCGAAGGGCGAAAGACGCCGATGGTATCGAGCTTCGGGATGGGCTGCCAGTTGGGAACAGTGTCACTTACAGGGGTATTGTTGGTTAGCCGCACCTGATTGGAGCCGTCGGTGTCCATCGTATAGATTTCATTGTTGCCGTCGCGGGTGCTTCCAAAGGTGATTTTCGTGCCATCCGGCGAGAAGTCCGGAGAAAGATTCCACCCGGCGGCGGATGTCAATTGGGCCTGGCCCGTGCCGTTGACGTTCATCACAAAAATTTGAAAGAGTGAGTTCACGGCACGGTCAAAAACAATCTTCGTCCCATCGGGTGAGAAATCCGGGCGAGCTTCAGTCGCCGTGTTATTCGTCAGCCGTGTCTGGCCTGTCCCGTCCGAGTTCATCACGTAGATTTCAAAGCCGCCGTCGCGCAGACTCACGAAAGCGATCTTCGTCCCGTCAGGCGACCATGAAGAATCAAAATCACTGGCTGAATTGTTCGTCAGCCGTGTCTGGCCTGTGCCATCGGCACTCATCACGTAGATTTCGTCAGTAGTGCCGTCGCGCGTGCTCTCAAAAGCAATCTTCGTCCCATCAGGCGACCATGATGGGTTTCTATTCTCCACGGTGAAAGTCAATCTCAGCGGATTACTACCGTCAGCATTCATCACGTAGATATCGAAAGCACCGGCCCGGTTACTTTCAAAAGCGATCTTCGTCCCATCAGGCGACCATGCCGGGTTATTATCAATCCCCGGGTTGTTGGTGATGTTGACCTGACTCGTGCCGTTGGCATTCATCGTGAAAATGTCAGGGCTGCCGTCGCGCCCGCTGACAAAGGCAATCCTGCCATTGAACGGGCCGTTTGCCGCCTTGACTGGCTCGGCAAGAGAGATCCATAGCAGGGCGCAGGCCAGCAGAATTAGCAAGACGCGTTGTGTCGGGAGATATTTGTTATTCATGTGAATTCCTTTTCGTCCATTGAGAATTGGTACACGCGTTTACCATGATGAGCTGCACAGCGCGGTAGATGAAGATGCGGTATCAGACGGATCCGGCGGTCTGATGTCGAAGGTCAGTGTGGACGCGTCGGCGCGAATCAAATCATGCTTCATCATTCATAATTCACAGTTCAAGCTCCCGCCGCTCCCGTCCAACGAGTTGTTCCGGTGCGCGCGCTGTCGGTGATCTTTCGCGCAAAGTTTCGTGACTTGCTTAAGCGGCCCATCGTCGTTCAGGGCAACAGAGCCGTACTCGCTCGGCCAATCGAGAACCTCGACGAGTTGTTGTAGGGAACTCGTTTCTGGTTTCTGGTTTCCGGTCTCTGGTTTTCCGGTTTTGGAACTAGAAACCAGAGACCAGAAACTTGGAACCGACTTTACATCAATCGTTCTTTTAGCTTTCTCAATACTTCAACCGCCTGCTCAGGGCCGAGTGACTCTGAATCGAGATTCCGCAGCTCGTCTACCACTGCATCGTTAGCGGCTCCAAACAAAGTTGGCTGAGGCGCCGTCTTTCTCGAAGGCAGATGACGAGCGAACTTTGGCTTGCCTGTTACGTCCAGTTCATTCGCTTCAAGATTCAACAAAATCTCGCGTGCTCTCTCTGTAACTATGCGCGGCAGGCCGGCAAGTTTCGCGACTTCGATTCCATAAGACTTTGACGCGGTCCCTTCGACAACACGACGCAGGAATACGATCGTGCCGCCGCTCTCTTTAACCGCCATCTGATAATTGCGAACGCCCGGCAGCAGCTTAGCCAGCTCGGTCATCTCGTGATAATGCGTAGCGAACAAAGTCTTCGCCGCGTGCTGAGCGTTGTCGTGAAGATACTCCGCAATCGCCCAGGCCAAAGACAATCCGTCAAAGGTTGAAGTCCCGCGCCCGACTTCATCCAGAAGAATCAAGCTGCGCGGTGTAGCCGTGTTCAAAATATTTGCAGTCTCGGTCATCTCGACCATGAAGGTCGACCTGCCGCGCGCGAGGCTGTCTGAAGCGCCGACTCGCGTAAAGACTCGATCTACGATCGCGATGCGAGCTTCATCCGCAGGAACAAAAGAACCTATCTGCGCTAGGATCGCAATCAAGGCTGCCTGTCTGAGATAGACGGATTTTCCGCCCATGTTCGGACCGGTGATGATCAGCAATCGATCGGTCGAGTTGTTCAAATAGGTGTCGTTGGGTATGAAGCGCTCGCCTGTGGCTTCGATTACCGGATGTCTGCCCGTCCGAATATAGACTTCGTCGTCTTCGGTGAGCGTGGGCCGGCAGTAATTGCGTCGAGCCGCGACCTCCGCAAGCGACAGCAGCGAATCAAGCACCGCCAGCGCGTGAGCTACGGCTTGAACACGTTTAGTCTCGATCGAGACGGTCTGCCTGATCTCAGCGAAGAGCACCTGCTCCATCTCGGCGATGCGTTCCTCGGCCCCGAGCACCTTCGCTTCATATTCTTTCAGCTCTGGCGTGGTATAGCGTTCCGCATTGGTGAGAGTCTGTTTGCGTTCATACTCGGACGGGACGCTTTTGAGATTCGCCTTGCTGATTTCGATGAAATAGCCGAATACGTTGTTGAACTTCACCTTGAGCGATGAGATGCCGGTTCGCGCTCGTTCTCGCGCCTCGATCGCCGCGATAAAACTCTTGCCCGACGTTGAAAGCGCGCGCAGCTCGTCGAGCTCTTGATTGTATCCCGCACGAATGTAGCCGCCGTCGCTCAGAGTCGCCGGAGGTTCATCGGCGATACTCTTGCCGATCAGCTCGCGCAGGTCCTGCAATTCGTCGAGGCTCTCGGCGAGGATCTCCAGAAGGGACGTATTCGCGTCCGCGAGCATCTCTTTGATACGAGGAATCGCGTCCGCGGAAGCCTTCAACGCCATCAGATCGCGCGCGTTCGCGCGTCCAAGACTTATGCGCGCCATCAATCTTTCCAAATCGGAGATTCGCTTCAATTCCGATCGCAGCCGGTCACGCAGGATCAAGGCGTTCTTCAGTTCTTCAACTGCGTCGAGGCGGGCGTTTAACTCACCGAGTTTCATTGAAGGACGCAGCAGCCACTGCTTCAATAATCGCGCGCCCATGCCGGTGACGGTCTCGTCGATCACCCCGATCAACGTTCGAGCTCGAGAGCCGTCGAGCGCTTCCACCAGCTCGAGATTGCGAACGGTGGGCTGGTCAAGAATCAGATAATCGTTTGGCTCAAAATAAGAAAGACCGGTTATGTGAGCGGCGTCGTCCTTTTGTGTTTCTCGAACGTAATGAAGCACACCTCCAGCGGCGGCCACTGCAAGGTCATGGCCTGCAAACCCGAAACCTTCGAGCGAAGCGACGGCGAAGTGACTCAACAGCAGCTCGCGTGCGCGGTCGAAAGAGAAGAACCACTCGTCGAGAGCTATCAATGCGGGTTGATGCCCGAAGAAGCTCAACGGGTTTACCCCGGAAGCGCCCTCGGCGTTGACACTCCCGTCACCGTCGCCGGATTTGACGCCGGAGCGAAGGAGCGGCGCATGAGACTTTGGAAAGATGACCTCGCGCGGAGCGAAGCAATCGAGTTGTTCGAGCACTCGCTGCCACGCACTGTCGCCGGAGAATTGGGTTGCCTGGAATTCACCAGTCGACAAATCCAGAAAAGCCGCCGCCATTCCCGAACCGGAGCCAAACACCGAAGCCAGATAGCTGTTCTCGCGTGAGTCCAGCAACTGCGAATCGATCGCAGTGCCGGGCGTGATAATTCGGACGACCTCGCGCCGGACCAGCTTTGTAGTCTTGCTAGCGTCCTCGGTCTGTTCGCATATCGCCACTCGATAACCTTTGCGAACAAGCTTCGAGATGTAGCCGCTCGCGGCGTGGTAAGGAACACCACACATCGGCACCGGGTTGCCGCGCTCACGATGTCTCGCGGTAAGAGTTATCTCGAGTTCCTTGGCTCCTATCACCGCGTCGTCAAAGAACAGCTCGTAGAAATCGCCGAGCCGAAAGAAGAGCAGAGTGCCCGGGTGCTGGAGCTTGATGTCCTGGTACTGCTTTAGCATTGGCGTGGGTGATTGCATGATCGGAATCGAACTCTCGCGGCTTGTTGAGTTTTTGGATTCGCGTGCCGGGCCCGTTTTGTTGGTTTAACTGCGTGTAAGGTTGTTTAGGCCATGGGCAGAATATATAATCTTGCGTTCGCAGGTCAATCTGGGTAGTGGGGTAATAGTGTTGATGAATGAAGTTGCCGGACTTGCCACAAAGACACTAAGTCACGAAGCCGCACAAAGGAAGACTTTGTGGGGCTTCGTGCCTTGGTGCCTTAGTGGCGAGATTCTTCTCAGCACACTGTTACTCTACTACTTCAAACTGCGGAGCGTTGATACTGACGAGCATTGGTCTTTGGTTAGTTTAGCCGTGGTTTCCAAATAGCAGGGTGATTGAGCAAAGCAAACTTCACAGCATCCAAACGATTGATTCTGGCGCTTGATACGTCGAGCAAGACGACGAGCCTTGCAGTGGCACGAGGCGCGCAGGTTCTGAGATCGGTCAGCACTCCGACCGACGAAAAACGTTCGGAGAAGCTGTGGTCTGAAGTCGAGTCACTGCTTGCCGGACTAGGGTTGACAATTACAGATGTGGACGCAGTTGCGGTATGCGTCGGGCCGGGAGGCTTCACGGGATTGCGCGTTGGAATGGCAGCGGCCAAAGGTTTTGCTGTTTCGCTGAATAAGCCGCTTGTCGGCGTGACCTCGCTTGAGGCCGCAGCCTTTGCCGCCGGAGCCGCGCCGTATGTGTGTGCGATGGTGAATGCTTACAAGAACGAAGTGTATTCGCAGTCGTTCTCGGTAGCGAGCGATCCGGCAGCACTGCCGGTTGCGCTTAACGCTCCGCTGGTTTCGACATTTGAAAAAGCTCTCGATCGGGTATCCGAGTTGAGCGAACTGATATTCGCAGGAGACGGAGCGGAGACGGGAATTGAGATCATCGAGGCTCGGTCCCGGATGATCAGCGACGCAAAGTGGGTCATACGTCGATCAGATAGCTGTGGCGCTGAAGCCGTCTCCCGCATTGCGTTATTGAGATACGATCTCGGCGAGACGGGGGAGGCCGGGAGCTTAAAAGCTTGTTACGTGCGGCCCGCCGAGGCTGAGATAAAGTTGTCGCTCGGGCTCTTGGGCTCTAAGATCAAACGGAGCATGAAGTCAAACTGAACGGGTAGCGCAGACTGTCAAGTCTGCGCATGTCTTGCACGATGTAGATTAGCCGGGTTACCGGGCATCGCCGCTGGATGGATACGGGAACGCAGGTGTCGATAAGCAATCTCACGAGTCAAAACTACGAACCGATGTTTCGACCGTACTCGGTCGAGCCGATGCGAGAGCGGGACTTGATGGAGGTTGTCGAGATCGAAGAGAGCAGCGGCCTGAATCGATGGGGCTACGACGCATATCGTCGCGAGTTGTTCACAAACCAGAATTCGGTAATGATTGTCGCGCGTAACTTGATATCGGGGCCCGCGGTTATCGGCTTCTTTGCAGGATGGACGGTCGAAGATGAGCTGCACGTAAATAACGTCGCGGCGCATCGCGATTATCGCAGAATGGGAATTGGGCGGAGCTTGATGGAAGCGGCGATAGATGAGGCAAGGGGTCGGGGCGTCGCACAGGTGCTGCTTGAAGTGAGAGCTTCGAACGAATCGGCTCAGCAAATGTACAGGAGTCTTGGATTTTGTTTCGTTGGACGCCGGCGGGATTATTATCGTATGCCCACCGAGGACGCCCTGGTAATGAAACTAAAGGTCCGATAGGGTAAGCGTCTTTCGAAATAATTGCCACGAACGGTTGGCGCTCAAAGGGCCCTTTGGTTGACAGGAATAATTTCGCGCAGATATTATCAAGTTCGCCGAGCGGGAGTAACTCAGCGGTAGAGTGCGACCTTGCCAAGGTCGAAGTCGCGGGTTCAAATCCCGTCTCCCGCTCCAGAGTTCCAAAGGCGAAGGCCGAGACTCAAGCATCCCGCGAGAGAAAAGCCTTCGCCTTTTGTTTGATATCTTTTGTTTGATATTTGGGCGGCGTAGCCAAGTGGTAAGGCAGAGGTCTGCAAAACCTTTATCCATCGGTTCGATTCCGATCGCCGCCTCCATCTTTTCTTCATCCTAAACAGAGACGACCCGCCTCGAGCCTAATGAGCAGAGGTGCAGGGCCAGCCATCGGGCCGCGGCTCTGCTTGCACTCCAAGCTCGGTTGCAAAGAAATTTCCCATCTCCCACTTGATCAAATCGCGTGCGTGGCGTAGCCAGCCGGAGTTCGCGCCGCTCCAAATGTAGTAGATATTCAGCACTTTTATCTCGTGAGTTGACGGGTAATAAACGCCGGCTACATCGACCTTGTAATAAGGCTCGAAGAATGCGGACGGCATTATCACGACGGATAGACTCGCCGGCGAAACCCTTCCGGCAAGACTTGCCAGCGAACCACAGCCCTTAAACTGTGCCTGCACTTCGTCGAACGCCTGATCGATCCATTCTCCAATCGCGTCCGGGCTGCCGGGGAATTCCATCATCTCGTTGATCGCGTATGCAGGAACACCTTTCTTCGCCACCTTACGTTCTCGTTTTGCCCAATTGACGTCCGGCTGATCGTAGCCCTGGGTGTTGTAGCGTATGCCGTGCCGGGGAGAAAATCTGTCCGCTACCGGGCGCGGCGAGCCCAGGAACTCGTAATAGCCTTGAGCCTGTGCCGAACCGGCGTAAAGGATCATAAACGCGAATGTGAGGATAACTACACCTATTCTTGACACCTTGCAACCTCTTGAATCGGGGGAACCATCGAGGGATTCCGAGGGGACAGGAATCAGCTTCCGGTATCAGAAGGGCACTTAATGTGCCAATTAGCAGGGTTATAATGATTACACTGAAGCCACTCGAGGGCTGGATCCTGGATCTCATTTTCTGAGCGCAGTATTCCCTGTATTGGTCACGAGGTCGCGAGTGGCCGCATTGTCCGCGCGCAGATCGCTGAGATTCCGATTAACAAGAACCAATCGTGCCCCCAATTACTGAGGCTTTTAGCTACGACGATGACTCCGAAGTCTGTGGAAGACGCGCGCGGAAGTTCTGCGTCGATTATTCAGGACTTACCTAATGATCGGGCTGGAGTCGACGGCAGATTCCACCTTTAATCTGAGTAGCGGAAAGAGCCGCTCGGCTCGGCGCTCGAGAGAGGATGAACCTAAGAATCGAACGGAGGCTCAACAAGGGGATTATCTATCTGGAGACTAATTAATCGAGTGTCTAGCTCGTGTCTATCAGGTCTCTATCTTGGGTATTGACAAGGATTTGTGGATGAAATATGCTCTCGGAACCCTTGGCAGGTATCATTGGCTGTCGGTTAACAGTACAGACAGCTTGCGAGGAAGTCATGATTTCGAAGTATTAGAACCGAGCGACCCCACCGATCCTAGAGATCTCCACATTTGTCGCTGGTAATAATGCACTAAAACTTCATTGGAGAATTTCTGGTGTTGGGTGATTTGTCGAAACACGGTCCTGCTCAGTTTCACTGGAGGAAATCGAACTAATACATTGAGGTTGTGACATTGGCGGCGTTGGTGCCTTGAAAGAGGACGCAACGCCTTGCTCTGTATGTAGACGTTCTAGTTCGGCGCATTTTGCGTCTTCCCTTCGGGGTTCATCCGCTAGCAGCCATCGGTCTGTCCGACAAGCTGGCAGCTTATGGTGCGAGAGTTCATAGGTCGATTGTTCTCGACAAGCTGGCAGCTTGTCGGACAGTCTATTCCGTAGAAGAAATGGGCATCGAAGTCAGGGTACACAGTCTTTTCGCAAGAGCGGCCGTAATCGTGACTACTCTCGTTCTGTGCGCGACGTTGACGATTGCGGCGCTGATCAATGCCGCCGCGGGTGTTGCTACCGACGAGCGAGTCGCGGCGAACCATGAATTGCTGGCCGCCACGATCGCATACCTGCCTAACTCTGCAACGCTGAATGCAAGGCTTGCCGAGGCGGAACTGGGCGAAGATGACCGGGATATCTCCAACATTGAAACCCTCGCGAGACGAGCAGTCAATGTATCGCCGTGGGACTACAGGCAGCGTCTTTTGCTGGCAACGGTGTATGAAGCTGGAGGCGATCGCGCTGCTGCCGAGCAGTCCTTACTTCAGGCGCTTTCTCTGGCGCCTAACTACCCCGAGGTGCATTGGCGTCTGGCGAACCTTCTTCTCAGGGAAGGAAAACTCGCGAAGTCGGTTGTTGAATTCAAAGCTGCCGCCTCTTCGAATCCGCGGTTGCTGCCAGGAACTCTCGACCTTTTGTGGCGTGTTTCAGCGGCCAATCTTGCACCCGTTAAGGCGGTCACCCCGAGCGATCCAAAATCACAAGTATTACTGGCTGAGTTCCTATTGAAGCAGTCGCGAGTCCCGGACGCGATCACTGTATTTGGCGGCATCGATCGCAAAGCGCTTGTCAGTCTGCCTGAGAGTACGGCGTTCATCGACTCGCTCGTCTCACAGAACTACGTCGATGAAGCCAGAGGTCTGTGGATAGGCGTGGTCAGCGGGGCTTATGCACAACCTGGTCACCCTCTGCCGCTAATCTGGAACGGAAGTTTTGAGTCGGACAGTTCAAAGAGCCTTGTGCAGTTCGATTGGGCAATCGCGCGAAACGAGTATGCAGTGCCGGGCATAGACGATTCCACTGCCCACACCGGAAGTCGCTCGCTTAGAATCGATTTCACCGGACTAGATACAACGCGGCTGGATGGGCAGATCAAGCAAAGTGTTGTTCTACGCCCGGGTGCGCGCTATCGTCTGGAGTTTTATGCCAGGACCGAGCGGCTCGAAACTCCCGAAGGCCCGAGAGTAGTAGTGTCAGAAGGTTCATCAATGGAGATTGTCAGGTCTGATCCCATCCCGGGAGGCACAGCCGGGTGGCGATCAATGGCAATTGACTTCACTGCACCGGCGACGGCTCGCGCAGTCGTCATCGCGATCAAACGTGTGCCTAGGTTCAGCTACGATAATCCGACCAGCGGCACGATCTGGCTAGACGACTTTGTTCTGACCGAACAAGCCAAATGAGCCCACAAACAGACGACAACAACACCGGGCGACTCAGTAAAGTAATCGCGGTGGGATTTCTGATTGCTGTTGTGTTCGCGGCGCTCGCGCACGGAGCGGTTGAGCCCTGGTCAGTGTTCGTCCTCGAAGGCTTGGTCATTGTTTTGTTATTGCTCTGGTCGTTCAAGGTGATAGTCGACAAGCGGCTGACTCTCAATGTTCCTAAAACCGCGCTGCCAATTGCAGCGCTCGCCGCGGTTGGGCTGGTCCAAAGCGTCGCTTTCGCCGACAGTAGCGGACGCTGGATGAGTCTCTCCAAAAACGTTGGATATACACGTGCAGCTGTTACCGTCGTGGTTTTCTTGTTGCTCTGCCACTTGATTGCGTCGAACTTTTTTTCGAGTCGCGAGCGCCTTGCGGCACTTGGGCACTTTCTTGTCATTTACGGGATGGCAATGGCGTTGTTTGCGCTGGTCCAGCACCTGGCATGGAATGGCCGGTTCTATTGGTTGCGCCCGACGGAAGCCACGTCTCCGTTTGGACCGTTCGTTAATCACAATCACTTTGCCGGCTATATGGAGTTGCTCATTCCCGTACCCATCGGGTTGATAATCACCCGAGCCGTACGCCCTGAGCTGCGGGTTCTTTACGGTTTTGCCGGGATGGTGATGGGAGTCGCCGCCGTGTTGTCACTATCGCGTGGTGGGATCATCAGTGTCGCGGCCGCGCTTACGTTTCTGACATTGATGAGCGCGCGGCTACCAAAGCGACAGCATGAGACCTCTCGTCGCCGGCTGGCGGGATTCGCTTCCAAGGCAGCCGTAGTGATAGTCATTATTTTTCTGATCGCAGCTGGCATCTTCTGGATCGGCGCCGATCCGGTGATCAATCGGGTAACTCAAGGTCAGCAAGCAAGCGTTGATACTCAGGCACAAACGTTCCTCTCAAACCGCGGGTGGGTGTGGCGCGATACCGCCGCGATGATTCGCGCGAACCCTGTGCTGGGAGTCGGGCTGGGCGCCTATGAGACGGCCTTTTCGATCTACTCTAAGAGCGATGGATCGCTTCGAGTTCCACAATCCCACAACGACTACCTGCAGATTGTAGCTGACTGCGGCGTCGTGGGTGGTTTGATTGCTCTGTGGTTTATCGTGTTGATATTTCGGGCAGTCGGGCGCGGAACTCGCTCTCGCGATCCGCTGTATGCCGGTCTGGCGCTGGGAAGCGGCGCCGGGATATTTGCAATACTCGTTCACAGCCTGTTTGACTTCAATTTACAACTTCCATCCAACGCCCTACTATTTCTGCTCCTTTCCGTGATTGCGACGCACGTCGGCGCTGTCGTTACGGAAAAAGATGCCACCGCACCGGCGGCGTTGCGTCGTAGTGCTTTCCAACTCGAGACCGAGCGTGTCTCGGCTGCCAGTCTGGTTAGAGGGGCTTTATGAAGACAATCAAAAAGCTGTCAAAGGCGATGGGTTTGTTGTTGGTCATCGCTTGTGGCGCAACTTATGGCGGCACCTTCCAAACAACCCGGCCGGCTCAGAGCGACCAGTCCGCGGGAGCCGCACCTAAGGCGCTGCCAGGGGGGCGTGGGGCGACGGCCGTGTTAGTTTCGCCCGACGAAGACTATCGCATTGGACCCAATGACGTGATTGACGTTCAAATCGAAAACGCACCGGAGCTGTCTCGAACTTTTCACGTCACCGCTGCCGGTACATTTCTCATGCCTTACGTCGGGCGCGTCACCGCCGCTAAAAAAACAACAGAAGAGCTGGCGCAATTCATTATTGATAAGTTGAAAGGCGATTACCTCAAGGACCCCAAGGTCACCGTAAGCGTGAAGGAATACAACAGTCGCTCCTTCTTCATCCAGGGCTCGGTGCGCAGCCCTGGCGTCTACCAGATCGAAGGCCGCCCGTCGGTCCTCGAACTGATCACTCTTGCAAGCGGGTTAAGCGACACTCACGGCGCCAACGCCTACATTATCCGCAAGATCAGAGCTGCCGCACCGAAGGATGGGGAGTCGACTTCGGCTTCGCCGAAGGCCGGCGCCGCGGACGCTCAGCAAGAGCCCGTTGCCGAAGAATCACCAAAGTATGAATTGAAGAGTGTCCATATCAACGCTCTCCTTCGGGGCCATTTCGAACAGGACATGTTTCTGGAGCCTGGTGATATTGTTAACATACCGCCCACTGATGTCTTCTTCGTCGCAGGCGAAGTGAACCAGCCGGGGTCCTTCCCGCTAAAAGAGGGCACGACGCTGCGACAGGCAATATCGCTCGCGCAGGGGACCAATTACAAAGCCGCGCTGGACCGGGGCATTGTGTTTAGAGAAGGCTCCGGCGGAAAGCGCGAGGAAGTGCATGTAGATATTGGATCCGTCATGGCAGGCAAAAAAGAAGATGTTCCGATAATGGCAAATGACATTGTCCTTGTGCCCAACAGTAGAGGCAAGACGATAGGAGGGGCATTGTTGAGAGCGTTTGGTCTGTCGACGATGGCCCGTTTGCCGATTCCGTAACCGTTCTCACGCTCTGCGCGAGTTTCGAGAAGAGCAACCCGTTCTCACGCTCTGCGCGAGTTTCGAGAAGAGCAACCCTCACCGATTCACTTGGAGAACAACCAATGTCAGACGAACGACTTGAGCTGGAAAAGGTGTCACCGCACGTTGCCCCAATAGTGCGGCCCGGATACCCACACGTGGGAGCGTATCCCGAAGGGCAAGCCTATGGCTACTCGTATGGCTACCCTGAAAATGACGAGAGGCTGTACATCCGCAGGATGTGGCGCGCGATCCGGAAACGCAAGCTCGTGATTATTGTCATCGCAGTTATCGTGACCGCGGTTGTGACTGTCGAGGTCTTTCGCGCGAAGTCGATCTATCAAGCCTCAACTACGATCGCAATAGAAAAAGAGAACCGAACGCTTGTGCAGAGCGGTGACCTCATTGTGCAGACGGACGAATCCGATGACACCTATTACGTCGCAATGGGGATGAAGACCAAGATCAGGTTGCTTCAGAGCCGGCCGCTGCTGGAAGACGTGGTCGTTAATTTGAAGCTGGACCAGAACCCCGGTTTCACGGACATCACCACACAGAAGTCTTATCTGGAAGCGATCAAAACCATAGGCTCCAAATTCCGAGGGCAGAGAGACGCGTCGTCAAGCACCGCGGTCGCGGAAACACCGATATCCGCCTCGGCGGGAGTTGTTGCCCGGTCGCGCCAGGAGAGCGCTCGGCTCGCGCCGTATGTTGATGTGCTTGCCTCCAACTTGACCGCGGAGCCGCTGCCGGATACGCGTATGTTGGTGATCTCTTTTACACACACCGACCCGGCGCTTGCGGCGAACATCGTCGACAATGTTGCCCAGGTTTTCATGCAGCGCAGTTTTGAGAACAAGACGGAACGGTACTCGAGCACCTCGGGATGGCTCGACAAATCCACGAGGGAATTCAAGGCGAGGGTCGAAGAAGCCGATCAGAACCTGGTCAATTACAGCAAAGCGAATAACATCTACTCTCTGGAAGGCAAAGAGAACCTGGCGACGGATAAACTGACGCGATTGCATGACCAGGCTACTCGGGCTCAGACCGAACGAATGTTGAAGGAGTCGCTTTTCCAGGAGGTCAAGGCGGGCCGAGTCGCGCAACTCCCCGAAGCATTTTCAGACCCGAAGACCAATGATCTCCAGAAGAAGCTGGGCGAGTTGACTACCGAGGTGTCCCAGCTCGACGTTACTTACGGACCCAAGAACTTTCGCGTGATCGAGAAGAAGCAGCAGATCGCGGCGATTCAGCAGCAGATCAGCGAAAGTCGAGCGGCATTGGAAGAAAAGCTCAAGGCCGATTACGAGCGCGCTCTCCGCGATGAGGCTTCGCTTCAAGCGGCGCTCAATCTGGCCAAAACGGAAGCCGCCCAGCAGAACCAGGCGGCGATTCAGTTCAACATCCTCAAGCAGGAAGTCGAGACTACTAAAGCGCTTTACAAAGACTTTCTTCAGAAGACCAATCAAGCCAAGATTCAGGAACACGAGCAACACGGCAACATGAAGATGATCGATCCGCCTCAAGTGCCGACCGCTCCGGTCGGCCCCAATCGGATCCGGACTATCGTGATTGGGCTACTTGTAAGTTTGGTGGCGGGCGTGGGATTGGTTTTCTTCCTCGAGTACCTGGACAATACGGTCAAGACCGTTGAAGACGTCAGTCGCTACACTCAACTGCCGGCTCTTAGCGTCATTCCGGCAATATCCGGGCGGCACAGGTCGGCTTTGCTCGTCGGCAGCAACGGAAAGAAGAAGATCGCACCTCAGATAGGTCTCGCCAATGCCGGCCAGTTGGCATCGGATAAACTGGTGCTGCTTGATAGTCGTTCCTCGGTTGCTGAGGCCTACAGAGTACTCAGGACTTCGGTCCTGCTCTCATCGGTTGATCGCCCGCCCAAGACAATACTGATAACTAGTGGACAGCCCGGGGAAGGTAAGACTACGACCGTGGTGAATACCGCAATTTCGCTGGCGCAGCTTGGCGCCAAGGTGTTGATTGTCGATTGTGATCTTCGCAAGCCGGCGGTTCACAAAGTATTGGGCCTGGGCAATCAGCGCGGCCTGACGACGTTATTCTCCAGCGGCACTCCCGTTGAACGTGTGATTCAAAAGTTGACGATCGCGAACGTATCGGTCCTTCCCAGCGGACCGATTCCTCCGAATCCGTCGGAGATGATCAGTTCCGCAAAGATGAAGCGAGTGCTGCGCGCGCTCGAGGAGACGTACGACCACATAATAATAGACTCGCCGCCGCTACTCAGGGTGACTGATCCGGTGATCCTTTCGACGATGGTTGACGGCGTTATCCTGGTGGTGCACGGAGGGAAGAGCACTCGCGAAGTGGTTCGGCGGACGCGGCAAGAGCTGTCGCTCGCCGGCGCGCGGATCTTCGGAGTAGTCCTGAATAACGTGGAGCCCGGTCACGGAGCGTATGAGGACTACTACTACGAGGCCTATTCCGATTACGAACCGGAAAGCACCGGCACAATCGGCAAGTGAGCCGGTAATACATGTATGCAAGATTCGATAGGCATCCCTGACCTCACTCGGGAAGCACCCCTCCGCAAGCGGACGGCTCGTGCTGCGCTTGCTTCGGGAGGGGCAGAGATTGTCACTCGAATCCTGACGATCGCGCTCTCAATAGTTAGTGCGAGGATGCTCGAGCCGCGCGAGGTGGGGCTGTTGGGACTTGCGGTAATAATCATCGCCGTCATCTCGATTGTAGGTTTCTACCCCGAAACGGCGGCGGTAGCCGCGAGGGGAACTGGAACCGATAACAAGTACGCCATAGCCGCAACGGCAATCCGCGCGATCGTGCTATTCGTCTTGATTTTACTTTTCAGGCTGACCTTCCATGCCCTCGCGGTGTATCTGACTGGTAAAGATGACGGGGCAAGCGAATTAGCGGCACTGGTTGGCATTCTCATTTGGAGTCCGGTGGCCGAGCTCGCAGGCGGCTATCCGCAGGTGGTGTTGCAGCGTCGCCTGGATCTGTCTTACATCGCAGGTGTTCAGCTTTTGCAGCCAATCGTGTTTGTCGGATTGGCGGTTGTCTTGTTGCTGCGGGGCCACGGATATCTCGGAGTTGCGTGGGCGAGTCTGATAGCGACGGTAATTGCAACCACACTATTATGGCTAAGGTTGTGGTGGCGAAAACTGTTGGCGTGGGAGGGTTGGCCTTCAGTTGCCAACTGGAGGGAGATGATTGGCGGGTCGGCGAAAGTGTTCCTGGGAGGATTCGGAGGCTTTCTCGGAGAACGCGTTGACAATCTGCTTGTAGCCGGCGCAATTGGCCCGGCAGCAATGAGCTTTTATTCAATGGCCTGGAACGCATCGCGAACACCGGCGAATGTTTTTGCGAAGGCTATTAGTTTCGTTCTGGTTCCCACGATTGCTCGCATAAACGAAGACCGGGCGCGTGTGCAAAGAGCGCTTCGAGAGTGCTTGCGGCATTGCTACTTTCTCCTGACGCCGGTATGCGCGGCAATCTTTGTTTCGGCCCCCCTGCTGGTGTCCTTCGTGCTTGGACCGAAGTGGCTTCCGTTGGTGCCCTGCCTCCGAGTAATGATCATAACGGTGCTTGTAGCGCCATTTCTTTATGTAGCCAGCGCTTTGTTGATTGGCTCGGGACGTGCCCAGTTCACTGGTGTTGGCACGGTCGTCCATCTCGCAATACTTGTAGTTCTCGTTCCGGTTTTCGCGGGTCGCTGGGGCATTGTTGGGGCCGCCTATGCCGAGATGACCGCTTCATTCGCACTGACCGCGGTGCTACTCGTCATCGCGCAACGAGTGACGCGGCAGATGAATCGATCGGTTACCTCTGCGATTGTGCTGCCGATTGCCGCGTCGGTTTCCGCTGGAGCCCTGGCATGGACAGTCGATGCATATGTGACTCCCGATCTCGGGCGCTTGATAGTTGAGTTGGGATTGATCGTGATTCTCTATCCACTATTAGTCCTGCTCCTCGGAGGAAGATCGAGATTATTTGACCTGACTGTTTTGTTGCGTGGCGTCTTGCGCCGGCAGGTGCTGGCTGCGGAATAAAGAACCAAGACAAAAGTTGGGCGGCAAAGTGACGATTCTCCAATGGGGAACCGGTGTCGTTTGGGCAGGCCTTGTTATGCCAGGCACTCAGAACGTTTTGACGCAATTTCCTCCGCGAGTTCAACACTGGGTAAGACTCGCCTGTCAACGCGAATACCGCACGCGTAACAGAAAGCTCGAGAGACTTCGAAAGACCCCTCGCTATACCCGGACGCATACTGATCTGTTAGGCGCAAATCTTGAAATACCGGATGCTGCGTCATTCCTTGTCTTGTACGAAGATCTAATTGTCCGGGAGGCTTATCGATTTGAGGCAGCCCGAACTGAGCCGGTTATTATTGATGGCGGGGCGAACATTGGGGTCAGCACTATCTACTTCAAGAGGGCTTATCCTCAGAGCCGCATCATTGCGTTCGAACCTGACCCGGAGATCTTCAAAATCCTTGAAGAGAACTGTAACGCGTTCGGGCTAAGCGGGGTCGAACTCATTCAAAAGGCGCTTTGGCTCAGTGATGGCTTCCTGCGGTTTAAGCGGGAAGGAAGCGATGCCGGGCGTGTTGCAAGGACCTCAGACTACGGCGAGGTCATCGACGTTTCTGCGTGCAGGCTTCGTCCGTATCTAAATGAGGAAGTGGATTTGCTAAAGCTCGACATTGAGGGCGCTGAAACCGCGGTGCTGCACGATTGCGCGGATCTACTATCGAATGTCCGGCATCTGTTCGTGGAGTACCATTCTTTTGTTGACGCTCCCCAGACATTAAGGACGATTTGCGAACTCCTCCACGACGCAGGATTTCGCTTGCACATTCAGTCTCCAATGTCATCGCGTCAGCCATTTGTACACCGAGACGTGTACTTAGGTATGGACCTTCAGCTCAATATTTTTGCATTCAGGCCACCGACCCCCTAATACGATTCGAAACGGAATTGTTTGTGACAACACTTGACCAGGTTGAGCCCTTGACGCTCCGAAATCCCGCAGCAGGCCGAGTCCGATCCGCGGACTCCAGTCACCGTCTTCATATTCTTTTGTTGAGCCCTACGGTGCATGAGATGAAGGGATCAGATCGAGATTGGGTCACGCTGGCAAATGCGCTTGGCTCGGATCAGGTTCGTATTTCGTGGGCGGGCGCACCCGGTTGCGAATACCTGCGGCCCTACCTCGATCCTGGCGTTGTCACGCGTCTGATCGACGTGGGTCTACCCTGGTTTACGTACTTGATCCAGGAAAATGCATATGCGGAACGCTCGAACGCCTTGTGGTTTAGAATTGTCGCAGATCACCTGCTGCGACTCGTGCAGCCGCTTCGGCGACTTTCCAAGGAGCTCTCCGGCGATCCTGTCGATCTGGTTGTGACGAATACTGCAGCTGTCACGCTCGGGGCTCTATTTGCCGCCATTCACCGGCGCCCACACGTTTGGTGTGTTAAGGAGAGTTTAGACCCTGCTGTGCCGGCGTGCCTGAAGCTCGCGCGGTGGATAACTCGGCTTAGCTCGTCTGTAGTTGTTCCCTCTCAAGCAGTCGCGGCGCCGTTTGCCGGCCGGGTCGCAGTGGTGCCGGACGGATGTGACGTCGAGAAGATTCAAGCCGGCGCAAGGAGCAAAAGCCGGACTCACGTGCTGGATCAACTCGGGCTTCCGTCCGTGCGTCCAGTCGTTGCGCAGGTTGGTGGAACTGTCTGGTGGAAAGGCCAACACGTAACCGCTGATGCATTTCTTCGACTGGCAGCAGGCGGCGGTGAACCGTTGTTCTCACTTCTGTTTCTGGGTCGAGGAAACGCCGAATATAGAGAGAGCCTCGATCGCACGCTCGCGCAGGCGCCACGCGAATGGCAAGAGGCGGTGAGATTTGTCCACTTCGACCATGATGATTTTTCCTACCTGGGCGCCGCCGACATAGTCGTTCACCCATCAGTGCTCCCGGATCCGTTTCCAAATGCCGTACGCGAGGCGATGATCCTGGGAAAGCCGGTAATAGCCTCTCGCCAAGGCGGCATTCCGGAGATGATTCAGGATGGAGAGACTGGCATCCTGGTCCGGCCCCGCGACTCCGAGGACCTGGGCAGCGCCATTCATATGCTCGCAACATCACCCGCCGAAAGGGCGCGCCTGGGCGAATCGGCCCGGCGATTCGCAACTGAATACTTTGACATACACACCCGGAAGAACGACTTTGTAAGACTGTTTCGAAGTTTGGTCCGCGATCCTCGACGAGTTTCAGACGTAGTCTAGCGGTGTCTTAATTTGGAAAAGTAGCACAGGCTTCAGCCTGTAAGATTCCCAAATCCTATTATTTGGAACAGGCTGAAGCCTGTGCTGCCTCCAAATTAAGACACCGCTCCTTTGTCTCGAGCGACGGCTAAAATGGTAAGAGAAAAGTTGATTCTTGGCGGCGGAGTAACTGGACTGGCTGCGGGGATCGCATCCGGGCTTCCTGTGTTTGAAGCCATAGAAACGCCGGGCGGTATTTGCTCGTCGTACTATGTGAGGCCAGGCGATACCGAGCGCTTGAGCCGCAATCCCGCGGATGGTGAGGCATACCACTTTGAGATTGGCGGCGGTCACTGGATCTTCGGCGGAGACCCGTCCGTGCTGCGATTTATTCGCAAGCTCACCGAGGTGGAGACCTACGGCCGGCGATCCTCGGTCTATTTTCCGGAGACCAGGCTCTACGTTCCGTACCCGCTGCAGAATCACCTTCGTTTCCTAAATCACGGCGCGGCCGAGCGCGCGTTAGCCGAGATGGCTCTTCCGAAAGCGCCGATTCGCACTATGAAGGAATGGATGGAACAAAGCTTTGGCGCGACCCTTTGCGAGATGTTCTTCTTCCCGTTCCACGAACTGTACACGTCGAGTTTGTATAAGCGGATCGCTCCGCAAGACGACTACAAGTCGCCGGTGGATCTTTCGATAGCTATTCGAGGCGCGTTCAAGGAAGCGGCCTCTGTCGGCTATAACGTGACGTATGTCTACCCGAAGGAAGGCTTGAATACGCTGGCCGGTCGCATGGCTGAACGCTGTGACGTACGCTACGGAAAGCGCGTCTCACAAATCGATATCGAAAACCGCGAAGTGCTTTTTTCGGATGGAGGCAGCCTTCCTTATGAGTCGCTGATCTCCACGCTGCCGCTAAACAAGATGCTTGAACTGACCGGGCTGGCCGTTGACTGCGAGCCCGATCCCTACACTTCGGTACTGGTGCTCAACATAGGCGCAGTCAGGGGCAAAGAATGCCCCGGCGATCACTGGTTATATGTAGCTAATACTTCATCAGGCTTTCATCGCGTCGGCTTTTATAGCAATGTCGACCGCTCGTTTCTGCCAGCGTCCGCCCGTTCAAATCGGGACAGGGTTAGCATTTATGTGGAACGAGCTTATGCCAACGGTCAGCGGCCTTCGCAAGCGGAAGTCGAGCGATATTCAAATGAAGTTGTGAGCGAGTTACAGGAGTGGGGGTTCATCGGGGAAGTCGAAGTCAACGACCCAACGTGGATCGACGTGGCCTATACATGGTCCTGGCCCGCCTCTCAGTGGAAGCCGCGAGCACTCAGGCTCCTCGAAGACCACGATATTTCTCAGGTGGGCCGCTACGGCCGATGGGTCTTTCAGGGGATCGCAGACTCTATCAGAGATGGCTTCTTCGTGGGCGCAAGCCTCAAAGATCATCAATCGATCGGACCCGGCAGCACAAGCAACGATGGTTAAAGTAAGCGTTTGCATACCCACCTACAACGCAGCTCGATACTTGCCGGAAGCGATCGAGAGCGTGCTGCAACAGGATTTCGACGATTACGAATTGGTCATCTGCGACGATGTTTCCACGGACGAAACTCCCGAGATTTGTCGCAGCTATCACGATCCGCGCGTGCGTTACGTTCGCTATGAAGAGAGCGGAAAGCAGGCTGGGAATTTCAATCGATGTCTTCAAGAGGCGCGCGGTAAATACGTCACTCTCCTGCACGCTGATGACTGGCTCCTGCCGGGATTCCTTCAGGATCGCGTGACGCGGCTGGACGAAGATACGGATCTGGGGTTCGTATTTGGAGCGGTTCAAATCGCTGACGCCGAAGGCAACATTACATCGATGAACGGGCGGTGGACCGACGACCATCACTTCCGACCTGTGGAGTTGCTCGATCACCTTTTATTCGGATGCATTGTGTCACCGCCTTCAATGATGGTGCGAAAGGCAATTGCGACAAAAGCCGGAACGTTTCGAACGGACTTAACCTGGGGGCACGATTGGGAGTGGGCTATCAGGCTCGCCGAAGCCGCGGGTGCATATTATGCAAGCACACCACTCTCAGTTTATAGAGTTCACGATGAGAGCGGCACGGCCGAGCAACTGAACGCGGCCAGGAATGGCCCACAGGAGCGCCGAATACTCGAGGAGACGCTCGATCGCCTGTCTGCCGAAGACGGTCGTTTCCGTAAGCTGAGGCGCCCGGTGTTTCGGGCTCTCAGTCGCCGCCACATGTACTTTGCCGAGCAGGCGCTGTTTGACGGCCGGCGGCGAGTCGTTCGAAACAACCTTTACTACGCTTCGCTCGCGGATGCTTTCATGTTGGCGCGGCCTACGTTTTGGGCATTGCTCTTGGGTTCATTCGGCGCGGTCAAGCTTTATTCGCGGTACAAGGCGTTGCGCGATCCGCTTACGATCGGCAATCACTTATGAGTGCCTGCAAGATCAGCGTGATTATTCCAACTCGGAACCGCCCTGAGCGTCTGAGCAATGCCCTGGAAGGCCTGTTGCGCCAGAACCTCCCCCGCGCATGCTACGAATTAATAATCGTAGACGACGGCTCGACGCCGCCTGTAAGCGTCAACACAAATGATCAATTGGAAGCGTGCACTTTGATAAGGCTGGAAGGCGTAGAACGATCCGCGGCGCGAAATCAAGGAGCCGCTGTGGCCGTCGGCGAAAATTTGCTTTTTCTTGACGACGACATGGTTGTGGAGCCCGATTTCCTGAGTGTTCATCTGAGAGCTCACGAAGAATGGCCCGGTGCGCTGATTGTCGGCGGTGTTCGTCTGCCAGACGAAGCCCTGGCCACACCGTTCGGCCGTTTTCGCCAGAGACTCGATCAGCGCGATACGCCGCGGCTTCCGGGACCGAGCGCGAATAGCAACTTTTGCACAGCAGCGAATGTGTCCATTGGTCGCGAGGTATTCGCGGAGCTTGGCGGCTTCGACATTGGAATATCAAGCAGTGAAGATCAGGACTTCGCGCTTCGTCACACGGCGCGCGGAGGCGAGATGGTATTCCTGCCCGCGGCAGAAGCGATTCATTGGGACCATTCACTCGACATTCGCGGCTATTGCCGTCGAGCAGAGTGGGGCAGCCGCAATATGATTCCTTTCTGTGAGCGCTATCCTGATTTGCCTGATAACGTCGAACGCAATCGAGTGAACGGTCCCTTGCAACTGAGTCGGGAGTCTTTCTCACAGAGCGCACGCAAGCTCGTCAAGCGCGCGCTTTCGACCGAGCCGGTTGTAGCCACTTTGTTTGGCGTTGCATCGCTGCTCGAGCGCACAGCGCCCAGCGGCCGCGCGCTGAATCGAGTCTATCGGCTATTGCTCGGCGCTCATATCTTGCGCGGATATCGAAACGGCCGTCGCTCGCCGTCCGGTGAGAAGAAGACCGAAGCAAGCGGTCAGAGAAATACTTTCGCGGGATGGGCGTTGATTGCGATCGGTGTCCTTGTGACGATCTGGATTACTCTGCCAACCCGAGACACTGTCTATCGTATGGACGACTGGGATTACATCGGGGAATTGAACAGCCTGTCGTTCAGTGATTATGTGTTCAAGGTGAATGCGGACGGACAGTTCGATCCGCTTTCCAAAGCGGTCTATGGCGTGTTCCTGCGAGCATTCAATTACTCGAATCTACCATTGGCGTTGTTCAACTTTGTGATTGGATGGGCCTCAGTTCTGATCTGGTTCGCGATCCTTAAAAAGCTGAAGTGTTGGACAGTCGCGGGAGCGCTGGCAATTCTGGCGATCCGAATCAGCTTTGTCGGCATTGTTGATGTGTTCTGGTTTCCGCTTCAGGGCGCAACTGAGATCGCATTGCTGCTCTTTTCTGTATCTGTCTATTTTCTGCTTGACCGCACTTCAGAGTTGTCGATCTGGGCGTGCGGGGCCACGCTCCTGGCAGGCTCGCTTGCTTTTGGGAGCGGCGTCGTTCCGCCCTTTACACTAGCGGCAGCTTTTCTGCTTACTGGTTTTCTTCCTGCCTTGCGAGCAGTGGAGGGGAATTCGTGGGTTCGAGATAGGCGCGTAGTCGCCATGTTATTGCTGACGGCTGCCCTGGTTGTCATCTGCGATGCTGTTCCAAGAATTGTGCAAGGGCGTGGCTTGGCCTACTCTTTTGATCTCGCTGGAATCGGCACCTACTTCCTTTGGGGCGGTATCATTAATGGAGCGATTAGCGGGGTTGCTCCGCTGCTCTTACCGGGACCAGTGCATGCTCTGTTCTTCATTCTTCTGCTTGCCGGTACCGTCTGGGTAGCAAGATCGAACGAGTCACGAGATCGCAAGATCGTCGTGCTTGGATTATTCCTGACGCAGATTGCCACCAGCTTGCTGATCGCCGCGACTCGCTGGGAAAGGGGCGCCGCTCACGCGTCCAGCTATCGCTACGTTTACATAAACGTCTTCCTGCAACTTCCGTTGGTGGCTATCCTGATTGGGATCGTAAACGAACGACTGCGTCGCGCTGATCGCGTTCATGAACTTTACGCCCTTAGAGTTTTAAGACGAACAGTAGCGGCCGTTGCCATCTTGCCATTGGTTCTCGGGCTCAGCTGTTCGCTACAGGCCCGCTCGCTGGTCTTCAGGCTGGAGAGAGGGCGTGCACAATGCCTCTCAGCTATTGTTGCCGGAGATAGTTCGGTGCAGTGCATTTCCAGTATCTACTATCGCCCGGATCCGGAATACGTCCGTTGGGTGTGGGACCTGGTCAATCAACGACGAGGCGAGTCACGTGGCGGAGCTGACTCTCTCCTCCCGATAAGGAAGTAACCGGCGCGGTTCAGAGTTCAAGCTTCAGCTTGCCGTTTCTTGACGCCAGCGCTCAACAGCAAGCTAAAGCTTGAACTCTGAACATCAAGCCGAATCACTACGAATCGGCGGCCTTTTGGCTTAGATAAGTGATGCAAACTATCTTGCACTTCGCGCAGCACAGCGACACGAGCGGGTTCTTTCCGCAGCTCGCCCGGTGGCATGACCGCTCGCGGTTCAAGATGTATTTCGCGACGCTCAACCCCATCGATGGTTGGCTGAGAGAGAATCTGGAGTTTCAGGGAGTCGAGTGCTTTAGTTGTGAGTGCCTGCGCCGCGTCGAGTATCCGCTCGGTGTAGTGCGACTGGCAAAGATCTTACGGCGTACCCAGATCGACATCCTGCACACGCACTTGTTTGAACCTTCGGTTGTCGGTCTGCAAGCCGGAGTCCTTGCGCGCACACCTGTGCGTGTGATGACGCGTCACTACTCCGACTATCACACACGCATCAACAAACGTTGGCACGTGGGCCTCGATCGGCTTTGCACGCGCGTTAGCCACTCTGTGATTGCGGTGTCGCGGCACACTGCGGATCATATGATCGTCGAAGAAGGGGCGCCGCCGGAAAAGCTCCACACCGTGTTGAACGGGATCGATTTCGACCGAGTCGCACTTTCGGGCGCGGATGCACGGCAACGAATCCGCCGGGAATTCAACGCCGAACAATCTCATCTTCTTGTTCATGTGGCGCGGCTTCATCCTGAAAAAGGCCATCATTATCTCTTTCAGGCGCTCAATGAAATCCAACGCCGGGTTTGCAAACCGGTGCGTTTGCTTGTTGCCGGGGCAGGTCCGTTCGAGGCAGCTTATCGCGAGGAGGTTCGGCAGCTTGGATGCGATGAGATGGTGAGCTTCCTCGGGTTTCGCAAAGACTCGGCCGACCTGATGGCTGCTGCTGACCTGGTTATTCTTCCCAGCGTCGCCGAGGCGTTCGGCCTGGTTCTCACAGAGGCGCTCTATCTCGGCGCGCCGGTTGTTGCAACGCGAGCAGGCGGCATTCCCGAAATCGTGGACGACGGCGTCGACGGAACGTTGGTTCCACCGGCTGATACAAGCGCGCTGGTAAGCGCGATTGCCGACCTGCTCAACGACGAAGATCGGCGAAAGAAGATGGCGGGCGCCGGCCGCGCGAAAGTCCTGGAGAGATTTCGATTCGAGGATATGGTTCGTTCTTACGAGACGATTTATGAAGGATTGGTCGACAACCAACGACGCGCAATTAACAGTCAGCGGTCGGCCGAGACATTTGCAGGGCGCTGAGCTCTGAGAGCGGCATGCAGGGCGGTCCTTTTGTGGCCGCCCCTTTGCCCGTCCAAAAAAGCGTCGTATGTAAAGAGGGGCGGCCACAGAGGACCGCCCTAAATGCTAGCCATGGAAGTATCGGTAATCATTCCCACGTACAATTCGGCGCGCTTTCTAATCGATGCGATCGATAGTGTACTCGCTCAGACGTTCAAGGACTTTGAAGTCATCGTGATCGACGATGGGTCAACGGACGAGACGGAATCGCTGATGCAGAAGTACGGTTCTGGGGTGCGCTACATTCGCCAGGAGAACCGCGGCGTCGCGCTCACCCGGAATCATGGGATCGACGAGAGTCGCGGAAAGTACGTCGCGTTTCTTGATGCGGATGATGTATGGCTTCCACATAAGCTCGATCGGCAGGTGTCAGCGCTGTACAGCAGGAGCGATTTCCGCGCGTGCTATTCCGCCTTTTCAGTTGCTGGCGACAACCTGCGTTCGATCGCTGTGAACCGAAGCGATCGACGCGGCTCAGCGCTTGAAGATCTGCTCTTGCGAGGCAATGTGGTCGCGACACCGTCGACGGTCTTGTGCGAGCGCTCCCTGCTTGAAGTGGCGGGTGGGTTCGATCCGGCCATGAGTCAATGCGCTGACTGGGATATGTGGGTGCGGCTGGCGGCCTTCACCGAGTTTCTCTATCTCGACGAGGCGCTTGTTACGTACAGGCAGCACGACGGGAACATGAGCCGCGACGCATCGCTACTCGAGCGAGACAGTATTCTGGTGCTCGAGAAAGGATTTGCGATGAGCGGGCTTCCGGAATCGCTGCGCGCCAGGCGACGGCCAGCATTTGCGCGAAACTTCATGGTGCTTGCTGGAACTTACTTTCACGCAGGCCGCTATAGAGATTTCGCGCGGTGCGCCACGAGGTCCGTCTCGATGGACGTCAAGCAACTGGGCTACCTGGCTGAGTTTCCGCTGCGTGCGATGAAACGTTCTCGACCTCGTCACGCTGGTTTGATCTGAATGTTAAAGCCGGCAGTTCTTTACATCGTTTACTGGGGAGCTGCCGAACCGTTAGGGCAATCTCTTGTCCTTCCGTCCGTCAAAAGACTCGCCAGACTCGGCGCTGATCTGACACTCGTGACATTCGAAAAGCCGTCGGATCTTGAACGTAAGGATCTGATCGCTCAAATCAGAGCGGATCTCGATAGGCATAGCGTTCGGTGGATACCACTACGGTATCACAAGCGGCCGAGGGTGCCGGCAACGGGCTTCGATTTGCTTCAGGGCTGCGTTCGCAGCGTAGTCTCGCAGTTGGGCGCCAAGCCTGACATCGTACACTCGCGAACATTCGTCGGCGGGCTGATGGGGCTCGCAATCGCTTCCGTGCTCCCATCAAAGTTGATCTATCACAACGAGGGCTTCTACCCCGACGAACAGGTGGACGCCGGAGTTTGGAAGGCGAATTCTACTCCTCATCGCGTCGCGAAGAACCTCGAGCGAAAGATCTACTCCAAAGCGGACGCGATCATAGCTATGTCTCATCGCGGCAAGCGAGTCATCGAAGAAATCCCCGCAGTCTACCGAAAAGAAACTCCGGTTATCGTGGTTCCGAGTTGTGTTGACCTGAATCACTTTCAGTCACGACAACCAAAGTTGCGGGCGGGACAAGACGCGATGCGTTTCGTCTACAGCGGCAGTATCGGAGGGCGCTACAACCTCGATCAGGCCGCGAGGTTTGTCGCCGCTGCTTCGAGCGAGATCGGCAATGCACATCTGCGGGTTCTTACACGTCAAGACGCGGCGCTCGTCGCTTCGATGTTACGACGGAGTGGCCTGAACGGTGATTCGTGGTCTACGGAAGCCGTTCCGTATTCGGCAATGCCGGCGATGCTGGCGGGTCAGGATGCGGGGTTGCTCTTTCTTTCGCAGGGGCTCAGCGAGCACGGTTGTTCGCCGACCAAGATTGGTGAGTACTGGGCGATGGGATTGCCGGTGGTGACTACGCCAAATGTAAGCGACACGGATGAGATCATTCGAAGGGAGCAGGTCGGGGTGATCGTTCGCGAGAACTCCGATGTGGCTTTTCGCAGCGCCGCCCGGGAACTGAGATCGCTGCTGGAAGATGAAGAACTACCTGCGCGCTGCCGGAGGGCTGCGGAGAGGCACTACGCTTTGGAACCGGCTTGCGATCGCCAATTCAGGTTGTATGGAGAACTGAGTTCGAAGAGCGCCGGTTCCGACGTCACCGTCCGCGCATCCGAACTCGGGAAGTCATGATAAAGAATTCGCGGAGTGCCGATACAGGGGTTTCCGTATGCGCATTGGTTCCATATCCGGCGTGCACCAGCCCAAGCCAGCGATTTCGAATCGAGCAGTGGATGCCTTATTTGAAATCGAAGGGCATTGAAGTCGATCTGATACCCTTTGCCGATGATGACTTGATGGCGATGCTGCACAAGCCAGGGCGCCAGACTGCGAAAGCCGTTGCAAACCTGAGCCGCTTCCTGGGTCGTTTCGGGGATGCGATTCGAGCGCGACGATACGACGCGGTCCTCATTCATCGCGCCGCCTGCATTGCGGGACCTGCGACGATCGAGCGCTTGATAGTGGCTCTGGGACGGCCGGTGATATATGACTTTGACGACGCCATATTCAAGCTGCACACGACCGATGCAAACCGGCGCTTTGGCTGGCTCAAGTTTCCCGGAAAGACCCGAGCGATTTGCCGCATCAGCGATCACGTAGTGGCCGGTAATAGCTACCTGGCCGAATACGCCCTCAAGCATAACTCACGTGTCACAGTAATACCGACAAGCATTGACACCGATCTGTACAGGCCGCAGAAGAAGAAACCGAATGGCAGGGTCGTGGTGGGCTGGACCGGGAGTTCAACATCACAAACTCATCTTGAAATGTTTGCGTCAACTATTAGCCAAATGCTTGCGCGGCGAGAAGTCGAGCTCCGAGTTATCTCGGATCGAGAGCCCATACTCCCGGGAATTGAGTGCGTGTGGCAGCCGTGGTCGCCCAAAACAGAGGTTGCAGATCTGTCAGGTCTCGACATTGGAATAATGCCCATACCTGATGACGAGTGGGCGCGCGGAAAATGCGCGCTGAAGGCGCTCCAATATATGGCGATGGGAGTGCCGGCGATATGCTCACCGGTCGGCGCAAATAACGAACTGGTCCAGCACGGTGACAATGGCTTCCTTGCGTCGAGTACCGAGGACTGGATTTCCTGTTTCGAAGCTTTGGTGGACGATTCTCGGTTGAGAACCCGGCTGGGCTCGAACGCTCGACTTACTGTTGAGCGGCGTTATTCGATGAAATTGTGTGCTGAACTGTTTGCGCGGGTTGTCACTGATACCGTTGAAGAGCATCGCCGCTCGGAGAGGCCCTTGCGTTCTTTGCGGTTCTTTGCGTCTTTGCGTTGAGAAGTCCCCAATTCTAAAGACGGAAAAATTCTCAACGCAAAGACGCAAAGGACCGCAAAGTACGCAAAGAGGTTACCTGGAGCGCGGCAACTAACCATCACGCGATGAAGAAAAAAATAATCGGGATTATTTTTGCACTTGCCCTCGTGAGAGGTTCGCTGTGGCTGGGTAACGATGTCGTAGTGTCAACCAATACGTATCTAGCTATCCTGGTCGGGATAGTCCCGGTGATAGCATGTGTATGGATCGTTTTACGTAGTGATACCCCCGATCAAAAGTTTCTTCTCAGGGTGTTCATAGCGGCGCTCGCGCTTAGATATTGTCTGGCCTTTGTCGTATACAGCAGAAATCTTCAGGCGTTTCTGGGTGGTGATTCGATCACCTACGATGCGTTCGGATACGCGTTGTCCCAATCCTGGAGAGGGCTGGTGGATCCCAATGCATTCTGGCTTGTCAGATACTCCAATCCTCACACGTCCGGCTTTGGAATGTTTTACTTCGTTGCCGGCGTCTATTACCTGATAGGGCAGAACCCGCTCGCCATCCAGCTGATGAATTGCGCCTTTGGAGCCGCCGCGTGTATCGTAGGATACAAAGTTGCGATGCTCGTCTATCCTAACGAGCGAGCGGCACGATCCGTCGCGCTGATGACCGCTTTTTCACCTTCGCTAATCCTGTGGACCTCGCAAGCGCTGAAGGACGGCTTGATCGTGCTGTGCATCTGCCTGTGCGTGCTTTATACCTTGAAGGTCCGGAAGAAAGTAGAGATCAAGAGCTTCCTCTTGTTGCTTGTGTGCCTCGGATGCCTCTACACGCTGAGGCACTACATGTCATACATAATGTTTACGGCCATCGCCGGCGCGTTGCTGTTTACTACCCGAAAGAAGTTCACTCCGTTGCGGATGTTGCAGGGTGCGGTACTTGTAACAATCATCGGTTTCGGATTCAGCTATTTTGGCGCTGGCGAGACGGCGCGCAACACGTTGAATCTCAGCCGGATTCAGAGCTCCCGCGAGTGGAACGCAAAGGCTGCTAACTCAGGTTTCGGCGGTGACGTAGATATCACGGATGCGAGGGCGGCGATCGGGTTTCTTCCCAAAGGGGTCCTCTATGTCCTGCTGGCGCCGTTTCCATGGATGATCACCAATTTCAGACAGCTCATAACATTGCCCGAGCTGATAGCCTGGTGGTGCCTGATGCCCATGATGTTTAAGGGCTATTGGTTCCTGATCAGGAACCGGCTCCGGCAATCGTTTGTTGTCACTACTTTTGTGGTTGGCGTGCTTCTGGCTTTCGCATTGTACGAGTCGAACGCCGGCACCGCGTATCGTCATCGCGCCCAACTCTACGTATTTTTCTTTATCTTTATGTCCACCGGGTTGGAACTCAGGCGAAGCGCCAAGCTAAACAACGCGCCCCGTTTACATCCGGTACGTGCGGGCCGGCTCGCTCAAGTGCCGGTAGGACTGACAAACAACGCCGCTGACCTGCGGACCCCTTAGAGTCGCTGAAAAAGGGAGATCGCCACCAAGACACAAAGACACGAAGTCGCACCAAGACAGTGAATGCATCAGTTTGGGCTTTGTGCTGCTTCGTGTCTTCGTGTCTTCGTGTCTTCGTGGCAATGAATTGGTTTTTCAGCAGTCTGCTAGGGCTGCTCAGGAGACTGCGTACTGTGTGCGGAATCGTCGGTATTGTTGATCCACAAGCGCGGCCGATAGATGAGACGGTGATGCGGAAGATGTGCGGCGCCATCATCCATCGTGGGCCGGACGACGAGGGTTACTACTTTAACACTGGCCTTGAAACAGGCCCTGAGAGCCATTTTCAAGGCACCGCTTCGGTTGGGCTCGGAATGCGCCGGTTGGCGATCATCGATCTCGCGACGGGCAAACAGCCGATCCATAACGAAGATCGAACGGTCTGGGTGGTTCTCAACGGTGAGATCTACAACTACACCGAACTACGCTCCGAGCTTGAAGAAAGGGGCCACACCTTTTACACGAAGACCGACACCGAAGCAATCGTTCACGCTTACGAAGAGTACGGCCTCGATGTCCCCACGCGCCTGCGTGGAATGTTCGCGTTCGCGTTGTGGGACACAAAGCAGGAGCGATTGTTGCTGGCGCGCGATCGCACCGGCAAAAAACCGCTGTTGTACTCGCTCGCCGGAGGCAAGCTGATTTTTGCATCCGAGTTTCAAGCAATGCTTCAGCACCCGGACATTTCCCGGGAGATCAATTTCAACGCTCTTAATCAGTACTTGTCGTTCATTTGTGTACCTGCCCCGCAGACGGCCTTTCAGGCCATCAGCAAGCTCGAGCCCGGTCACGTGCTCGTCTGGCAGAAGGGCGTCGCAGAGACGAAGCGCTATTGGGCGCTGGACTTCTCAAAGAAGATCGATGTCGGCGAGGACGAGGCGGGCGGGCGCGCAGTAGAATTGCTTCGCGACGCCGTGCGAGTTCGGCTGATGTCGGATGTCCCGCTCGGCGCGTTTCTATCTGGAGGAATTGATTCCAGCGCAATCGTCGCTCTCATGAGCGAGCTGTCCAGCAAACGCGTAAAGACATTCTCGATCGGATTCGAAGAGCAGGACTTCAGCGAGATCGAACACGCGCGGCGCATAGCCCATCGCTTCGGCACGGACCACCACGAGTTCATTGTGAAGCCCGATGCGATGGAAATCCTGCCCGAGCTCGTGCGTCACTACGGCGAACCTTATGCGGACTCATCCGCGATTCCAACTTACTATTTATCGAAGATGACTCGTGGCCACGTAACCGTCGCGTTGAGCGGCGATGGAGGCGACGAGTGCTTCGCTGGTTATGAACGATACGCGGCAATGCGATTAGCCGAAGGCTATAGCGAGTTGCCTCGGATCGTGAAGAAGGGAATCCTCGAGCCTGCGATCGCGGCGCTCCCGGCCGCCAGCGCCACTCGGTCGCCGTACGGAAGAGTGCGCAGGCTGCTCGGCGTGATGGGGCAGGGACGAACCGAGCGATATCTGAGACTGATCTGCGGCTTCAGCGAGGAAATGAAGGCCGAGCTATGCTCACGAGAGTTTCGAGCCCGGACAGCCGAGCCGTCGCCCCTCAACTATATGCACCCCTGGTTTTCGGGCAACGGTGAGGTAGACATTGTTGATCGCCTGATGATGGCCGACACATCAAACTATTTGCCCAACGATCTGCTCGTTAAAGTCGACATCGCAAGCATGGCCGTGTCGCTGGAAGTGCGCGCTCCTTTCCTGGACCATAAGGTCATGGAGTTCGCCGCGAGTCTGCCCGCCCGATACAGGCTTCGAGGGTTGACGACGAAGTTCATCCTGAAACACGCGCTTCGAGGGTTGTTGCCCAATGAGACTTTGACCCGCAGAAAGATGGGTTTCGGCGTTCCGGTCAGCCATTGGTTTCGAGGTGAATTGAAAGGGTTTCTTTCTGACACCATCCTTTCCGGCAAGGCTCTTGCTCGCGGCTATTTCGTGCCGGATGTAGTTCGCCACCTTGTCGATCAACATACCAATGGAACGCGAGATCACGCGCCTCAACTGTGGACGCTGCTGATGCTGGAGCTTTGGCACCGTGAGTTCATCGACTGAGAGATAGCGAATGAAAATGACGAATGCCCTGACGGTAGATTTTGAGGATTGGTACCAGGGCCTTGAAATCCCTCATACCGATTGGGCCGGCTACGAAGACCGAATCGTTCCCGCGGGCCGCCGGCTGTTGAGGCTTCTCGACGAGACAAAGACGCGCGCAACGTTCTTCATACTCGGCTATGTTGCGGAACATCACCCGGAGATTGTGCGCGAGATTGCGGCGGGCGGGCACGAGATCGGAACGCACGGATATTCGCACACGCTCATCTATCAACAGACTCCAGATCTGTTTCGCTCTGAGATGGACCGCGCGATCAAACTCCTGGAGGACGTCACGGGCCGGCGAGTATTGGGGCACCGCGCGCCGTTCTTCTCGATCACTCGCGATTCGCTGTGGGCTTTCGAGGTATTAGGTGAATTGGGCATCCGCTACGATTCGAGTGTCTTTCCGGTGCTCAACTATCGCTACGGTATTGCGGATGCGCCGCGGTGGCCTTACGAAGTCGAGGCGGGGAAACGAAGCCTGATTGAGTTTCCAATTTCAACCTGGCAGGTCCTGGGTCGCAATCTGCCGATAGCGGGCGGCGCTTACTTTCGAATCTATCCTTACGCTCTTACGAAACGCGGTTTTCGAGCGCTGAATGGAAACGGCCGTGCCGCGGTATTTTATGTACATCCATGGGAGCTTGACCCGGATCATCCGCGCATTCCTCTGCCGCGGCGGATATCGCTCACTCACTATTTCAATTTGCAGAAGACTGAAGGCAGGCTTCGACGACTGCTCGGTGACTTCAGCTTCGCCCCGATGAGCGAGGTGCTCGGTGTCAGTTGAGCAGAGGGTTCGTAATCATTTTCACGCTGACGCGAGGCGCTTCGACGCGATCTATGAAGACGACAAAAGCGCGTTCTCTCGATGGGTGGACGATGTCTGGAGAGGCGTCGTGCGAAGGCGATTCGATCTCACGTTGGATTTGCTTGCGCCGTTGAGCGGCAAAACCGTGCTGGATGTCGGATGCGGATCGGGACGTTACTGCATAGCCTACGCGCAGCGCGGCGCGGCTCGAGTGGTGGGCATCGATTTCGCGGCGGCGATGATTGAACTCGCGATCGAGCACTCGAGTAGATATGGCGTCGCTGATCGCTGTGAATTCCGAGCCGGGCTATTCCAGGACGCAGTTCCGAATGGTCTTTTCGACGCAAGCTCGGCGATGGGCTTTTTTGACTATGTCGAAGAGCCCGCGCCCGTGATCGCGCGAATGCGTGAAATGACTCGATCGACCATGATCATGAGCTTTCCGAAATCGCGCGAATGGAGAGCGCCGATTCGACGTTTGCGCTTCCTCGCAAGCGGCTGTCCTTTGTTTTTGTACACGGAAGCGCAAGTAAAGACGATTCTTTCCAGGGCCGGAGTAAGCGAATTCGATTGGATCGAGCTCGATCGCGATTACATCGTCGCCGGGCATTTGTAAACATGTCAGACAGCGAACCCGCGAGGGTATTGCACATAATTACCAGGCTGATCGTCGGAGGCGCGCAGGAGAATACGCTGCTCTCAGTTGAAGGCCTCGATAAACTGCCGGAGTATGAGGCGACGCTTGTCACGGGTGTCGACAACGGACCCGAAGGCGACCTTCTCGAACGCGCGCATCGGACAACCAGGCTTCTGATCGTCCCGGAGCTGGGCCGCAACATTAGCCCGCTCGCCGACCTCAAGGCATTCTGGAAACTGTATCGGCTGGTCCGCACCGGGCGATACCACATCGTTCACACGCATTCGTCAAAGGCCGGAGTGCTCGGGCGCCTGGCGGCTAAGCTCGCGGGGACCCCGATCATTGTTCACACGCTGCATAGTCTGGTCCTTCACGAATATCAACCGTGGCTGGTAAACCGGGTGTGGCGGGCGGTGAAGAAACTTTGCGCTCCGCTCACCGATCATTTCATCAGCGTGTCAAACATCATCAGCCGGAAAGCTATTGCCGCCGGCATCGATCGAGCTGAAAAGTTCAGCACGGTTTACAGCGGCATGGAGCTCGACTGGTTCCTCGATGCGCAGGTGGATCCGATTGCGATACGCCGCGAGTTTGCCATTCCGGAAGACTCGCTTGTTGTTGGAAAGATCGCGCGGCTGTTTTCTCTCAAGGGGCACGATCAGTTGATGGACGCAGCTCCGGAGATTGTGAGGCGCCATCCAACTGTGCGGTTCCTTTTGGTGGGTGATGGCGTTCTATACGATCACCTCCGCAGTCGCGCGAGCGCGGCAGGAATACTCGACAACTTTATCTTCGCGGGGCTTGTCGCGCGCGAGCGAATACCGGAGATGATTTCCGTCATGGATGTGCTGGTGCACACCTCTCTTCGAGAAGGGCTGGCGCGAGTGCTTCCACAGGCGCTGGCGATGGGGAAGCCGTGTGTGTCATTCGACATCGACGGCGCTCCCGAGGTTGTGATCAATGGGGAGACGGGCTATTTGGTGAGGCCAGGCGATGCGGACGGGCTTGCGGATGCCGTATCGAGTTTGCTTGACGATCCTGAGGCCCGCGAGCGAATGGGGAACGCTGGACGACGGCTAGTCGACCCTGCGTTTCGCGCCGAGACTATGGTGCGCGAGATCGCTGCAGTATATCGAATGCTGGTCGCCAGATATCCCGAGCGTATTGCGAAATTCAATACGCGCCGATCACCGCGCGTCGCAAACACGATCGAGGACGCGCTAATGTAGGGGCGCCCCTCCGTGGGCGCCCCCCATTGTGGATCCATATCAAATAACAATCAGGGGCGCCCACGGAGGAGTGCCTCTACATGTTTAGAGGGAAGGAACTTAGAAAATGAAAGTATTAATCACTGGAGGCGCGGGATTCATAGGGTCGCACCTGGCCGAACGCCTGTTATCGCGGGGCGACGAAGTGCACCTGCTCGATGATCTCTCTACTGGATCCATCGAAAACATTCTTTTGATCAAGAACCACCCGAACCTCAGTTATCACATCGACACGATTCGCAACTATCGGCTCACAGCCGAGGTGGTCGATATGTGCGATATCGTCTACCACCTCGCGGCAGCAGTCGGTGTCAGGCTCATTGTAGAGAGCCCGGTAAGCACGATTGAAACAAACATACGCGGCACCGATATTGTGTTGAGCCTCGCGGCGAAGAAGCGTAAGCGAGTCGTAATCACATCGACGTCGGAAGTATACGGCAAGCGGAACAAAGTGCCGTTCAGCGAGGACGATGACCTGGTAATGGGTCCTACAAACAAAGGCCGCTGGAGCTATGCCTGCTCGAAGGCGATAGACGAATTCCTCGCAATCGCCTATTGGAAAGAAAAGCGAGTGCCCACGGTTATCGTACGGCTGTTCAACACTGTCGGTCCGCGACAGACCGGGCGTTACGGAATGGTCATTCCCAACTTCGTGCAACAGGCGCTAACAGGACAGGACATCACTGTGTACGGTGACGGCACCCAGACTCGTTGCTTCACGCACGTATCAGACGTTATCGAAGCGCTGATCGCTGTCGCCGAGCATCCGCGGGCGGTTGGCGAAGTCTACAACATCGGAAGCGATCATGAGATCTCGATGCTCGAGCTTGCTGAGAGAATCAAGTACATCACCGAGTCTGCGTCGAACATCGTGTTTGTGCCTTATGACGAAGCTTATGAGGCAGGCTTTGAAGACATGATGCGGCGAGTTCCAGACATCTCGAAAATCCGCGCGCTGATCGGCTATCAGCCAAAAGTCGATTTGGATTCGATGCTCGCAAGCATCATCGATTACCACCGAGTGAAAATGGTGGGCGAACTTGGAATACCGGCGAGTTCGCTTGTGTTTCAGTCACGAGAGTCACTCCCGAGTTGAGAAGAGGTGGGGTTAGAACTTTGATTCTCAACGCAAAGACGCAAAGAACCACAAAGCACGCAAAGAACGAGTTCCAGTACGAATGGAGTGGGTATGCAAATCATCCTGGCTAGTCTTTCCACCCTGCTGCTCGGAGTCTTCCTCACGTTGATTGCCCGAGCAGCTTCACATCGGGTCGGAATGGTTGCCGCACCCAGGCAAGACCGTTGGCATCAGCAGCCAACGCCGATGCTCGGCGGGGTAGCCATCTACGCGGCGTTTGTGATCGGGTTTCTTGTCTTCGCGCCGAAGCTTCCCGGCACCTATGCAATTCTAGGCGCCGGCACCCTGCTTTTCTTCACCGGTCTGGTAGACGACGCGATTAGCATCAAGCCGTACGCCAAACTTGTGCTTCAATTGATAGCGGCGTCGACGCTGGTTTTTTTCGGACTGCATCTGCCGTGGGCCAACTATCCGTGGATCAACGACGTCTTGACCATCTTTTGGTTGGTAGGAATAACCAATGCGATCAACCTGCTCGACAACATGGACGGCCTGGCCGCCGGGATATCGGTGATATCGAGTGTCTTCCTTGTTATCACTCTCGTGATCAACGGGCAGGCGCCGGTTGCAATCCTGCCCGTGCTCATCGGCGGTGCGGTCCTTGGATTCCTGGTATTTAATTTCAATCCGGCCTCGATCTTCATGGGTGACAGCGGCTCGATGTTTGTCGGGTTCATGCTTGCTGGCACATCGCTGTTAGCCGGCACCGGTCGCTTTCGAAGCCTGACGTCAGTGCTGCTCACACCGGTCTTAATACTGATGCTTCCGATTCTCGATACCTGCTTTGTGACAATTGCCCGAAAGCTGAACGGCCGGCCAATCTCACGCGGGGGGCGCGACCACACATCTCATCGATTGGTCGCGCTCGGCGTAACAGAGCGCCGCGCGGTTGTCATGCTCTATCTGTTTGCGACGGTTTGCGGCGTGCTCGCACTGGCAGTGAGGTGGCTCGAGACTACTGTCGTATTGGCGCTGGTGCCGCTATTCGCGCTGCTGGTCCTGTTCCTCGGACTCTATCTTGGGAAAGTTCGTGTGTACGAAGAAGGCGAGCAACCGGAGGGAATTCGAATCATCAATGCCATTACCGACTTCTCCTACAAGCGCCGGGTCTTCGAGGTGCTTCTTGATACCGCGCTAATTGCGCTGGCTTACTACGGAGCGTTCGTTTTGCGATGGGACGGCCGGCTCCCGGCTGAGCAGCTTCAGATCTTCCTGAAGACGCTTCCGCTGGTGATCATCATACAGATGGCGTTCTTCTTGTTCGGAGGAGTGTACCGCGGCCTCTGGCGCTATGTCGGAATCACAGACTTAATGATGATTGCAAGAGCCGTGCTGGCGGGCACGACCGTGAGCACGGTGGCGGTGTTTGTAATGTATTGGTTCCGCGGACCTTCGCGCGCGGTGGCATTGCTCGATTTGCTGCTTCTCCTCGTTTTGGTGAGCGTGAGCCGCGTGTCATTTCGCATGCTGAAGACCTTGATCGTCGGTTCTGGGAACAGTGCTAGCGATGCCACTCCTATTCTTATCTACGGAGCCGGAGATGGAGGCGAGCTGCTAATACGCGAAATCCTGAACAATCCGGATCACCAGTACTCGCCTGTCGGGTTCATCGACGACGATATGAGAAAGTCAGGCAAGGTGATACACGGCTATCGCATCTTCGGCATCAACGAGCTTCCGAATCTCATCGACTCTTATGGGATCAGAGAAGTGTTGATATCCACCTTCAAAGTGCCGGAGGCGCGGCTGGATAGCCTCCGCAGCATGGGAATATGCCTCAAGAAGATGTCAATTCGGATCGAATAACGTCAAACCGGATAATCCCTAAACGGGTAATTCTATTGGAATTTAAGCAAGCGATTGTAGTTGACTTTCGAAGCAGCATTTCGTAACCTTGAGATCCTTTAGGAGAAGAATTCACCTCCGTTGCGACAGCGTGCTGAGTTCTTTTCCGCGGACCTTCTGTGCTACAGAGACTGGAGGCACTATGTCGAGATCCAAAATACATCACAGAGTTCTTCTTGGTGGATTGTTGTCATTGGCCGTGGCCACGGCATTTACTCTTAGTTCGTTCGCGGCTTCTGTACCCACCGACACCATAGACGAAGGACTCTCGGATGCCATCCTTATTCCTCAAACGCTGACTGGAACGCTCACTGCGAGGGGACCAGTCCTTGTTAACGGCAACGACGCCAAGACCGGGGCTACAATAACCGACGGGAATGTGATACAGACGAGAACCGGAGGGCACGCCTCGATCGAATTGGGCGCCCCGGGCCGAGTCGAGTTGGAACCGATCACTGCTATCACACTGAGTATGACGCCAAAGTCTATTCGAGCATCACTGAATAAATGCGGCTGGGGAGTCACCCTCATATTGCCCTCCGGCGTGTCGGGACTTGTCAAAATCTATGACATCAGCGACGTCGGCGTGCTGAACAAAGATCGAGAGGTTGAGGTTAGAGTGATCAAGGGCGAAGCCGTAGTTAAGTACGGTCAGGGAAAAGAGAGAACACTCAAGGCCGGAGACCACAGGCAGTTCGACGACGCGATCGAGGTTAGCTCGGTTGGTGACGGCGCGTTCAAAGTTCTCTGCGACAAGGATCATTATCCGCTGCTTCTGTGGGCTGGTCTGGCGGCCGCCGCAATTCCGATAGCTGACGCGGTCAGTGGATCGGGACCGTTGATCCCGGTCCTCAGTCAGCTTAATCCTTAGGACGTGGGCGAGCCACTCAACGGCCAGAAATCGAACCAAAAGCACCCCGGCAGAGGTAATCGCCGGGGTGCTTTTGCTCTTGATTGGGTCACGCTACACAAAGGCCATAACGAGTGCACAACAGGGTGCGTACGAGAAGCTGTAAGCAGAAGGTAAGATGCAATGAGAATGAGCCCTGAATGGTCGCTGAAGCAAAATCATTCTGCGCGAGGCGAGTTGATCGCAGAAGCCCTGGCACTTGCCTGGCAGAATCCAGCGCCTCTTCTGTCACTCTCAAGCGAATCGTTGAACACCATTGCACCGCTGCTGCTCAACTCGGGAGCAGGAGCTTTGATGTGGTGGCGGATTCAGCATTCCGGCCTGCGATCGACTCCGGCAGCTCAGGAGCTTCATCAGGCTTACCGGCTCCATACTTTGCAGGCTGGGGTCAAGCGACTTGAGATCAGTCAGGTATGGTCCTTCCTGCGATCGCGTGGACTGGAGCCCTTAATGGGAAAGGGTTGGGTGATCGCAAAGGAGTACCCAGAACCTGGGCTCCGGCCTTACGGAGACATAGATCTTTACTTGAGGCCGGAACAGTACAGCGCCTTTGTGGAAGCGCTCGGAAGGCCTGAAGCGCGAGGCTGGAATGTTGATTTGCACCGAGGCGCAGCCGAGCTCGACGATCGAAGCTTTGATGTATTGTACCGTCATTCGCGAGTGAGTCGTGTCGGTGAAATCGAAGTGAGGAGCTTTGGGCCGGAAGATCATCTCAGGCTATTGTGCCTGCACTTTTTGCGCGAGTCGGCCTTACGGCCGCTGTGGCTGTGCGATATCGCTGTAGCTCTGAATTCACTGCCTCCGGATTTTGACTGGGAATACTTTTTGAGTGGTAACGCGCAACGATCAGACTGGGCCGCCTGCACCATCGGGCTCGCGTGCCGGCTTCTCGGCGCGGATGTGGGTGGGCTTCCGGTGGAGTGGCGGGCGAGGCACCTGCCAGCCTGGTTGACACCTGGCGTCCTGAATCAGTGGGGGCAGGGTAAAGTGACGAAAGGACGCCGTACGCCAATGTCAATTCAAATGCGGCGCCCGCTTGGAGTATTGGGAGCTCTTCGCCTTCGCTGGCCGGACCCAATAGAGGCGACGGTCGATTTGAAAGGCCGATTCAATGATTGGCCGAGGTTACCTTATCAGGTGGGAGCGTGTTTAGTTCGAACCGCAGGATTCGCGCGGCGCCTTCCGAGGCTACTCGGCGAGTCCAGATAAGAACCAAATCAACAATCTCAAGTAGGATCGGGTTGCTTATGGATTTAGTATTGCTCACGGGCCGGATGACACTGGCGTTGGTATTCGGCGTCGCTGGGATAGCAAAGATGGCTGATTTCGCCGGTTCACGCCGCGCATTGAGCGATTTCGGTGTCCCGGAACGGATGTCTGCGCCACTGGCGCGGAGCCTGCCGTTGGTGGAAGTCATAGTGGCGCTGGCTCTGCTTCCGCTCACCACCGCGTGGTGGGGAGCAATCGCTTCGGCAGTCTTGTTGCTGGTCTTTGCCGGTGGGATCGGTCTAAATCTGGCGCGCGGAAAGTCACCGGATTGTCACTGTTTCGGGCAACTGTACGCTGAGCCGGTGAGCCCGTCTACCTTGGTGCGTAACCTTGCCCTGCTGGGCGTGGCCGGATTGGTTATTGTTCAAGGAAAACGCAATCCTGGGCCGAGCGCTGTGAGATGGCTGGCCGAGTTGAAAACCGCTGAAGCGGCTACTCTAATCTTCGGCTTCGCCGCAGTCGTACTGCTCGCAACCGCCGTCGTCTATCTTCGCCGTGTTCTCTACCAGCAGGCGTCGATGCTGGGAATAATCGAAGCGATGAAGAAGGTGATTGATGAGGACTATGCAGAAGCACCGGTCGAACGCGCGGAGGCCGGCGGTCCGGCCGAAGGATTGCCGATCGGAGCGCCAGCTCCGGGATTTTCACTTGCGGCGGTCGGCGGCGGGCAAGTTGATCTGAGAGACCTGCTTCAGTATGGCAAGTCAGCGCTGTTGCTATTCGTCAGTCCGAACTGCACTCCCTGCAAAGCGCTTATGCCTGCCGTCAAGGACTGGGAGCATGAGTACAGCAAACGGCTGACTGTCGTGCTGGTCAGTAAAGGGGACGCCGCGGCGAATCAAAGATGGATAGAGGAGCTTGGAGTCAACCAGGCGTTACTGCAAGGTGAATCAGGTATTGCGGAGCAGTACGAAGCGAAGTGGACTCCGGCTGGTGTCATGATTCGCAGCGACGGGAAGATCGCCAGTCCCGTCGCCTATGGTGACGAAGCCATCCGCGCATTGGTCGCTCGCGCTCTTGCGCCGGTTGATCCGCAACGGAAATCTGGGCTTGAGATCAAAAGCAACGGGCACAAGTCTCAAATCACAATTGGCACTCCGCACTCGCTGCGCGACCTTGGCAAGCTGGCCCCGAAGTTTTCGCTTTCCGGTCCCGAAGGCGCCCTAATCAGTACCGAAGATCTTCTAGGCCGAGACACGCTATTGCTCTTTTGGAATCCGACGTGCCCGTTCTGTATCGGAATGTCGGAAGACATCAACAGATGGGAAGTAGATTCTCCGGAAGGTGCACCACAACTGATGTTCGTTTCTTCAGGTGAAGAGGAAGAAGTCAGAATCGAGAGCGCCAGATTCAAGTCGCAGTTCCTTAGCGACCCGGAACTTGAGGTCGGGGTGCTCTTCGGTACGAATCTGACACCCTCGGCTGTTCTGATCGATAGTCAGGGCAGAATCGCGTCTCCGCCGACCGCAGGCCCCGAGAGAATTATGGCGCTGGCTGGAATTGTTAAATCAACCGCGCAACGTGAACTCGGCCCTTGATCGGTGGAGCTTCGCACGATTGAGTACGGGAAGCATGCGATATTCGAGAATGATCAATACCGCCTCAGAGTCCGGCGGCGCTGCCGAATGGGCCGCGAGTCGATCGATACTGGCCTATGGAGTCCGCCTTGGCGTACGGACGAATAGGCCGGAAGCGGTGGATGGTCTCTCAGAACATTTTCCTCCGCTGTGGAAAGCAATTTCGCCGTGTAACGTGGAGCGAGCGTTCTCAATAAAGTTTGGCGGCAACGGATCAAGCAACACCGGGTGCGCGGTCCACGAGCTTTTCGAAGATCAGGAACCCGGCGCAAAATCACGAAGCCTGGCCAAACTGCTCGAAGATCTCGAGCGACGAATGAAGATGTATGTGGCCGAGATGGCGCCTCGCCGTGTGTTTGTCCACGCCGGCGTTGTTGGCTGGAAAGGACGCGCGATTCTAATTCCCGGACGCTCGCTGTCGGGAAAGACCAGCCTCGTCGAGATGCTCGTACGCGCTGGTGCTACTTACTACTCCGATGAGTACGCAGTGCTGGATATGACCGGTCGTGTGCACGCTTATCCTCAATCGCTTCAAATCAGGACGCCGGGTTCCAGCAGACAGAAGAAGGTGACGGCCGAAGAGATCGGCGGCACTACAGGAACCAAGCCATTGCCTATTGGTCTGGTGGTGGTGAGCCCGTACAAAGCTGGCGCTCGCTGGAGGCCAGTTGAGCTGTCAGCGGGGCAGGCGGTGCTGGAGATGCTCGCACACACGCTGCCCGCAAGGCGGAAACCGGAGGTGGCCGTACGCACGCTTGGAAAGGCAGTTTCGGAATCGATTACGCTGAAGGGTGTCAGGGGCGAGGCTGAAGAGGCCGCCAGACTCATTCTTGAAAGCTGCGAAACCGGAAAGTTTGGATTGAGAACCTGATCTACGCTGCACAAGAAACCCGAATCGGAAACCGGAAACTAGGATTCTGTTTCTGTTTGATAGCAACAGAGCATGTCTGTAAAGGAGATTAAGATGAAACACCCCAATAATAATCAGCCGCCCGCAAAAGCTCGCCGGGACGATCTTGTAGTGCAGGAAATGCCTGACGAACTGCTTGTTTATGATCTCAGAAGTCATAAGGCTCACTGCCTGAACGAGACAGCAGCGTTCGTGTGGAATCACTGCGATGGATTGATAACGGTGGCAGAGATGGCGGCGCTATTAGAGCAGGAATGGAATAAACAAGTCGGAGAAGATGTGGTCTGGCTTGCCCTCAAGCAGTTATCCAGAGCTGATCTCCTGCAAGACCGCGTGGTCACAAATGGAGACGGAGTTCGCACTTCAAGGCGATCGGTTCTGCGTAAGTTAGGCGCGGCGGCGGCAATGACTCCGTTGGTCATCTCAATTCTAGCGCCAACGGCGTCGGCCGGCGCCTCGATTCCTCCTGAGTGTCAGGCCTGTGTCAAAAAGAGCGATACCTCAGGCAACTGCCCTGGTGTCTGTGCCGGCGTCTGTGGATCGTGCTTTGACAATTCCGGCTGCGGCAATGGACAGTTCAAAGGCTGTCAGACTTGTTTCTCTTGTTTGGACGGCCCATCATCAGGCGGTGTCGGAACCGTCAGTTGGACAGCCCCAGGTAGCCAGGGCTGCGGTAGTTCTAGTTTGTGCTAATGATAAGTCGAGACGAAAATGAACGCCACGGCAAAAGAAGGAGTCCTTGAGATCAATTGGCTAGCAGTTATTGACTCCCGGTTTCTGCCAACTGACTGTGGCCTCCGCGGTGCTGAAACAAGCTACACATGTCCCACAGCCGGGCTTGGCTTGTCCCGCTCCGCAACCGGAGTTGCCATAGCAGGTGCCGATAATACCCTGACAAACAGCCGGGCAATCGCCAACACCCGTAGACTTCTTAACACACGATTGGCATTCTACGGGGATTGACGCTCCAGCTGACGCTGTGGGCGCTACAATTGAGATGACGAGGGGGACGGCGACCAGCGCGCCGAAACCAAGTTGCCGGATAGCGCTTCGCCGAGAAAGGCGCGATGTAGTTGAAGGCGGCACAATTCGGTCACGTAACAAGCCAGCCCTGCTGAGACTGCTTAATGCAAACCAGATAAGATCCTCACTTACTGGCGCGCGCCACTCTTCCTCCATAAGCTTAGCTATCTCGCCGGCAGTTTTCGTACCGTCGCAGTGGTTCCAGACAAACGCTGCCGTTTCGTTCAGACAGTGAGCCTTATGATTCTTAAGATCATATACAAGGACCTCATCCGGCAACTCCTGAACAACCAGATCGTCCTCGCGAGCCTTTAGCGCGGGAGTATCGTTTATTCTCGGATTCAACTTTGACCTCCGTTGGAAGGTATCGCCTTTTACTCGATGAGTCTACAAGACTCATTGAATCGATTAGAAACGTGATTGCTAACAGGTTCGATCAGTTGCTTCGCTGATTGCTTTAGGTTTACTTCACCTCCACGATGCCGCACTCCGTGCTTCGACCGTTCCGGCTACACTTCACAAGTCTCAGAGACTTCTTCTCGCTTGCTTCTCAAATGGTATTGAAATCGTGTAATGCCTTGAAGACTTGTTGCTCAAATCCGTGGAACTTGAGCATAGACGGGTGTCATACATTTATCAAGTAACCAAAGGCGCATTTAGTGTTCTATTTGAATTTCATAACCTGCCTTATCGAGAGAGTATTGGCCGACGGTCTGAGCCACCTTCAGCGGCGAATCCCGAACTGACCACTCAGGCGTAAGCACGAGAGGTCGTGAGAGTCCCATCAACCCGAACGCTAAAACTACCGCGTCATCACGCATAGCACTAGCTTTATATCTCCTGACGCTGGCGCTACTGCCGTGGACCTGGTTCCCTCCATTCCCCTGGCTTCACGAACACGCGCAATGGAGTGACGCGATCTTCGCCGCCGCCGCATTAATGTGGGCGATCGATCGATGGCGGCTCCGGCTCCTGCCTCGACTTTGTCCAGCTCACGTCGCGCTTGCGCTTTACTTTCTCTTTGCCTGCCTATCTCTCCTCTTCGCGGCTCCAAATCCTCGAGCCGGTCTTCCAAAATTATTAGGTATCGCGGAACTCTGCGCGCTAACGTTCATCACCTCTGACCTGGCCTCGCGTCCCCGCACTTTTCCACGCATAGCACGAACGATCGCGATCACCTCGCTGGTAAGCGCGGGAGCTGCAATTCTGGGCCTCGTGTGTTTCTATGCCGGAATCAGCTCGCACTTAATCGGCATCTACGGTGAGCTCGAGCCCTCGCGTTGGTACGCCCGAGTGCAAGCCGGCACTCATAACCCAAACCTGCTCGCAAGCTTTTGCATATTCGCGTCTGCGATTGTCGCCCACCGCGATGGTGAGCTGCCTGTATGGCTGCGACGCATCACTCTCATTGCTCTTTGGATTACGGTGTGCCTGACGTTCTCACGCGGCATCCTGGGCTTTATCCTGGCGGCGCTGATACGTGGCGCCAACACCCGGTTTCGTCGGCGAGTGGCCGCAGTCTTTGGGGCGGTAAGCGTAACTATCGTGATTGCGCTGAGCGTATGGAATCCGTCGGTCAATCCGGCGCACCCTCTGGACATGTCTTTTCGGTCCGGCGAGTCGAGTCGGCTTCAGGCTGCGACATCATCAATCGCCACGCTCATGCGTCATCCACTTTTTGGTAGCGGGTTAGGCACGAGCCCTGGCCAGTATCTCGGCGCACCCTTCGACTCCCACTTGACTCCTCTCAACATAGCCGCGACGCTCGGACTTCCTTCATTGATCTCATTTGTATTTCTGATTACGGTCGTTTGGCGAAGACGACAGCGGCCAACGGAGCTCTGTATTTGGGGTGGTCTCGCGGGCATGGCGCTCGACGGCCTCGCTCAAGACACAGAGGACTTTCGCCATCTTTGGGTGATGTTAGGACTGGCGGGCGCTAGTGTTGCCCGGGAAGCTTCAACGAGTACTGAGGTGAACAGAGCAACCGGAGCGGCAATCCACCCAAAACCGCGATAAAGCCTGACGAGCTGACACGGTCTGGCGCGCCGAATAACAAGTTCGATTTCGAGCTGTGCCTATAATCCGCCGATGAATGAGCTGTTCTAGTGTCTGCGCAAAGTGACAACATACAGCTTTGAGGTCCACGACGCACGGTTTTCCAACACACCCCAAACAGTTATCTTCAGTCTGGTTTGCTTCCCTCCGTTTTGCCTTCGATTGACCGCGCGACTTTACCTGTCTAAACGCGGCGCCTGACACTTTCTCAATTACTCGTCAAATTGGCACTCGAATTGCGACGCTCCGACAGGCGGCCTTTCTTGTCGGTGGGCGCGCGCGTGAGCACTTACCAGCGCGTACGCGTGTGCTTCGGTGAAGACACTGGAAAGGCAGCCTTCTCTGGCTCGCGCTTGGTTTGGGCTTCTTCTTTCACGTTGGGACGCTTTGTCGCTCGGAAAACTTTTCGAGGAGGCAGTATGGCACTCAATGTATCGAGAGGCGCACATAGGGTTGTATTCGTCGTGGTCTTATCGGCAGCGGTGTTCATTGGCTTGGTGTGGGCGCAGAACCCACCCTACATAGTCTGGCAAAGCTCGCAGGCAGGCAACGCCATCGCAATCTCGGCGGACGGGCAGTTCCTTCTCGCGGGCATCAGGTTGTTCCGCGCCGCGGATGGCACGCTTCTTCGCTCATTTCGCCTTCCGTACGGCGGCGGGCCAGACACGGTAGCGCTCTCTTCGGATGGCCAGTACGCGGCGATCGGATTACAGGCGTACAATCAGAACCTCGATTTGTTCCGCACGGACGGCACTTTAGTCGGCGGTCGAATCACGGCTCATTCAAACGGAACAACGTCTCTAGCGTTTTCTCCAGACGGACAGATTCTGGCGTCCGGGGGCAGAGATGGAACGGCTAAGCTCTGGCACATTCCTGATATGACATTGCTCCGAACGCTGGACAACGGAACGGGATATCGACCGCGGATCTTTGCGGTCAGCTTCTCACGTGACGGGCAGTTCCTCGCCACAGGTGGGCAGGGAGGAGTATTGATCTTTCGCATTTCCGATGGCGCGCTGATGGCGACGCCGAGCGGCACGTCGACTGTTTCGCTGGCGTTCTCGCCTGATGGTCAGATTTTGGCAGCCGGAAGCAATGCTACGGACCAGTACGGACAATGCACGGATTGTACGATCAAGTTATGGCGCCTTTCGGATGGCGCGCTGGTGCGAACCATCGACGGAAACAACAGCGGAATTCTTTCAATCGCCTTCTCACCGAATCAGGAATACATAGCCGCGGGATCAGGTGACCGAATGTATATGGGAGCGACGCGCGTATGGCGCTTGTCGGACGGTTCCCTCGTGGACTACTTCACGCAGGACCCGAATAATCCCAGTTCCTATGTAACGTCGGTCGCTTACGCGCCCGACGGAAGCGTGCTCGCGTTTGCTCGTCAAGACGAAGTTGTGGTTGTCGCGCACAACGACGCAGGGACGTGTTCGGGATCGCAGCCGCCAACCTTTCAAAACGAAGCTCCCGATTCTGTTAACGTAGCGGCGCCGTTTCAGTGTCCTTACGCGACCAGCGCTCAAGTCAATTTCGTCAATCCAGTCGCAACCGATGATTGCCCCGGAGTGGCGGTGACGTGCAATCCGCCTGCCGGCTCGAATTTTCCCGTGGGCTCAACTTCGGTGACTTGCACCGCCACAGATGTATCCGGCAACCACGCGACCTGTTCATTCGCGGTGAATGTGTATTCGGGCTCCCTGGTTGACGAATCGAATACCGGCAACGTTGTCCTGTTCAACGCAACGACTGGCGAATATCGTTTCTGTTGCAACGGAGCATTAACTGCGAACGGCAGAGGCATCGTAAGTGTCACAGGCTGCGATGTAACTATCGATCAGGTGAAAGGCAATCGGAGAGTTCATATTTCGGTATTCGGCAGTGGTCAGGGGAGCGGCACTGCTTACATTCAAAAAGGGAGCAATCAACACTGTCAGGTGACTGACAACGTTCTCGCCGGTAACGCGCGCTCGTGCTCTTAACTTTGCGAGCTTTGCGGTCCTTTGCGTTTTTGCGCTGAGAACTGTACGCCACGCAAAGACGCAAGAACGCAAAGAGATCAGAATCTCGGCTTAGAGTTCTTCCGTGTGATCAATAGACCCGACCTCATAAAGCTCAAAGGCGCTCGCAGGGACGCACTGCCTGATTTCATCCCGCCGCAGCTTGCGACGCTCGTCAAAGAACCGCCAGCAGGAGACGAGTGGCTGCATGAGTTGAAGTTTGATGGCTACCGTATGCTTTGCTGCGTCGATCACGGCGAGGTCCGGTTCTGGAGTCGCAACCGCGTAGATTGGACCACGAAGTTCCCGAGCATTGCGCGAGCCATCCAGTCGATCGCCGCAACCGCAGCCATATTCGATGGTGAGGTCGTAGTGTTGGACTCCCGCGGCCGTACCAGTTTCCAAAAGCTCCAGCAAGCGATGGGCACAGGAGGAAATGCGCAATTCATTTACGAAGTCTTCGATCTGGTACACCTCGATGGGTTCAATCTGACCAGGACTCCGCTCATCGAACGGAAGCGACTATTGGAAAAGTTGCTGGCTGCTACCGGCGGCGCCGGACCGTTGCGATACAGCGATCACATCGAAGGAAGCGGCGCCGAAGTTTTCAAGCAAGCCTGCAGGAAGGGAATCGAAGGGATTGTCTCCAAGTTGGCAACGTCTACTTACGATTCCGCGCGCAATCGCAATTGGCAAAAGGTGAAATGCACCAAGCAACAGGAATTCGTCATAGCGGGATACACGCCGTCGAAGAAGGGTTTGCCCGGCTTCGGCTCGCTGATCCTTGGCGTTTATGAGAAAGGCGATCTTGTCTATACCGGTCGTGTGGGAACGGGTTTCAGTTTAAAGAAGCGCGCCGAGTTGAAGAAGAAATTCGATACGATAGTTCGCGAGAACGCGCCGTTTGCCGTCAAACCCAAGGCGCCCGGTCTTGCCGATGCGCATTGGCTTTCTCCCAAGCTGGTAGCGCAAGTCAGTTTTACTGAATGGACCTCCGACGGCGCCATTCGCCATCCGTCATTCCAGGATCTCCGTGAAGACAAGAGGCCACAGGAAGTGCATCGTGAAATTGTGTAGGACTCCGCTAATAGATCGGAGGTGGGCACTGAGTTATTGAGTGCCGAGGAAGACCGAACAGTTTGCAACAGAACGGGTGCGCATCAGCCTTTTGCCGCGATGCTCTTTTTCAGCACGTCCATGATGTCGATGACCTTGCCTTTTGTTTCGCCTGCTTCTTCCGTTTCCACAAGATCTTTGTGCTTCGAACGTTTCGTCTTTACCAGTTTCAAGACGCGTGAGGTTTCCTCATCCTTCATGTCTTTTGGAGATAGCCGGCTTTCTGATTTTCTTGCGATCAGTTTCTCGAACTTTGTCGCGGTCTGTTTGGCAACTTTCTTCTTCTTGGGAAGACCAATCTCTCTTGGTGAGCGCAGCTCATCCGCGAATCGCATTGTCTCGGCGCGAAGCAAGCCCTTCTCCGCGAAGATCGCTATCAGGTATTCCTTTCCACGCATCACGAAAGTAGCTATCCCCGCGCGGCCGCGGTTCTCCATCGTCTCGGCCAGCAGGCGATAGGCTTTCTCTGAGTTTCCTCCGGGCGTGAGAAAATAAGCGCGTTCAAAATAGATCGGCGGGATCGAGTCCTGATCCACGAACAGACGCACGTCGATATCACGTGTCTTACTGGGCTCGAGTCGTTCCAATTCCTCATCCGTGACAACGACATAATCTCCATCCTCGATCTCGTAGGCGCGCACCATCTCGTCGTCTTCAAGAGCGCGATCAGATTTCTGTGAGTAATATCGCCGGCTGAGCGGCACTCCGTCGGGGCTGAGCATGCGCAACGAAGCACGAGCCGTCCGAATGGCCGGATACAAATTAACCGGAACGCTGACCAGACCAAACGTTATTGTGCCGGACCAGAATGGTCCCGGAGTCGCGTTTTCTTCTTCCGTCGCTTTGGCTTTTCTGTGAGCGTGTCTAGGCAGCTTTTTTCTCCTTCCTGTCTTTCTTATCGGGCTTTTGTTTCTTCAGCGCGTTGATGCTCTTCGAGAGCGCACTGCCTAGCAAGGCGGTCGCGCGCTTCGTTCGCACCGCGCGCAGTTTCGGCTTCTTGCCTTTAGCCTTGCTCTCAATAAACGTCATGGCTCGTTTACGATACTCGTCTTTGAAATCAGCAGGGTCGAATTCACCTTCGAGCAGCTCGACGAGCTGAGAGGCCATGTTCAATTCCTTTTTTTCCAGAGCCCGGCCTTTGGGTTCGGGCAGGGCATCTGCAAGCACCACTTCCTCGGCATGCCGTAAGGTGACAAGCATCAAATAGTCACCCTCGACACAAAGCGCTCCGAGATATGCGTTCTTGCGCATCACCCACCGGGCAATTCCGATTTTCTCTTTTTTCTTCAACGCTTCGGCCAGCGCGAAGTAAGCACTGGCATCGCCGTCCGGGGCCAGGTAGTACGGGCGATCGTACCATTGCTGGCTGATGTGGTCCGGGGGCACAAATTCAGTTACGTCGATGTCGCGTGATGGCTTGGGTTCGAAGCGCGCCAGTTCCTTCTCGGTCAGGACTACGAAGATTCCGGGCTCGACCTCATAGCCTTTTCGAATGTCCTCGGACGGAACTTCTTTACCGCTGGCAGGGTTCACCATATGCTGCTTGACTGGTGTCATCGTCTTCTCTTCGAGGATGTGAAAGTGAACCGCGCGATCTACGACCGCCGCATACAAGTCGACTGGCACGCGAGCCGTGCCTATCTTAAGTTTGCCTTTCCACATCGCCCGAGCAGACATGTTCGAACTCCCATTTCGTGTAGCCGAGTTTTGACCCGTAGCGCATTCAACCGAACTCCTGGATTCGGGTCCAGGCTTACCTGCGTATTATCTCGAGACGCCCTTTGCGTGCCGCCGCCCGTCAGAAAATAACTCGATCATCGCCCGGTTGAATGCGGGGAGATCGTCCGGTTTGCGGCTTGTGACCAGGTTGCCGTCGTTGACGACTTCCCGATCCACCCAATTGGCCCCCGCGTTCGTCAGGTCAATGCGGAGCGAGGGCCACGATGTTATCATTCGCCCCTTCACCGCTTCGGCATTGATGAGCGTCCACGGCGCGTGGCAAATGGCCGCTATCGGCTTACCGGCGGTAACAAACGCTTTTATGAAATCGATCGCAGCAGGTGTCATTCGCAAGTGATCAGGATTCATCACGCCACCAGGCAACATCAATGCGTCGTAATTCACGGCGTCCGTTTGATCCAGCGGGACGTCAACAGGGAACTCATCTCCCCACTGTGTATGATTCCATCCCTTGACCTTTTCCGCGGCAGGTGAGATCAACTGAACCGTAGCGCCAGCCGATTCGAGCGCCTTTCTGGGCTCCGTCATCTCTATCTGCTCGAATCCGTCTGCCGCGAGAATCGCTACGTTGAGTCCGTCTAATTCTCTTGCCACAAAACTTCCCCTTTCCTCTATGCAATCTTGAACTGACTTGTCTCCGTCTTTGCTTACGGAGCAACGACGGTGCCAGAAGAGTTCGAGCGCTTTGGTTCCTGCACCACGTGGCACGGAAGTAGCGTTGTCCACGATAGTGATTTGTGGAAAACGCCGATGTCAGGAGGGCTTCGAAATGAGTCAGAGAGCCTCGTCAAAATGCCCATCGCGGTTCAAGTTAATTACTTCATCGATAGTGTTGGCGCTGCTTGCCAGCGTTAGCTCCGTTGCTAGCGCGTGCCGGTCGTCTCAGAGTCCGCAGGGTGATGTCGCTGTGAACGCTCCAGCTACCGGTGTAGTCCGCAGCGTTCTTGTGGGAGAGGGCGCTGCAATCGAGAAGGATGCCGCGATAATCGAAATTGCCGTGGCCTCTGAACCATCCGGTGGACAAGCAGGTAACCATCAGGAAGACAAAAAAACGGTACAGCAAACGTCGGCAGCACGAGTCGCTCGAAACGATGTCGTAGCCGCGGAGGGCGATGCGAACCGAACACTGGTGGAGCTTCAGCGGATTGAGCCATTGGTGAAACGAGGCCTCGCGTCGCAAGCCGAACTGGATAAGGCTCGCGCTCAGTATCAGGACGCGCAAGCTCGCCTCGAGCGCGCGCGTGAGCGAGTGAAGAGCGTCGAGCAACAGCGCGGTGAGCCGTCGGGTCCTGGTACGCCCAACGAGGAGATTGTAGCCGTGCGCGCTCCAATTGCCGGTAAAATCCACCAAATCAACGTTCAGGCCGGTCAGCTAGTAACCGCCGGACAAACCCTTGCGAGGGTGTCGGGTTCATAAATAGTCAGACCGCTAAGGCGGTAGCAGCTATAATCCTTTTAGCGAGATTGATGTACAGACATCTTCGACGGAAGGAATAAAGCTTTATGCGAATTATCGCAACATTTCTCTGCGTTTGGATTCTATCAACCGGGCTCTTTACGGGCGGGACTGGCGCTGGGACGGGCTATCCGGGCCGTGCTATTGAAGTGCCCGCGGAGGGCGCACAGGACGCAGTCTATCTTGATCGGCGGATTAGCATGCTTGAAACGCGACTCAGCTCTATCGAATCAAGCTTGAGAAGCGTGCAACAACAGTCAATGGCTTCAGAGCGGTCGACCGCCAATCAGCCGGCACGCGATCCCGAAGTCATGCTTCTAAGAAGCGAAGTAGAAATACTGAACAGTCGATTGAGGGAGCTTGAGTGCGCGTTGGTCCGCCTGGATGAGCGAACGCTGTCGTCCGCGGCGCGAGAGGCGCGGAAACGAACCGCCGCGCAAATCAGTGATCCGTGCCGGGTCAATCCGGATACGCCGATTCAGCTCTCGCCGCGCCGCTGATTGCAAGTCAACGAAGTCTTCTGCCGAAACAACCGAGGTGCGCGTAGCGCCGTGTCCTGCGCGCATACATTCCGCGTCCAGTAACGGGACACCTCTCCGATAAGTAATAATACCTACGGGACGAGTGTGTTTTGCGCTATCGACTGCGTGCCGGCGCCGGTTCGGATTTCCGCGGTCATTCGCGCACACGGAATCGCAGTTGCGTATATGTAAAGCGCTGAAATCTCCCGCGTACTGCGCGGCTCGAGTTGCTGCGGCGGAGTGTGAGATTTGAAGGAGATAAATATGAGACTAAAACTTACAGTAATACCGTTTCTGTTGTTTATCGCGGTGGCGTTCACGTCATCGATGGCAATCGCAAAGGACTCTGAGCACATAACGCTCAACGATCCGGTGACGGTGGCGGGCACGCAGTTGAAAGCCGGCGACTATCGTGTGACCTGGGATGGCACCGGTCCTATGGTGCAAGTAACATTCAAACGCGGTGACAAGGTTCTAGTTACCGCGCCAGCAAGGCTGGTGAACGAATCCAGTCCTTACGATGGCGCCATTCAAATGAAGACCGTGGGTACCGATGTCAGGGTCCTCGAAGGGATTCAGTGGAAGAAGAAGGCTCTGGTCTTCGATCAGACCGCCTCTGGCGGATAGGTTAAGAGGGAAGGAATTCAGCGTCTAACGTTTACGCAGTATGCCTCTGACGCCCGAAGCAACGCCAGGCCCGCACCTCGCAGCGTGGGCCTGGCGTTGCCGTATCTGAGCGTGGAAGGTCTCAACTTGAATGACTACTTCAGAGAAGCTACTCGAGCTGCGAGCCGGCCTGCGTCATGACAAGTCATGCACGCAATGCTCGTGTTGGAAGCAGACTCGGGATGTGATTTCCATTGTTTGGCTGCCTGCTCGTAGGGAGTGTTGGCGAGAACCGCAATTATCTTGTCTACGTACTGTGCCTGTTCCTCGGGGTGTCCAGTGCGCTGGGCCGTTTGAGCGAGCCCTGAAAGGAGTTCACCTCGAAGATGCACGGGAAGCTGCGCGACGGCGCCCGACTGATACTTCCACAGCAGCCTGTATGAATCGTAGGCCTGGGACCATGCGGCCGCACGATACTCTTTCGGGAGGCGATCAGCAAGAACAAGGTATGTCCCTCCGTGGATAGCTGCAACGCCGGGATTGCCCGGGCCGAGCTTCTCCGCCTCAGCGAATAGATCGAACCCCTGGCGATAGTACTTTTGACAATCCTCAGGCTGGTTGTGTTCGTTGGCCCGCACGGCGCGATACATTCTTGCGAGAGCAATCCATGCCAGGGTAAGAGGTTTTTCATCGGGCCGTTGATCGAGGAGTAGTTGAGCGTTCTTTTCTCCCCTGGAAAGTCGATCCATATCGTCGGCCAAAAATCCAGAGAACAGGTCTTCTCGCAGAAGCGTGTTGACTGAGATCCGGGAATCGCCGAGTGGTGATTGGGGCGATTGGGCTGCTGCCGCGGTTACCAGCACGATCAGCAAACACATTCTCTTTAATGCGTACACAGTTTGCACCTCCTGAGTGAGTTCTGAATGCCGTCGAGTCTACCAGCGCTATCGCTCCAACGGCAATGATCCTTCGATTGATAAGGAGCGATACGTTGAGCCGTCTAACAGTGTTCCGGAGAATCAGAAGGCAGTAGTCCGGAGTCAAAGGCCAGAAGTCAGACGTGAGATTAATTGCGAGACTGCTCGACCTCTTTTGATTCTTTCCATAGCGGTTCTATCCGTAATTGACACTTCCCGAAGCCGAGGAGTATGTTTGCGCCCGTGGAAAAGCCGCCGAGACTACCCCGCAGAAAACTCACGAGACTCAGCGATCTTGAGAATCAACCGGAAATCATCATTACAGACGCTGAGGATCTACCTACCGTTGTGCTCGCGGATGTCCAGGCAAACCCGCTAACTGAACAAGAGCGAGAAGAAGCCCGGCAAGCAAGTGTGTTTTGAAAGTGGTAAGCGGTCATACGCGAGAATCCTCAAACACTCGTTTGTATTGATTTTGGTGCTAGCCTTAGGCTACCTTTTCCATAGACTCTTAGTGTGGGGAGGAGATCCAAAGCTATTTGACTATGTTCCCTGGCGTTATGTTTTGGATGGAGCAGATTTAGTCATCGTACTTAGACTTGTTACCGTGATTTGGAGAGAGCTCGGTCGAAATGATTAAGCGATTTGGAAAGATGAAGGTTATAGAATTGTGCCTGGAGATAGTAAGCATACTTTGGTCGTACCTCCAAACGTATGTTCTCGCTGCTCTAGTTTTTACTTTGTTCTTCTTCTTCTATGCTGGGATCAAGACGAACCGAATACCTATTGAATTTGTTGCATCCGTCTGCGCGGCTCTTATTGCAGCTATGTTAGGACTAGTGCTTACGTCTTTGTTTCACAAAAAAGCGAAGCCTCTTACACAGATGATTATTGGCGACGTAATAGAAATCAGTAACGAACGAAAATCAAAGGGACTGGTAACTAATGAAAGACTCGAAGTGGTTCGTGTCTTGGTTAGAGTGGCTCCTACTATTGTTCTTACCGTTGTGCTCAGCGAGGTAATGAGAAATGCTCTTAAAAACCTGGTTTTACAGCCTGACGTGCCCGTAGAACAACAAAAGCGTGCGCGAGAACATGAGCATATTGTCTAGCTGAAATATCTTTCAAAGTTATCCCGCACCCACTACTTTTGCCGGACAACCAGGGACTTCTGATTCGGCTGTAATTCCAAGGAGGAACGTGACCTCTGACTCCAACCTATGACTTCTGTCTTTCCTTGACCGCTCGGTCGAGTTGCCTGAATCTATTACCTACTATGAGCGCTTTCCGAAGAGATCGCACTAAAGAGCAGACCGGAGCGAAAGAAAAGATAAAGGTGTCGCCACGAGACTTGCTGCGGCTCCTCGCTTATGCAAAGCCATATCGGGTTCGACTGGCCATCGCGTTGATTTCATTATTGGTCGCGGGCGCTCTCGGCCTCGCGGTTCCTCAAGCTGTGCGAATGCTGATAGACGCCGCATTCGTCGATCGGGACTCACACAAACTCAATCAGCTCGCGTTGGTGCTTGTCGGTGTGTTTGCTGCACAAGCCGGGTTCAGCTTCCTGCGCACCTACCTGCTCTCATACACCGGCGAGCGAATCGTCGCCGACGTGCGCACTCAAGTTTACAACCATCTGACTGGTCTTCCTGTAGCGTTCTTCGCAAATCGGAGAGTGGGCGAACTTACATCAAGGATGGCGTCAGATGTCAGCGTGGTCCAGACGGTTACGACCGGCAGCATTACCGAGCTTCTTCGATTGAGCATAATGCTGGTTGGCGGCGTGACAATCATATTCATCACCAACCCGCGGCTGTCGCTGCTGATGCTGGCAATAGTCCCGATAGTGATCATCTCGGCGCACCTGTATGGACGGTACGTTCGGCGCTTGAGCACCAGTGTCCAGGACCGTCTCGCCGAAGCGAACTCGGTGCTGGAAGAAACGCTTTCCGCGATTCGAATCGTCCAGTCCTTCGTCAGGGAAGAGTACGAGAGAGCGCGTTACCGTGAGCGCATTCAGGACTCATTGAAGCTTGCGGTCAAGCGCGCGGTTGCGAGCGGCGGCTTCATAGCATTCATCATCCTTGTAGTGTATAGCGGTATCGCAATCGTCCTCTGGTTCGGAAGCCGCATGGTAGTGGCGGGTCAGATGACCGCGGGCGATCTGATAGCGTTTGTGCTGTATACATTCTTTGTCGGCGGTGCGGTTGGAGGAATGACTGAGCTATACGGGCAGTTCAACCAGGCGATAGGGGCCACGCGCCGCGTGTTCGAGTTGCTCGATACGAAACCGGAGATAAAGGACCCTGTTCATCCGGAGCCGCTCGAAAAGGTCCGGGGCCACGTCCGGTTGATCGATGTCCATTTTACATATCCCGACGAGCGTGCGCTGCCGGTCTTGAAGGGGGTAACGGTCGAAGCTAAGCCGGGCGAGATCATTGCGCTGGTTGGTCCGAGCGGGGCGGGGAAGTCGACCCTGGCCGCGTTGATACCGCGCTTTTATGACGTGTCGTCCGGGGCGATAACGGTTGATGGTAACGATATAAGATCAGTCAGGCTTGCTGATTTAAGAAGTGCGATCGGGATGGTGCCCCAGGAAACCACGCTGTTCGGCGGTCCGGTTCGAGAGAACATCGCTTACGGCAAATTGGGCGCTACCGACGACGAGATCGAAGCAGTCGCGCGAGCTGCTCACGCGCATGAGTTCATCGTGGAGTTTCCTGACGGCTACGACACCGTCGTCGGCGAGCGCGGAGTGAAACTGTCGGGCGGCCAACGGCAGCGAATCGCCATCGCGCGAGCACTGTTGAAGAACCCCGCGATACTGATACTCGACGAAGCGACCAGCTCGCTTGATTCCGAATCCGAACGCCTGGTGCAAGACGCGCTCGAGACGCTGATGCAGGGGCGTACAACGTTTGTGATTGCGCATCGGCTATCGACGGTGCGACGAGCCGACCGGATCATAGTGCTCGACGGCGGGCGACTTGTTGAAGAAGGTACGCACGATGAGCTGATGACCGGCGGCGGGCTGTATAAGAGACTTTATGAAATTCAGTTCAGAGAACCTCTGGCGTTAGGCGCTGCTACCGAACGTGAGTGGTAGATGGTCACTTCTCAGAAGCCTCTCTAAAACCTGCAGCCACCCCAGGTGAAAACACATAGTTGCTGAACAAAAGCCTTCTCACCGGGGAATCGCCCGCAAGCTGCTTCTGAAATCCCTCAAGGTTAACGCTCTTCCGCGTCTGTTCCAGAGTTTCACCTTTCGAAACTGCCGCTCTCGTTTGCCGGCTTATTGAAGCGAACATTGCTGCAAGAGTCTTCAAGTAAGACACGTCGTGCAGGACTGGCCCATGCCCCGGAACAATTGTATTCGGACTGAGCGCGATCAGCTTTTCGAGAGTCGCCGGCCACTCTCCGATGTGAGATTGAGGATCCCCGACCAACGGAATCGGCCAGACAACAAGATCGCCGGTGATGAGGATTCTCTCTTTTGGTAAGTGCACCACGATGTCTGCTGCGGTATGCCCTGCGCCGAGATGCATTACATCGATCACTCGATCGCCTCGCGAGAGAGTCAGCCGATCTGTAACCGTGATTGTCGGAAGAATCGTTTGGGCCGCAGCGCCCTCGCTTAAGACAAGCTCGGCAAGCCTTACGTCGCTGGTGTGACTTATGCGCTCTTCGGGAGACAACTCGGCGCCAGTGAGGCTCTTGTTTTTCGCCAAAGCCGATTTGAGGATATCGAGGAACTGCGGCGCGCCTTCAAGAAACTGTTTTCGATTGATCGCGCCCTGGGCAGGGAGGTACTCGCGCATCGTATGGTGGCCGATGAACTCCACTCCGGGAAAAGTTTCGCGATAAACCTGATTTCCCCTGATGTGGTCGTCGTGCCAGTGAGTGTTGATGACGTACTTCACCGGCGCGCTGGTAAGCTTGCGAAGCGCCGCGAGGACTTCTTTAGTTATTGAGGGAGCGCCGTTCGAATCGACTACTACGACATAGTCATCGTTGATGATGAAAACGTTGTTGGCGTCTACCATGAACCCCGCCGGTTCTTTTCGCACCACAGCGTAAACGCCTTCAGCGAGTTTTTGGACGTCGAAATTGTGAGCGGCGCTATTGTTGTCTTCGTTCTGCGAGGTGTCGATCGATCGGCCGATAATCGGTGGGTTGGGTGTAGCGTGATTCGACTCGTTCTGTGGAGAGAATCTGCTCGGATCAATGACGACGCTAAGAATGAGTGCTAATAACAGGAAAGACTTTGCGGCCATAAGGACCTCTCGTAGACGTTATGTGTCATGCTTATGCCGCCTCGCATTTGCAGATTAGTTCCTTGATACGTTGCTGCAACTTCAATAGTTCACGTGATGCCGCGCACGAACATGGGTCCGCCGCTACGAACCACAACACTCGTAGGCCTGTGTGGGCTGTCCTCCGTGACCGCCCCTCTTTGTTTGTTCTTCACGTCGTATATGGCAAAGAGGGGCGGCCACGGAGCACCGCCCATACAGGAGTGCCCTCAATCGCTATCGAAACCTTCGTTACAAGCTACCAGTCACTGGAGCCATCGACCTTCATAAACTATTTCTGCTGAAGCGGTGAGCATCACGCGACCGTCAGTTTGCCAGTTGACTTGAAGCGCTCCTCCTTCGGTAAGGACGCGCACATTGCGATCGGTCAACCCGTTCAGAGAAGCGGCGACTCCCGAGGCGCATGAACCGGTGCCCGACGAAAGAGTGTGCCCGGCGCCTCGTTCCCAGATGCGAATCTCGATTTCTTCTTTTGAGATTGCACGCGCGAACTCGATATTGGCGCGATCGGGGAAGACTGGGTGATGCTCGATCAATGGCCCGAGCTCTTCAAGATTCACCGCACTCAGATCGTTCACGAAGATAACGCATTGCGGATTGCCCATAGACAGGCAAGTGACTTCAATCAAGTCTCCACCGAGGTTGAGCGGATAACGGACAACTTCTTCGAGCGGTGGACTGAGCATCATCGGTACCGCTTGGCTCGAGAGCAGTGGCCGCCCCATGTCAAACTCGAACTCGAAGCGCGTGCCCTCGCGAGAGACCAATCGTCCGTACTTTACGCCGGCAGCGGTGGCAATTCTGATATCCGGTTGGTTCCACAGTTCCGCGTAATGAAGAAATGCAGCGGCGCAGCGCGTGCCGTTGCCCGAGACTCCGGCCTCGCTTCCATCTGCGTTGAAGATCCGCGATGCAAAGTCTGCGCGGTCATCGCGAGCGCGAGTGACAAACACAATTCCATCGGCCCCGGCGCCGTAGTTTCGGTCGCAGATTGTGCGAGCGAGCTCATCGGAGGTCTGCAATGGAGCAATGTCTTCGACTTCGATTATCAGGAAGTCGTTGCCCATCCCCTGAGCCTTTGTAAATCTTAGATCGCTCACTGGTCTCTCTCTCCTTACACGTAAGCTAACACGCGATGACGAAAAAAGAAGCGCGGGAAAGAATCGGAGTCCCGACTCTCCCCCGCGCGAGCAGATTCACATTGCGCTCCAGCCCAGGCATCAATCGATCTTGTCGCGTGGGTTTCCGGCGTCGTCAAGCTCAACATCGGTCACAAGCGATCCCGCCGGCGAGATCCCATGCTTACCGATCTCGTGCTCAATGTAGTGCTTCATTACACTGTGCTTGCGGCCGTAAGCGAAGTAAATCACAAAGCCTATTAGCAGCCAGATTATCAGCCGCCACCAGTTCTCCGCCGGTAGGGAGAACATCAAGAGCAAGCAAGTCAGTATACCGAGGATTGGGACCAGCGGAACCAACGGCGCGCGGAATGGACGATTCGCGTTGGGATTCGTTTTGCGCATCACGAGCACCGCGGCGCAAACGATCACGAAGGCGAACAACGTGCCGATATTAGTCATTTCGGCCAAAAGAGTAAGCGGCAAAAATCCCGCCATCGACGCGACGAAGACACCTGTAAGAATCGTTGACTTCCACGGAGTCCGGAACTTCGGATGAATGTCTCCGAAGAAACCCTTTGGCACAAGCCCGTCTCGAGCCAACGCCAGCATGACTCGAGGCTGACTGAGCATCATCACAAGAAGCACAGACGTTATGCCGGTCATCGCGCCCGCGGCCACCAGGTATTGCATCCACGACAAGTGTACATATTCGAACGCCTTCACAACGCCGGCGTTCTTATCGATCATGTTGGTGGGAACCATTCCTGTCAGCACCGCTGACACGGCGATGTAGAGAACGGTGCAGACAATCAAAGATGTAATGATGCCGATCGGCACATCGCGGGAGGGCCTCTTTGCTTCTTCGGAGTGGACCGATACCGAGTCAAATCCGATGTAAGCGAAGAAGATGATTGCCGCTCCGGCGAACATGCCCAGCGGCTGTCCGGTAGCAGCGGTCTGGCCAAACAGGGTATGACCAAAGAAGCTGATGCCCGTATAACCAAACGGCGCGAAAGGATGCCAGTTGGCCGGATTGATGTAGAACACTCCGATGCCGATCACCATCAACACGATGACGAGCTTGATAGCGACCATCACCGCGTTGAAGCTCGCGCTTTCCTTGATGCCCTTGACCAGGATTACGGTGAGGATGAATGTAATCAGAATCGCCGGTAGATCAAACCATGCGCCGGTGGCTATGAATCCCGTGTGCGGGCAGTCCTTTCCCGCGGTTACGCAATACTCAAACGGCCCTTTCGACAGAACGAAAGGCAGATATTTGTCGAGACCGAATAGCGGGATGAACTCTTGAAAATGCGCCGACCATCCGTGCGCGACCGTTGCCGATCCGACCGCGTATTCGAGAATTAGATCCCAACCGATGATCCAGGCAAAGAGTTCGCCGAGCGTCGCATAAGCATAGGTGTATGCCGAACCGGCGACCGGGACCATCGACGCGAACTCGGCGTAGCAGAGCGCCGCAAACACGCACGCAAAGCCCGCGACGACAAACGAGAGCATAAGCGCAGGCCCTGTTCTGTCGTGCGCAGCCTCGCCGGTCAGGATGAAAATGCCGGTGCCGATGATCGCGCCCACTCCGAGAGCCGAGAGTTGAACGGGGCCCAGAATGCGGCGCAGCCGGTGCTCGCCAGCCATCTCCTCCAACAACAGGCTGAGCGGTTTTCGTGCCCAAAGTTGATTAGCCATTCAAGAGACCTCCCCGAAAGATTGTCCAAAAAAAACAGCTCTGACTATGCTCGATCGTGATGTGTGTCAGTAACGGCGAATCGAACAATTCATCAATCTCGCAACAGTTCGCCGTTAAGCGTCGTGCGAGGGCGAATCCTAGTCAACTGCCGGCATAGCCGTGCCGACCTTTTTCCAAATGAAGTAGACCGGAACGCCTGTGGCAATGATGATCAGGCCCGGCCACGTTGTCGCCGTTTGGTAGATCAACAGCACTACAAGAATCACCGTTGCGCCGATGATGTAGAGCGCAGGAATTACCGGATACCCAAAAGCGCGATACGGTCGCTCGACATCCGGTCGAGTCCGACGCAGCCTGAAGACACCCGCGATCGTCAGGATGTAAAAAATCAATGCGGCCGAGATTACATATGTCAGCAGGTTGCCATACAGATTACCGTAAGTCGTCTTGCCTGTCGCCGCATCAACTCCGTTGATCGTCCTGGGGAGCACGAGCGCCGCCGCCCATATCCCTTGAATGACCAGGCCCCACGCCGGAACGTGATTGTCGTTAAGCTCACCGGCGGACTTGAAGAACAACCCATCACGCGCCATCGCCCAGTACGCTCGAGCGCCGGCGAGGATCAATCCGTTGTTGCACCCGAAGGTCGAGACCATTATGAACACCGCCATTATCGTCGCGCCCGCGCCGTGAAAGATCACGTCGGCGGTTGCTGAAGCGACACGATCGCTCGGCACAGTTTGGATCGTGTCGAATGGAAGAGTCACAAGATAAGCTATGTTCGCTAGCAGGTACAACGCGATTACCAGGAAGGTCCCGAAAGCGAGCGACAGTGGGATGTTGCGTCGGGGGTTTTTCACTTCACCGGCGGTGAAGGTTATGTTGTTCCACGCGTCCGCCGAGAAAAGCGAGTTGGTTTGTGAGACGCAGATGCCTACAAACAACCCAAAGGTCGTGAGCGCGGTTAGTCCGCCGGGACCGACTTCCTGAAGCTTGCCGCGCACAGCCCAGAAGTTTCCGAAATTGGCGTGCGCCGCTACGGCATTCCAGCCGACTACGACTCCCAGCACGATCAGCGCTATCAACGCGCCGGTCTTTGTTATCGTGAATACGTTTTGAACAAACTTGCCCAGCTTCAATCCGCGGGTATTCATCCAGGTCAGCAGCGCTATCAGCAGCAGCCCGGCCAGCTGGGCCGTAGAAAGCGAAATCGCGTAGCTCGAACCAAGATGGATCGGCTCAACAATGTAGTTACTCTCCGAGAGCTTCGGCCAAAGCACACCAAAGTACCTGGCAAAACCGACAGCCACTGCCGCAATCGTGCCGGTCTGGATCACCATGAACAATGTCCAGCCGTAGAGAAAGCCCCACAGAGGTGAAAAGGCTTCGCGCAGATAGACGTATTGGCCGCCGGCTTTCGGCATCATCGCGGCAAGCTCGCCGTAGCTCAGCGCTCCAATCACTGTGAGCAAGCCAGTGATGGTCCAGGCTACAAGAAGCCAGCCGGGTGAGCCGACCTGTCGCGCCATCTCTGCCGAGACAATGAAGATCCCCGAGCCGATCATCGAGCCGGCGACGATCGTGGTTGAGTCGAGCAGACCCAGCCCGCGAATAAAGCCGGTTGATTTGTCTTCTACTGCGACCGCGGTGTCGCCCATTGTGGTTTCTCCGTCCGCCTTATTGGCTACACAGGGTTAGCAAATACTTGAGCGCTTGTTTCACGCGTTCTCAATGGCGCACGCCGCTCACCTGCTTCGGGCTAGCGATCATGCAGGAAGACGAGCAACAAATATAGAACGATCAAACTCGCGACCGTCGACGCTACTGACAAACTTACAGTGATATGCGCGGCGTGTCGCGCGCTGCTATCCTCGCGCCTCGCCCGGAGTGCGCGTCGAATGACTATTGGGCAAAGCACGAAAGCATTTAACAACAGCGGAACAATCAAGAACCATTCCTTTGTCAGCCACGGAGCGACGTGCAGCACATCCCCAAGAGCCGTTCCGGCCCTTGGCATGAGCGGGAGATCTTGATGGTTGTCAAGTGCCGTCAGCCATAGCGTGATCGCGTGCATTAAGAAAAGCACCGCCGTGCCGATCAGTCCAAGCCAGGCCCCGATGTAGGATGTTTGGGCATCATGCTCAGCAGGCCGCTCGCTGTGTTGCCTGCCCGTGAGCCGGCTGTTCACCGAGCCGTAACCGAAGTAGATAACGAACCCGAAATTGAGCCACGCCGTGAACCGCAGCCAGGACGTTGCTGGCAGGTAGTAGACCAGATAAAGACAGCCAAGAATCCCCAGGACTGGAAAAATGTACTTGCGGCTGGCCGCAAACAGGATTGCTCCTGCGACTAGCACCAAGCCCGCGCGGCCCCAACTCAGCCCAAGTCCTTTGACCGCAAGGACGACTCCCGTTGCGAATAGAGCGTACAAGATGCTCGCCCATCGCCACCCGCTTGGAACCCGGAAAGGCCGCACCCGCCCGGGATCCTTGATGCGCAAGACGATTAACCCCGCGCAAACCAGAATGAAGGCAAAGAGAGTTCCGATGTTGGTCAGATCAACCATCTCGTCGATGCTGGCAACAGCCGCGAACGAGGCTACGAACAAACCGGTCAATATTGTCGAGATATGCGGAGTCCGAAATCGCGGATGAATCTTTTGAAAGACTTTAGGCAATAGCCCATCGCGAGCCATCGAGAGAAAGATTCGAGGTTGTCCGAGTTGATAAACGAGTAGCACCGCCGTATGCGCTATGACCGACCCGATCGCGACTATGAGGACTGCCCGGCCGCGCCAAAGGTCATTCGTTATGCCGTGGTCAAGCGCCAGAGTGAGCGGTTCGGCCTGCTCATTGGCGCGCGCAGCATTCAGAGAGTTGAAGGAGATCAATCCGGTGAAGACTGCAGCCACTATGACATAAAAGATAGTAGAGATCACAAGCGATGCAATGATCCCGATCGGCAAATTGCGTTGAGGATTTCGTGTCTCTTCGGCAACGGTGGAGACAGCGTCGAACCCAATGTAGGCGAAGAATACTATCGCCGCGCCGGCGCTTATGCCCGACCAGCCCCGCGGAGCAAATGGCGTATAGTTCTCCGGCTGCACGTAATAGAAGCCCACGACTATGAAGAATGTTAGGACTACTATTTTTATGAGCACCATCACTGCGTTGAACCGCGCGCTTTCTCTTATCCCCCAAATCAGAATTAGGGTGATAAAGGTGACGATGGCGACCGCCAGCAAATTGAAGACGATGTGGTGGCCGAAGATGACGGGCGCTTGATCGAGAATCTCTGGTTTGCCCGCGGCCGAGCGATAGTCAGTTGAAATCCAATCAGGGATGTTGATGCCTTGAGGAGCCAGTCCCGGGATGCGTACGCCTTTCATCAGCGTCTTGAAATAATTCGCCCAGCTTATCGCTACCGCGATGTTGCCTACCGCGTATTCGATGATAAGGTCCCACCCGATGATCCAAGCGACGACCTCACCAAGCGTCGCATAGGAATAGGTGTAGGCGGAACCTGAGATAGGAACCATTGAAGCGAACTCGGCATAACAGAACGCGGTGAAGGCGCATACGATGGCTGTGATCACGAAGGAAACCATCAAAGCGGGGCCAGCGCCTGGACGGTTCGCATCACCTGCTGCCGCGGTGCCGATCGTCGCGAAAATCCCTGCGCCGATGATTCCGCCGATGCCGAAAAGGGTTAGCTGAACGGGACCGAGCGCGCGGCGCAATTTGTACTCGGGCTTCTCAGCGTCTTCCAAAATCCCGTCAAGTGACTTGACGCGGAACAGCCCTCGAAACGTCATTCCTTTGACGCTCGGCTGATCGGCTTGCTTGGGTTCCATCCGATTGGTTTCCTCTCGAAAGCTTATGTGACGCAAACCCCGCCTGAGGTCGGGCTCGGAATTCACAGCTCAACGGATAACGCTGGCAAACGGCAATAGGCGATTGAAGCGCCGCGATTATTACGTTTAGAGCCGTGCGCTGTCAAGATAACTTCCGGCTGCTTTGCGGCGCTGAGGGTGTGATTAAAAGCCGGACTTCCCACGTAGTAACGAGTTTATTCGTTTCTGAGAACCCCAACGAATAAATTCGTTACTACGGGGGCGTTATTCGTTGAAAGTCCCGCTTTTGATCACACCCCGGTGCTAATTCCAATCAGACGGACCGCTTTCAGAACTCCAACCAGTCGTGTATATTCGCTCCTTTGCGCAATGCGCATAATTCGCAATAGAATGAACAACTATCAATAAAACTGGAGAAGAGATGGGACAAAAGGGATTCACGTTATGGTTTACGGGTCTTTCGGGCGCAGGTAAGACTACTCTCGCGCGGCTGGTCGAAACCGAACTCGCTCGGCGCGGCCACAAGGTCGAGGTGCTTGACGGCGATGTAGTACGCACTAATCTCTCAAAGGGGCTCGGGTTTTCCAAGGAGGATCGCGACACCAATATTCGGCGCATCGGGTTCGTTTGCCACTTGCTTTCTCGAAATGACGTGGTGGCAATTGCCGCCGCGATTTCGCCTTATCGCGAAATCCGCGACGAGATTCGCGGTCAGATTGTTTCCTTCGTCGAGGTCTACTGTGAGTGCCCAATCGAGGTGCTCGCTGAACGAGACGTGAAAGGCCTGTACAAGAAAGCGTTGGCTGGCGAGATCAAGAACTTCACCGGCGTCGACGATCCTTATGAAGCGCCGGTATCGCCGGAAGTGATAGTGCATACGGGCGCCGAGTCGCCCGAAGAGAGTCTTGCCCGAATATTCACCAGACTCGAAGATTTGTCGCTAGTGAACAGACTTGAAGGCGGTTTCACAGTGAGCCTGGGTTCGTCGCCGTCTTGAAGTTCGGGGACTGCGTATAGGCTCGAGGTTGATTGAAACTCAACTTCCGTTAGCAATAAGAGGTCGGGAAGCGTGGCTTAGCCCCCGCAGCTTTCATTGGCGAACCAGAGGGGCGGGGGCAAGCCACCCTTCCCGGCCTGTTATTTTTCGTCAGCTTCTTCCCAGGAACGAGCGACTCTTAATCAGTCTTAATTGAAAATCGATGAAGACCGTAATCATAGGCTTGGACGGCGCGACGTTCGACATAATCAAGCCACTGGTGAGCGCGGGCCGAATGCCTGTTCTGTCGCGCCTCATGCGCGAAGGCGTGAGCGCACCGCTTCGCTCGACTATTTTGCCTAACAGTTTTCCCGGCTGGGCAAGCTGTACAACCGGTACCAGCGAGGGCATGCACGGAGTTTTCTCTCCTTTCATCAAGAATCATTTAAGCTACGGTGTGCGCGCAATGAGCGGCCGCGACATCATGACGCGACCGATCTGGGATCTCCTAACCGAACACGGCGGGCGCTCGATTGTGCTCAATGTGCCGACAACCTATCCACCGGAACCGATCAATGGGTTGATGGTGACCGGAATGCTAACGCCCGGGCGCAGTTCCGAGTTCACCCATCCGTTTTCACTCAAGAACGAACTGCTTGCTGAGTTTCCGAATTACGTAATCGAGCCCGAGCGAATTCCTGACAAGCATGCTCGCGCGAATGAGTTTAGACGAACGATTGAAGTTCGCGAACGGGCTCTCAAATTCCTGATGCAGCGCGGCGAATGGGATTTTCTGATGGTGGTTTTCTCGGTGCTGGATCGCGCCCAACATGATTATTGGGCTGACATGGATCCAGCGCATCCGCGCCACGACCCGAACACTCCCGCGGAATTCCGGGAGTTCATTCACGAGATTTATCAGCGGCTGGATTCGGCAGTTGGAAACGTGATCGAACAACTGCCGGCAGAGTCGCGGGTATTCGTCGTGTCCGATCATGGATTTTGTTCGGAACTGTTTGAAGTTCGAGTTAACGAACTGCTTGCCGCAGCGGGGCTGTTGGCATTCAAGGCGCCGTCCACGCGCAAGAGCATCGCCAAATTGCGATCGTTGAAAGACAAAGTCGCGCGACGCATCTCACCCGGCGTTTCAAATGGGAACGTACTCGATAAGAAGGTCGAATATGGAAGCGCGTTCCTTAACGAGATAGATTGGGCGCGAACGCGCGCCTTCTTCGCCCAGGACAAAGGCGTTTGGGTGAATCTCGCGGGGCGGGAACCAGAAGGCAGTGTGAGTGAAAGGGAATCCGACGGCGTGCTTGAGGAAGCTCGACGCGCCCTCCTGGACCTCACATCTCCGGAAGACGGTGAGCCTGTGTTCGAAACCGTGATGCGACGGGATGAAGCTTTCAACGGTGCGTGGGCAAGCAGGCTTCCCGATCTCGTGATGGTGACGCGACGGGACGAGTACGTTTACAATGAGCGGCCCGGCTACGGCGAGGCGATTCTCCCTGCTGATTCGACTACGGGCACGCACTCACGCGATGGGGTCTTCATCGCGTGGGGCCGAGGAGTCGAGAGCAACGCCTCGTTTACGTCTCAACCGAACCTTCGCGACGTCGGACCAACCGCACTCGCATCGCTTGGCAGCCCGCTGACTACGGATATGGATGGAAGGGCGCTGATGGAGGTGTTCACAGGTGCAAGCGAGCCAGTGCGCCAGGGGACTTCGTATAAGCGGCCAGCCGCCGACGATGCTGTAAGCAGCGTCTACAATGCCTCCGAAGAAGCCGAGCTTCGAGAAAGGCTGCGTGCGCTGGGGTATATAGAATAGAGATGATATCCCTTTGCGAGCTTTGCGTCTTTGCGTTGAGTATGATTCTCAGCGCAAAGACGCAAAGGACCGCAAAGTCCGCAAAAGGGCTGAGCATTTAACATGAAGATTCTGGTAATCGGTCTCGACGCGGCAACGATGGATCTGATCGAGCCCTGGGCTGCGGCCGGTCATCTTCCCACGCTCGCAACGCTGATGCGCGAGGGCGTGTCTGCGCGCCTTACTTCCACGCCGAACATGCATAGCGCGTCGGCGTGGACGTCGATACTCACCGGATTGAACCCCGGCCGGCATGGCTTGTTTGTTTTTTCAGATCGCGACTTCGCAACCGGCAAACAAGTCTTCTTCAAGGGCGGCGATCGTACAGGCGAGTTGATTAGCGCACATCTTTCTCGGCACGGTCTGACGTCTGGTTTTCTCAACGTGCCTATGACTTATCCTGCCCGATGCGAAGCCGGCGGATTCATGGTTAGCGGACTTGATGCGCCGTCTCTGAACGAGCGGGCCTTCTGCCCCGCGGAACTTCGAGCAGAGTTATTCAGCAACTTCCAAAAGTATCATTTCGCTCCTCAAGGGCTCGGCGAGTTGATGAAAGCGGGATTCGTCAAAGAGGCGATCGCTGAATGGACGGCGCTCATCGAGATTCAAACTGCTGCTGCGGAGTATTTGATAACCAATCGCCCGGTAGACTTTTTCATGACGGTCTATACCGCAAGTGACTGGGCGGGTCACAACCTCTGGCAAGCACCGGGCGAGGCGCTGCTGCTTCTTGAAATCTATCGCGCTCTCGACGGCGCGATAGCAAAGCTGCTGAATCATGCGAGCGATGAGACTCAAGTCTACGTGATCTCGGATCACGGAATGGGCCGCCACACCGGCGCGTCCTATCATCTGGCCGAATGGCTCGAAGAGCGCGGCTACATGGTCCGTGGTCGATCGCGGACACGGCACTCAATCATTGGAGCCGGCCGCAAAGCTGCGCGAACTCTCCTGCCGGCGTCAGTACGCGAACGCGTGAAAGCCGGGATCGGCGAAGATCGAGCCGGCCGATTACAGGCATCCGAGAAGGATTCGTTTTACTCTTCGGTGGATTGGCATCGTAGCGTCGCTTACACGGAACCCGGGCGCCACGTCATCAATATCAATCTTGAAGGACGCAACGCCGGCGGGATCGTCTCTGGGGCTGATTATGAGGAAGTGTGTTCGAAGATCATTGAAGACCTGAGCAATTGGTCCGACGTTCACGGTCACCAGGTAGCCGACCGCGTGGTTCGCCGTGATGAGGTTTACTCGGGTCCGTACATTGAGCGCGCGAGCGATCTTTACGTCTACTGGAACGCCGCAGCCGATTTCCCTGAGCCGCCCGATGAAGTCAGATCTCGGGGCTTTTGGTGGCGCGGTGATCATCGGCCTGAAGGAATATTGATCTGCAAAGGTTCGGGTTTTCAGTCCAACGACCGCGCCGGTGCGCGAGCCGAATCGCCGACGGTGTACGATCTCGTGCCGACGATAATGTACGCCGCGGGCTTGCCGGTGCCCGATGATCTGGACGGCCATCTTATTCAATCCTTCTTCACTAACCAGTTCAGCGCGATGCATGAGTTGCGCCTGGACCGCGCAACTGAAAGCGGGGAAGCCGGCAGAACACCGCTGACGAGTGAAGAAGAGCAATTGATTGAAGAGAAGCTGCGCGGCCTGGGCTATCTGTAGAATGAGGATCTGTATGATGAGGAACAGGGGATGATGGCGGAGCCCGATGTCGAAGGTCGTGTCACACCAACTGAATCGCCCGAGCTTGCCGCTTCAGCGAGCGCGGATTCCCTCAGCAGACACGTTCTTCATATCGCGATCATCGCCGGCGCCGTCGTGCTTCTGTTCTGGCGCGTTTTCTTCCTCGGAGAGACTCTCGTCGACGTCAACACCCTGAACAATCAACTGCCCTGGGGCTACAGCGCAGGGCAATCTGATTATCCTTACAACCGCCGGGACCTTACCGACACTTACGTGACGCGTGATTACTTTGTCGTAGCGGCGTACCGCGACGGCGAGTTTCCATTGTGGAACCCTTACACAATGGCAGGGCATCCGATCTACGCAGACGGTGTGACCCGCACATTGTCGCCCTTTCTGCTTTTCTACAAGTTTCTTGACGTCCCGCTCGGGTATTCAGTAGCACGCATCACAGAGCTGATCTGTGCTGCAGTCTTGATGTACGTCTTCCTTGTGGCTATTGGTGCAAGCGCCAGGGGTGCTCTAATGGGCTCACTGGTGTTTGGATTATCGGCGCACTCGATGTTGCATTTGACGGGACTCGGCTGGTGGGGCGGGTTGATGTGGCTGCCGGCGATTCTGTTGTTCGCCGATCGCGCGATCAAACGCCAGAGCTATACACAGGCGATGCTTGCCGGAGTATGCCTCGCGATGCAGTTCTTCTGCGGATATTTGCCGAATCAAATTTACTACGTCGGCGCCGTTGGCTTTTACTACTTGTTCTTCACCGTTGTTGCACGGCGCAGCGACCGTGAACGTCGCGCGGCCGCTAACTTGATTGCTCTGATGCTCGTTACGCTTGCCGTGGGATTGGCGCTGTCGGCGACGCAGTGGGTGCCTTCACTGGAATTGCTATCGTATTCGAATCGCAAAATAGTCGGTTCGGAGCTTGGCTATGTGTATCTGCCGCCGTGGTACTCGGCGACGCTTGTGTTTCCAAATCTGTTCGGCACAGCCTACGACGCGAATATGCTCAAGCTGTTTACGGCGCTTGGCGTCTCGCACGATCATATACTCTACCTAGGGATCGCGGCGCTGGCTCCCATATGCTTTTGCTTGTACAGGCTGAAGCTGGCGAGAGCGAAGAGAACTGACGGGGAGACGGGGCGACACGGGGACGCGGCGAAAAAGAATCACGCAATATTGTTTGCGTGGCTGGCGGCCATATCGCTCGTGATCATGATGGCGGCGCCGCTGTACGTTCCGGTCACCAGGTACATTCCGATTCTCCAGGTGATCCGAGTCGCTGTCCGAGCCGGAGTTCTCTTTTTGTTTGCGGCGGCGGTGCTCGCAGCGTTCGGCACGGAAATGCTTCTTCATTCGAACCCTGACTTGCTGAAGCGATTCGCCAGACTTTGGCGGAGATTGGCGATTGGTACTGCGTGCTTTGTATTGCTTGGGATGATTGGCGGTTACGTCGCGAGGCTTACCGGGGTCGCGATCGACTCGGCCGAAAGAGGTCGCGTGGCTTTTATTCGCAGGTCCGCATCAGCATTGAGCGCCCAGTTCACGCCTCCGAATCTGAGCATTTTGATTCCGCTGACCTTACTGGTTGCTACGGTTGTTCTTCTTTGGGCACTGACCGAACGGCGGCTCGCAGCTCGAAGCATTTACATAAGCCTGGTTGCTTTGTTGCTGATCGACCTCGCTTGGAACAGCAACCAGTTCGATCACACGTTTGATCGATCACGCGTCTTTCCCAAGACTGAAATAACGGATCTCCTGCGCGCGCTTCCGCCTGGTCGCGTGTTGGTCGTGCCCTCGGAACTGGAGACAAATCGCAGTAGTGCGGCTGGCGGCGCCGAAAAAATAATCGCTCCACCGAATTCGTTGTTGCCTTATCAGATAGCGACGGTGGCGGGAAAGAACCAACAATTCCCCCGATGGTATCGGGAATTCGCATCGTTGATAGAACCTCAACCGAACCTGAGCCACGTTGTGTTCGATAAATATCAGTCGCCGTTCTTCGACCTTCTGAATGTAAGATATGTTATGACTCATGAATCGGCTGGACCGATAGCAGGATATCAACTGCTTCGTATTGCGGAGGGCGTATCGCTCTACGAAAACAAGAACGCAATGGAGCGAGCGTTTTTCGCAAGCAGCCTGATCGAAGTGCGTAGTCCCGCCGAGTCCCTGACCGCAATGCGTTCTCCGCAATTTCACCCCTGGAGTCAAACGGTTATTGAAGTCGATTCCGAGTCTTCGCTTGTTTCTGGTGAATTCCCGGCGGTTGATTCCGGGGCTCATAGTCTTGGTCTGGCGAGCATAGTCGGTGAAAACCGAAGCGGGGTTCTAATCGTTACCGAAAACTCTCGAGACGGGTTGCTCGTGCTGAGCGATAATTACTATCCGGGATGGACCGCGGGCGTCGACGGCGTCCCGACTCGAATTTTTCGAGCCAATCACACGATGCGAGCAGTCAAAGTTCCCGCGGGACGGCATATGGTATCATTCGTGTTTATGCCCGGGACGTTTTTTGAGTCTATGTACATCAGCGGCGCAGTCGCGGTGCTGATCCTCTTAGCGCTGATTTTGGCGGCGGTGAAGCGAAGACGGAGTATCAGCCACGATATACGATAAGATCCAAAAGACGGTAAAGCACACGCTCCTGTTCGGAATCGGCAGCGTCGTAAACAGCGCGTTCGGTCTGGTCCTCGTTCCGGTTTACTCACGCTACTTGCCGGCCGGCGAGTTCGGGGTTCTTTCACTTCTGACCGTTACCCTGACTCTGGTGACCATCGTTCTGAAGTTCGGACTCAACCACGCGTTCTTTCGTCATTACTACGAGACTGAAGATGTGGACCATCGACGGAAGATCGTTGGCTCGACGATGATCTTTTTGTTCGTGTCGGCGGCTGCGGCTACGGCTCTATTGTGGTTGGCGGCGCCGCAGATGTCAGCGTTGGTTCTTAAGGGCGACCGGTCGCGAGCCGACTTGATGCAACTCGTCCTGCTGATCAGCTTCTTCGAAGTGATCACGTTGATTCCGGACTCGATCCTTCGCGCGAAATTCAGATCGGCTCAATACTCGGCTCTGAACATCACCGCGTTTGTATTCCAGCTTGCGTTGATTACTTACCTTGTAGTCGGCGTGGGCGCGAGCGTTCATAACGTGCTGCTGGGCCGGCTCATTGGAGGTGTGTTCGAAGCAGTGCTGTTCTACGCTATGGTAGGCCGCGACTTGAGTTTGAAATTCTCCGTAAGCGAGCTGCGCGGCATGCTGGTGTTTGGGTTGCCGCTGATCTTCAGCCAAATCGCGTTCATCTTGTTCATGATGATCGATCGCTTCTTCCTCGAGCGCTACGCGAGCCCGAGGGAACTCGGCGCCTATTCGATGGCTAACACTCTTGTGTCGGTGGTGACGATACTGGTGACGGTGCCGTTCAGTCAGGTGTGGACGGTCATGCGTTTTTCTGTGATGAAGGAGGAAGGCGCGGAGGAGTACTACTCGCGAGTGCTGACTTATGTATTGTTCGTGAGCATGTTTTTCGCGCTCTGTGTTTCCGCGGTAGCCGGTGACGGCCTGACGCTCTACAGCCTGAAGAGCTACTGGTCGGCGGCGAGCATAATTCCGCTGCTTGCGTTAGCCGCGGTGCTCGACTGCGCTTCGCGAGTACTGAATGTCGGAATCACGCTGCACAAGCGGACGATCTTTGCGCCGATAGTAATCACCATTGCGCTGGCGGTGAACATAGGGCTGAACTTCTGGCTGATCCCGCGATACGGAAGCATGGGCGCGACGATATCAACGCTGGTCTCTTATGCCCTGTTCTGCGCGCTGAGGTATTGGGCCTCAAATATGTTTTTCAAAGTGCGTTATGAGTGGGTCCGCGTGTTCATGGTGCTTGGGTTCGGAGCGCTGCTTACGGCGGCGTTTTACATCAGCGACTCACTGCGCGGCGAATCTCCGAGCCGTCCAAGGGTTTTCATGTCGATGGCCATCAAGGTTTCCCTGGCGCTATCGTTCCCGCTGCTGTTGTTTGTGTTTCGATTCTTCGACCCGCGCGAGCTTCGGCGGATCAGCGAAGTTTGGCAAAAGGTAGGCGTGTTTTTGAAGCAGCGCCGCTTACTCAGGGCGGGCTCAGCGTCGTAGATTGGTCGACTGCGATTCTGCCTGCGGCTGTCTGATGCTAGTCGTTTCCGGCCGTCGTGGTTGAAAGTTGGCTAGAGCAAACGGCGCGCAGACGTGAACGTCGCTCGACTTCATAGGCTGATTCTTCTCTGATAACATACCGGGCAGAAATGTCGGCTTGAATTCTTAGGATGAGTATATGTTGAAGCGAATATACGCGGACAACTTCAAATGTTTGGTGAACTTTGCGTGGGAGCCCGGACCGGGTCACATCAACCTGATGCTGGGTCCGAATGGCTCCGGCAAAACGACGGTCTTTGAATGTCTCGAACGGGTTAGGGCGTTTGCTACAGGGGACGGCAAGGTAGATGAGTTATTTCCACCCTCGACACTCACCCAATGGCAGGACGTCCCAATCCAAAAGTTCGCGATTGAGTGGGAAAGAGAGGGCGAAGTATTTCATTACGAACTCGCCATTGTGCACACTAAGAATCGAGTGCACCAGGAGGTTCAGCACGAACGGCTGTCGGTTGATGGTAAGCCACTGCTTCGCTTCGAAACTGGAGAAGTGCACTTGTACGGAGAGAACACTTCAGGTGAGATGAGCGCTTATCCATTCGATCCACGCCAGTCCGCTATGGCATCACAGCCTCCATTGTGGAACAACACAAAGCTCACGTGGTTCAGGGTTGCTTTGCGCCGAACGAAGATACTACAGATCGTTCCACCGATGATGGATGAGACAAGCTTCGAAGAGAGTCCCCGTCCGCTCGGATATTTTCAAAACTTCGTTTCCTGGTATCGCTGGATTTCTCAAGACCAAGGAATGGCCTTTCGGCTTCAAAAGGAGTTGACGGAAGTCTTACCTGGTTTCAGTCATTTCAAGTTGGAGCCTTATGGTCCAGAAGCGAAGCTGCTGAAGGCTTTCTTTCAAGGGCAGGCAGGCAGGGCGGTGGAATTGAGCTTTGGTTCCTTGTCAGATGGTCAGCGGATGCTTATTGCGCTGTACGCTCTGCTTCACGGCTTGGCTGCTCAGCCAGAAGAGACCTATGGTAATGATCTTCCAAGCGAATTGCTTTGTCTGGATGAGCCAGATAACTTCATAGCCTCTCGGGAGATTCAGCCCTGGTTGACCGCCGTTGAAGATCGCTTATTCGAAACAAAGGCCCGACTGCTTGTGATTTCACATCACCCGGAAAGCATCGACTACGCATTGATACCTTCGTCAGGGGAAGCTTACTCGGCGTTTTGGTTTAGTCGAGGGGAAAGCGGCCAGACCCGCGTTCAACCTCTTGTTGCCGACGAGCCCGGTGGATTGAAACCCTCTGAATTAGCGGCGCGGGGGTGGCTCGGGTCATGAGCGAGAACTATACCGAGATTGTGATCCTATGTGAGGGCAGGCAGGATGAGGTCTTTCTACGGCGGTTTCTTAAGCAGAACGGATACGGCCATCACCGAGTTCGCTGCAGACCATATCCGGCAGGCTCTGGTTCAGGAAAGCAATTTGTGCAAGCCGAGTATGCGAAGGAGGTCGTCGAGCACAGACGAAGAGCGACGAGGATAAACATTGCTTTGATCGTTATGCACGACTGTGACACCAGAACTATGGAGGAAAGCCGCGCGATGTTGGAGCAGTCTGCTGTGAGGCACCCGAACGAGAGAATTGCTTTGCTACTTCCAAAGCGAAACATCGAGACCTGGATTCATTTTCTCCAAGATGGGGGACCGGTCGACGAGTCAACTCCTTACCGCAAGCTTCCGCGCGAGTCGGACTGCCATAGTGTGGTCGACCGCCTTGGTGCAAAACACGAGTATAGACTTTCCGCCGACGTTCCTTCGTCGCTGCGCGCTGCCTGTCTGGAAATCCAAAGAATCTTACCAAAGAGTTGTGTCGAATTGCCGGAGTGAGGGCTGATGGTTTCATTGTCACTCACCACGCGCGAGCGCGGAGCCTTCTCCGAACTATCCGCCGAACTGTCGTCTGACTCCGCCGGAACCGGTCGCGGTTAAAGAAGTTCGATTCATTCGTAATAGCAACGCGCGGCTAGTTCACGGCCGCTTACGGCGTCGGCTGTTTGTAGAACACTCACTATCTAAGTCCTTACCTTTCGCTCAGGGGCTGTTACCCGGATTGGAAACGCCTGCGTCAGAGTATGGTGCAAAATGTCTGTGACCTTAATAAAGACAGTAGTATCCGCCGGCCTTCTGGCCGTTCCCGATAGTCTTCCCGTTTTGGAAAGCGTCAGCCCTCGAGGCAGCGTCCCTTGTGTAATCGTAAAGTGGTAAGGCGGGGTGCCGCCGCTCGCGACGAAATCAAAATGCCCAGCTACGCCGACCGTAAAATCGGCTACGCTTTCAGTGATAAACGTCAGTTGAGCCATGTTCTAGATCTCCTTTTGCTGTAGTTAGCTTTTTGATCAGTCTTGGGGCGTTCGTTTGAAGCCGCTTATTTGAAATCACCGTTACTAAACGCGGCTGAATACTACAACCGTTAGGACACCGCTTCAAGCTCTCAAGCACGCTGATGGAAAATGGCCCCGCGCCTTGCCCAACCTGCCTGCAAAATGGTTACCACGAAGCGCCCGCTCAAGGTACCCCGGTTGATAACCCTTCAATCCATCGGCTATAGTTCACGTCTTTTGTTATGAGCAAAAAAGTTCTATTTATTGGCCTTGATGGCGCCACCTTCGATGTACTAAATCCCCTGATTGATCGCGGCTTGATGCCTCGACTGAAGCAGTTCATTGACCAGGGTGTTCACGGTCCACTCGAAACGACGATCCCTCCGATAACCCCAACAGCCTGGGTCTCCTGGATGACCGGCAAAAACCCCGGCAAACACGGGGTGTTCGAGTTTCTTTTGCGACGCAAGGGAAGCGGTGAGTTACCCGATATGCCTGTCAGCTCGCGCTCGCGGGACGGGCTTCCGTTTTGGGATGTGTTGGGGCAAATAGGCAAGCAAGCCATCGTGACGAACGTTCCCTGTACCTACCCGCCCGGACTGGTCAACGGAGTTATGATCTCTGACTTTTTGACGCCCCGCGGCCGCCACGATTTTACTTCTCCCGAGAGCTTGATCGATGAAATCGAAGGCAAGTTCGGTCCTTATGAGTTGTACATCACCGAAGTCTACACGAAGGGGAACGTCGACAAGATTCTCAATCAGCTCTTCACCGAACTCGAATACAAGACGAAGGTCAATCGCTACCTGATGGAGCAGTACGGCTGGGACGTTTTCGCGACGCACTATTGGGGGACTGATCGCTTCCAGCACGAGCTCTGGCACTTGCTGGACGAAAGTCACCCGTTCTTTGATCGTAAGGAGCACGACGCAAACATTGGCCGGGCGCACGAATACTGGCACGCCGTAGATTCGACTCTTGGCGAGTTGTTCGACTCGGTCGACGAGAACGCGACTGTTTACATAGGTTCCGATCACGGCTTCGGACCGATTAAAAAGTTTTTGTGCTTCAACGTGTGGCTCATCGAAGAAGGGTTGCTGGTGCTCAAGCGGGATGCATTGACTCTTTTCAAGCGCGCCGTGTTCAATCTGGGTTTGACGCCTGACCTGGCGTATCGTTCCGCGATGAAAATGGGTCTCGCCCATTTGCGTTTGTCGGTAGGCGTTACGAATCGTTCGACCCTTATGAAGCTCGCGAACGCGATGATGCTGTCGCTCAGCGACGTTGACTGGTCGCGCACGGTAGCGTTCTCAAAAGGGAACTACGGGCAGATATTCATCAACCTGCGCGGCCGCGAAACCCACGGCATGGTTTCGCCGGGCGCCGAATATGATTCGGTGATGCGGCGCATAATCGATAAGCTGAAAGGGCTGGTCGATCCGGAAACTCGTCAAGCTCTCATCGGTCCGATCTGGCGTCGCGAAGACCTGTATACTGGCCTGCACAGCGATCAATCGCCGGACATCCAGTTCCTGCCGAGTGACATGTCGAACAAGCCGCTTGGCACGCTTGATCTCACTTCGAACAAGTTCATCACCCCGGTCTACGGGAATTCGGGTGATCATCGAATGCACGGGATATTTCTCGGGCGAGGTCCTGAGCTTCGGAGCGGGGCTCGAGTCGAGGGCGCTCGCATTATCGATTACGCGCCGACCATCCTGCATTCGTTTGGAGTCGAAGTTCCGTCGGATATGGACGGGCGCGTATTGGAAGAAATATTCACATCGGAGTATCTTTCCGCAAATCCCGCGAGAGTGTCCGACGCTAACAGTCTCGACTACATTGCGCCGGATCAGGCGCCCGAGATGACAGACGAGGAAAGCGAAGAGATTCGCGCCCGGCTGAGAGGACTCGGCTACCTGGGGTAGAAATGACAAATGACAATTGAGAAATGGAAAATGGAAAATGATGACAAGGGTTAGGGCAATTTTCCATTTTCCATTTCTCAATTGTCATTTGTCATTTGCAATCCAGCACCGCCATTAACGCTTCGGTTAGTTATGCCATTCGACTCTATTTCGGCCGTACTGCCGGCCTATAACGAAGAAGAGAATATCGGGAACGCGGCGAAGCGAATGGCCGAGGCATTGCGCTCGCTGGACGTGCGCGATTGGGAAGTCATAATCGTCGATGACGGTTCGGTAGACCAAACCGGAAAGATCGCCGATGACTTAGGCGACGAGGACCCGGCTCACATTCGCGTGTTCCATCACAGTCCTAATCGTGGCTACGCCTCGGCGCTGAGTACCGGGTTCACCAATGCGCGACATCAACTGATCTTCTTTACTGATTCTGATCTTCAGTTTGACGTTGGCGAGATCAAGAACCTGCTGCCGTTGATCGAGGACGCCGACATTGTATGCGGGTTTCGCATCTACCGGTTCGATCATCTTACGCGTCTGGTATTATCGTGGGGATTCAACCTGCTGGTGCGAATAATGTTCAGAATTGGGGTGCGCGACATAGACTGTGCTTTCAAGCTGTTCAGACGCGAGGTCTTCGATAAGGTCACGATTGAATCGAAGAAGTTCTTCGTCAATGCCGAAGTACTCGCCAAAGCCAAGCACTTTGGCTTCAGGCTGGCGGAGGTCGGCGTGCGTCACTATCCAAGGGCCGCCGGCCGCTCAACCGTTCGACCAAGTCATGTGGTTTCGACTTTGAGAGAACTGGCGCACATCTGGATAAACGTCCACTCCAAATCTCGAGGCAAGCGCTGATGCGCAATCACGATGCAAAGCGCCGAACAACCCATTTCAGAAGTTAAGTTGGCTAAGACGATTGGACGGCCTCGAAAGCTGAACCTGCGCGGAGTGGTGCAGGCGGCCATCGGACTCGGCGCGCTATTGTTCGTCATCCTGAAGTCCGATGCGCGCGGGCTCGCTGAGGCTCTCAAGAACACTCGTGTAATCTACCTGCCAATTGCAATACTCGCGTCGTTCGCGGTGACGTGGTTGATGGCTTACAGATGGGGAATCATACTCGCCGCGAAGGGACCTCGGCTTAAGACGCCACGCCTGTTCGCTTATTATCTGATCGGGCTTTTCTTTACCAGTTTTGTTCCGGGAGGCGGAGTGAGCGGCGATGTCGCGCGACTGATCTACGTCGATCGCGAAGTGCGCGACAAGGCGCTGGTGCTTTCTACGCTGGTGTATGAACGTCTGGTCGGCGTGTTTACGCTGCTGCTGACTGGGCTGGTTGCGACATTGATGACGCGAGCCTACAGGCAGACCGAGCCGATGATCTACATCGGTGAAGCTGTTCTGGCAATCGCGTTGATCGCAATCGCAATCCTCCTGAGCGGTTATGTTTCATCGCGGCTGGCGCGCTGGCTCAGAGCATTAGGGGTTCGAATTAAGTTCGGTCGATTAGCCGAGGCCGCCGCGCGAACGATCGAAGCAATGACGGAGTTGAGAAGCGATGGGGCGCTGCTTCTTCGCACTGCGGTGATGTCATTGGTGATCCGAATCCTGTGGAGCCTTGGCTGTTTTGTGGTTGCCTGGGCGATGGGAATGCCGATCGGCGTGCTCACAATGTTCGCGTTCATCTCGCTGATTGATCTCGTGAGGCTGATGCCGATCTCCGTAGGAGGGCTTGGTGTGCGCGAGTGGTCTGTAGTTGTCTTGTTCGCGAGCGTCGGCATCTCGCGAGAACAGGCGCTGACCTTTTCGCTTCTCGCGTTTGCGCCGATCTATCTGAACGCGATTGTTGGAGGCGTTGTTTACGTCTCGCGTGCACGGCTGCGCCGCGCAGAACGGCAATTGGCGGTAGATTAAGGGTTCAGATGTATCGAGATTACAAAGTCGCGGTAGTTATGCCGCTTCATAACGAAGAGGGCCAGATCGAGCGCGCGATCAAACGGGTCCCCATCTTTGTTGACTTGATCTTAGCGGTTGATGACGCGAGCACTGACTCTTCGGTGGAGGCGCTGGCGCGAATCAGCGACGAGCGGTTGAGGGTTCTAGCTCACAAAAGAAATCGCGGTGTAGGCGCGGCTACGAAGACCGGCTACAGACACGCGCTGAGCTCCGGAGTCGATCTGATTGCGGTGATGGATGGCGACGGTCAGATGGATGGTCGTGATTTGAGCCGGATGCTGGATCGCGCGATCGCCGGCGCGGATTATGTAAAAGGGAATCGTTTTCTGGATAACCGGACAATCGACTGTATGCCACGCTTGCGTTACATCGGCAATCGCTTTTTCAGTTACCTGACGCGTCTTGCCGCGGGCTTTGATGCGAGCCCGAATGCCGGGTTGGACGCCCATTGCGGGTACACGGTTATTCGAACATCAGCCCTCGAACGACTGCTGCTGGATGAACTATACGACCGCTATGGCTTTCCCACCGAGATGTTCTTTGCGGCGTTGCGAGCGGGACTCCGCATTCGCTGTGTTCCGGTCATGACCGTTTACGGCGACGAGGTGTCGGGGATCAATCCCATAAAAGTTGTACCGGCTATCCTTTACTTGATTGGTCGAGGGTACCTTCGAAGGAAATTCATTCCTGGTAACAGGAATCTGGCAGGTCTCGAAAGCAGCAAGTATCCGTGTGAACCCGTCTGATCCGTATCATCGGTGAACTATGCATCCCGCGAGAGTAACTCTTTTGGAAAAGGATAGACCGCGGATGACGCTGATTCGACGGATTTGCAGGGATAGTAAAGCAAAGCGGTTCGCGAAGAGTGCCACCTTGAAGAATAATCACAAGCCTGCCCTTCTAATTCTGAGCAGTTCGTTTCCCTCGTCGCCGGATGACGAGACCTGTGGGTACATTCGCGATTTCGCCCGCAGCATGTCGACTAACTTCGATGTCAGAGTCCTGGCGCCACCAGACAAATGTTCGACTGATTGGCCTGCCGATGTGTTTACGCTTACCAGATTGGTTTCGCTGCTGCCGAGCTCGCTTGACGGGTTTGAAGCATCAAGAGATTTGAATCATCTTGCGAAGGCATCGCTGGTCGCGAGGCTCTTGTCACTTCCGTCGGTCTTGCGGTTCTTTTGCCGCGCACTCGCGATGTCGCTACGCGCTGACGTGATTTGTTCACATTGGCTCGTGCCGTCTGGGCTCGTTGGTTCGATCGCGTCCCGCTTCCTTCGAAAGCCGCACATCACAGTTGAACATTCCGGAGCGCTGCACTTTCTGGCCAGGTCACGCGTGGGCCGCAGCATTGCCAGATTTGTCATCCGTGGAAGCGACCGAGTGGTCGTGGTAAGCGACGATCTGAAAGCGAAGCTTCTAAAATTGTGCCCCAGCGCGACGGACAAAATCGAAGTGATGCCTATGGGAATCTTTGCCGAGCGTTCTTTCGCGATTGGTCAACTTCATTGCACCGAACAATCACCGGACCCTTGTAAGGGCGTCCCTCCGTGGGCGACCCTCCTTGCACGTCCAGTTCGTTTACCACTGAAGGGCGGCCACGGAGGGCCGCCCCTACAGGCGTACTACCGAACACTCTTATTTGTCGGCCGACTTGTTGAAATCAAAGGCCTCGATCTGCTCTTGACCGCACTGAACGGCATGCGGGATGTTCGACTCGTTGTTGCCGGTGACGGAGAGAAGAGAGGCGAACTTGAACAGCTCGCGAGTGAATCGTCCGTTTCAGCGACTTTCGTCGGTCGCGTAGGAGCGCACCGGCGCGAAGAGCTATTCGCATCTTCTGATGTGGTAGTGATTCCGTCTCGCGTGCTCGCCGGCGGTCGAACCGAAGGCACTCCGGTGGTTTGCCTGGAGGCGATGCTTGCGGGTCGGGTTGTTGTAGCTGCGAGAACAGGCGGGCTCGCCGACGTTATCGTCGACGGTCAAAACGGCCTGCTCTTCGAGCCCGGTGACCATCTAATGTTGAGACAGAAATTGATCCTTGCACTTGGAGATGAAGACTTGCGAAGAAGGGTCTCTGCGAATGCCCGGCTCACCGCGCAAGCTTTCGACTGGTCGCGTATCGGCGAAAGATTCAGCCATATCATCGAGAACGCGATAGAGGAACATGGCCACGCTCGCGACTCAAGAATCGCGGCCGGGGACCTCTGCGGATAATATCGCAGCGATCGCCGGCCGGGGAACGATCTACATAACCGCCGCCAAGATCTGGTTCATGGTGAGCGGCTATGGAATTCATTTCATCCTGCCCCGTCTGATCAGCCAGGAGCAGTTCGGAATCTATCAAGTGGTCGTCGGTGTTGTCTCGGTGATCAATGCAGTAATCATTACAGGGACCTACCAGACCGTCTCCAAACGAGTGTCGGAAGACGAAGCCAACGCGGGTTCGGTCAAGTCCACTGCTCTCAGGCTTCAAGTGCTGATCGGCGGCGGCGCATCGCTGGCGTTTTTTCTCGCGGCTCCAGTTGTCGCGAGATTCCTGGGTGATGAACGGCTGGTGAATTACCTCAGGCTGGCTTCGCTTATCACACTCTGTTACTCGTTCTACGCTGTCTTCACCGGATACTTCAATGGTCGCAAGAGGTTCCTCACCCAGGCATCGCTTGACATGTCGTACTCGACTTTCAAGCTCGCCTTCATAGTCTTGCTTGTTTGGATGGGCCTCGGGGTTGCCGGCGGGATAGGAGGCTTCGCGCTCGCGGCAGCAAGTGTGCTTTTGCTCTCGGCAATGGTCGCGGGAAAGAGCGATCGGGTGCGCCCGGTTCACATCAAGGATTTGCTTCAATTCCAGAGCTACCTGTTGTTGTTTACTCTGGCAATCAATCTTCTTCAAAAGACCGATTTGATTCTGATCAAGGCGCTGTCGTCGATTGACCCGCTGACGGCGAGCGAAAACGCAGGATCTTATGGCGCCGCGATCAATGTAGCGAACATAACGTATCAGGTTATCATCTCGGCGACCTTCGTCATCTTTCCTCTCATTTCGCAAGCAACCTTCGCCAGGGACCGCGTGAGGACGCAGGCTTATGTGTCCAACACGCTGCGGTACACCCTGATGATCATGGCTTTATCTGCGACGCTGTTTTCAGCTAACGCGAGCGGTGTCCTGAGCCTGGTTTACCCGCAGAGTTATCAGGCGGGCGCCGCGGCTCTTGTTATCGTCGCTTACGGGATGATGCTCTTTGGGTTGTTGTATGTTGCGACAACGATGATATCGGCGAGTGGACACCCCGGAGTGTCCTTGCTAATTGGACTCGGCGCCCTGGCAGTCAGCGCCGCATTGAATTGGGGGTTGATTCCCGCGTACGGGTTAGCCGGCGCTGCGATTGCGACGACGGCGGCGATGCTTGTGGGAGCGGCGGTCGCCTGCGCATATCTGTGGACGAAATTCGGAACGTTGATGCGGTTCAGGTCGGTGGTTCGAATAGTAATCTGCGCCGGCGCAGTCTATGGCGCATCGCTTCTGTGTTTTACTTCCTCGAAACTGCTGATCGTTGCTAAACTCATCGCGTTGTCCGCCGCATATATGATCGCGCTCATTGTCAGCAGGGAAGTCGGACGGGACGATCTTCGGATGATTGCTCAGGTAATACGGGCAAAGTAGGATGTCCGGCAAACTTCAGTTTGTCGACCTGAAGCCTAAAGAAATACGCCCGGACGACAAACTGAAGTTGTCGGACATTGGAACTGGCGAGGGCTCCGCTTGCTCGTTAGAGTAGGGAGAAGGAGGAATCGAGAATGAAGAAAGCGCTTTCAATTCCAGTAGTGGGAATCATGTTAGCAATAATGGGGTTGATCATTTCGCCGGCCACGAGCGCAAGCGACTCCAAGACGAGCGCGAAGGCCGTTACTTTTACCAAGGACATCGCGCCGATCTTCTACAAGCACTGCACGGAGTGCCATCGCCCTAACGAGCTTGCGCCGATGTCGCTCCTGACCTACAAAGAAGCGCGGCCATGGGCGAAATCGATTAAAGAAAAGGTCGTCACACAGCAGATGCCGCCCTGGCACGCTGATTCACACTTCGGACAGTTCGCAAACGATCGCAGGCTTAGCCAGCAGGAAATTGAGACAGTTGCAACCTGGGTCGATACGGGCGCGAAGGAAGGAAACCCCAGGGACCTGCCGCCGGAGCCGAGCTTTGCCGATGGCTGGAAGATTGGCAAGCCCGACGTTGTGCTCTCGATGCAGGATGACTACACGCTCGACGCTAACGGGCCGGACGAATACATCAACTTCACGATGCCCACCAGTTTCAAGGAAGATGTGTGGATTCGAGCTGCCGAGATTCACCCGGGCAACAAGAGAGTTGTGCATCACGTCATCGCTTTCATTCAGACTCCGCAGTTTCAGGCTCAATGGAAAGCAACGCAGGGCCGTCCGAGCGCACAATCCATTTTTTATCAGGATGGAACCTTGATTCGCACGAAGCTCGACGCTCCCGCCTACGATAACGGGTGCGACGCGCCGAATGGGGGCTTCGCGCGAGGCAGCGGACAGGAAGGGTTGGGATTGCCGCTGTGCTTCTACACTCCTGGAAAGGACCTGGATGTTTTTCCGGCAGGCACGGCGAAGTCGATTCCCGCAGGCTCGAACATTATTCTTCAGGTTCATTATTCGAAGACCACTGGCAAGGTCGAGAAAGACCGATCGAGTGTTGGCCTCTTCTTCGCGAAAGCGCCGCCCGATAGATTGCTCACGTCATTCGGTGTGATCAATCACTACTTCAAGATCCCTCCCGGCGACGACAATCATGAAGTGACTGGTTGTTATACCTTCAGCCGCAACGTTGAGTTGTTCACCTTCCTTCCGCATATGCACGTCCGCGGCAAGGACATGAAATACGAGGCTGTCTATCCCGACGGCAAGCGCGAGACGCTGATCTTCGTCCCCAATTACAACTTCAACTGGCAGACTTTGTACAAGCTCGATAAGCCGCTTCGAATTCCAAAGGGCACGAAGCTGATAGTGACCGCGCACTTCGACAATTCGGAGAGGAACAAGTACAACCCTGATCCTACGAAGACCGTGCGCTTCGGCGATCCGACTTATGACGAGATGATGATCGGATATTTCGACTACGTTACTGATCAGCCGCTGCGAAACGCGATCAAAGTCGATTCGAAACTGTATGACCTTTACGCCGGCGAATACGCACTCGGCCCCGCGACGTTTACGATCAGCCACGAGGGCGATAAGCTGATGTTCACCGCACCGGGACAGCCCAAGATCGAAGCGTTTCCGGAAACTGAAACGAGGTTCTTCTTCAAGATCTTCGATGCGCAGGTCACGTTCATCCGGAACGAAAAGGGCGACGTAATCGGGATTACGTTTGAGATAAACGGGCGAACGATGAAGGCGAATCGAGTGAATAAGGTTGCGTCGCGCGCGAGTAATCATTGAGTTCCATGTAGGGGCGGCCCTCCGTGGCCGCCCCTCTTGGGTGCGCGGCGACACCTGGACCTGCCAAGAGGGGCGGCCACAGAGGGCCGCCCCTACATCTTCAACTAAAGGTTTCACCTAGAAGTTTGGCGCCCAATGCAGTATCTTTGTTGAAGTTTTTCACCGTATCTTGCTTCGAAGGAGAGCCTATGAGAAAAGCGCTGTCGACCTCTCTCTTTGCCCTTGCAGTCGCGGCATTCTGCGTCGTTGCTTCAGCCAACGGCCCAGGCGACACTAAGAAAGCGAATGTTACGTTCACCAGGGACGTTGCGCCGATTTTCTATAACAGTTGTGTGCAGTGCCATCGCCCCGGGGAGATAGCGCCGATGTCGCTGTTGACCTATAAGGACGCTCGGCCGTGGGCGCGATCGATCAAAGAAAAAGTCGCGATGCGGGTAATGCCGCCATGGCATGCCGATCCGCACTTCGGCGAGTTTACCAACGATCGAAGGCTTTCCGACAAAGAGATAGAGACCATCACAGAGTGGGTCGACCAGGGCGCTAAAGAAGGTAACGCCAAAGACTTGCCGCCGGCCCCGGAGTTTTTGGAAGGATGGAATATCGGCAAACCGGACGCTGTGTTTTATCTTCCAAACGAATATCCGGTTCCCGCGAGCGGAGTCGTCGAATACAAGTACTTCAAGGTGCCGACGAACTTCAAAGAAGACAAATGGATTCAGGCCGCGGAGATTAGACCCGGCGTGCGCGGCGTCGTTCACCACATAATCGTCTTCGCGCAGAAGGCGAACGAACCTCAGCGGCTGATCGTAGGTTACGCGCCGGGCGAGCAACCCGCGGTGATCTCTAAAGGACTCGCCAAAAAAATCCCTGCAGGATCAGATCTGATCTTCCAGGTTCACTACACGCCGAACGGGACCGAAACGAAAGACAAATCCTATGTCGGATTTGTTTTTGCGAAGGAGACTCCAGGCAATGAAGTCATGACCCGCCCGGTGTTGAACGCGAAGTTCGTTATTCCACCCGGTGACCCGAATTACCAGGTTGAATCGACATATACCTTTACACAGGATGCGCACATCTATTCGCTGATGCCGCATATGCATCTTCGCGGAAAAGACTTCATCTTCAAGGCGACCTATCCGGACGGCACCTCGAAGGTGCTGTTATCGGTTCCGAAATATGATTTTGCGTGGCAGACCTATTACACATTGAAGGATCCGGTGGCCGCGCCAAAAGGAACTCGCGTGGATTGCCTGGCGCACTTCGACAACTCGGAGAAGAATAAGTACAACCCCGATCCGAAGAAAGAAGTGCGATGGGGCGATCAAACCTGGGAAGAGATGATGATTGGCTGGACAAGCTTCACATACGACAAGCCACAAGAGAAAGCGCAGGCAGTTAGCCAGAATAAATAGTCACGGGGTTCGATATTGAGCTACGATTCAAGGGCCGATTCAATCGACGCGATTGGTCGGCCCTGATTGATATGAAGGGACGAAAAAACAGAGACGGAGCGACGGGGCGACGGGGCGACGCGGCCAGGACATTGCGGCCGCTGTTCGTCGCTGAGTCCTCTCGTCGCCGAGTCTCCGCGTCGATTCTCTTCATTGCCTTTTGCCTTTTTCCTTTTGCCTTATCTTCTTCCGCTCACGAGCCGATTACAACCAAAGTCAGATTCAACAAAGAGCTTGTCAGGATTCTTCAGCGGAACTGTCTCAGTTGTCATCATTCCGGCGGTATGGCGTTTTCATTGGCAACCTGGGACGAAGCCCGGCCCTGGGCCAAGGCTATCAAAGAAGAAGTGCTCGAGAGGCGAATGCCGCCCTGGCATGCGGTCAAGGGCTATGGTGACTTCAGCAATGCGCCGACTCTTACGCAACGCGACATTGATCTCATAGTCAACTGGGTCGAGGGCGGCGCGCCAAAAGGTGAGGACAAGGATTTGCCCTCGGATCCGCTGTTCTTGAATGACTGGCAGCTGGGCAAACCTGATCTCATCTTGAAACCCGAGACCCCTACGACGGTCGCGGCGGATGCCAACGATACGCAGATCGTTACTTTCCCGATTACATTGAAGGAAGACCGGTGGCTTAGCGCGGTCGATGTGCTGCCCGGCAACCCTTCGGTCGTGCACTGCGCAACTGTGTTGTTGCTTACACCGAAGGACGGCCAACAGTCGGGTGAGACAATGATGCAGGTGCAGAACAAAGCGCCTGCACCGGTGAGTGGATTGTCCCCAATGGTTGGAGACTTGCTTCCGACCATCCTGGCGAAATGGATTCCAGGTCAGAAACCGGTTGCGTTCGAACCAGGCATGGCTCAACTGATCCCGGCGGGTGCGGGATTCGCGATAATGCTTCACTACCGCGGTTCGGGCGAACGGGCACAGGACCTCAGCACGCTTGGTCTCTACTTCTCGAAGACTCCTCCGCGCAAGCGCGTGAGCACGGTAACAATCAACGACATCGATGGGATCATCAGCGCGTCGACGCAGCCGCAGAGGGTCGTGTTGTCATCAACCACCCAGACCGATACCGAAGCCATCGCTATTCGACCGTCAACACACCCCTCTATCACTTCCTTGCAAGCAACTGCTTACAGACCTGATGGTACACAAGAAGTTTTGATATGGGTGCGAGGGCACAGGTCCGATTGGCAGCCAACTTATTACTTCAGGAAACCGGTGCTCCTGCCAAAAGGAACTAGAGTTGAGGTCATCGCTTACATAGATGGCTCTGACGAGAATTCGAACGACTTTCCGACCCTGCCGGTATGGTCTGATGTCCGGAACCTGTTGTGCACTCTGTTGACCTCGAGCGTCGAAGTTGCGCCGCCCCCACCTCGCTAACGTAGACTTTCTTTTTCATCTCATCAGCAGATAGCGGGCTGAATTTCTTTGCGAGCTTTGCGGTCCGTTGCGTCTTTGCGCTGAGAATTCTTCACGGGGCTGGGAATACGCAGCGCGAAGACGCAAAGGACCGCAAAGCTCGCAAAGAAGACTCGGCAGGTCAAAGTGCCGAAACCGGTTGAACATCCCCGGTCTGGAGTCTAATATCTTGACAACGCTCGCAGAGAATCAAAGCGTTCATAGAAAACAAGGAGACCACTAATGAAGGTTCTGCTCGTCTACCCGGAGTTTCCGGAGACCTACTGGAGCTTCCGTCACGCGCTATCTTTTGAAGGAAAGAAATCCGCTTTTCCGCCGCTAGGCCTGCTGACGGTTTCGGCTATGCTGCCCGACACCTGGGAACGGCGGCTTGTGGACATGAACGTGCAATCGCTCAAGCCCAAGGATGTTGCGTGGGCCGACGTCGTCTTCGCAAGCGCAATGATTGTGCAGAAACCCTCTCTCGAGCAGGTGGTCAAACTTTGCAATTCCATGGGAACGAAGATTGTCGTAGGCGGGCCATTCGTAACTACCACGCTGGAACCGTTGGCGGGCGCCGATCACGTTGTATTAGGCGAAGCCGAGGAAACGTTGCCCCAAATCATTCGTGATCTCGAAAGTGGGGAAGCCAAGCCGGTCTACAATGCGCCTGAACGCCCGTCGATGGCCCTGACGCCCATTCCGGATTTCAAGCTCACGGATATGAAACGTTACAGCGCAATGTCCGTTCAGTACTCGCGCGGTTGTCCCTTCAATTGTGAGTTCTGCGACATCATCGAAATCTACGGACGCGTCCCACGAACCAAGAGCAATGAGCAGATGCTTCTGGAGCTTGACGCATTGCGTGAGACCGGATGGCGCGGAACCGTGTTCATCGTCGACGACAATTTCATCGGCAATAAAAAGAACGTCAAGAAATTCCTTCCCGAACTCGCCGCCTGGCAGGAGAAACACGATCGCCCATTCACGTTCATCACCGAAGCCAGCGTAAACCTGGCTGAAGACGAGCAACTACTCGATTGGATGCGGCAAGCCGGATTCAACCGCGCTTTTCTCGGTATCGAGACCCCGGTCGAAGCAAGTTTGAAAGAGGCACAGAAAGGCCAGAACACCCGCCACGACTTGCTTGATTCGGTTAAGACTATTCAGAGCTATGGCATAGAAGTAATGGCGGGCTTCATTGTAGGCTTCGACAACGATCCGGAAGACATCTTCGACCGGATGACCGCGTTCATCAAAGACAGCGCGATACCGCTCGCGATGGTTGGACTCTTGACCGCGCTGCCCAACACGCAACTCTGGCGGCGGCTGAGCGGCGAGGGCCGGTTGCTGGGCGAGAGCGGAGGCAGCAACACGCATTCCGACCTGAACTTCGTAACGCGAATGGATTCCACTCGCCTCGTGGAAGGTTACAAGTCGATCTTGAGATCGATCTATGACACTCGCGAGTACTACGATCGCGCGCTCGAGTGCATGCGACGGGTTTCGCAACACGGTCCGAAATCACAGCGCGGCACGACCTTGTTTCGAGATCTGTCGTCGCTTACCCGCATCACTCTAAAACTGGGCATTCGCGATCACGACCGATGGGAATTCTGGCGCTATTTCACCCAGACGCTGGCGCATCATCGCGGCGCGTTTGCCGATTCGATGAGACTGGCAGCAATGGGCTACCACTTTCGCAAACTCACCGAGTCCTATTGCGAATAGGAAAGCGCTAATTGACACAGCCGTCTGAGAATGGCTTCAGAGATAAAGACGCAAGCATCTCAGCCGGCTGATCCGGGGAAAGGAAGTGTATGCATGCGCTTCCGTCTAAGCACCATCCTGGTTTGCCTGGTCTTCTCTACTCTTTCGCCTGATACGTTATCATCTACGCGATCGAAGTTTGACTCAGAGAATTGGGTCCGGGCTGAGGTCGACACCCTCGTCGCTGCTGCTCGCGCGGCATTCGAAGGCGACGATGCGGTGCCCGCTTATCACAAAACGCTCGCGGCTATCTCGCGAGCGATTCGTCGACAAAGATTAGACGAGAACAACGGCTTCGTCCTTCGCCATCGCCAATTCATCGAGTACGTGCGAATGGCGTCCATCGACCAGCTGCCCGATCACGAACTTGGCTTTGAGGTTTCGGACAAGCAGTATTTCCAACAGACTCGCCGGTTCGTTGAGATTCCGGACTTCCTGTTGAATCGAAGGTTCCTCTCGTCCGTAAGCCGCTGGGAAACTCTCGATCGCGCAAAAGCATTTCTGAAGGAGATCAATTCGACAAGGGTTCCGGACTCTCGACTTACCTATTTCAGTTTCACCTCCAGGCATCTTGGGACTCCGGACAACGACGACAGTTATCGAAGGCTGTTGATCGTCGTTCCTGGAAACACGAAAACAAGTGTTCCGGAGAAGTGGGTCCAGTTCGGTGTGACCGATCCCGGGACTCGTAATCGCACTCGCAATCTTTCGGTTGTTTCGGCGGTTCCAAACGGCGATGGGACATTCAATACATACTTCAAGGATTATTTCAGGACCTATCGACGCGGCGGTTCGATCAGCATCAAGGGCCGTTGGGAGCTGGGATATGGCGACGACAACTGCGCGAGATGTCACAAGAGCGGAGTGCTCCCAATCTTTCCTGAAGAGGGCAGCGTGAATCCGAGCGAACATCCGGCGATTGAAGAAGTCAACCGGCGTTTCCGGAGCTATGGCTCGCCACGGTTTGATAAGTATCTGGATGAGAGTAAATTCGGCCCGGGACTCGGCTCGGGGAACCCGGCGGAACGTAATAGGCGCTTTGGAGACGGGTTCAGTGAGACAGTTGTGGGGCGATCGATGAATTGCGCTGTTTGCCATCGGCCCGAACGCCTCGGGTATCTCAACTGGCCGATGGAGCAGATTGTGATTAGCTCCTACATAAAAGGCGGCCATATGCCACTGGGAAACGATCTCAAAGAATCCGAGCGCGAGGAATTATATGAAAAGATTATCGAGGAATATTTTGCGGTTGATGATGCAAATCCAGGTATCTTGAAGTCGTGGCTTCTCGGTGACTCTCAAGCGCGCTCTTTACAAAAGGACGGGAGCAAATGAAAGTTGAAGGCCGAATCGAATTTCAGATAATCGAGCAAACCCCGGAAAGAGTGGTTTCGGAAATGCCGATTCAACCCGGCATCAAGAATCCTCACGGTGGCGTTAATGCTGGAGCCATGCTCTGGTTCGCCGATGTGACTGCGACATATTTAGCGCTGGGGTCGGCCGAAGCCACTCCAGGTATGGCAGGGTTTCCTCTCGCAATAACCCTGAACGCAAACTTCGCGGGCAACCAGAGTGAAGGCACGCTGAAGGCTGTCGCTTCATTTGTTAAGAAGGGAAGAACCGTCAGCGTCGTCCGCACAACTGTCTTCGGCGACAACGACAAGCTGATAGCCGATGTGACAACCACGCACATACTCTCGAAGTGAATCTAGTGCTTTGCGAGCTTTGCGGTCCTTTGCGAGCTTTGCGCTAACGTATCTCTCCTTTCTCGAGCGGATTCCTTTTTCGCAAAGCTCGCAAAGGACCGCAAAGATCGCGGTTTCTAAGGAGGGACGCCCTTACAGGTGTCCATCAAAACCTTCAGGAGAAAACAATGAAAGCCATTCTCTCACCCGCAATAGTGGTACTGATGTTCTGCTCCGTTTTGCAAGCACAAACGGCGCCGGATGCCGCCGAACTTACTGCGCTGCTAAAGAGTTTTCTGGACGGCGCCTCGCGCAACGATGCTGCGATGCACGACCGCTTCTGGGCCGATGATCTGATCTACACAACTTCTGCTGGGCGACGAAAGGGAAAAGCCGACATCATGCGTGACCTGCGCGCGGCGGCGGCGCCCAAGCCTGGAGAACCGGCGACGGTCTTCACCGCCGAAGATATTCGAATTCAGCAGTACGGCACTACTGCGATCGTTGCCTTTAGATTGGCCGGGACTAGCAAGAAGGAAGGGAAGGTGGAAGTCTCGAACTTCTTAAACACCGGCACCTTTCTTAAGCGGAACGGCAAGTGGCAGGCCGTAAGCTGGCAGGCGACCAAGATGGCCGACAGTAACTGAAGGTGGGCAGGTGCAAAGGTTCCGTCAATTTATGGACCGACCGCCGATGAGCCGATGGGAATGTAATTCAACCCACTTGACTGAAGACACCAAGTCGATGATCTATGCTTTGGTCCACTACCCTGACATTGATACGGTCCGCATCAATCAACTGGAGCAAAAGATTAGAACCTGATGCGGGAGGTTGCGGTGAATAATACAAGCTTAAAGGTTTGTTTCCTAACGATCGTATTCCTTATCGGATGGCTGCTCTTACCGCACAGCGATAGGGCTAAACAAGCAAAGACGATCTGGAAGCCTGACATCCCAAAGACGTGGGTCGATGATGAGATAGCTGAGTTGGAATTACCGCTCGCCGATCCTGCCGGCTCGCCCAAACATATCTCCGCTGACTACTACTACCGCATACCCGTTCGGCCGATCTACAAAAGCTATCCAATCTATGCCGCCGGTAAGGAACCGCCAGGATATCTCGCCCGGCTCGGCAAGCTGCAACCGGAGATCACTTTTGACGCCGCAACGCTCAAAACAGAACGAGACTGGATCAAAGGAGGCGAGATCGTTTTTGACGCGCCGATCGAGTTTGTGTCATCAGGCATGCTCGTCTCGGAAGTCAGAGATCCCGCCTGGTATCAGAAGAACCACGTGCCGATAACGAGAGAAGGCATCTTCCCAAACATGCGATACGTGATCAGGGAGAAAGGAAAAGTAGAGGTCGGGATTCTCTCCTGTGCGATGTGCCACACACGCGTGATGCCGGATGGGACCACGATCAAGGGTGCGCAAGGGAACTTTCCCGATGACCGCACATTTGGGTACGAATCAAGACTGGAAGCGGCACAAGCCAGAGACAAAGATGAGGCTCTCAGGGGGCTGAGGAATTTCATGCGTCGAAGCTATGCTGCGCCCTGGCTCGCTGATGACCCGAATTCGCGGCCCGATCGTATGTCAGTTGATGAAATCGCTTCTGTCCTCGAAGCGATAACACCCGGCGTATGTGCACGTCAGGGATCGAGCGCTTTCTTTCCGGCTCGCATCCCGGATTTGATCGGAGTCAAGGACCGGCGCTATCTCGACTCAAGCGGACTTGTCCGCCACCGTACTATCGCAGATCTGATGCGCTACGCTGCGCTAAATCAAGGCGCTGATATGCTCTCGCAATATGGGAAGTTCAGGCCGAAAGGAGAGCTGCCCGATCCCACGACTGAGAGCCGCTATAGTGACGAACAGCTATACGCGCTGGCGCTGTATGTTTACTCTCTCAAACCGCCGCCGAACCCGAATAAAATCGACTCTGCTACCGCGTTGGGACAGAACGTGTTCGAGAGGGAAGGCTGCGCCGGTTGCCACACGCCTCCTTTGTACACGAACAACAGGCTGACGCCGGTGGATGGATTCAAAGTTCCGCCGGAGCATCGTCAGAAGTACGACGTCCTGTCATTGTCGGTTGGGACGAATCCGAGCCTGACGATGAAAAGCCGGCGCGGGACTGGCTACTACAAGGTGCCCTCATTGAAAGGCGTCTGGTATCGAGGCCCGTTCGGGCACGGCGGATGGGTCGCTACGCTTGAAGATTGGTTTGACGCAAGACGCTTGCGGGATGATTATGTGCCGACGGGCTTCAAGGGTTATGGGGTGAAGACGCGAGCAGTGAAGGGACACGAGTTCGGGCTCGATCTTTCAGCTGCGGAGCGCGCGTCGCTCATTGCGTTTCTAAAGACATTGTAGGCTCGAACGCCACAGCTATTCACCGCGCGTAACACTTAGATCACAAAACCAGAACAGGAGCGAAAGACATGACACGAAGAAAATTCATCACGGCCACTGGCGCAACCGCGCTCGTCGCAGGCACAGCCGGCGGCGCGCATGCGGGCACAAAGGTCCAGGCAAAGCCAAAGAGCACGAAGCGAAAGGTCTCGACCGATCGCGCTCCCAAACCAGCCGGCCCGTACAGCCAGGCGATTGTAGCGGGCAATACCATCTACGTCGCGGGGCAGGGGCCGTTTGATCCGCAGACCGGTAAAATGCCCGCCTCGTTCGAGGAGCAGGCGGTTCAGGTCTTCGAGAACATCAAAGCTATTGTGGAAGCCGGCGGAGGGAAACTCGCCGACGTGGTGAACGTCAACGTCTATCTTGGGGACCTCGCGAACTTTGCCAAGATGAATGAAGTCTACCGGCGATACTTCAGCGGCGACTTTCCGGCTCGAGCGACGGTCGGCACTCAGTTGCTGGGCGGAATGGGTATTGAAGTCGCGTGCATCGCTGGTAAGGGGTAAAGGGTTCGTTAACGCAAAGACGCAGGGCCGCAAAGACGCAAACTCAAAAAAAGAGCCTTGCGGCTTGGCGTCTCGGCGTCTTTGCGTCGAAGCCCCTTCGGAGTGCTATGATTAAGACAGTGAGAGTGGGTGACATTGTGGGGTTTCGCACTTTCACGAGCGTGATTCGCTATGGAGAAGTTGTCGATGTGCTTGCGCGAGGCGAAGGCGCCAAACCGAACAGACGGGACGAAATCAGTGTGCGGCTTAAGCCTGATGGTCACGTAGTGATGGTTCAACGCTGGCGGCTCGCGGAACGCTACGACCATAGGAAGATTTGATGCATCCGGCAATAACAGATCGATGCTTTGCGGCTTTGCGAACCTATGCGTCTTTGCGCCAAACTAAACGTCCGACCCCTACCGATCACGATTGCCCTATATTCTTATGGCGACATTTTGCAGCGATTATCTTGACACTGTTCTTGATCGCAAACTGCGAAACGTCGCTGGCACAAAGCAAGAAGAAGAAGACGCCCGCTCGCAAGTCTCAACCGACGCTCAACAGCCAGATCTCACAAGCCAGGGCCGACCTTGTAGTAGCCGCCAAAAACTACAAAGACAGCCTGCAGAAGCTGTTGGTGTTTCAAGAAGCCGACGTCAAAACGACGACCGATACGCTGGAGAAACGAAAAGCGCTGCTGTCTCAAAACATCATTTCAAAAAAAGAAGTTGAGGAAAGCGAGCGCGCCCTCGCCGCTGCGCAGGCGAAGGTCAACGGCACCAGGAAAGAGATAGGCGAGTCGGACAACCTGATCGCCGAAGCTAGCGGTGAGCGGCAACTCGAAAAGCTGGGGCCATCGAGAGTTGGGGCTTATCAAGCGACAGCGGCTCTGATTCGATACAACGGCCCGACCCATTGGGCGCTGTCTGACGCTTCCAAGGTGGAGGTGTTCTTTACCGGGAGATTCCATCATGCGCTTCCGATCAGCGCGTTCGGTCAGACAGGGGTTCACGATCATCTGGGCTTCGATCATCGCAACGCGATGGACGTAGCTCTGAGCCCCGACAGCAGCGAGGGCAAGACCTTGATGGACTATCTCCGAAGCCAGGGCATCCCGTTTATCGCTTTTCACTACGCTGTGCCCGGATCTGCGACCGGAGCACACATCCACATCGGGTTGCCGTCGAGACGCATCGGTAAATAGACGGTTTGCTGAACACGTGTAGGGGCGGCCCTCTGTGGCCGCCCCTCTTTACCAATCAGGACAATTTGTCGGCTAAGAGGGGCGCCCACGGAGGGACGCCCCTACAGTCCATCATTGAGTGACATCTACCTAACTGAGAAACTTCGCGACCCAGATGTCGTAGTTTCCATTACCATTGGCCGTATTGCTCGCGTACTCCTGAGCGACCCAGATACCCGTATCGTCCGACGGATCAACCGAAGCACCCGAAGTGTCACCCCAGGGAAGAATGGCGTTCGCGCCCGGGATGTTCGGGTTGTCGGCAGACTTGTCACCTGCTTTGACCTGCCGGCTCGGACGAATATCGGCTTCGTTCGCTTTATACAGGCTGGCCCGAACTTCGGGGTAGAGCTTCTCACCGGTCCGCACATACCCGATGATGGCATCGCCGTTCTTGTTCGCCTCGACCGCAGCCCAGCCATAGTGCTTCAACCCGGTGATATCCTCATTGACGCTGCCGCCGCCGAAGACTCGATCGACGCCTCCCGACGCCGGGGGCGCCGGAACACTAGGCCACTCCGAGACGGGCAATCGCATGTAGTGAATCGAGGTGCGTACCTTCCCGATAGCGCCCCAGTCGTGCGCGTCGTTGGTCACCAGGTGCAGGAGCTCGTTTCGGTACGCCGCCTTCATCACGTTCGTCCCTAGATTGGTGAATTTGATCACTTTGGTTGAGCCCTTCTGTTGTCCGTTGACCGGGCTGCTGAATCCCGAAGCGCTCTTGACCGCGACCGCCTTGACCGCGCGTGCGGCGTCGAATGGATGGGTGATCGCCCACACGACGATCTGGTCCGAACCCTGCCTGCTAAGCCAGTACGCGCGGCCGCCGGCTGGCGAGCCGTGATGAACCGCCGGCGCGATTATCGAGGGCGCGCTGCCATCCGGATTTTTCAAATCCCAAAACTGCCAGCCGCTCTGAAAAGTGCCGGCAGCGAACGAGTCGGCCGGGAAGAAGAACACGCGCCAGTAGCTGCGGTTGGTGTTGTTGACGGAGTGTGTGATCGTAACCGCCAGCTTGTCGATTCCCATCACCGGATAGTCGGGCGCGTCACCGGCTTGCCATATCGAGCTGTTGGCTACTCCTTGTTGAGCCGCTCCGTCCGTGTAATAAAAATACCATCCGTCCAACGGGTTTTGCGTTTTCGAGACGGCCATTGGAATGTAGTACCTGCGCTTGGAGGCCGGTACGTTCGCGGCGCCGCTGTATCCCGCATAGGCCGTTACCCAGAACCGCTTCCGGTACGAGTCGAAGATGCAGCGAAGGTCGTTCCACGAGTCGATCGTGTTGCCTGCCGCGTCCTTAAGGCTTAAACCGGCAGAGAAGAAGGTCGTCGAACTGAAGTCGTTGCCGGCGGCGACGCCATTCTTGTCGTAATACCTCATGCGCTGCCGGCTCGTGATAATCACGTGCGTGCTCGAGACGGCTATTTGGGCATCGGCGGGAAATCCACCTTTCGCAGCGAGCGTGGCTTGCCAGCTCTTGGTGGGAGCCGGCGTGTCTGAAGGTCCGGTCGGCTTAACGCCCTTTCCCTTGGCGCCCTTTGCCGGCGCACCCTCGGTCTCGTACTTAAGCTTGCTGCTCTTGGGCCGCGCTGTTTTGTCGGTGCCTTTTAATTTTGGCGGATGATGCTCGCCTTTGCGTGGGCCGCTGACGCGGTCTTGCGCTGCGGCCGATGGTTTTGCCGCCACCAGGGCCGCCATTTGTTTCTTGTCGACGGCGCTTCCGGCGCGGCCCTTGAGCGAGCCGCCCTTGTGAGTCTTCATGATTAGTATCCTCCTTTAGGATTTGAAATCTGAAATCAGTTGGATCCGGGATCAGACGAATGTCTGAAAGCTTGTGCCGATAGATGCGAGCATCTGCATCTACGTAGGTCTGTGAGGTACTGCCCCTTCCCACCGGTGCGACGGCTCGCATTGTATCGTAAACAACGTAGCGCAGGAATAGTGAATGCGGAAACAGGTGGGTCTTAAATCACCGTTGGGAATCAAATTTCACTCGGAGTGAGTATTGGAATAAATCGGGTCTGGCAGATCGGGAATGAAAAGCTCAATGCGAACCTTCTCGGATAGAGGCAATGAGTTTCTCCTTCCGCTTTGAGAATGCCTTGACGCGCTTCAAGGCTTCTTCGCGCGTGACCTTTTCTCTTTTAGGTCTTTCTATCTTTACTCCTTTCCCCAAAGGCTTCATCGGAACCTCCGAAACGATTATGTTGAAGTGGACGCTTTCGTAGCAATTATTCACTTGCGCCTTTTGGCGGGCCCGCTAAGCTCCTTCTCTGCAGCGTCAAGAATATCCATTCGGTCTGTGGTATCTTTTCCGATGCCGAGGTGCAACTTGGCCGCCCGAACTGCGTCGAGAATCTTTTGGTGGTCGGTTACGGGTAGGACTCGGGCTGCCGTAAGAAGCGCTACCGCAGCATGGTAACCAATAAATGGTTTTTCTACTGCCAGCCGCTCTGCGAGCCAAGGCAAGTATTGCGCGTCAGGCTTCACCTGAAGCATTACGACAGCCAACAGCCTCTGTCCTGGCGAGGAACTCTGAGAGAACTCATCGATGAGAGGGAATCCAGCAATCGCAAGTGTCCTGATCTTCGCCGTAACAACCTCCATGCGTCGGGTCCGTTCGTCACCTGCGGGCATCGTCGCACGGATGCGCTCGTAGTCGAGTGCAAAGCTGATTAGCTGTTGGCGAATAACGGAAAGATCGGCGTCGAGGGCTAGACGTCCAATCCGCTCGGCTGCCTTTAGCTGCGTCTCAGTCGGCAGCCGCTCCTTTGCGGGCTTCTCGCTCGCGGCTGCTCGAACTTCCTTGTTGACTTCTCTGCGAAGCGAGCTTAGGCAGCAACCGCTTTGATGAATTCTGGGTCTGTAATCTTTTCCATATGGGAACCTCGGCCGCCGTACTTTCCGAACTCGTATCGGTAGCCGTTGAGAACTCAACCTAACTTCTCGAGGTGTTAAGCTCTCCATTATTTTTCTCGCCCTAGTAATTCGTGTGACTCTTAAGAGTCGTATCGTACACTTCGCCCAATCTGTGAGCGACCTTGCAGAGTTCGGCTTCTAGGCTCTTGTGATGAACTCACGCAACCTTGCACGTCGGTATCTCTCCCTGTAACCTGTCACCGTTTGCCGGCGCAATTCTCAAGCAATCATTATGAACATTGGCACTGAATGGCTCATTGATGCGGAAGGCTGTTCTGCAAATCTCCTTCGCGATGTCGAAGTGGTTCGAAGTGTCTGCGACGAAGTCGTAGCCGACCTCGGGTTGCGCGTCGTCGGCGAACCCTTGTGGCATCAGTTCCCGCAGCCTGGCGGCGTGACCGGTTTATACCTGCTCACCGAATCTCATCTTGCTTGTCACACGTTTCCTGAAACAGGAGCCGTAACGTTCAACCTTTATTGTTGCCGGCCGCGCCCGGAATTTGCCTGGGAAGCGAGATTACAATCGATATTGAAAGCAACTCGAGTAACGGTTCGCACGGCGGTGCGCGGTTCAGAAGCTGATCGAGGATCTGAAGCGTCAAGCGATGCGTCATTCGAAGCGAAGGTTTCAAGTCTCCCGTCTTTGCTCGAGGTTATCAGCCAATGAGTGTTGAAGCGTCCTGTCCAGCGTGCGGGGCCCCGATCGCCTTCAGGATGGGCTCGTCCATTGTCGTCGTCTGCCCGTTCTGTCAGTCAGTTGTCGCGCGCGGGGATCGCAAGCTCGAAGACCTGGGCAAGGTCGCGGCGCTGGTCGAAACGAACTCACCGCTCGAGGTCGGACTGCGCGGCGCTTATCAGAACATTCAGTTTGAGCTGACCGGCCGCGCGCAGCTTGGTCACGATGCCGGCGGGATGTGGGACGAGTGGTACGCCGCGTTTCAGGATGGCCGATGGGGCTGGCTTGCCGAAGCTCAGGGCCGGTTCTATCTCACCTTTCAGCAATCTCTGCCTGAGCAGACTCTGATTCCTCCGTTCGAAGCGATCCAGTTAGGCGAACCGATCGCCGCATTGCCAACCTCGGTGCCGCTGACCGTCGCCGAAAAGAGCGTAGCGACCCAACTCGGTGCTCAAGGTGAGATACCCTACAAGTTGACGCCCGGCGCTGAGTACGAATATGCCGACTTGTCGGGGCCTCACGGCATCTTCGCTACGCTCGACTACAGCGAGGCTACGCCGCTGGTGTTTGTGGGTCGCGAAGTGACTCTGGCGGAACTCGGTCTCTCGATCGCCGTCGCGCGGGATGGGGAAGCGCGGCGCATTACTTCAACTCAGCTCAATTGCACGCAATGCGGGGGGCCGCTTGAGTTGCGCGCGCCCGATCAATCGCTCCGCGTAACTTGTCCGAATTGCGGCTCGCTGCTCGACGTGAGCCAGGGCCGGCTCGAGTTCATGCAAGCGCTTCAGCCGCCGAAGACTCCGTTGGTTATTCCAATCGGATCAATCGGCGAGTTTGAAGGCGTCAAGCAGATGGTCATCGGGTTCATGGTTCGCAGCGTCGAGTACGAAGGAGTGCGCTACTACTGGGAAGAGTTCCTGCTCTACAACGCGCAGATCGGGTTTCGCTGGCTGGTTCGAAGCGACGACAACTGGAGTTATGTGCAGACCGTTCCGCCGGGAGATGTGTTTCATAAGAGCGGCGCCTTCGGGGGCAAAGGCGACGCCATTCAGTTTCAGGGGGAAAGCTACAAGCTCTATCAGGATGCAATCGCGCGAGTCGAATACGTTATCGGCGAGTTCTTCTGGAAGGTCGAGGTAGGAGAGACGACGCGCTCGGCCGACTACGTTCATCCGCCGCGGATGCTGTCGATGGAAGCCACATTGATGCCGGCGGCGCCAGAAGAAGGAACCGAGCCTGCGCCAAAGAAAAAGGGCAAGAAAGCGCGCTCCGTCCAGACCGGTGAGATCAACTGGTCACTCGGCACTTATATGAAGCGCGAGGATGTCGAGAAGGCTTTTGGAATAACGGGCCTTCCTCGCACGTCGAAGACCGCTCCGAATCAACCGTTTCTTCATAAGAAAGTTTACAAGTATTGGGGCCTGCTGCTGGCGGCAACGTTTCTTCTTGGACTGGTGATCAACGCTACGGGTCCTCGCGCGAAGGTCTACGAACAAACATTTGCTTTTCAACCCGTCGCTAACTCCGAGGGCACGCAATCGGTCTTCAGCGAACCGTTTCAACTGAACGGCCGCAAGAATATCAGGGTAACCGCGCGATCGAACGTCGATAATACCTGGCTGTATGTCGAGGGCGATTTGATTAGCGACGCAACCGGCGATGTCCAAACGTTCTCGCTGCCCGTCGAGTACTATCACGGCGTTGACGACGGTGAATCGTGGAGTGAAGGAAGCCAGTCGCCGAGCATTCATCTTTCGGCGATGCCTGCAGGACAGTACATGCTGCGGCTGGAAGCGCAATGGGAGAGATGGCAGCAGCCGGTGACGTTGAGCGTTCGCATCGAACAGGGCGTTCCGAGATTTCTGCACTGGTTCCTGGCGATGCTCTTCATTTCGATCATCCCGGTGTTTGTTGCGCTTCATCAATTCAGCTTCGAGCGGCGCCGTTGGGCGGACAGCGATTACAGCCCGTTCGGTTCGTAGGCATGTAGGGGCGGCCCTCCGTGGCCACCCCTCTTTGCCACGCGAGCTGCTTGTTTGACGATCGAGGGGCGGCCACGGAGGGCCGCCCCTACAGGAACAACGAGATGCTGACGAAACTTTATTTGATCATTGGAGCCGTGGTGATCGGCGGGTATATGCTGGTTGCGTTCACCGGAAAAGAATTCGGCGATCCCGAAAGACAACGCGTGCCGGCCGATGTGCGCCAGTCGCCCGGCGGCTATCGCTCGTTTCACTTCTGGCACTCAGGTTACCGAGGAGGAAAATAATGCCAATCGACCCATTCGCAAGGCTAGTCGTAACGACGGTTGCTTTTACGATAATCGGGCTGCTGTTCTTCGGGCTCGCGTTTTGGATCATAGTCAAGGTCTCGCCATTCTCGATCCGCAAAGAAATTGAAGATGATCAGAACACTTCTCTCGCCATCATCATCGGGTCCGTGATCATCGGAATCGCGCTGATTGTAGCCGCCGCCGTGCATGGTTAGTAGATGAATCGCACCCCTGTACTGTTCCTGAACGTGCTGATCATAGCCACGTGCGGGCTTGTGTATGAGTTGCTCGCGGGAACGCTGGCGAGCTACGTGCTCGGGGACTCGGTAACTCAATTCTCGCTCATCATCGGAATCTACCTTTCCGCGCTCGGGGTTGGAGCGTGGCTCTCTCGTTTCATAGAAACCGGGCTAGCGCGAAAGTTCATCGAAGTAGAGTTAGGCGTAGCCCTGCTTGGAGGGCTATCGGCGCCGCTGCTTTTCTTGAGCTTCGGGAGGTTGAGTTACTTTCCGGTCGTTTTGTACGGGCTGGTCTTCGGCATAGGCGTGCTTGTTGGCCTCGAGCTGCCGCTGCTGATGCGAATCCTCAAAGATGCGCTCGACTTCAAAGAGCTGGTCTCGCGGGTGCTGACCTTCGATTACGTAGGAGCGCTGGTAGCATCGCTTTTGTTTCCCCTATTCCTTGTTCCGAAGCTTGGGCTCGTTCGCACATCGCTGCTATTTGGATTACTAAACGCAGGAGTCGGTTTGTGGGCGACCTGGTTTATGCGGCCGTTGATCAAGGGCGATGTGTCCGGATTGCGGGCGAGAGCGGCGATAGTCATCGCGCTGCTGGCCATCGGGGTCATCAAATCAAACTCGCTGACGACGCTTGCGGAAGATGAGTTGTTTGCGGACGAGATCATCTACTCACGCACGACGCCGTATCAACGGATAGTTGTAACGCGAGGACGAGCCGGATTTCAGCTTTTCCTTAACGGCCACCTGCAGTTCAGCTCCGCCGACGAATATCGCTATCACGAAGCGCTGGTTCATCCGGCGATGACGCTCACCGGAGCGCCTCGGCGCGTGCTGGTGCTTGGCGGCGGCGACGGACTCGCTGTGCGAGAGATACTACGCTACCCGTCTGTTGAGTCCGTTACTCTTGTCGATCTTGATCCTGCAATGACGAATCTCTCTCAGGCATTCTCACCACTTGCCGAACTGAACAAGCACTCATTCTCCGATTCACGCGTCCAGGTGATCAACCAGGACGCGATGATATGGCTCGAGGAAGCGCGCGGCCCTTTCGACGTTGCGATTGTCGACTTTCCCGATCCGAATACTTTTGCTCTGGGAAAGCTGTACACGACTCGCTTTTATCGACTCCTCAAAGCGAGCCTGTCCGGCGATGCCGCGATATCTGTGCAGTGCACGTCGCCGCTCTTCGCTCGAAACTCGTACTGGTGCATCGTAAAGACCCTCGAAGCGGCGGGTTTCGCGGTGAAGCCTTATCAAACCGCGGTGCCGTCGTTTGGAGTCTGGGGCTTCGCGCTTGCGGGACTAGCGCCGTTCGATGTACCGGCGCATGCGTTGGCGGGTCTGCGTTTCCTTGATGATCAGGCGATGGCCGCGCTATTCGTGTTGCCCGCGGACCTTCAAGCGCTACCGGTCGAAGTCAATCGATTGGACAATCAAGCGCTTGTTCGATACTACGAGTCTGAGTGGAAGCGGTATGAGTAAGAATAATCTTGAAGTAGAGTCGCGGCGCTTGCAACGAACGGCCGCGGTGAATGCGTCTCAAGAGAATCACGACTCCAGGAGGGAAAATGTTTAAACGAATCTTCGTGGTTACTCTGTTCCTGACCGGCGTAGCCTTGGGCCAGACGGGTTCAACAAACGGCGGACGCGGCAATATCATCGCCACGGAAAGAGTGTCCGGCACGATTGCTTCAGCCGAAGCGAATTCACAGCCTTCCTTTCAAGCAGCGGAGAAGCGCGAGTTTCGGCTTCTCGCGACTAACAAGACGTCAACTATGGAGAAGGAAATGAACGAGGCGGCCAATGCTGGATTCCGCTTCGAAGGCACGATGGGTGGCGAGACTTCTTTTGGAGGTTCGGAAGTTGTAGTCATCATGTCGAGAGATCCTTCCTCGCAAAAGGAGCGCTACCGGTACAGGCTTCTGGCTACCAGTAAGACCTCTACCATGCAGAAGGAGCTTCAGCTGGCCGGCAATGCGGGGTTCGAATACAAAGGCCAGTCGGTTTATTCGTCAACGTTCGGCGGAAAGGAAGTCATCGTCATTCTCGAACGCGATCTGGAGGCCCGGCTAATTCAGTGGGAATACAAACTTCTCGCGACAAAGAAGACCTCGACTATGCAAAAAGAACTTAACGCGGCGGGGGCGGAGAGCTTTGCTTTTGTGGGTGTCACCGTGGGCGAAACTGCGATAGGGGGCAGAGAAGTTGTCTCCATCCTTCGCCGGCCCGCTGCGAAGTAGTCTCCTCTATGGGATTGGAAGCCGAAGCTGTAGTGGAACGATAACAGGTTGGGAAGGGTGGCTTGCCCCGCTTTGATCGTTGAGCTAATCGCGCGGGGGCAAGCCACCCTTCCCAACCTTCTATTGTTAGACTGTTCACTCGATGCGTATTAGTTCATCAAGCAAACATGATTTCACAAGGCGCGAAGTGCTTGCGGCGTTCCTGGGTGTGCCTGCGGCGTTGGCGGCTTGCAGGTCAGGGCAACCACCGCCTCGGTTACCGGAAGGGGAAATCGTCGGCGCCTCTGACCTGATTGGCCATCGCATTCGAGACGGCTTGCGTGTCTCACCCTCTGAAGATCAATGGATGCGAGTTGGCGCAGTCATAGTCGGAGGGGGAATCGCGGGCCTCTCTGCCGGGTGGCAATTGCTCAGAGCAGGCTTCGAAGATTTCGTGCTGATCGAACTTGAACAGGCGCCCGGAGGAACGTCTCGCAGCGGTTCCGGGCCGCTTGTTTCTTATCCGTGGGGCGCGCACTATTTGCCGGCCCCAATGAAAGAGAACACCGGGCTCATGTCGTTGCTTGACGAGATGGGCGTGCTCGAAGGGCGCGATGCTGAAGGCCAGCCCGTCATCGCTGAACAGTTTCTCTGTCGCGATCCTGAAGAGCGGGTCTTCTATCGAGGCCGCTGGTATGAGGGCCTCTACCTGCACGCGGGCGCGAGCCCGGAGGACCTTGCGGAGTTCGACGCGTTCAACGCTGAAGTCAATCGATGGGTGGCGTGGCGTGACTCGAAAGGCCGCCGAGCATTCGCGATTCCGGTTGCAACTGGATCGGATGACGTTGAAGTAACGTCGCTCGATAAAGTCACGATCGCGGAATGGCTTGATACTCGTGGATGGCACTCAGAGCGCCTTCGCTGGTTGATCGACTACGCGTGTCGTGACGATTACGGATTGACGCTCGATCAGGCAAGTGCGTGGGCGGGACTTTTCTACTTTGCATCGCGCGTGACGAAGCCCGGCGCTGAAGCGAGACCGTTGATGACGTGGCCCGAAGGGAATGGCCGGTTGGCTTCTCACCTTTACAACAAAGTGAAATCGAAAGTTAGACTGGGACTCGCCGCCTGCGAGATTGTTCCAACTGCAGCGATCGGAAGAACTGGCGTCGACGTAATTGCGATCGATCACGAGGGACAAACGGCGAGCGGCTTTCATGCTGATCAGGTGATCTTCGCTGCCCCGCATTTTCTGACTAACTACGTCATTCGTCCTTACAGAGAGAATCCGCCGCCTCACGTCTCGGAGTTTCAATACGGTGCGTGGATGGTTGCGAATCTGTTCTTGAAAGACAGACCAGGGGACCGGGGGTTTCCGATGGCGTGGGACAATGTGCTTTATGAGAGCAAGTCGCTTGGTTATGTTGTCGCGACTCATCAGCGAGGATTGGATCGTGGACCAACGGTGTTCACGTATTATTATCCTCTGTGCGATGCCGATCCGCGCGAGGCGAGATCGAGACTGCTGTCCGCTGGGCGCGATGAATGGGCAGATGTGGCGTTGACGGATCTGTCTCGGGCGCATCCCGAGATTCGTTCGCTGACGGATCGCCTTGACGTGATGCGCTGGGGTCACGCGATGATCAGACCTCGACCAGGATTTGTTTGGAGTGAGGCTCGAAGCACCGCGTCGAAACCTTATCGCGGGATCCATTTTGCTAACACAGATCTGAGCGGCGTGCCGCTGTTTGAAGAAGCTTTCTATCACGGCACCCGCGCTGCTGAAGAAGTGCTAGAAGCGACCCGGAGACTGGGCGACGGGGCGACACGGCGACGCGAGAGAAGCCACTCTACTTTGAGATGACCACGAGGTACGAGATTGAGCTCCGTTGGAACCAGCACCACAGCCGCCTATTCGCCCCCTCTCCCTGTCTCCGGGTCGCCCCGTCGAGACCTTTGGCTCTTTTCCGCTCGCACTGACCTCTCGGTCTTTCTGGGCAGCGCAGTCGTATCGCTGGCCGCTCTCTGGATCGGCGCCCGAGCGGGTGTGCTCTATGGCGATGCGCCTGATTGGGCCTGGGTGCCCGCGGTGTTGCTTATCGACGTTGCGCATGTTTGGTCGACGAGCTTTCGAGTCTATCTGGACAAAGACGAATTGCGTCGCCGGCCGTGGCTTTACACACTGGTGCCGGTGCTCGGTCTCGCAATAGGTGTCGCGCTATATTCGGAGGGCGAGGTCGTGTTCTGGCGCGTGCTTGCTTACCTCGCGGTGTTTCATTTCATTCGTCAGCAATATGGATGGGTTGCGCTTTATCGAGCGCGCGCGGGCGAGCGCGATGCTCTTGGTAGGTGGATCGACGCGATTGCGGTTTATTCGGCGACGCTTTATCCGTTGATCTACTGGCACACGCATCTGCCGAGGAAGTTCTGGTGGTTCCTTGCGAATGACTTCACTCATATTCCTGCCATGCTCGAACGCATAGCTGCACCGATCTACTGGATGGCGTTAGCGGCTTACGCTTCGAAGTCTCTTTACGGCTGGCTCGTGAAAAGAGAAGGTAATCCCGGGAAGGATATTGTCATCGCGACCACCGCGGTGTGTTGGTATGCCGGCATCGTCGGTTTCAACTCGGACTACGCCTTCACGGTGACCAATGTCATCATTCACGGAGTGCCTTACTTCGCGCTGATCTATTGGTACAGCCGTACCCGCATGAAGCAAACCGGTGGGCGAGGCGCGTTTCGAATCTTCGCTCACGGACCGGCGATATTTCTCATTAGTCTTTGGGCGATCGCTTACATCGAAGAGATGTTTTGGGACCGAGGCGTGTGGCAAGACCGAAGCTGGCTGTTCGGTTCGCCTTGGGAAATTGGAGCACTCAAGTTGATCCTGGTGCCTTTGCTTGCGCTGCCGCAACTCGTGCACTACGTGCTCGACGGGTTCATCTGGCGCCGCAAGAACAATCCTGACTTTGCGCTCGGTCGAACCGCAGATTGATTTCGAGCGACCCCCTCTTGCAGGGCGAGTTGGCGTGATCCCTTGCCATTTCATTTTCTCGCCTGTACAGTGATCCTGTACAAATCGAATTCAGGATATCAAATAATGGAAACTCAAACGACTTACACTCGCGCGCGCGCGAATTTCGCGAAGCTCTGCGACCAGGTAACGGACAACCGCGAAATAGTTGTTATCTCCAGGCGCAAGGGCGGAGACGTTGCGCTGATTGCAGCCGACGAATTGTCAAGCATCCTCGAGACACTGCATCTATTACGCTCGCCGAAAAACGCAGATCGTTTGCTGTCGGCGCTAAAAGACGCCAAGGCGCGAAAAGGCAAACGGCAGTCAGTGAACTCGCTACGCCGCGAGGTAGGTCTTGGCGAAAAAGAATAGACGCAAGGAAGCCCCCGAGCGAGATGCGATCTTTCATGTGCGGTTTCGAGAAGATCTCCGCTACTGGGTGCAAACAGATCGAGGAGTCGCCGTGCGCGTGTTTGAATTGATTGAAGCAGTAATGCGCGACCCATTTACCGGTATTGGTAAGCCCGAACCGCTGCGTTACGATCTTTCGGGTGCCTGGTCGCGACGTTTGACCCGCGAACATCGCATAGTGTACGCGGTCTTCAATGACCGAATAACGTTCTTGCAGGCGCGCTATCACTATTAAGACAGGTTTGCTACTTGCAACCTTGCGAAGCCCCGCCCCTTCAAACGATAATCGATGTATCCACAATCGAGGTAAAGTTGAAATGAGATCGTTCAAAGCTGTGTTCCTCCTACTGAGTATGCTTATGCCCTTCACAACGCAGGCGCAAAACAAGATTTTCCCTTACAAGTACTTCACCGATGATCTGCCGAATGGTCTTCGTGTGATTACTATTCCAACTGATTATCCGAACATCGTCGCGCTTTACATAGTCGTCGGCACCGGATCGCGCAACGAAGTCGAACCGGGCAAGTCGGGCTTCGCTCACCTCTTCGAGCACCTCATGTTTCGCGGCACTGACAGGTTTCCAACCGCGAAGTACGAAGACATCATGAAGAAGGCCGGCGCGGACTCGAACGCTTATACCAGCGACGATCGAACGGTTTATCACACGGTGTTTTCTAAAGAGGATCTGGATCAGATCATGATGCTGGAGGCCGACCGCTTTCAGAATCTGAAAGTCCCGATCGATCTGTTCAAGACCGAGACAAAGGCTGTGCTTGGCGAGTACAACAAGAACGCCGCCAACCCGGTCGTCAAGCTCTTCGAGGTGATGCGCGACACCGCATACGACACGCATACCTATAAGCACACAACGATGGGCTTTCTTCGCGATGTCGAAAACATGCCCAATATGTATGAGTACAGTCTCGACTTCTTTAAGCGGTACTATCGCCCCGAATACACGACCATCATTGTCTCCGGCGATGTTAAGCACGAGAACGTTTCTCAGCTTGTAAACAAGTACTGGGCGAGCTGGCAAAAGGGAAACTATACGCCCCAGATTCCGAACGAACCCGAACAGAAAGAACCGCGAACCGGAACTGTAGATTGGCCGACGCCGACTCTGCCGTGGGTTATGGTTTCTTTCAAATGTCCGCCCTATTCGGATGAGCAAAGGGATCACGCCGCGCTCGACCTGATCGCCGCGCTTGGGTTTTCTCAGAACTCAGAGCTCTATCAACGGCTTGTAATCAAAGAGCAAAAGGTGGATTCGCTGTTCACCGATTTCGAAGACCATCGTGATCCTTATCTCGTCAGCATAGGCGCGCGCGTTAAAGATCCGAAGGACGTCGACTACGTCAGGAACGAAATAGTGAAGACGAGCGAATCGTTCAAGACGACACTTGTGCAGAAGGATAAGCTCGATGCGGTGAAATCGAATTTGCGGTACAGCTTCGCATTGGGACTCGACAACTCCGAAGCCATTGCAGCGGGACTTGCGGGCTACATCGCGCTTCGACGGACGCCCGAAACAGTCAACAAGGTCTACGATCTTTACTCGTCAATCACGCCCGAAGACATCCAGGCGATGGCGCAAAAGTACTTCGTCGAAAAGCACCGCACCATCGTCACCCTGTCGCACAAGGAGAACGCGAAGAATGCAGCAAAGTAATAGTAGAGTAATATTGATCGCCATCATTTTGTTTCTGTCGGTAGCCGCCCCTGTCGCGCGCGCCGGAAAGGTTTCTCCCACAATGGCAACGGTGCTTTTGCCGAACTCCTCGCCGCTGGTGAGCTTCCGTTTGCTGTTCAATACCGGCCCGGCGTCCGACCCTAAAGGCAAGGAAGGAGTCGCCGCGCTAACCGCCGCGATGATCTCCGATGGCGGCAGCCGCTCGATGACTTACGAACAGATAGTCCAGGCGATGTACCCGATGGCGACCGGCTTTTCTTCACAAGTCGACAAAGAGGTAACCGTGTTCGCGGGCGCGACTCACGTCGATAATCTGCAGAAGTACTATCAGATCATTTCCGGTATGTTGCTCGATCCCGGCTGGCGTGAGGAGGACTTCAAGCGTTTGCGCGAAGACGCGGTCAACTTTCTCAAGATCAACCTGCGAGGCAACAACGACGAAGAACTTGGCAAGGAAGCGCTCTACAGCTTCATCTACGGAGGCCGGCCGTATGGGCATCAGAACATCGGAACCGTTGAATCGCTCGAGAAGCTGACTCTTGACGACGTGAAGAAGTTTTATCGAGATAACTACACGCAGGCGAACTTTGTGCTGGGGCTTGCCGGTGGTTACCCCAAGGGTTTCGATTCAAAAGTCGAGGCTGATATCGCCTCGAAGCTGCCAGCAGGAAAAGCAGCTAAGCTCACGTTGCCCGAACCCGAAAAGATCAACGGTCTCGAGATGCAGGTGATCGAGAAAGACACCGCAAGCACCGCGATTTCTCTTGGCTTCCCGATCCCGGTCACACGTTCCAATCTTGACTGGCCGGCGCTGCTCATTGCTCAGTCGTTCTTCGGGCAGCATCGCTCGAGCAACAGTTATTTGTATCAGCGGTTTCGTGCGATTCGAGGGTTGAACTACGGCGACTACGCTTACATAGAGTATTTTCCGCGCGGGATGTTTCAGTTTCATCCCGACCCGAACCTCGATCGCCAGCAGCAAATCTTTCAGATATGGATTCGCCCGGTCGAACCAAAGAACGGATTGTTCACGTTAAGAGCCGCGCTATATGAATTGAATAAGCTTGCTAAGAATGGGTTGTCGAAAGACGACTTCGAAGCGACTCGGCAGTTCCTGAGCAAGTACGTGAACGTGCTGACGAAGGCCCAAGACGAGCAGTTAGGCTACGCTCTGGACAGCAAGTTCTATGGCATAGGGAACTTCAACGACTACGTCCGAGGCGCGCTCGCCAAGCTCACCCTCGAGGACGTGAACCGTGTAATCAAGAAATACCTGCAAGCCGACAACGTGAAGATCATCGTAGTGACAAAAGGCGCCGAAGCTTTCAAGCAAGCCGCGATGGACGGCAAGCCTTCACCGATAAGCTACACGCAGCCTCCACCGAAAGAGATTCTGGATGAGGACAAGATCATCGAGAGCTACAAACTGAACTTCAATCCGAAGAAGGTTGAAGTCGTGCCGGTCGATCACGTGTTTCAGAAGTGATCAACCGCCCATTCATTCGACGATAACGCCCACGTCGAAACCCATGAAGAATCCTCTTGGCCCACAGTATTCTGGTGCTAGAGGTGGGCATAAAGGGCTGCCTTGAGCGTTAACAATAATCTGACCTGATCGTACGGCTTCAAAGAATCCCTGGGCATGCGGTATTGGCAGATTATCCATTGTTCGAGTTAGGACTTTTTGGTCCGAACCGATTACGCTGATACTCCAGCCTATAGTTGGTGGCTCGCCCTTCGGGGGCAAGTACAAGAGAAACTTATCTCCAGCATTCATGTTGATCCAGGTTCCCTCGAATCCCAGAGTGACTACAAAACCGCTGTAGAATGTGAACTCATTCGAGGTTGCGCCGTCAGGATTCTGCACCTGCAGTTGGATCACTTGGTCTCGCGCGACTTTCTTCTTTGCCTTCTTTGCATGGAGAAAGTTGCCTGGATAAGTCTCGTCATTTGCGCTCTTGAACCTCTGGCCGTCAACTAGCACAAAGGCGCCATCGGCAAAGTTCTCCCCCTCAACAAGAAGGTTCTTTCCTGTCCATTCAGCATAGAGAATAGTCGGCTGAATCTCAGCAGAGGGAGCCCTTCCTACAAGAACGTGATTTTCGCGAACGATTGGTTGAGATTGTGTAACTCCCGACACTACAAAGAACGAACAGAGGATTGCAAGACTAGCTTTTATTTTCATAATGAGCACCTACTACGCATAAGCCTACACGTCACCTCCGCCGAAAGAGATGCTCGATGGGAACAAGATCATTGAGAGCAATAAATTGAGTTTCAAAACGCGAGGGATGCCTTACCGAGATTACTCGACAACCACAACGAGATCGAACCTGCCAAAGTTAGCCCCTCTCGGCGCGCACTGCTCAGGGGGCAGAGGGGGGCACAAGGGACCCGCTTCGGCGCTGATTGTGAATTGTCCAGGATGGACAGCTTCAAAGAAACCTTGCGCTCGAGGAATTGGCAAGTCATTCGTGTTGAGCTTCATAGCTGTGGGATCAAGCCCGCCGATGCCAACACCCCATCCTAGGGTAGGCGGCTCGCCATGAGGTGGCAGAAACAACAGAAACCTGTCACCGACATTAAGGTGCAGAACGGTGCCGCTGTCGTCCATCGTAAGAAGAAACCCACTGTAGAAGGGAAACGGATCAGATGTCTCGCCGTCTGGGTTTTGCACTTGCAGGGTGATTGCTTGATTCCGTGCAACCTTCTTCTTAGCTTTTTTGGCGAACAGAAAGGAGCTCGGAAAATTGTCGGCGTTGACTGTCTTCAACCTTTGCCCGTCGACAAAAACAGTTGCACCGTCACCAAAATTTGCGCCCTCTACATCGAGGTTCTTTCCGATCCATTCAGCGTAAAGAATAGTCGGGTGACTCTCAGCGGAGCGAGCGCGACCAAGAACGACGCGATTTTCCCGAACGATTGGTTGAGATTGTGTAACGCCCGACACTACAAAGAACGAACAGAGGATTGCAAGACTAGCTTTTGTTTTCATAAATGAGCACCTGCTACGATAAGCCTACAACAAAGTCACTCTGAGGCAAATTGGATACTTGATAAGGACAGGGTCATCGAGAGCAACACGCTGACTCTCACTTCGAAGAGAATTAGTGTCCTCCGGTAGATAAGGGGTTTCCAGAACTAGAGAAGGGCACGCGAGAGCGCTGATTTCCTCTGTGCGTCGCACGGCTGCAGACCGAGCCGCAAGGAAGCTACTCAACCACTATCGTGACGCTGAAACGCGCGTCGTTTGCGCCAGTTGTAGAACACGCCTGGGCAGGTAGAGGAGGGCATTGCGGAGATCCTATTGCTTGCAATTCGAATTGTCCTGGTCCTGTCACTCGGAAGAAGCCTTGCGATCTCGGGATGGGCGCCGGCTCTGAAAGCTGAGTGATAATCGTAGCGTTAGGTCCGAGTATTCCGACTGACCATTTTATCGCTGCCGGGTCCCCGGTCGTAAGATAAAGTAGAAAGATGTCACCTACACGCAGGCGAATTGTTTCGTTGGAATAACTTTTGGATATTGTTATTCCGCTGTAGAACGAAATCTCGTCCGACCTGTCGCCGTTTGGGTTTTCGACCTGTACCGTAATTTCTTGCTCGGTGGGTATCCGCTTGCGAGCCTTCTTCGCGATTAGCACAACTGTTGGCGCAACCCCGCTTTTAGTTGTTACTGCTTGCCCGTTGATTAGTACCGTCGCGCCTTCACTAAAGCCCTCACCGCTCACAACGAGATTCTTTCCTATCCACTCCGCATAAACTATGCTGGGTCTGCCGTCCAGTGCCCTGGGTGAGATGCGGGTTACACTCAGAGAACCTGCGGAGGCTGGGGATTGATACTGGTTTGCGCTGATGAGCAACAAGCCTAATAACCAAAAGGTTGAGAGCCGTTTCATTGTTACACCCTAAGACGCTAGGCCACCGGCCAGCCGCCGTTCTGGTCGATCACCTCATCGATCTCGCCCATAAGACGAATCGTTTCTGCCAGCGCAGAGACTACGTGCTGGTAGTGAGTCAGGTCATCATAGGTTAGCTTACGACCTTTGCGATCCTTGAGCCACTTCTGACAAACCTGATAGCCGCCGACGTGGAAGTTCCATACCTCAGACGGTACGCCCTCAAAGTATTGCTCGCGATTGATCCACACGCGGCCTTGGTCGGCTCCCTCGCCCGGCTCAGTGTAACGCACGGCGTCGACTGAGTTGGCGCCGGGTATTGGATAGCTGGTGATCTTCGGTCCGTGTTTTTCCATCAGGTGGATGCCAACCAAATCGCCCCCGAGACCGCACAACGAGCGAAATAAATCCTGGTTTGAAGTAAGAGGCACTCGTGGGAAATCTATCTTGAGAAACTCTGCGTAGCGGGTGCGGTAGGTCGGGGAGTGGAAAACAGCATAGAGATAGTTGAACACGTCCTGCGCCCCGAAAGTTTCCGCGAAGTCTCCCTTGCCATCGGGAGTGAAACTCAACTTCAGTCGTGAGGAGAAGTCTGCAATGAATTCCAGCGAGATATTGTTATGATGACCGCCGGTTTCAACTGGCTTATCGTCAAACAGATTGGCGTTTCCTTGAGTTGGATAAAGGTAGAGGGGAAAGATAGAAGTAATATCATAAGCCGAGCAGGATTTATGACCACATATAGTGTCAGTGACAGACACATCCCATTTGTCTTTCGTTTGCCGTGTCGCCAGCAATCCGATATTTCTACCTAATAGCATGTGCTGCATAACCGTCGTAGACGCGCCTCCTCTGCCTATCTCGATGAGGTTCTGCTGGTACAAGATGTGTCTTGCGTCAAAAGGGCGGTACAGTATCCTTTGAATATTTGCACGCCATTCAGTGTTTCTGATCTTATCTCGCTCTCTTTGTGTGTTCCAGTAAGGCCCGTCCTCAAGGTCGAAAAGACTTCTTACCTCCTCATCGGACAAGTCTGTGCTGGCCAACCGGGATATTCGGCTCACTAAGTCTTGCTCATCAAAGTCTATAAGCAAGTGATCACGGTTTGTCTTTATTCCCATTAATCCAAGTTTAAAGACCTGGCGCAAAGGCCAGCCTCCTTCGTATTCCTCGAGCCGGAGCGTGTCTTGGGGAATGAAGAGATAGAACGGCGACTGGGGCTCGATCTTCGTCCACTTCGTTGTATTCACGTCGTTCAGCGAGAGCCAATGATATTTGCCGCCCGACAACCCTTGCTCACCTTCCGCATTCTCTTCGTAAGTTGCGCGTAGTCCCCAGAGATGGGCGTGCTGCACGGTTGCGGCTTTCTTCGTAGCGCCTAGCTGCTTTACGAACACACCAATGGCGACGCCCTGCTGAATGTCGAAGACGTTCTCGTCTTTTAATCCATCGGGGCTCCGCTCCTTCTTCTTGCTGTTGCCATGCAGATCGAGTAAGTAGATGTCGTCGAAGGTCTCCATCAGACTTTGGCGCATCCCGCGGAACGTCGGGTTGTCAAGGTAGCCGTGATTGGTTATGAATGCCAGAACGCCGTAGCCAGTCTGTTCGATGCGCCATTGCGCGAAGCGGATGAACTTGACGTAGTCATCATTAAGCATCTTAGGATTACTTTCACCCAGCGGCTTTCCATCGGCTTCGAAATAATTCGCCGTTGTCTTGCCGGTCAGGGTATCTTGACCATGAAGCAAGTCAGCAATCCATTTCCCTTTGTTCACTGAGTTCCCAGAATACGGCGGGTTGCCGAGCACAACCATGACAGGCGTTTCTTGTTTTACTTGGCTTGCCGAGTTCGCTTCTTCGGCCAACCACTTAGCGAACAGCGGGAGATTGCTATCGGCGTGCGCTTCTTCAAGAGTGTTTGTGAGATAAACGCGAAGGCGTTCGTCGGTCGCGAAATCGTAGCCGGTGTCCTCAAGCAACAAACCGAGCTTCATATGCGCGACCGAATACGGAGCCATCAACAACTCGAATCCGAATAGTCGCGGAAGCAGATGCTCGGAGACATAACCCGACCACATCCCGAAATTGTTCTTGAAAGAATCGAAGATGACCTTGATGACGTCGTACAGAAATGTCCCTGTTCCTGTCGCGGGATCGAGGATCAATACCTTGTGTACTTCGGTCTGACCCTTCTTGTCGTCTGACCTAATCTTGATCTTGGTTGCGTCGGCCAAACCATCTTGGAGGTTGAAATCGGTCTTTAAGATTTGATCGACGCTACGGACGATATATGAAACAACCGGCTCCGGCGTGTAATACACGCCTCGCGCCTCGCGCATCTTCGGATCGTATGCGGCAAGAAAAGTCTCATAGAAGTGGACGACTGGGTCTTCGCGGCGTGTGCGCTTGCCGAAGTCTTCAAGGATAGCGCTGATGTTGGTGTGATGAAGCAACTCCGCTAGATCGTCAACCGCCCAAACGATTCGATCGTCTAGGTCTGGCCCGGCGATGTGACCAAACATCTTTCGCAAAAACGGATTCGTCTTCGGCAGATTGTACGCGGCGTGCTGGCGAGTAAAGTGTTCGCTACCTTTGACGTTGCATCGCGCTGCGAACAGGCCGTAGGCGATCGTCTGAGCATACATATCGGCGAACTGGTCTTGAGTGAGGTCGTGAAGCAGAACCTTCTTGAAGCCCTCCATCTGCAGATGAAGCGTCCCACCCTTGTCTTCGTCAGTGAAAGTGCGCGCGATGGTAACGCGCATGAGTCTGGCAATCGCGGCCATTCGCTCGGCTAACTCCTTCGCACTGGCAACCGTGGGAATCTGAGCGTTGATGAAGGCGGTCAGAAGCTCTCTGACTTCATTCGCGCCATTCTTGACCGCTTTGAGACTGCTATTACTACCAACGGTCGCGAGGCGCGCGGTCAGGCGATGCTCGCCCAGAACAAACCACCGAAACTCCAGGTAGTCAGTGAGCACGAGATTGCCAAGGCTCTCTCGGTAGCGCGCCAACTGTTCACTCTTTTCTGCATTGTCGAGCGATTCGCCAACGTCCTTTGCCTCTACGTATCCGAGCGGAATCTCACCGCGCGTGATAATGAAATCGGGCGCACCGCACTTGATACGCTTAGGCTCGTTAGTCGCGATGATGTCATCGGCGACCGATTCGATGAGTGATTTCAGCGCAGGCCGATGAGTGTGCTCGGTGGCGTTGCCGGCTTTAAGTGCGCCTTCTATTTTCTTGCAGTATTCAGCCGATGTCATCGATTTCAGTAAGGCCTTTGATTGTCTGGGATGATAGTCAGCTAGAAACGTTGTTTAGGTCAAGCTGTGGAGTCTCACGGCGATGCGCGTTAGTCATACTCCTGCAGTTGGAATCTGGTTCAGCACACTAATGACCCTCGCGACATCGCTGCTCTCGCGTGAGCGGATCAACAACAGACCCAATTTGAAGATCAAACCCATCGGGTGCCAGATCAAATCGGCCAGTGCCGTCATTTCTAAATCTCTTAGATCGAGAATAGGTTTCCATTGGCTCTGGCTTACCGGAGCCAGCTTCGTTGCGAGATCCCACGCGCACGCTCGAGCTTTGTCCATGCTGAAGTTGATGATCGCGGTATCCGCCTTTGGATCGATGTGGTCGAGAAAGTTTATCCAGGGTGAGACCTCGTTAATCTCTGATTCGACCTCGCCCACCAGCGCCGCGAGAATGTTGTTTATCTCGTTGAAGTCATGTTGAAGCGAAGGCAGTTCGTCGCCCGGTGCGATCTCGGCGGCGGCGATGCCCAGATCGAAGTTTATGTGCGCGCTCATTCCCAGAAGCAGATCCTGAAGTATGATTGGTCTCCACGCGGCCGCGGCTTTGAAAGACACAAGCCAGCACCGAGTGGTTTGCTGGCCTCTGCGATACTGATCCATCGCTTCGAGGTAACGATTGGCGAACTTCACATCTAACCATTCCATGCGAGGTCCGTTTTCAAAGCGGCCTTGAGAAATTCCTTCTTTCACTTTGACTGTGACTTTGCGATAGAGGGCCGCGAAGTAGCCGAGCCTGCTACCGTCTCGAATCGAGCGTGCGATGATGTCGTCGAGTTGTGCGATTACTTCATCGATGGTTCGGGCAAGTCCGGGTACCGGTGCTGGTGCGCTCATACTATTGCCTCCTGGGCCTACCTGGAAGTGCGGGCTTCGCGCCCGCAAGATCGAGAGGAATATTACTAGTAAGTCGGGGATGCTGAAAGCTGATTTAGGCGATCCTTCGCGTGCTTTGCGGTTCTTTGCGTCTTTGCGTTGAAACGTCGACTTGGAACCTCAAGAACTCGTTTCAACGCAAAGACGCAAAGGACCGCAAAGACGCAAAGGATGCGCAAAATATTTTTGTTTACAAAATTACCGCCCCGCAAATATAATCATCCGTCTACGGCCTATTGGGTGAAGTGGTTCCCTATCACGACGCACTGGAAGTAGTAATCTTTCGTAAACTGGATCTAAAGAGGAGGAGCCTCAAATGGTATTCAATCGTGTGCCCGCACGCTTGTTCTTTATTGTTGTTTGTTTATCGATCTCGGCCGCAACCGCTTTAGCAGGGGATGACTGGAAGCCGCTCGATCCGGCGCACCTTGCGTTGAAAACTCCGGTCGTCGAAAAAGATGCGGACGCCGAAGCCATCTTCTGGGAAGTGCGCATCAACGACGCAGGCGAGGACCTGGTCTTTTCGCATTACATTCGAATAAAGGTCTTCACCGAGCGCGGTAAAGAATCGCAAAGCAAGATCGACATTCCTTATATTGGCCGGAACAAGATTACCGACGTCGCCGGCCGCACCATTAAGCCTGATGGAACGATTGTCGAGCTCAAGAAGGACGCTGTCTTTGATAGGACAATAGCAAAGGCCGGCGGCATCAAGATCAAGGCCAGATCTTTCGCGATGCCTGCTGTCGAGCCCGGCGTGATCATCGAATATCGCTGGAAAGAAATCAGGCCTTATCAGATGGCTAACAATGTAAGGCTGCAATTTCAGCGCGAGATTCCGGTTCAGTCGGTCAAGTACTATCTCAAACCCGCGAAGATGGAAGTCGCTTATACGTCGGCGGGAATGTTGACACGCACCTTCAACGGCGACCCCGCTCCGTTCAACAAAGAGAAGGACGGATTCTACAGCACCGGGATGAACAACGTGCCCGCCTACCACGACGAACCGCGAATGCCGCCCGAGGATCAGGTTCGAACCTGGATGCTCGTGTACTACACGTTCGACAAGCCAAGCCCGCCCACGCAGTATTGGCCGAAACTCGGCAAGGAACTGTACGATGACAGCAAGTCGAGCATGAAAGTCAACGAAGACATCCGCAAGGCGGCGGCCGGGGCAATCGGCGATGCGACCTCGCCTGAAGAGAAGCTGCACCGGCTGTTTGATTTCTGCCGGGCCAAAATCAAGAACATCAACGACGATGCTTCGGGGCTGACAGAAGCAGATCTGTCTAAGGTCAAGAAGAATGAAAGCCCCTCTGATACGCTAAAGCACGGCATCGGCACCGGCCGCGACATCAACTTCTTGTTTGGCTCTCTCGCAGGTGCGGCGGGGTTTGATGCGCGTATCGCAAGGCTCGCCGATCGAAGCGACATCTTCTTCGACGTCAACTTCACGAGCACGTACTTTCTCAGGGCTTACAACATCGCTGTTAAGGTTGGAACGGAGTGGAAGTTTTTTGATCCCGCCAGCATGTATGTGCCGTTCGGGATGCTTCGCTGGCAAGAGGAGGGAATGCCCGCGTTGATTTGCGACGCTAAGGAAGCCGGGTTTATTAAGACCCCAATATCGCCTTCCGAGAAATCGCTTCAGAAGCGCTCAGCTACGTTGAAACTAAGCGACGACGGAACACTTGAGGGTGATGTTCGCATCGAGTATAACGGGCAGTTCGCCGTCGAGAAGAAAGAGCAGAATGACGATGATTCTCCTGCTCAACGCGAAGAGAATCTTCGCGACTTGATCAAAGAACAGATGAGCACCGCCGAGGTCTCCAACATCAAGATTGAGAATGTCACCGATCCGGCGAAGCCTTTTATCTACGCATTTCATGTACGAGTACCGGGCTACGCTCAGCGAACCGGGAAGCGGTTGTTCCTGCAACCGGCATTTTTCGAGAAGGGAATCGGTAGTGTGTTCTCGTCAAGCTCGCGCAAGCATGCCATTTACTTTCATTACCCGTGGATGGAGAATGACACGGTTACGATAGATTTGCCGCCGGGATTCGCCCTCGACAACGCGGATGCGCCGTCGCCGTTCCACTCTGAAGGGGTCGCGGACTATAAGGTCAAGATTGCGGTAGTTGGAAAAAACGAAGCGCTGCGCTACGACCGGACTTTTAGCTTCACCGGGCTTGTCTTTCCATCGTCCAGCTACTCGGGGTTGAAGCAACTGTTCGATCTGCTTCACGAAAGCGACAATCACACCATTACGCTCAAGCAGGCGGCTGCGAGTCAGTAAGACGCCGTGAAATGGGACCGAGGACTGAATTATGAATACAACTTTTGAAATGCATCTCACCGGGCGCTTATTGCAGAGACTGATGCTCGGCGCTTCATACCTAATCGTCATCGCGATTCTATTGGCGGTGACCGGGGTTAACGCGCGAGCCGGTGATGATGTGCCCGCGTGGCTTCGTCAGGCGGCTGCGAGCAACACGGCTTCCGGTTACGAGAAGATCGTTCCTGCGGTAGTGCTGTTGAGCGAACGCGACATCAGGGTCGAGGAAGACGGGAAGATAACGACGACTGAACGGCTCGCAGTGAAGATACTTACAAATGAAGGACGCGCCGCCGCGGTTGGCCATGTCGAGTACGTGACGGACACGGGCAAGGTTCGCGACATGCGTGCGTGGGTGCTCCGTCCCTCGGGCGCGGTAAAGAAATTCAGCAAGGACGAAGTGCTGGATTTGGCTGCGGCTCCTAACGACGTGTTTAACGAAGTGCGCGTCAAAGTGATCTCGGGCCGCGACGAAGTGGAGGTCGGAGCTGTGTTTGGCTGCGAGTGGACGTCAGAGGATCGTTCGGTGTTCACGCAGTTCGACTGGCAATTTCAGGAGCGCCTGCCTGCGCTGCTATCCCGCTTCACGATCTCGCTTCCCCCCGGTTGGCGGGCGGAAGGTGTAACGCTAAATCATTCGAAGATCGAGCCGTCAATAACGGGCTCGGCATATGCCTGGGAGTTGCGCGATCTGCCTTACATCGAGGATGAGCCCGCGAGTCCCGAAGTGACAACGATTGCGCCGCGCCTCGCGGTCAGCTACTTCCCTCCGGCAGGCGGGAAGGGAGGCATTGGCAAAGCGTTCAAAGATTGGAGAGACGTGTCGCGATGGCTCACAGAGTTGAGCGACTCGCAAGCCGGGATCGACGACGCGTTGGCCGGAAAGGCGCGGCAATTGACGGCTAACGCAAAGACTGAACTTGAGCGCATAAAGGCGATTGGGCGCTATGCCCAAGCTGTAAACTATGTCGCAATTCAAACCGGCATCGGACGCGGTGGCGGTTACCGCCCTCACTCTTCAATCGACGTGTTTGCCAAGTCCTACGGTGACTGCAAAGACAAGGCGAACCTGATGCGCGCCATGCTGAAGGCGATCGGCATCCAGTCTTATCTTGTGAGCATCTATTCCGGCGACCCGACCTTTGTCCGGGAAGAGTGGCCCTCGCCGCAGCAGTTCAACCACTGCATCATTGCGGTGAAACTGGCCGATGCAACTCAAGCTGCGACGGTAATCAATCACCCCTCTCTTGGGCGTCTGTTGATCTTCGATCCTACCGATGACAACACTCCGGTCGGGGATCTCCCAAGTCACGAGCAGGGAAGCTTCGCGTTGATCGTCGCTGGAGATGCCGGCGCGCTAATGCGAATGCCGACGACGGCGCCGGAAGCAAATCTGCTCGAGCGGCGGGCCGATGTTGTTCTGAGCCCGGATGGCTCAATCACCGCAAGCGTACACGAACAGGCGGCGGGGCAATCGGCTGTTGCGCAGCGCGGTGAGCTGCGCTCGCGTTCGCGTGCCGACTACGTAAAGATGATCGAAAGATGGGTGACGCGGGGAGCGGAAGGCGCTCGTGTATCAAAGGTTGAGCCGCAGGACAACAGCGCCGAAGGGGGCTTTGGGCTCGACGTGAACTTCACTTCGGCGAGCTATGGGCAGGTGATGCAAGGTCGATTGCTTGTGTTCAAGCCGGCCATAGTCTCGCGGCGCGAGTCGCTCTTTCTGACTGGAGCGACACGCAAATATCCCGTCGTGCTCGGATCCAGCGCTTATGCGGAGACAGTCAGCGTGAAGCTCCCAAGCGGGTTCGACGTAGACGAGTTGCCCGAAGCAGTTAAGCTCGACACTGCGTTTGGAACGTATGCTACGAGTTATGCGGTGAAAGACGGACAGCTTCAGTTCACCCGGTCGCTGATAGTGCGCGGCGCAACGATTTCAGTTTCGGACTATCCCAAGGTCAGGGCTTTCTACGAGCGAATACGCGCGGCTGAGCAGTCACCGGTGGTGCTTGCGAGGAAGTGATCCCGCCAAAACATAAGAGACTGAACAGGGATGGACAGGATTCACAGGATAGGGAATGAGGCAAAGAACTCTCGCCGTATTGGTTTCTTCTATCCTGTTCACCCTGTCTATCCTTGTTGATTACTCATATCGCTTCCCGGACGCCCTCGACGAAGCGCAGATTGCGAGAAGTTGCCTGCGGCGCCTGTGAATGTGCAATTCGGGAATGCAGTTGAATAGGAGTTTTAGGAAATGAACGCTGTGCTTAGAACCTTTACATCGGTCTTATTGGTGCTGCTGCTGTTCAAGGCTGTACCGGCCCAGAAGAACGAGATCAAGATAGAAGCTGTCATGGATGGGCAAGGTGCGGTTCCAGGACAGATGCTGTACGCGTTTGTTTCCGGCGTGAGCGATCGCGAAATGCCTCCTCTCCCGATCAATCGCTTTGCGGTCTCGGTTACACAGGAGGGCGTTGTTCGTCAGGCGAAAGTCCGGTCGGTGGGATTCAGCATGCTCAGCCAGCGCCAGCCGGCCACTCCGGCATCGCGGGTTGATAGAGCGCCAGACCTAACAGACCAGTCGAGCGCGCCAAAGCCCTGTCAGTTGGTGATGTTCACCGTTCCTCCGGGATTTCACGAGGGTGACGCCATCGTTGTGGTTGCATATCTCGGGAAGACCAGCAACGCTCTCAACTTTAAGATTGCCAACCGCCTGCCTGCTCCTCGGATCGACACAATTCGTGGCGTGGCGTCGTCCGCGTCGCGGCCCAAGCCATTGCCCGAACTGATCAAGCAGACGCGGCCGGAGATAAGGCTCGAGCGCGGACACGACACTGAAATAGTCGTTCAGCCCTTGATCGATCCGGAAGTTCCCGGCTCCGGAGTGCAAGTAGTTTTCAAGCAAGGCAATCTTACTAAGACTGTCGATGCGCAAGTGACGCGCAGGGAGGCGACGGAGGCCAACGGTAACACCGTGACCCTCGGTCCGGCGCGTTATATAGTAACCGTCCGCGCGCCCGAGGAATTCCAACTGGGCCCTGCGCACCTTGAAGCTCGCCTCCGCGTGAACGGTCAGGTAAGCGAGCCGGGTTCTGCGGAGGTGTTGATTACCGATTCACTCGGAAACGCGGGGGACGGCGATGAACTCAAACCTCATCTGGCGAATCTTGGCGAGAAGCGAGTTGGTATTGGGCAGACAATTACACTGGCAATCGACGCCAGATGGCTTGCGCCCGATCCGGCAAAGACCTTGATCGTGCTCGAGCAGGGATCGGAACGCGTCAAGCTGAAGCCCGAATTGAATACTGCGCTGAGCGGCGGCAGGATTAGCGCCAATGCTGCCGCCATACTCATCGCGAGAGTTGATGATGATCTTAAAGGTAACGTGAATGTGCGAGTCTACAATCCTGCCCGCGGGGAACAGCAAGGCCTGACCGATGGCATACAAATCGAAATAGTCGAAGAGGTAGTGCCGCCTCTCGCAATCAGAGTAAGCGAGGCGAGCAAACAAGACCTTGCTATGCTGCGCGCGCTTCGGGAAGAGAGGCTCAAGCAGGGACGAGAGTTTCACGAGTACGAACCCGGGGCGCGATACGTCACGATTCAGGCGATCGGACTCGATCACAATCCGAACTTCGTTCGAATCACGTTCGAGCAGGCTGGCCGGAGGTTCACGCTGAAGTATGCCGACTACTCCTTGAGTATGGGCGACCGGCTGGTGGTGCGAGTGCCCGACTATATTAAGGCCGGCCAAGCCCAGGTTACTATTCAAAACAGCACTGCAGATCGCTTGAGTGATCCAGTCATCACGACGGTGGAAATAACGGAGCCCGCTAAGTAATCGAGCGGCAAGTCAGCAAGTCATATCGGACAGCTGCTTATCCTGGCTTAAGAGTCTTCGAAGATGGCCGCGGCTTCTTCGATGCTGGCGGTCACATGGCATTGCGGAATGCTCTGAAGAAAAAACCTTCCGTAAGCTTTCGTCCTGATCCGCGGGTCCAATACCGAAAGCACGCCTCGATCGGTCGTCGACCGAATCAGCCGTCCCAAGCCCTGCTTCAACGAGATCGCCGCGTGAGGCACCGAGTACTCATAGAACGAGTTTCCGCCCTGATCATCGATGTACTTCTGGCGCGCCGCTACTATCGGATCGCTTGGCACCGCGAAAGGCAGCTTGGAAATGATCACGCACGAAAGAGCTTCACCCTGAACATCGACGCCTTGCCAGAAGGATGAGGTAGCAAACAGCACCGCGCCTTCGGTCTTTCGAAAGCGTTCGAGCAATCCTGTTTTAGACCCTTGTCCCTGAATAAAAGCCGGAAAGTCTATGCGGTCCTTGACACGCTCATAGGTCTCTCGCATCGAAGAGAGACTGGTGAACAGGACGAACGCGCGGCCGTGAGTTGCTTCAAGAATGTTAACAATCTCTTCAACCGAGGCGTCCAGAAATTCCCGGCTTCGAGGGTCGGGCATGCGCGCGGGAAGATAAAGCACCGCCTGCTTCTTGAAGTCAAAATGAGACTCCACGATAAGCTCGCGAGCGTGCTTGATGCCCAGGCGCCCACGCAGAAAATCGAAGCTGTTTCCGGCAGTCATCGTAGCGGAGGTCAGCACCGAAGTCTGAATCTTCGCGAAAAGGTTTTCTTCCAGAATTCCGGAAACATCTATTGGCGTTCCATTGATGAAAACGCCGCGCCCGCGCTTCTCACACCAGTAAACGAAGTCCGGCTGACCGCAGGTCACGATGAACTCGAGATCGAACTTCAGGCTCTGTGCGCGGCGAACGATGTTGTCGAGTTCCGCCGGAGGGTCCTTTACGACTCCAAGCGTGGTGATCAGCCGGCCGATTGCATTGTTTAGTGCAATGTAAGCTTCGCCACTTGCGGTAGCGGTCAGGTTTCCTTCCTGATCGGCGCGGACGAAGCGATAGTGACGCAGCGGATAGCGCCCGTCCTGCGAGCCGTACTGACGTCGGCTGAAGCTGCTTCTTTGCGATCGCCAGCCACTCGTTGCCTGTGACGCGTCGGCATCGGCATTAAGGTCATCGTCCGATTCATCTCCGCGAAATGAGAGCCAAAACGTGTCTGACCGTTGGGCCAATCGAGCGAGAGCCCTGACTAGTTCACCTTCCTGGTCGGATTCCTTTATTGGCAGTTTGTTCGCATCCTGGATGAGATCGGCCACCCGATAATTCGACGCGCTCGTTCCAAAAAAGCTGGCGGCGACGTCTTCAAGCTCGTGAGCTTCGTCAAAGATCACAGTGTCGTAGTCGGGCAGCACCGCTCCGTAATCTCCGCCACGCAACGCTAGATCGGCGAAGAAGAGATGATGATTTATGATGACGACGTCTGCTTCCATCGATTCGCGACGCATGCGCGTTATGAAGCACGCGTCGAAGTCCGGGCACTTCTGGCCAAGACAGGTCTCGGCTCGCGCGTCGATCTCACGCCAAAAGGAAAGCTCTTCGGGCAAGTCTGTAAGCTCCGCGCGATCGCCGGTCTCGGTCTCGCCGGCCCACTTGCTGATCTGATCGAAGTAATCGACTTCATCGAGGCCCTGCAACACAGGGGAGCCGGCGGCTTTTTTCAATCGATAAAGGCATACATAATTCGAGCGCCCTTTCATGCAAGTGACTCGCAACTGGCGAGGAATGATCTGCTGAAGAAAGGGAACATCTTTCTTGTGAAGCTGCTCTTGCAGATTCTTGGTAGCGGTCGAGACGAGCACGCGGCGTCCGGCGGCGAGCGCGGGAATCAGATAAGCAAGGGTCTTTCCGGTTCCGGTGCCGGCTTCGATCAGAGCGGTGCCGCCGTCGGAAAGAATGTTATCGACAGCTTCGGCCATCTCGACCTGGCCGGGCCGGTATTCATAGTTGGGATGATGTTGGGCTATTAACCCGCCAGGACCGAATACTTCTTCCATTTGAAACGATCGTCGACTATCGGTGACCTAGAAGCTTGTTGTACTCTGCGTGCGGGCCAATCCAGAACCAAGCAAACTCGCCTGCTTGCTCCACGACGACTGCTCGATAATGCAAACCGACGCGAGCCGACCAGAAAGGGCCAACCTTCTTGAAGTGCAATGATGGATGTTGCGAATCCCGCTTCAACAACGTGTAGCACTTATCCGCAAGCCGCTGGATATCAACCGGCAGTCGGCGATAACAAGCCCAGAAACGCGGTGTCGCGCGATGCTTCACAGATCAGTGCAGCGCCCCTCGCGCAAATCCTGTAGCGCCTCTTCAGCGAGTTTATCGAGGCGCCCAGCGGCTACGTCGGCCTCGAATTGCCGATCCCACAAACTCGCATCAAACTCAGCGAACCACTCACGGAACGCTGCCAGGTCTTCATCCGGTAGTTGGCTTACCGCTTCTTCTATCTCTTGAACGGAGCTCATAGCGTGAGAGTACCTCGCTTGCTTCTTCAGAGCAACTCCCCCTTTGCTCCAACAGCTCTAGATCATTTCGCGGGTTCGAATCCTTCTCGTTGAGTCGGCGCCGCACTCAGAGTAGTTCTAGCCGCTCAAGATACTCTTCAAGTAGTAGAATGGGGATCGACGAGATGACTTCCTCTCCCTCATCCCAGCGAAAGGCCTTAGGAATACACCCAACCTCGACCATCGCTGGCTGCTTTTCATAGCGTGGGGTGTAGTCAATTGCGCAGTGGATGTTGTGCTCCTGACAGCCAGCGAAGACCGAAGCTATGATCGCGCCGTGACTGATTGGCTCTGCCGTTACACCGATCCAGTGGCCTAGGTACTCAACATCAAAGGTGGAATCATCGCGTTGCCGGCAGCGTCGCGGTTCAACGGCCGCCCATCGCGAGAGGAGCGATTTTAGTTCTTTGTCCGACATTGGGCTCTCACAGTCGCCTACGTCGTGCCCGAAGGTACAGCCGACCGAGTGCAGATAACTGAACTCCCCGGGCATCGCCAAGAAACGCATCTTTAGGAACAGTCATGATCAGTCCTGAGTTTCTTACAGGGCGAAGGAATTTCCGCTCCGCACTCTCGATCCCATTTGGGTAGTCTTTGACGCCTTGGGTGGAGAGGGACTCGATGTACTTAATGTGTTCCTCGGTCAGTTTTCCTTCGGCTTGCTCTTCAATCACCTGTTGCAGTTCAGGCAACGTGGTTTCAATAGATTGGCCGAACATAGAGAGCTTGACTTTCGACTTCGCCATTAAGGCAGCGAGATGTGGGCGGATTACACCAACCGCTACTAACGCTACAATCGGCCATACGACGATCTCTAGGATATGGGTGAATTCGCTAACGGACATAGCTGCTTCTCTAAAACATCAAGCTACCGATTATGCTGCGCGAGGCTCCGAACCAAACGAGTCTCATAGATAGGGAACCGTTCGCAGAGTTCTTTAATGCGGCTACGGACGCTCGCCTGTACGGACTCGTTTTCAGAATCAGCAAGCACCTCGCTGATCCAACCCGCGATGACGCGCATCTCATCTTCCTTCATTCCGCGTGTCGTAAGCGCCGGAGTACCGATTCGAATACCGGATGCCTTCATCGGAGGTTGAGTGTCAAACGGAATCGCATTCTTGTTGACCGTAATAGCCGCGCGCTCGAGAGCTTTTTCAGCTTGTGAGCCTGTTATGCCTCGCACGAACACATTCACCAGCATCAGATGATTGTCAGTTCCTCCCGAGACAATCTTGAATCCCGCGCTCGACAGCTCTTCAGCAAGAATCTTCGCGTTCGCGATCACTTGACCTTGATAGGTCTTGAAACCGGCTTCCAGAGCCTCTTTGAAGCATACAGCCTTGGCGGCAATGACATGCATCAACGGTCCGCCCTGAACGGTAGGAAATACCGCGCGATCCACTTCCTTCTGAAACTGCGCTCTGCACATCACCATTCCCGCGCGCGGTCCGCGCAGCGTTTTGTGAGTTGTGGTAGTGACGAAGTCCATATGAGGAATCGGGCTCGGGTGAAGCCCTGCGGCGACAAGTCCCGCGATGTGAGCGATATCGGCCATCGAATAGGCACTAACGCCGCGAGCGATTTTGCCGATTCGTTCGAAGTCGATTATCCGCGAGTACGCCGAAGCCCCGCACAGAATCATCTTTGGTTTGTGCTCGTGAGCAAGTCTTTCGAGTTCGTCGTAATCAATCGCTTCAGTATCGCTGGTTACGCCATAAGGGACGATCTTGTAGCTGCGACCAGAGAAGTTGAGCGGATGCCCGTGCGTAAGATGACCGCCGTGCGCAAGGTTCATGCCGAGAATCGTGTCTCCGTAGTTCAGCGCAGCCAGATACACCGCCATGTTTGCCTGCGAGCCGGAGTGCGGCTGAACGTTCACGTGCTCGCACCCGAAGATCAGCCTTGCTCGATCGCGAGCAATGTTCTCGGCTACGTCGACGAATTCGCAACCGCCGTAGTAGCGCTTGCCGGGATAGCCTTCCGCGTATTTGTTAGTCAACACCGAACCCATCGCCTCGAGCACTGCTTCCGATACGAAGTTCTCAGAGGCAATCATCTCCAGGTTGTAAGCCAGCCGCCGCTCTTCGTCGGCAATTGTTGCGGCGATCTCGGGGTCAACCTCTGAAAGCGCCCTGTTCATCAACGTAGTCATTTCGGTTACCTCACATGCGAGTCGAACGTGGGGTCTTGCAGTTCGATAGTATCAAACGTAAGTGCCGGTTGTCAGTCAGTTCATGGGTTTACTCCCCTTTGCGGTCCTTTGCGAGCCTTGCGGAAAAGGAATGGATCGAGAAAGAGAGATACGTTGGCGCAAGGCTCGCAAGGGACCGCAAAGCTCGCAAAGAAGTGCATCGGCCCCGCCGGCTCCAGGGTGGTTTCTTAGGAGGAAGCCCGACAGGTGTTTATTGGAAAAAGGACTTGAGGTTATCGCGAGAGATGACAACCTTGGACTTGAACTTCGGCGCATCGGGCGGGAAGTTGGCATCTCGATTGTTGATCTTGAACTTAAGTGTGGTGCGATTGCCGTAGTTGACTGTGACCTGGGTCTGTGCGGCTGGAAGATCCTGGGACTGTCCCTGCTTCAGGATCAGAGTGATCGGTTTGGAATCGTCTACTTGATACTTAACCCAACTATCTCCGCTGGCAGCCTCGAGTTTCACGACCAGCGGTTCGCCTTGCGCAAGAGATGCCGGCTGCTGCTCAGGCTGATTTGAACCTGATGCGCTTTGCGCAGGCGCCGCCGGTTGTTGGGTTTGTTTGGGAGGCGCGTTCTTTTCGGCTACTGCGGGGGCTTGCGTTGCGTTTTCACCTTTGCCTTGATTCAACTGCTTGACCAGGGCAAGCACAATGAGGGCGATGAAGATCACAATGCCTGCGCTGATGACGATTGTGGGCCAGTTTGTGCGGGCGGGTGACTGGCGAAAAGCTACTGGCTCATAACGCGCCGACGGTTCCGGCGCGCGCACCGGTTGCTTTGGGGCAATCGACGGAGCCGCAGGCTGCTTTTTTGACGCCTCGATTGACGCCGACCGATTTATGGTGGCGGTTTGCGGCTCTTGTAGGTCTACGGTTGGCTCGGAGACTTGTTGAAGATAGAGGGCGATCGCCTCGTCTTCGTTCATATGGACGTGTTTGGCGTAGGCTCGAATGAAGGAACGTGTAAAAATCCCGCCGGGGAGGGTCGAGAAGTTGTCGGTTTCGATTGCTTTCAGAAAGCGCGTGCCAATTCGCGTTGCGTCGGCTATGTCAGCCAGCGTGATGCCTTGCTGCTCCCGCTTATGCCTCAGTTCTTCGCCCAGTGTAGGCATATCTGCCGAGGAGCCTCTCTAACTCCTACCCATAAGTTGAAGTGGGGTTTGCAGATGCTCATCTTAGGACAAGCACTTGGGGGTGTCAAGGAAACGCTTATGTGATGTGTTGCGACGCCGGACTTTTGGACCCGAATATGGGTGACTTGGCGCAGTTGCTTCGCAAGGGCAGTTGCTTGACGCACCCCCCGCGTTTTGTTAGTTTCAGTCTCTCCGTGAGCACTCTCGCCAAAGCTCGCGCTCAAGCTCAATTCAATCGGCTTAATCGGAGGACTATTACTTATGAACATTGAAGCGCTCGGAATGATAGAGACCAAAGGATTTGTGGGAGCGGTGGAAGCCGCCGACGCTATGGTCAAGGCCGCAAACGTCGTGCTGGTTGGCCGCGAGTACATCGGCGCCGGCTACGTGACCGTGCTGGTGCGCGGTGACGTAGGCGCGGTGAAAGCGGCTACCGATGCGGGCGCCGCTGCGGCGCGCCGGGTCGGCGAGTTAGTTAGCGTCCACGTCATACCGCGGCCCCATCGAGAGCTCGAGCAGGTCTTGGAAGCAAGCGGAATTGTGAGCGCGACCGCGCAACTCGCATCGGGTGCGCGAGGGCAGTTGACATCAGGGCAAGAGGACGGCAAACGTTCGCTCTCGTCCTCATCGAAAGAGAAGGCAAAGTAGGAAGTCAGTAGTCCGTAGTCAGTAGTCCGTAGCAATGGCGCCAACTCGCGCTACGGACCACGGACTACTGACTACGGGCTGTCATTGGGCGGTTGTCATGAGCAGCGACAAGGACCTTCAATCGATCGAACAAGCGAAACAGCTTGTTGAACACGCATACAACGCGCAGAAATCACTCGCCGGCTTTCCCCAGGAAAAAGTCGATGCGATTGTAGGCGCGATGGCACGCGCCGCCCTCGCTGACGCCCAGCGCCTCGGTGAGATGGCTCACCTTGAGACAGGCTACGGTTCGGCCGCGGACAAAACAACCAAGAACAGATTTTCAGCGGAACAGATTTACAACTTCATCAGGCCGATGCGAACGGTCGGCGTGCTTCGTCAGACCGACAGCATCATCGAGGTAGCTTCGCCGCGAGGAGTGGTCGCAGCAATTATCCCTTCGACGAATCCTACCTCAACCGCCATCTTCAAGATCCTTATCGCCATCAAAGCTCGCGACGCGGTAGTGCTCAGCCCACATCCCTCCGCGACGAACTGCATAGATGAGACTGCGCGTGTCATGCGCGAAGCAGGCGAAGCGGCCGGGCTGCCCGCCGGCGCAATTGGATGCATGACCATTGCTACGATCGAAGGCACACAGGAATTGATGAAACACAAGCGAACCGCGGTGATCCTCGCGACTGGCGGTATCGGGCTTGTGCGAGCGGCCTATTCGTCAGGTAAGCCCGCCTTCGGAGTCGGACCAGGCAACGTTCCGGCGATGATCGAGCGCTCGGCTAAAGTAACCAAAGCAGTACGCGACATACTCACCGGAAAGACTTTCGACAATGGAACGATCTGTTCTTCGGAACAAGCGGTGGTCGTCGAGCGAGCAATTGATTCGCAGGTGCGGGAGAGATTTGAGGCTGAGGGTGCGCACTTTCTCAACGGGGAACAACAGGACGCCTTGACTCGCGTTGTAGCCACAGCTACCAACACGCTTAATCCGAAGATTGTCGGCAAGCCCGCGAAAACCATAGCCGAGATGGCCGGAATCACGGTACCGGACGGGACTCGCGTCATGATGTGCGAGCTTTCCGGCGTTGGCCGCGACTATCCATTATCGATGGAAAAACTCTCACCGATTCTTGCGTACTACGTAGTCGACAGTCTTGAAGAAGGGTGCGAGCGATGCGCCCAAATTCTGAGATACGGCGGGATGGGGCATACCGCTTCGATTCACACCGAGAGCCGCGACGCCGCGCGCGAATACGGCATTCGAATGCCCGCTTCGCGAGTCATTGTGAATAGCCCGTCGACTCACGGCGCAATCGGGTTTACGACGGACCTCGAGCCGTCGATGACTCTTGGTTGCGGCTCGTGGGGAGGCAACGTCACCTCCGACAATATTTCCCCGCGCCATCTCGTCGACATTAAGCGGATCGCTTTCGAGACGCGCCCGATCAATCAGGCCGCTGCGGTTGAGAGAGCGATTGAGAGAGTTGATGCGCGACCTGCGGCGCGACCCGCCGCTGTAGTCGATCGAGCAGAAATCGCCGCGATGGTTGATCGCTTCCTGTCCGAACGCCACATTCACAAGGCGGCGCAACAAGCACCGCCAGCAGCGGCTCCGCCACATGCAACTCCGCAGTTTGAGGCTCAAACGCAAGCCTCCTCCACACCTGTACCCTCCACATCGAACGGGACGACCAACGGACGAGTCTATGATTTCGTTTGCGAGGAAGATGTGAAGCGGGCGATAGCGGCTCGCGAAAAGATCTACATCAACAGTAAAACAATCATTACCCCGGCTGCTCGTGAACTTGCTGAAGAGCGCGACGTCTTCGCGAGATCATAAACTGGTTGACTAAAGATCCCAAGGTACATCACCCTAACGCGCGGATGCTGACTATTTTCCAATCCTTTCCTTCGTAGGCTAACTTTGCATACGCTCTTTCGCTCGGGTAGCTGAACTTCAAGGCTTCACCAATCTTGTTTGGCGCCCAGGTCCACGAAAACTCAATTCCATGGATTCGACCTTCGCCATCCTTGTGAATCTGCATGATCTCAACCAATCGTCTGTCGGCGATCGTGACGATCCACTCATTCTCCTTTTCCTGTCTCCACGCTGCTGATTCCTTGACTCCTCGTTCTGTCAACGAGACACGAGTAGCTTCGGTATTCTTTTTGGAATCCTTATCAGCGGATTCAATAGTGATTGTGGTGAGTTCGACCAGCCCCATACTTTTGAACGCGACATACTTTGGCTGGTACCGCTCGACATCAGAAAGCCTGGCTTGAATTGTGCCGGTATTAAGTTTGATAGTTTGAAAGGCCGCAAACATCTCGTGACTCTTCAGAAGCCTTGCGGCCTCTTCCTTGCCCATCTCATCGAACGCTAGCGAGCCCGCTCGAGCCGCTAGCGAACCGATTATCAGGAGCGCCAGGCCCGATAAGAGTTTTGCCGACAGATCATTGCGCATAGAATTTTGCCATCGCTTCGTTGTTTACTGATTTGTAGCCGCAGTCTAGCCGGCGTTGCAAGCCGCGAGGGAATCGAGAAGCCGAACTATAGCCTCACGAGGAGGAGTGGCGCGCTGGAAAAACGGGAGTCCCAATTCTACGTTTTCCCAACGACCACGGAGTGTTAAAGCATAGCCCTTTACTCTCTTCATCCACTCGCGGCTTGCAACGCCGGTTACTCTCCGGCCCGATAGGTTGATCAGAGGGCGACGGCCTCGCGGCGCGGTCCGGGAGGATCCTCCTTACCCGGATCGATTGGGGCGTGACGATGGACCCCGTGACCTCTCCCCTGATCCACAAGGATTCAGGTCATCAGGCCCGCGCTCGATCCGGGCGAGGAGAATCCTCCTTACCGTTACGGGTTCTTGCTGCTCACATCCTGGTCTCGATTGATCATCGCGACATCCTCGTGATATTGCCCTCCGCATCAATAACCCTAAGTTTTCTGCGCTCCCGGGTGCTCCTCTCATGAGGTATGCCGGAGAGCACACGGCCGGCGCGGGGGAAGACTAGTTCCAATCCCGGTTCATGCGTGAGTCACTACACGGTATCTTTAGATTTGACTGTCAGGTGTCCGGGAGAGGTGGAACTAGATGAGTGGAAGTGGGGGGCCTCGATCGGTTGGCTCGTCCGATGCCGCTGACAACAACACCACGCGATTGTGTCGCTGCCCCGGAAGCGCGCTCGAAAGAAAGTCATCGAGTTTCGAAAGGCTCAGGTCGTCCGAGCTGCGATTGGTTGCAGTGCTTATTAATGTTTCGCGGATACTTTCATCCGGGGTGTTGACGCTTGTATCCGGCAGAGTGTACCCGTTGGCGTACGCGGAGGCGGGCGCTCGCGAGAACCGGCCCTCACCGTCCCCCAGCCAAATCACAACACCGTCCGCATGCATTAGATCTGTCCATATCAGATCGGCGGCGCCATCGTTGTCTATGTCCTTCGCGACAAGTGATCCGCGGTCTACGCTTCCACTATCGAAGTGCAAAACAAGCGGCTTGCCGCTGCGGCTCAGCATCACTTCGACGCTGCGATGCGCACCCCAGCTTGCGAGCGTTGCCTTGTCCATCAGACCATCAGCGTCAAAATCCGAAAGCGCTAATATCTGACAGAACCGAAGCGGTGTCGCAGGCTCCGGCAATGTATTCTGAGGTAATGGAGTTGCACTGGCCGAGCAGGCTGCAATGCTCAGCAGCAAGAATACCGCTTTCGTTGTGACCCAGCGGGATCTCATTAGTTTCGACTATACCAGAAGAAAAATGCCGCCTTCAACAAATACTAGGACGCAAGATCAACGGCACAGGTCACATAAATATGATTCGGGTTCATTCATCAAGAAGTCGCCGATTGTTTGGAACCTGATCAAACACCTCGCGGCGTAGTCTGATTTCGGATCATCCCGGATAGTGGGAACGTCATTCCGGCTCTTCCGTGGTTGTTTGTGACCACGTAGCTCTCGTGACTCCCCGGATAGCCGCAAACGACTGCCCGAGTTTCGTCATTTCGCTGGCGCGCAGGTCGGAGAGCCCGAAAGAGGCGTCCAGAGCCATTTCCGTGTCCCCAGGTTTTGATTCACTGACCGTCAATATCAACACACCGTCTTTCGCCGCGAATGCCGACCACGTTGAATGGACTGACTCGGCGGCCTCTGCCTTGAAGCTCAACTGCACGGTGTAGGTCACCAGCGGCGTGATGAGGCCGGAGCGTTTGTTTATCACCGTTGCCACCGGCCTAAGGACTGTCTGGATAATCAGGATCGTCACCATCAACGCACAGGCAAGCCTGTAGTAACCCGCTCCGATCGACAGCCCCATACTTCCAGCTGCCCACAACGTCGCCGCGGTGTTGATTCCCTGAACGCTTCCTCCTCGGCGCATGATCACGCCCGCTCCTATGAAACCGATGCCGGTTACAACTCCGGCCGCCACCGCGGCGGGATTATTGGTTGGTCCGAATCCAAGGAGCGAGATGAGGCCAAATGCGGTCGCACCGACAGACACAAGAGTGTTTGTCTTTATGCCCGCGTTCTTATGATGCCACTGGCGTTCTATGCCGACGAGCATCCCGAACAGCGTGGACATTGCCAGGCGGACGATGATATCGAGAATGTCAGGCTCACTCATTTTTCTAGAGTGTTGGTCACAGAAAAACAAAGCTTAGATCACAATCGCGCGAGAGGCTTGCTTCCAACCTGTTTCAGGTAGCCTGCGATATGGGAGACCCTCACGCGGGATCGCCGAGATTCTAGCACAGCGCGTCAAAGCCGGATCAGAAATGTCTGTGCTGTTAGGTAAGGAAGGGTGTGGTTGAGAGCGGGATTTGCAACCAACGCCCACGTAGTAACGAATTTATTCGTTGGGATTCCCAGAAACGAATAGATTCGTTACTACGTGGGAAGTCCGGCTTTAATCATACCCGGTTAGGAATGCGTAGCGGTGCGAAAAGACTATCTGTGCCATCGGCGGCGCGCGCGCGCCGAAGCACTCGAGGACCTGAAACAACAAATCGCGCTTGTAGCGTTGAGGAATTCACCCCCTCCGGCTAAGGCGCTCGACCGCGTGATAAGGAGGTGGTCCTGGGAGAACTTCGATTCTGATCTGCGGATGTTGATAGCGAAGCAGCCATGCTTTTCGAACTCTCTCGCTGGACAACCCGCATCCGGGCGCGACAAGTTCAACATACACGCCGCGAGCAGGTAAGAAGAAACTTGGAGTGAAACTGTCAACGAACGCGCCGTTCTCGTCCCATTCAACTGCAAACGTGCGAGGCTTGTATTGCCACGGCACACTCAGCCGGTCCAGGCTTCGTGCAAATTCCTGTTCGAAATCGTAGTCGAAGTCGACCAGTGCCGCGAGGCTCTGCCTGCCGCTATCACTCAACAAGGGGTGGGCGTCAAAGTCAGGGGTCACCGGATTGGCGGATTCGAGCCAGAAGTTATTACCTGGGATCTGAGCTTCACTCGAGTAGATCGCATTCATTGTGTCCTCCGAAACCCTGCTTGCACGAAGCCCACGTTAGAGGGTGAAGGGCATCGTGCTTCAGGAGGATTGATGTGATTTGTTGACCGATGCGCATGACGTTGCTGCAGCATGACGTAGCAGGGGCAGAGTCTTCGCATAAGAACAGCGGATTAAGAACGTGGCGGGGAATTGGGGGTTCTCTAAACGTCATGGCTCCCTCGCTGTTTCGCCCGTGCTGTTCGGATGATAGACGAGCTGCGTTATACCGGTGTGGCGTTGCTGTTAAGTTTGTATGAATTGTTGCTTCAGGCGGGTAATGCCTATCGCCATCTAGGTATCGACTGAAAACATCTCAGCCTTTGTCCTTTCAGACGCGCGCTCGTCTTCCACCGCGACCGGCGCCGTGAAAGTGAATCGCGAGCCGCGGCCAAGTTCACTCGACACCGAAACCTCACCACCGTGCGCCTGCACCAGATGCTTGACGATAGCCAAGCCAAGCCCCGAGCCTTCCGTTTTGCGCGAGCGAGATTTGTCTCCTCGATAAAGCCGTTCGAAGATGCGCGGCAGATCCAATGCCGAAATCCCCACACCTGTATCCTGAACGCTGATGACCGCGCGGCCGTCAATCTCTTCGGCGGTGATATGAACCGAGCCTTCTGGCCGATTGAATTTCACCGCGTTGTCGACGAGGTTGTACAGGATCTGCTCGAGCCTGGTGCGATCTGCTTGCACCCGCAAGTGCGTGGGAACCGAAGCGGTGATCGATACCTTGGTGTCGGCTCGTCGCGACTCCAGAAGCATGACTACGTCGGCGACGGCTCGGCGCAGGTTGACGGGCTTAAGAGCCAACTCGATTTGACCCGACTCGATGGCAGACAAGTCGGAGATGTCCGAGATCAACTCGTTCATCCGCGTAGCGTGTTTGTAAAGCGTGTCAAGAAACCTGGTGTTATGTTCCGGATCATCCATCGCGCCGGTGAGCAAGGTTTCCGAATACGCGAGAATGGCAGTCAATGGAGTGCGCAGCTCGTGCGACAGGTTGGCGAAGAACTCTCTTCGCACGCGCTCGAGCCGTTCGAGTTGCGTGATGTCGAAAAAGACTCCAACTGCGAGATCTCCGCCTAGCGGCGCGACATTCAACTGAAAACTGCGATGCTCCCGGTCAGCCATGTCCACGCGCAACTCAATCGGAATCTTCTCTTCGAGTGCGCGTCTGAACGCGCTGTTGATCGCGGGATCGCGAGTCGCATCCGTCAAACGATACTTGCGCGTTGAGTTGTGCGAATCGCCATTTACCGATTGCGATTGAATGGTCACGTGTTCTTGTAGCTCGTGCGCTTCGCCGCGAGCGGCCGGCTGTGAGGAGCCTTGCCCACGGAGCGTCGCCGGTTTTGCAATGTCGGTTTCGCGAAGCTTGAATATCCGCGCCGCAGCTTCGTTATAAAGAGCGATGCCGAACTGCGAATTCACGATAACCACACCCTCGCGCATGGTCGCCAGAACTCCGGTCATCAGTCGATTAGTCTCTTCAGTGATCGCGGTTTGGCGCTGCACTTCGCCGAGCGCCTGACTATAGCGGCCGAGAGCATAGCGCGAGACAAGAAAGGTCATCACCACGACGACGACGACCGTGATTATGTGGGAGTTGACGATGGAAAGGCTCGGAAACAACACCGTCTTGATGGTTTCATAGATCGCAAACAGCAGCAGCGCCGCCAGCGTAACAATCCAGACTCGTCGTTCGATGTCTTTCATATATCAGAAGTCAGAAGTCGGAGATCAGAAGTAGAAGTCAGAAATCAATGTCGCACGATGTCTATTGACCAATGACTAATGACCAATGACCAATAATGACCAATGACTGATGACAAATGACCAATAACTCCTGCGTTATGCCTTCTGTTTTTCATTCGCCACAAGCCTATATCCTACGCCAGTAACGGTTTCGATTAGCGACGGGTCACCCAGCTTTTGCCGCAGCCGCCGTATGTGGACGTCCAGCGTCCGAGAGTCACCGAAGTAGTTCATTCCCCACACGCGATCCAGCAGAACTTCGCGAGTCAATACTCGTCCCTGGTTCCGAGCCAGCTCCGACAACAACGCGAACTCCTTCCGCGTCATTTTTATTTCACGGCTTTGGTAAGTGACTCGAAACGTCGATGGATCGATTCGCAGCACGCCGTTGTCGAAGGCCGGGCGTTCAATCTCCACGCCCTCAGTTCGGCGCAAAGCGGCATTGATTCGCGCAACAAGCTCACGCATGCTGAACGGCTTTGTTATGTAGTCATCCGCTCCCATGTTCAAGCCGAGCACCTTGTCGGTTTCATCGGCGCGCGCGGTCAGCATGATTATCGGAACCTGCGCCGTTGGCATCTCCGCGCGAAGCCGCCGGCAGATCTCGAATCCACTCATGTGCGGCAGGTTCAGATCCAGAAGAATCAAGTTTGGCGGACCATTGAAAATGAGTTCGAGCGCGTCTTCGCCGGTCGTCGCGATTCGCACTCGAAACCCTTCGCGCTCGAGGTTGTAGCGAATCGAATCCGCAATATCTTCGTCATCCTCGACGATGAGAATGCTGCGGACTCTTGTCTCGTCAACTCCAATAGCCATACTGAATGTCTGAAGCTTATCGCGTGCGCCGTCAATGTTCAATTTTAAGGCTCCCCTCTTCCTGGCGATTCACCCGCGCTCACTGCTGTTCCGGGGCTTCAGCAAGCAAGGCTTCCGAATCCCACCAACGCAGTTGGTGGATTGTCATATTCAGCCTACAAAGCCGCTGGCCACCTGCGCGCTTCCGAATCCCACCAACGCAGTTGGTGGATTGTTCATATCCGGCCTACAAAACCTGGCTACGGCCGGTTGCTTGGAAATCCCACCAACGAAGTTGGTGGATTGTTCACACCCGGCCTACAAAACCTGGCTGCGGCCGGTTGCTTGGAAATCCCACCAACGTCTTTGCCACCGGACACTTCGTTGAACGGCAACTCGAACGCGACGAACTTGAGCTGTTTCAGCGCTGTCTTCGTCTTGAAGTACACAGCCTCGGACGCGCCCTCGACGTTCAGGTCATCGTCCCACACCATCTGAGTTCCCCTGAAAGTGGGCTCGAATTTTCCCGCGACGAGTTGGACTCCGACCTCGTCGGTCTTCGAGTCGTATCGAACAAACGCGCGATCGAGCGCGAACGCTTTTCGCTCAAACGCATCCGTGAATGTCTGATTTGTGGTGATCGGGTCAGTGAAGATTCCGGTCGCCAGTCGCATACCCCAATCAAAATGCTTATCGATAGTCCCATCCAAAGCGAGCCTCGCGCGTATGCGAAGCCGATTACGATCCGCGGGCTCGGTCACCGCATCGAAGCCCTGGTTCCGAAATGTCTCACCCCTGAACCGAAGGTCGCCGCTGAATCGTATCGCGCCGAACTTCTTATACAATTCATCAACTCTCTTTTGTGAGTCCGATGGCGAGGGCTGATCCTTTGCAGGCGTCTTAGCCTGATTCGCAGCAGTCGCCAACTGAGGCTGCCCGTCGAGAGGTTGGTTGCCTTGCGTCTGAGGTGCGTCAGCCGCGCGAGCGCCCGCGGTCGCATCGCCTTTTTTCTCGACTATGTCGCGCAGAGACTTGATCTCGAGTTGTTGCCGCTCGATTAATTGCTCCATAGCTTTCAAGCGATCTTCGACGCTTGGCGACGTGGCGGTGCTTTCATCGCGTTTAGTGTTAGCGGTCTTTTCCTCGACTCCTGTGGGATGCTTCGTCGAGTCTGCGACGTTTCGCGCAAGCTCTTTGGCGGGCGATTGCTGCTGGGCGACGGCAATGGGAGTGGCGCCAAGCAGCAATGCCAAAGCGAGACAGAATGTCGTTCCTGCTTTTGTTAGTATTGAGATCTCCTTGTGAGCAGAGAGTTCTTGTTTAACACTCATAACGGATCGTCAGAGCAGAATAATTCCGAGAACTACGTTGGTATTGCTCGAGCAGTCGGTACGGCTCGAGCTGTTTTGTCTGTTCGACCTGGTTTTGTCTGTTCGACCTGGTTTTGTCTGTTCGACCTGTCGGTAGTGTGCGACCTACGGTTAGTTTTGTTTACGGAATCGCAGGTACACGCTCCGCTGGTTATCTGATCGGGCCACATAGAGTCGCCATTATCCGGTAGTCATGTAAAAACCGGGTTATGGCAACGTTTCAATATTGTTAATTCTCAGGTGAGGTGAGTGAAGAGGAACTTGCCCACGAAGTCAGAATTGTTTCGTCCGCGAAGCGGACGACTGAAGTTTGGACATTTGCATCGCAACTCCGTAGGAGTGACCTGTCTATTGATCAAGGCACGTCGTCGTTCGGAACTCCGTAGGAGTTACCTTTGGCGCCGGGTGACTCCTGCGCAGTCCCGCCGCCAGACGGTCGCTTAAACTTAGACATGTCACTCCTACGGAGCTCCGGCCTCCGTCAAGAGGGCTCCGTTTGCTTCGCGGACTCATTCGGTAGGCCGACTGAACCCCACCCACGAAATCCCTGCGCTACTTTCACGTCGCCCGCGGTTGCGGACGACACGCATGCCTACATTTTGCCGCGGACCGTTCGCCAAAGAAACAGGCACACAACTGCTCCCAGAAGTGAAAGCAGCAGCCCACCCAGAGTGAAAACGCGAGAGTCATTCCTCCAGATCAAACCTCCAATGAGTGTGCCAACAACCGAGCCGGCGATTGCCAGGATAAGGCACGTGATCAGGCCCATTGCCTCTTCTCTAAGCATGAACCGATACGCAATCGCCCCGGCAACAATTCCAATCAGGAGCGCACAAGCCAGGGTAGACCATTTCACCTTATAGCTCGTCCCCCACATCGAGAAGTCTTCAGTAGCGCTACCTGCCCGTCTGTCAGTTTGAATTAGGAACAGAGCGAACTTATTCCCCGCCAGCAAGAGTCTAGTCGAATGAAGCAGCATTTGCGGAATCCTCCCGAGTTGATTTCGAATAATACACCTTCTCCCCACACGGTTCCTTAGGTCACAGCCGATCTCAGCTGTTGTAGGGTGTGATCAAAAAGTGGACTTGCAGCTTTCAGAAGTATGCAGCTGCTCGCCAGTTTGAACATTTCCAGTGCAACTCCGTAGGAGTTGCCTGTCTATGGATCGAGGCGCGTTTGTCGTTCGAACTCCGTAGGAGTTACCTTCCATTCCCAAATGGAACCGATGAATCGAACATCTCGCGTGCTGGCTGTGGATTCACCGGGTCTCGAGAACAAGTTCCGGATGCCGCTGGCATTTCCCGAACAGGATCTGCTGAACGCGGCGAGGACGTTTCTGGCCAACGCGACTCCGCTGGAGACGGAATTCATACGCGAGGAGATGCCGTCAGATTTCCTGGAGCAGTTGAGTACGGCAATCGACGATTTCAAGTCGGCGATCAACGACGCAAACCGCACAAAAGATTCGAAGGTATCTGCTCACGAAGCGCAGGACGACGACCTCAGCGATGCTGTTGGCTTGTTGCGGAAACTGGACGTAGTAGTCCGCAACAAATTCGCGCACGACCGAGAAATGCTAGCGGAGTGGACCAGCGCAAGCCACATCGAGCGCCACTCAACCAGCAAACACCCGGACAACCCCCCACCCCCGCGGCACTCAACCCCGCCGTCAAGCGACCCCCTCTCCGGGCTCCTCGTCGGGGAGTTGAAGATTGGCGTGAAAGAAGGGTCGGTCCGTCAACGATGTGTTCGGGCCGACCCGCCGTTCAGGAGAAGTAGTGTTAACAATGTGAGACTAATGACTTACAGGTATTAGGACACACGCGGGGGCTTCCGCCAGAATTGCAACCTCGCGAGCCGTAGACGTCTCATCCTTTCCCGCGACATATGCGCGGATGGCTGATTAGTCTTTTTACCCCGTCGCTCCTCATCCAATTGCTCCTTCTTTATTGTGAAGCCCTCATCTTCCCCTGTCAGCACGTACCAGAGTATCGGAACATCCCTTTTGTAATTTTCGATGCGCGGATCGTCTAGATTGATTACCCAATCTGGCAACCAAAAGAAATCGTTAGCAAGCCGTTCGGTTTGAATCCCATCAGTCCATTGAACCAAGTCACTAATTCGCTTGTGCATTCCGATCAACTCTCTCGTAAATGGTGTTTCATCGTGTTCGAGTCTTTGGACGACTCGTTGCATTCGGTAGAGGAGAGTCCCCGCTCGCGACAACTCGTCAGGATACCCAACAAGTAATTTGAAATCGAATCGGCCCTTGCGCTGTGCTGCTGCATCTATTCTGTTTAAATGGTTGGTGGCCAAACAATACACAACTGATTGCTGCCGTGCAGCATCGTGTAGTTTTACAAGTTTTGGTAACATCCCCGTGCGGAGAAACTCGAAGACATCTTCGTTCTTCTTGCCCGGTAAGCCGCGTTCTCCAACGACGACTTCGAACTCATCAAGTATGACAACAACCTGTGTCAGCATCGATAGGGCCTCAAAAACGGATCTTGCCTGACCTTCGATTGCGGCTGAACCTTTAACAACAAGATCGCTAGTAGATAGCCTTATGAGAGGCAATTTGCTACTGAATGCAAGCGCTTCAACTAAAGTGGTTTTTCCAGTACCTGGAGGACCATGAAAAATCGACGAAAACACCCTCTCCCTGTCTCCTTTTCCGTCTGTATACATTGCCGGCAGGGTGACACGCATAGCATGCGCGCGCATTTGTTCAAGACGAAGCCCCATACAACGTTCATTCTCACTTGACCCGAAATCGGGATAGACAAGGTCATTTAGCTCGAGAGGACTATGAGGCTTTTCCGGCCGGATGACCTCGAAGTGTTGAAAAATGATTTCATTGATTCGCTCATTGAGCATCCGGACGATGCGGTCCAGAGCCAGGACTGAGACTGCTGTTACCCAGACACAGGGCGTAGTGGGATCAGGCGAGCCATCGAAGTTCCAACCAACTCGTTTCTTGTGATTCGGTTCATTTGAACGATCTAGAGATATTAATCTCTCCTCGAAGATATTGAGGAGTCTGCCAACGATCTGCGGCTCGATCTCTTTTGGGAGTTTTTGCAGTACCTGAGCGAGACTCCTTGTCATCTCACACCCGATTGGCAGCATTCGATGCCCTTCTCGAGTTGACTGAAATGGTCGAGTCGTAGCTAGCCTTCCAGTTTCCGGCAGATTCTGAATTAGCAATGCGCTTGCTCGAGTCAGTAATTCGCTCTGCTGCCAATTGGTCACAGCACCAAAGGAAGCCGCGGCAAAAACCATCTCACCGGCATCAAATCGCCCCAGCGCTGACGCGGCTACTTCGCGATTCAGAACCGTCCTGATATATCTCTTCGCGGGTTCAAGCACCCTATGGATGCGGTAGGATATTCGTTCAACCTTCGTTCTTAATTGATCCAGAACTTCTTTGATCTGTACTGGACTGCGCAGAAGATCACCGGCCTCTTTGGCTTCCGCTCGCGCGTCTTTGATCAGACCAAGAGCGAAATCGTGCGCGCTTGCGGCGTGAGACCGATCACGCCACTCCTTTTCAGATCGACCCTGGATACCCCCACCCTCCTCGGTTTCTTGCTCCGCCGCCTCAGTCTGTCTTACATGCCAGACCTCTATTTCATCCTCAGCCTTGATGATCTCGGATGTCACCCATCCGACAGCCTCTTCCAGCTTCTTGATCAGACCCTCCTTATAATTACCGAGCAATCTCATGTCGACCGGCAAGTCCGGATTAAACAACAGCTCATTCTCTTTTGTCCCGCAGTGCAAAGCCATGCTTCCGTGCCGTGGGTTGGTTGATATGAACCAATCAAACCACATCCGTTCGATGTTCCGGTTTGCCCATCCTTTGATATCAAATCCGGGTGATGAATTTGGTTCTTGTCGCAACTGCGACTCTTCGAAGCCGCGCATCATTTCATTCAACAAATCATAGCGGCCGAAGAGTCGGTGAGTCTGTTTGCAAAAAGTAGCGGTTCGCTTAATGGTGTCTTCAAAAGCGAAAATGGCTCTGATGCATTCACCCGTTACGAAAGCGGATGTGTTTCCTCCAGCACCAGCTCTAGCTGCTCCTATCGTCCAATCTGGTGGAGCAGCTGTATACAGTTCGCGAACGATACGGTAGTAACATATCAGGGTGGCACGCGAGAAAACCGTATGCGATCTTGTGACCAACGCCTGCATCACTCGGGCCGCAACCAACACGGGAATTGTATGATCTCCCCTCGCTTCGCTCTTCTGCTCAAGCTGAATATGAGATGAATTGGCAAGATGGCCTTCGGTCCGTCGGCTATTCGATTTCAGAATCTCCAACGGAGAAGCGAGTTCTTCGAGTGTGAGGTCAGTTAATCTCTTTAGAAGTCGAGGCGGCGCGTCCGAGTCTTCATTCTCCTTGTCCTCCCCGCACATGTCTCTATGGTTTAGCACCTTAACCAGCAGGGCCGTCTCTACATTGTTCCCACTCAGTATCCATTTTCCAGGGTATTGAAGACTGCTCTGAGAAACCTCACCTTGGCTTTCAGACTGTTCGATGCTCTTGAGAGCGCGTCTACCTTGCTCACGCAGCTCCTTGGCGCGGTCTCGAAATTTGTTGAGTTCTGATGAAAGCTCTACAGCGGTTCTTAGATCGTTCATAGTCAGATAGCCTCGCTTAAGAATTAGACAGAGGTGATGCAACAAACGTACGGTGAGATCGATTACTGCGAAGGCGAACCATATTCGATGGATGATGATTTTGTCAAATTGTTATGGAAGCAATATTTCAGTTTGAACTCTGTTCGGTTAGGTATTAGACTCTCAAGTGCAAGTTCGACGGAAGCGGTTTCCGAAAACACAATATGGAGCTTGCGGGCTCTCGTTGTGTCACTGCGAATCGGCCTTCAAGGAAAATAAGCGATATCCACTATCCCATAATATCTAACCAGGCTCTGATCGCTAGTAAATGGATCTTAGCACGGAGTAGCTGCGAGATTATTCAGTTCGCAGCCAACCGGGTACCGGTGGAGCGGAGCTAAGGGAGAAGGAGGAGATTAGACGTGGAATCACTGTTAGAACGTATCTCGAACCGCAGCGCGGTAATCGGGATAATTGGCATTGGCTACGTTGGGTTACCACTGGCAATCAGCTTGTCAGGTAAGAAACTATTTCAAGTAGTGGGTATTGACGTCAGTCATAGTGTAGTAGATGCACTAGAGAGCGGTAAAACTACTGTTGAAGGTGTGGACGCAAAACAAATTGCTACTGTACTTGGAAAATCATTGAGACTAGTAGTTGTAAGTGAGCGTGAACCCGCCGATTCATCCCCAAGCATACTGGAGCAACTCGAAGGAATAGATGTCTTCATCATCTGCGTTCCAACACCACTGTCTCGAACGAATGAATCGGAACCCGATACAGGTAAGATTGAGCAATCTCGTAACCTGATCGCGCGAGTATGTGAGATCGAACAGCAAAGAGGCCACTTACCCAAGGAGCGCCTTATCATATTGGAGAGCACCACTTACCCTGGGACTACACAAAAGTACTTCAAGCCGCTGCTCGAAAAGTATGGGATCGACGAACGCCGCTGGTATTTGGCTTATGCTCCAGAACGAACTAGTCCAGGCGCTCACGCAACGACAAAAAGACAGGCTACTGAAGCGTTGAAGTCCAAGGACAAAGAGATATATCCCCCAACATCTACTGTAACGCGAATCATTGGCGCCCTGGATCAAGCAAGCAGCGATGTCGCACAGGCCCTTTACGAAACCGTATTCAGCAGTGTTCAAACGGTCGCCAATCTTGAGACTGCCGAGATGACTAAGTTGGTTGAGAACACTTTCCGGTCTACATCTATAGCCTTCGCCAATGAGATGGCAAGAATAGCAAAGACACTAGGCCTGAACATCTGGGACATAATCGATGCCGCTAAGACTAAGGGATTCGGATTTGACTTGTGCTATCCGGGGTTGATCGGCGGGCACTGTCTTCCGATTGATCCGCATTACCTCGGCTGGGCCACTCGGAACAGACGCCTCGCGGCAACTTTTGTGGATGTTGCAGAAAGCGAGCATCAAAATATGAGACGTGAGGCCTTCGACCTAATTCAAAGACTCCTAAATCAGCAAATGATGGGAATAGCTGGTTCATCTATCCTATTCTTCGGAGTCTCATACAAGAAGGATGTAGGGGACATTCGAGAATCGGCAGCTATAAAACTGATGGAGAATCTGTTTGCCTACGGCGCCAAAGTATCGTTCTGGGACCCCGTTAGAGCTAAACACCCAGCCAAACCTCATGTTCGACTCATGTATACAAAAGCACGTTATCAAGAGCTACCAGAGAACATTGAGACAAACTTACGTTGGGACGATCAGAAAGAGAGGTACTACATTGAGCCCGATGAAATCACCGGAGATTGGAAAGACGTTAAACGCCGAGTTCTCAGCGGGAAGTTCAACTGTCTCGTGCTCGCGACCGATCATAAAGATTTCGGCTTAGCCTATCCAGAACTTGCGACATCCAGAAAGGCACCACCTATCGCAGATTTGTGTAATGCGGTTAGGTGGTGGATGCGAAAAACGAAACTTAGCGAAAACGACAAGAAGGAGATCGACCAGAGATTGGGCGATCGCCGACGGTACATGTTGCTTGGGCTTCATTGAATCCCTGTTCTTCATTGTTGAGAGGCCCTTGATCCGAATGCGCCTCCCTCGCAGCAGCGCGGATATTAACAGCGACCCCCGAGGCAAGCTAAACTGTTGTCCTCGGATACTGCGGGACTTCAGTAATATGATAACCGGAGAACTCAAATCACAAGTTGATCGCCTTTGGGATGCTTTCTGGTCGGGGGGCATCAGCAATCCCATGGAGGTCATTGAGCAGATTACTTACCTGCTCTTCATCAAGCGGCTGGACGAGCTCCATACCGTACAAGAAGCTAAGGCGAACCGGCTAAAGCAACCGATTGAGAATTCCGTGTTTGGGCCGAAGCAACAAGCGCTTCGATGGTCGCGTTTCAAAAACGAAGCGCCCGCGGCCATGTACGAGATTGTTTCGACTAAGGTATTTCCGTTCATTAAAGAACTGAAGAGCGCGCGGGAGGATTCTACCTACTCGCATCACATGAAAGACGCGAGGTTCACCATTCCTAACGCTGGCCTGCTTGCCAAGGTCGTGGACCTGATCGACAAGATTCCGATGGAGGATCGGGACACCAAAGGCGATCTCTACGAGTACATGCTCAGTAAGATTGCCACTGCGGGACAGAACGGGCAGTTTCGCACACCGCGCCACATCATTCAGCTAATGGTCGAGATGGTGGCTCCTGGTCCGAAGGACATCATATGCGATCCGGCTTGCGGCACGGCTGGCTTCTTGGTCGCCGCCGGCGAGTATCTGCGGGAGCATCACCCGGAGATTTTCAGGACGGACGAATTGCGTCATCACTTTAACGAGAAGCTCTTCAATGGTTTCGATTTCGACTCGACGATGCTCCGTATCGGCAGCATGAACATGTTGCTGCACGGAGTGGAGAATCCAAACATTCGTTACAAGGATTCACTAGCGGAAGAACACGCCGGCGACGAAGAGCAATACACTCTGGTTCTCGCAAATCCGCCGTTCGCGGGTTCACTTGACTACGAGAACACCGCCAAAGATCTTCAGCGCATCGTGAAGACGAAGAAGACCGAACTGCTCTTCGTCGCACTCTTCCTGCGGCTGCTCAAGCCTGGCGGACGCGCTGCCGTAATCGTGCCCGATGGTGTGCTCTTCGGTTCATCTAACGCGCACAAGAAGCTGCGCCAGATCCTCGTCGAGGAACAGAAACTGGATGCCGTCATCTCGCTGCCCGGCGGCGTGTTCAAGCCCTATGCGGGCGTGTCGACTGCGATTCTCCTATTTACCAAGACCAACTCCGGCGGCACGGACTATGTGTGGTTCTACGACGTGGACGCCGACGGAATGTCGCTCGACGACAAGCGGACTGAGCTGTTGCCGCCGGAAAAACTCGGCGCAGTTCCCAGGGTCGCGCTCACCGCCGCCGAACACGCGAAGAACAACCTGCCTGACATCCTCGCGCGCTGGACCCGACGCGACAAAGCCGAGCGCAAGAATCCGCGTACAACGCAAAGCTTCTGCGTCCCCAAGGCCGACATTGCTGCGCAGGGCTACGACCTTTCGCTCAACCGCTACAAAGAAATCGTTCATGAAGAAGCCAAGCATCGCCCGCCAGGGGAAATCATTGCTAGCCTCAGCGCAATGGAGGCAGAGATTCAGCGAGGGATCAAGGAACTGGAAGGGATGCTGAAATGAGTTTGCCCAGAATCCCTTTCGGTTTCGTCTGCCATTTGGTAAATGGGAAGGCGTTCAAACCCACTGACTGGAGTGGTGCAGGGGTTCCAATCATTCGAATTCAAAACCTCAATGGTTCGGACAAGCCATTCAACTACTGGGCTGGCACCCTCGACAAGCAAATACTCGTGAAGACGGGGGATCTCTTGCTTGCATGGTCTGGGACACCCGGGACTTCGTTCGGTGCACACATTTGGAATGGACCAAAGGGCATCTTGAATCAGCACATCTTTCGCTGCGATCTGGACCAGAAAGCAATCACAAAGGAATGGGCTAGAATCGCGGTCAATCATCGGCTGGATCGGCTGATCGAGCAGGCGCACGGCGGAGTTGGGCTCCAGCACGTCACTCGCGGAATGGTTGAGGAACTTGAAATCCCACTGCCGCCGCTGCCGGAGCAGCGCCGGATTGCAGGGGTGCTGGACCTTGCGGAGGCGTTGCGGACGTTGCGACGAGCCGCCCTCGCCCAACTCGACTCTCTGACCCAATCCCTCTTTCTGGACCTCTTCGGCGACGACACGACGATTCTTGACCAATGGCCGACTAGGAGACTCGGCGACTTGCTCGACTTCCTGACGAGTGGTTCGCGAGGTTGGGCAGAATACTATTCTGACTCTGGCGATCTGTTTCTTCGTATCCAGAACGTGCGACGGGATGAACTGATTCTCGCCGACGCCGCCTATGTGAGAGCCCCTAACACTGCGGAGGCCAAGCGAACTCGCGTCCAAGCGGGAGATGTCCTTTTGAGCATCACTGCAGACTTGGGACGGACAGCAGTTGTACCAGACGGACTTGGTCCGGCGTACATAAACCAACACCTCTCGATTCTGCGCACAAAAGGCATCGTTCCACGCTTCTTGTCGGCTTACTTCAACTCTCCAGTTGGTAAGCGCCAAGTTTCGAGGCGCAACCGGCAAGCCGTGAAGGCAGGACTCAATTTCGATGACATCCGCTCATTCGTTATTCCTATCCCTCCCATCGGCTTGCAGCGCGAGTTCGAGCGTCGAGTTCGCGCCGTGGACAAACTAAGAACAATGCAACGCGCGTCGCTGGCTGAGATGGATGCACTCTTCGCCTCCCTCCAGCACCGAGCCTTTCGCGGAGAACTGTGATGTCCAACTTCGCCTTCCTAAAAAGCGAATGGCCGGAACTGCTCGAATCAGCCGCCAAGGTTGAGTCGCTGGCACGCACCGATGCGCGCAGTTGTTGCTTCTATGCGCGACGCACCCTCGAACTCGCGATCGATTGGTTGTACGAGCACGATGCCGCGCTAACGAAGCCATATGACGACAATCTCAGCGCGCTTATCTATGAACCTACATTCAAGCAAAACCTACCGGGTGAGCTTTTTCTCAAAGTTAAAACGATCAAGGAAGTCGGCAACCTTGCAGTGCACAGCCGGAAGCCAATCACTGAGCGTGACGCGCTTCGGGTGACGAAGGAACTATTTCATTTTCTCTATTGGCTTGCGCGCACGTACACGCGACGCTCGCCTGCCGAGTACGAGAACATTAATTGGGACGAACAGCAGGTACCTCCTGCCCAGGTCGCGGTTGCGGTGAAGACGCTGGATCAGCTTCGCGCGCTAGAAGAGCAATTACAGGAACGCGATCACGAAATCGCAGAGCAGGCCAAGGCGCTTGCCGACACTGATACTCAGATCGCACTGCTTCGTCAGCAAATCGCCCAAGCAAAGCAACAGAACGAATTAATCCGCGACGACCACGATTATTCAGAAGCAGAAACCCGCGACTACTTCATCGATCTGCTGTTGCGTGAAGCAGGCTGGCCACTCGACAAAGTCGAGGACCGGGAATACCCGGTCACGGGTATGCCGAACGCAAAAGGCGAAGGCTTCGTCGACTATGTTCTGTGGGGAAACGACGGATTGCCGCTTGCGGTTGTAGAGGCCAAGCGCACGAAGAAAGACCCTCGGATCGGACAGCAACAAGCCAGGCTCTATGCTGACTGTCTTGAGAAGCGATTCAACCAACGGCCGCTGATCTTCTACACGAACGGTTATCAAACATGGTTCTGGGATGATCTGAATTATCCGCCGCGAGAAGTGCAGGGCTTCTACAAACGCGACGAGCTTGAGTTATTGATTCAGCGGCGGGAGAAGAGAACGAATCCGTCGAACGAACGCATCAATAAAGAAATCGTCGAGCGATACTATCAGGAAGAATCAATCCGCGCCGTCACCGAACATTTTTCGATTCAACAGCGCAAGGCATTGATCGTGATGGCTACCGGAGCCGGCAAAACGCGGACGGTTATCGCGCTCTGCGAGTTACTGCAGCGATGCAATTGGATTAAGCGGGTCTTGTTCCTTGCCGACCGGATAGCGCTTGTCAAACAGGCTTGCAATGCGTTCAAGAAGCACTTGCCTGATTCCAGCCCGGTAAATCTGGTCACCGAGAAGTTCACTGACAGCCGTGTCTATGTTTCAACCTATCCCACGATGATGGGCCAGATTAATGAAGTCGAGGATGGCGTGCGTCGCGTCGGCGTGGGCCATTTTGATCTGGTGATCATTGATGAAGCTCATCGGTCGGTCTATCAAAAATATCGGGCAATCTTTGAGTATTTCGACTCGCTACTTGTAGGCCTTACCGCTACGCCAAAGGACGAGGTCGATCGAAATACTTACTCGCTGTTCGATCTTGAGAAGGGTGTGCCGAGTTATTCCTATGATCTCGAACAGGCTGTCGCAGACCATTTTCTGGTGCCGTACGCATCGGTTGAAGTTCCGCTCAAGTTTCTGCGAGGCGGGATCAAATACGATGACTTGAGCGAAGAGGAAAAGGAAGAGTGGGACGCCATCGAATGGGACGAGGAACAAATCGAGGCGCCCGACGCTATAGACGCCGCCGCATTGAACAAGTGGCTGTTCAACGCGGATACCGTCGATAAGGTGCTTGAGACCCTGATGCAGCGAGGCTTGAAGGTAGGCGGCGGCGATGTATTGGGCAAGACGATTATCTTCGCCAAGAATCACCGGCATGCCCTGTTCATTCAGGAGCGCTTCGACAAGAACTATCCGCACTACAAGGGAAAGTTCGCGCGCGTGATTGATCACTACGAGACGTATGCAGAGAGCTTGCTCGATGAATTCTCCACGCCGCAAAAGCCTCCGCAGATTGCGATTTCCGTTGATATGCTGGACACAGGAATCGACATACCGGAGATCGTCAATTTGGTGTTCTTCAAGATTGTTCGCTCAAAGACAAAGTTCTTCCAAATGATTGGGCGCGGCACTCGTTTGCGCCCCGAGCTTTTCGGCCCCGAAATCGATAAACAGTTCTTCTATATATTCGACTATTGCCAGAATCTGGAGTTCTTCAATCAGAATGCGAAGGGTGTTGAAGGCATCGCGCAGGAATCTCTCAGCACGAGAATCTTCAAAGCGCGTGTGGAGTTGCTTGAGAGTTTCAATCATCTCGGACTAGAGCAAGCATCCATCGATGAACTCGACAAGGAGATCTGCGAGACACTGAGAAGCGAGATTGACGCGATGAATGTCGACAACTTCGTGGTGAGGCCGCATCGGAAGCTCGTTGAGAAGTTCCGCGAACCTGCAACATGGGAAGAACTTGAGTCGGGTGACTTTGATGAACTCGATCACATTCTATCGGGGCTTCCGAACGAACTCGATTCAGAGGATGAAACAGCGAAGCGATTTGATTTGTTGACGCTCAAGATTCAGCTTGCGGTCCTCATCAACGACGTTTCTTTCATCAGGCTTCGAGATCAAGTGAAAGAGATCGCGAACCGATTGGAAGCGAAGGCTTCGATACCAATGGTGAGAGATCAGCTTGAGTTGATTCTCGATCTCCAACAGGATGAATACTGGGCCGACATCACGCTTCCGATGCTTGAAGAGGTCCGCAAGAAACTACGCGATCTTGTTAAGTTCATGGACAAAAAGCAGAGGAGACTCATATATACGGATTTCGAGGATGAACTCGGAGAGGTGCGGGAGTCACGCGTCTCATTCGGCGGAATCGGCTCGGCGGTTAACATAGTGCAGTATCGGAAGAAGGTCCTGTATTTTCTTAAAGAACACGAGAACCACATCGCGATTCAGAAGCTGAAGCGTAACGTACCAATTACCCCGAGCGACATCGCTGAGCTTGAACGGATTCTATTTGAATCCGGTGGTGTGGGTACCAGGGAAGACTTCGAACAGGCCTATGGCAAACAAGAGCATCTCGGTCTGTTTATAAGAGGACTGGTTGGCCTTGATCAAGAAGCTGCGAAACAAGCGTTTGGCGATTATCTTTCTCGAAAGACTCTCACGGCGAGCCAGATTCGATTTATTGATCGGGTTATTGACTATCTGACACAGAACGGCGTGATGGATCCAGGGCTGCTATATGAGCCGCCTTTCACTGACTACAACACTACGGGGCTTGACGGAGTCTTCGAAAACGCAGATGCAGATGGGATCGTTTTGATTCTGAGTTCCATTCGGGAATCGGCGGTTGCCTAGGTGCTCCTAAGAAAAGAAGGTAACCAACCCTAACTACCAAACCGAGTGTTTGATTACCTGGCCGCGCGACATGTAGATAATTTGCTCGCAAATATTGGTTACGTAGTCCGCGATGCGTTCGAGGTGCTTGATTACGAAAAGCCATTGCACGCCTCGGTCGACTAAGGACGAATCCCGGGACATTGCGGTGATCAGCTCAGAGTAGAAGATGTCGTACAACGAATCGACTTCGTCGTCGCGTTCGATTGTTGCTCGGGCTTTTTCGGGGTCGCCTGAGGTGAAGGCGTCGAGGCCGTCGATAAGCATTCCCTGAACCGTCGTCGACATCCTTGACAGATCCAAAGCTAACTCGAGTTGAGGCTGGTTGTTCAGGGACAGCGCGTGCTTGGCGATATTCACGGTGTGATCGGCTATGCGCTCGACCATCGGGGCGGTGCGGGCGACGGAGATCACGAAGCGCAGGTCGGACGCGGCAGGCTGCTTGAGCACCAGCACGTCTACACACATCTGATCCAGCTCGAGTTCCATGCCGTCAATGGCGTCGTCTTCGCGGACTACGCGTTCGGCCAGGTTCGAGTCGCGTTCCTCGAGCGCTCGCATCGAGAGCATTATGGCTTTTTCAGCGGCGCCGCCCATTACCAGAAGCTTGTCGCGAATCTGGTTTAGATTCTCTTCGATTAGTCGTTTGTGCATAAAAGAAGTCCAGTGGTCAGTGGTCGGTGGCCAGTGGTCGGTGGCCAGTGGTCGGTGGCCGGTGGCCAGTGGTCAGTCGTCCGTAGCTCTTGCCATCGAGCGCACGATCATTACAACTGACCGCCGCCCACCGGCCACCGACCACTTCCTTTCCTATCCAAATCTTCCCGTGATGTAGTCCTCGGTCATTTGTTTGTCCGGCTTGGTGAACATCTTTTCAGTGTCGTTGAACTCTACCATCTCGCCCAGCCAGAAGAACGCCGTCAGGTCCGACACGCGCGCCGCTTGCTGCATGTTGTGCGTGACTATCACGATAGTGTAGCGCTGCTTCAGATCCACAATCAGCTCTTCGATCTTCTGCGTGGCTATTGGGTCGAGAGCCGAACAAGGCTCGTCCATCAATACGACTTCGGGTTCCACCGCCAGCGCTCTCGCAATGCAAAGGCGTTGCTGCTGCCCGCCCGATAGCCCGTAGGCCGATTCCTTCAGCCGGTCTTTGACTTCTTCCCAGATCGCGGCGGCTCTCAGGCTGGCTTCGACTCGCTCGGCCAGCTCGCTCTTTGAGCGTGTGAGGTTGTTGATTCTCAGCCCGTAGGCGACGTTGTCGAAGATCGAGCGCGGGAAAGGATTCGATTTCTGGAAGACCATTCCCGCGCGCCTTCTGAGCGATACCACGTCGGTGCCCGGCGCGTAGATGTCTTCGCCGTCCATCTCGACCCGGCCCTCAACACGAGTCCCGGGGATTACGTCGTTCATGCGGTTGAGCGTTCGAAGCAACGTCGACTTGCCGCAGCCGGAGGGCCCAATAAACGCGGTGACCTGGTTTGGTGGAATTGAAAGCGTGATGTTCTTCAGCGCACGAGTCTTGCCGTAATAGAAATTCAGGTTCTCGATCAACATTTTGGCGGCTAGTGGGGCGGGTTGTGTATCCGGCTTAAGGTCCGAATTTGTATGAGGTCGTACCTGGTTGATCGAAGGCAAAACCGCTGAAGATGCGGAACTGGTGCTGTGCATGCGTTCGTCCTCTTCGTGCTCGTGTGGGCGTGTAGTCATTTTCATTTTCGCGGTGCTGACTTTGCGATAGGTCACTCCTACGGAGTTACGGGATCCTCACGCGCGGCGCCTCTATAGACAGGTCATCCCTACGGGATTGCCACTTCCCGTATTGTTATTTAGAGCATCGCCCCGAGTATCCATCGAGGCGGCGTGTTTGACTACGAACTCTCTAATGCGTGAAACGATTTCATCGCGCACTCGCCGGAATACTTCCAATCGCTCTTCTTCTGTGCCCTGGGCGGAGGCTGGGTCGTCAAAACTCCAGTGAAGCTTCGACGCGCCGCCGGGAAAGACAGGGCAAGACTCTCGCGCGTTGTCGCACACGGTGACGACGTAATCGAAATGTTCGCCCATCATCTCGACAACCGACTTCGAGCGCTGTTCGCTGATATCCATGGCAATTTCGGCCATCACTCTAACCGCCGCCGGGTTGATCCTCGTCGGAGTGGCGCCGGCGCTTGAGGCTTCGAAACGATCGCCCGCCAGCTCGCGTAATGCTCCTTCAGCCATTTGACTGCGGCACGAGTTGCCCGTGCACAGGAAGAGCACCCGTGTCTTTGTATGCTGTTTGGGTTTCTGCTCGCTCATAAGATCAGTTTAGTTGCTCCATATTCGCTGCTTCACGTGGCCTGAACCGCGGGTGTTGTGTCGTAGCGTGCTACTCACTCACGATTGCATTGTTGCTCAGCGTCCTCCGCGGATGATTCCCGGTGAAGAAAACCGCCGAGGACGCGGGAGACGCGGAGGACTGTGCCGCCCGCCCCCCAATACCAACCGGTTACGCCTGCTGATGGCGGTTCCGTGTAAGAAGCCTCACCGCGATATTCAGCGCTAAGATCATCGTCACCAGCACCAGCGTGGCGGCCCAAGCCATATCGTGCCATTCCTCATACGGCGCCTGGGCATAATAGTAAATCTGATAAGTAAGCGACGCCATCGGCTGAAAGACATTCGTGCTCATGTAGTTCAGCCCCAGGGCGGTGAACAACAGCGGGGCGGTTTCTCCGGCTATACGCGCGATTGCCAGCATCGCGCCGGTGGCGACGCCGCTTGCGGCGGTGCGCAACACTACGCCCAGAGTCACCCGCCATCTGGGCGCGCCCAGGGCGAGCCCAGCCTCTCTTAAGCTCTGAGGCACGAGCCTGATCATCTCTTCGGTGGTGCGAGCCACAATGGGCATCATCATTATTCCGAGCGCGACGCCGCCCGACAGGGCAGAGAAGTAGCCCATTGGATGAACCATCACAGTCCACACAAACACTCCGACGAGTATCGAAGGAGTTCCGGTGAGCGTGTCGATCAGAAAGCGAAGCAGAAGGCCAAACTTGTTAGAGCCAAACTCTGACAGATAGATTCCGCCCAGGATTCCTACTGGCATACCGATCGCAGATCCGAGAGCGATTAGAATGACCGAGCCGACTATGGCATTTGCGATCCCGCTGTTCGGTTCACCTATCGGCTTTGGCGAGTTCACCAGGAAGCCAAGACTCAATCCGCGCAATCCACCCCAAAAGATGTATCCAAGGATGAAGAAAAGTGACGCAACCGCGAACAGCGCGCACAAGCCTGTGAGCACCGTCATGGTACTGTCTAGCAGTTTGCGACGGCCCACACTAGGCATGCCCGCCCCTTCCTTCACCACGGGTCACGCTCCAGACCAACAAGCGCGCCAGCATATTTATGATAAACGTCACGAAGAACAGAATCAGCCCCAATTCGATGAGCGACTGTAAGTAGATTTCCGATGTTGCTTCGGTGAACTCATTGGCGATGACAGAGGCGATCGAATACGAGGGGTCAAACAGTGAAGCCGATATTTGTGATCTGTTGCCGATCACCATTGTCACAGCCATCGTTTCGCCAATGGCCCGGCCTAGTCCGAGGATGATCGCTCCCGAGATGCCGGACTTCGCGTTCTGCAGGACAATCAGAGTGGCTTCCCATCTAGTGGAGCCGAGGGCCAGCGATGCTTCGCGTTGCGTTCCCGGCACGGCTCGAAGAACGTCAGTTGTCACCGCGGTTATTATTGGAAGAACCATTATCGACAGAATGAGCCCTGCGGTGAGTAGCCCGAGCCCGTTCTGATTCCCCTGAAACAGGGGAAGGAATCCGAATGTGGATTGCAGAGCCGGATAAACGTGATTGCGCAGCATTGGCGCGAGCACGAAGATTCCCCAAAGTCCGTAGACAACTGAGGGGATTGCCGCCAGCAGTTGCACTATGAACAGGATGGGATTTGACAGTTTTCGCGGCGCCTTCTCGACCAGAAAGATCGCAACACCAAGGCTAACCGGCACGGAGATGATCAGGGCGATGACCGATGACACAGCGGTGCCGTAGATGAACGGCAATGCGCCGAACTGTTCCTTGACCGGGTCCCAGACTGAGCGGCTCAGAAACCCAAAGCCGAATTTCGCGAATGGCAGCTTTGAATTAATCGCCATCTCGACCATGATCAAGACGGCGAGGGCGGCGATCAGGACGGCAAAGAAGCCAGTGGCCCATTTGAACAACGGGTCGCCAATACGCGGCCGTGCCCTCAGACTCGAGGGCGCTCGGCCGAATTGTAAGGTTGGTTGGTTCGGCGTTAGTGAGGACGCCGAACCTCCTCCTGCCAGCGATTGTCCCATGGTTCAAGTACGAAGAGCATTCTCAACGCAAAGACGCAAAGGTCCGCAAAGCTCGCTAACTTTACTAGCTCGTTCGAAGCGGCTTGCCCTGGTAAGTGATCGACTTGATCTTCTGCTCGGCTTTCGCTGCGACCTCTGCCGGCAAAGGGGCGTAGAGCAACGGTTTGGTCATCTGCTCGCCGTCGTGTATTGCCCACCACAGAAAGTTCACCAACGCCGCTCCCTTGGCTTGATCATCCTGGTTTTTATAGACAAGGAAGTAAGTGAACGAAGAGATGGGATACGCATCCCTGCCCGCCGCGTTGGTAATTGAGACCCTTAAATCATCGGGCATCTGGCCGGCTGCTCCAGCCGCCGCGGCGGTGACCGATTCAAGTGAAGGCTTCACGAATTCGCCCGATGAGTTCTTGACCGACGCATAAGGCAGCTTGTTCTGTTCTGCGTAGATCAACTCAACATAGCCGAGTGAGTTAGGAGTCTGCTTAACCTGGCCGGTTACGCCTTCGTTGCCTTTTGCAGCGGTGCCGATTGCAGGCCAATTGACCATCGCGCCCACACCGATCTTATCTTTCCATTCGGCGCTTACTTTGGACAAGTAGTCGGTCCAGACATATGAAGTTCCGCTTCCGTCCGAGCGACGGACGACGTTGATGGCTGTATCCGGAAAGGAGACGCCCGGATTAGAGGAGGCAATCGCCGTGTCATTCCATTTGGTGATCTTGCCAAGATAGATTCCCGCGATAGCGTCGGGCGTAAGTTTGAGATCGGTGGTGACCGACGGGAGATTGTAGGTGACAACAACGGCCCCAAGCACGGTTGGGATGTGGAGGATTTCCCCGGGCGCAGCCTTTAACTCGTCGTCCTTCATCGGCGCGTCGGACCCCCCGAAGTCAACGGTCTTCGCGGTGATCTGTTTGATCCCGCCGCCCGAACCGATTGACTGATAATCAAATTTCGCGCTTGGCGTGATCTTGTTGTACTCGCTAAACCACTTCTGATAGAGCGGATTCGGAAAGGTCGCGCCGGCGCCCTGCAGCTTCACTTCTGAATTGGCTCCGCCGGTCGACCCGGAACCGCAGCCAACCAAAGCGAGACTCAACACTCCCACGATCAGCACAGCCGCCGTGACCCGCAGTTTATTGTTCTTCATTTGAATGCAGTCCTCCTGAAATGGGGGTTTGAACTTCAAGAGGGAATTATAGTGAGCGGGTGTTAAGGCGCTGCGACGGGCATGTTAAATTCATGTGAACAAGTAGAGTGAACAAGCTGACGCTGGTTCGCCGATATAAGAGTGGACTGAAAGAGAGGTCTGAAACTAAGCGCGCTTATTTGTTGTTGCTTACGCTCTTATGCTCACCTTCGCGGGGCGCGGTGTACCCGTTGCGAGTACGCGCGATCAATCGGCGGCTGCCGGAGTTGACCTGAACTTTCACGGCGCGGAACGTGCCATCCTTCTTGGAATTGGATGGATAGTAGCCGAGCGAATACTGGGTGCGAAGGTCGGTGGAGATCTGCTCAGCTATGGCGTGGACTTCTGAGAGTTCTCGTGGGAAGAAAGCTTTGCCGCCGGTCTCTTCTGCAAGCTTGTTTAGCAGTGTTTCGGCCTTGTCCTTCGCGCTCTTCTTGAAGAGGCCGGAGTCCCGGTCGAGATCGCTTACGAAGCCGATCAGATAGATCTGAACGTCGATCTCTCGAAGATGATTCACAACCTCGTTGAACTTATAATAGCTGTCGTTGTCGAGACCGTCGGTTACTACGAGTACAGCCTTGCGTCGATTCTTGCCTTCTTTGCTCGCGTAATCAGCAGCGAGATACAGCGCATCGAGCATCGCCGTCTGCCGCGAGGCTACGAGGCCGTTAAGCGTATCGATCACATCATTGACGTCGCCGGTGAATTCCTCCAGAAGCTCAGGCTGGTCCTTGAATTCAATGACCGCCATTTCGTCGCCGGAGCGACCCTCCTTAACCAAATTGGAGGATGCCTTGACCACCGTATCGAGCTTTGGCCGCATCGAGCCTGAGGTATCGATTGCGAAGACAAGCGAGACCGGCACCTGTTCGCGGCTGAAAAATTCGATCTTCTGTGGAATCTTGTCTTCGCTTACGGAGAATTCATCTTGCTTTAAGTCCATCGCCGGCTTGTTCGCCGGGTCGACTACTGTAATGTCGAGCAGCACGAGCACCCTGCCGAGGGTTATGATGTCATCGTCCTTTTGCGACTGCTGTTCTTGGTCCCTTTGTTTTGATTCTGACTTTTGGAGCTTCGGTTTGTCCGGACGCTGTTGAACCACTCGTGCCATCGATGGCGCGCGGAGACTCGGTGACAAAAGAAAGAGAATGGCTATTGCGAAGATTGAGAACGCCAGCCTGAAGGTTGCGAGCTTCATAGACGAATTCTACTCCCGTGATGCGTGCCTTGGAAACTGGGACCGACGGTTGGGATGCACAGCCGCACCGGAACCGTTGCCGAGAGAACGTGAAGGGAAGGACAAATTGCGGGATTTACTACCTTGATTCACTTCTTAAACGACTGATATCCGTCTCGATACGTTAGCGATAGCCGGCCCAATCCTCGGGGTGGATTCACCTTGACCTGAACCTTGTGCCATCTGGCTTCGCTTTGGAGGTCGGTCGGATAGAAACCAATCGAATACTGATGTCGAAGCTCCAAAGCTATTCGCGTGCAGATCTCTACAAGTTCCGGCTCGTTGTAACCGTTCGGAAAGAATGCGCGGCCGCCGGTCATCCGGGTTATCTCTTCAAGCACTGAGCGCCCGAACCCGGCGAGCGAATCATTGGCGGGGTCGGTGATGCCTATCGCGTAGATTTGAACGTCGGCTTCTTTGACTCGATTGCGAAGCTCTTTATAGGTGTAGCGGCTGTTGTTGTCCTGGCCGTCGGAGATTATCAGCAGCGCTTTCTTGTGATGACGGCCCTGCTGGACTTTTTCAACCGCGATGTAAGCAGCGTCATAGAGCGCCGTCGAGCCCCGCGGGTTTACAAACATCAAATGGCCGACGATGTTGTCTCCGGAGGTTGTGAAGTCCTGCACCAGCTTGGCGCGATCGTTGAACCCAATCAGGAAGAAGTCGTCGTCATTATGCGAGGTATCGATGAACCGGCGAAGCGCGCGAATCGACCGGTTAATTCGGTCCTTCATCGACCCAGAGACGTCGTAGACTATTCCGAGAGAAACCGGGGCGTCGTCGTCGGTGAAGTGCGCGATCTGCTGCTTGACCTTATCGTCGAAGACCTCGAAGTGATCCTTGCTCAGCCCGGTGACAAATCTCTGATAGGGATCGGTGACACTGATAGTGACGTTCACGATGTCAGTGCCTAGCACCAGCTTGTCATCTTTGGGCTTTTGAAGCTTTGTGTCGTCGGGCTTCGCAGCGGTGCTTTTCTCGCCGGCGCTGGTATTGACGGGCGTTCGCTTCTCGTCTGAAGATGACTTTGCCGGCTCGGCTTGATTGGCCTTTGAAGTAGTGCCCTTATCCTGCCAGGCGAATGCGACGAGAAACTGGGACGAAGCAATAACGAGAAGAGCAGTCAGGAAGAAGCACGGGAATTTCGTTTTCATGACGGTGCCCCCGTTTTAACGTGCAGAACTAACAGGATGCTGCACGGTTGAGCCCGGCATCGAACTTTGCACCAGGCATCAGGCGGCCTCATTGTCGCCACTACAGATTTACTCGGCTATGCAAAACGGCCCCGATCAGAACGACCGGCTGAGTGCTGCAACGCGAACCGCTTGACCCTCTGCGTCCACGTGCAGCTTCATAATAGCCATAAAAAAAAGCTGAGGCAAGCGTAAGTGCGCGCTTTTCCCGGATTTTCTGTTGTCATCCACGTGGTCGCTTAGATCCGGGGAAGCTCTTGTCAAATGCGAAAGGGAAACACGGGGGATTCTATCTATCAGATGAGGGACTCATCCGGATGATGATCGCGGGTGAGCCGGCGGCGATCTCGACATCGCTCGCGTAAGGCTGCCTCGCCAGAGCCTTGGCTCTCAGGGTATACCTGCCGGGTGGCACGGGTTTGTTGAGCACGAACTCGCCTTCGCCGTTGGTGCTGCCCCAGGTCAACAGAGTGCGCTCGGTAACGCTAGGTTCTCCGATCGCCAGAAGCCCGACGAGCGCGCCGGCGATCGGCTTGCCGTCGATAGCCTTCACTACGCCGCGAACTGTGAGAAGTTTGGACGCTTCGACGATGGCCGGCGTTGAGGCGGTTATCTGGCGTTCAGTGCCCGTGCGGTTAAGTTGCGCGAGCATCTCGCCCACCAGGTGAGCCGGCCGCAGAAATCCAACCGCACCGTACCGGCGATAGTCGTCGGGGAACCCATCGCCGTCTTTATCGATGGGCTGTTCATCCGCGACTACTTTTGTGGGGATCCCGATCAGTTTGCCGTCGCTATTAACGGCGGCGCCGCCGCTGTTTCCGTGAATGACACGAGCGTCGGTCTTGATCCAATTCCCGAGGATGTCTTTGCCTTCGACGACGCCTCTATTGACTGTTACCGTCGAGCCGCCTTTCTGGGGAAAGCCGATGATGAACAGTTCATCCAGCAGTTTGATCTTGCGCACGTCGGCAATCTCTATTGCGGGAAAAACGAATGAACTCTTGATTACATTGCCGGCGACGTCCGATTCGACTCGCAGTAGAGCAAGATCGTATTCCCGGTTTATCAGAACCGGCTTGAGTCTGTAGCGCGTCAATGAAGAGATCGCATCATCGCGGGAAAGGCTGAACACTATCTCATCGTAGAGCTTGCCGGTGCGATCGTTGGTGATGACGTGGCAGTTCGTCGCTACTATTCCATCTCGTCGCACGACGACCGCAGAACCTCTTGGGCGTGCCGCCTGACCGGGAGCATCAAATGAGTTGCGAACCAGAATCAGCCCGATGGATGCGGTGGCCTGAGAGACAAGAGCTCGTGTTTCAGGTGTTATGCCCGCGTCTCTTCTCGTTAGTTGAGGGGACGAGGCAGCAAGCTCACACATCGCTGCAATGGTGAGGATCGTGGCATTAGCCTGCTTGAAGATATCGCGCGCCGTCTTCGTCAATTGTGTTTCAGCCGGATTTCAAACGGGGCAATTTCGCCGGATTTCAACTTACCGCCTCCGCCATTGTCCGGCACCGCGACAACGGAACCGCCCTTAGAATCTCTGTCTTTCCCCGACGCCAGAATTATGTCGCGTGAGCGGACCTTGTTATTCTCATCGTGCGGTATAACCGGTGTGGCGTTCTTCACGATACCTGCCTGCAACTCCGCGGCGGCGGTCGTCGCGGATTCCGACAGACACCTGCCGGGTTCCTTGAGCGCGGCATCGAGGTACGGGATTCGATCGCGTGACATCACAACCTGAAGCACCTCGGTCCCTTTCTCCTGATCAAATTCGATTGCGTCTGCGCCAGGCGGTATGTCATAGCGTTGCTCTGGGTGTACCGCATTGTCGGCAGCTTCGGGGTAGGGAAACAGGACGCAGCGCTTTCCGCCGGGAGCGATGTTCAGGACATAAACGAACCCGTCAAAGTTGCTCGCGAATTGGATCTTGATCTGATCTCCGGACTTGAATTCGGCGCCCGGATCAACCGGAACAAGGGACCCGCCAACGTTTTTGAACACGACTATGCTCATTGCGTCGGAAGTCTTTTTGATAAACATGCCGCGCGCACGGCTGGCTTCGCTGGCTTTCTGAGCTGGTTTCTTGCCGGCGTCGACCGCGGAGGCGCTCACACTCACTAACAAGAACGCGACTGTTATAAGCTTTATTACAATTCTCATTGTTTCATACTCCTTTCGGTTTTCGGATCACTCCGCGTGCGTGAGTTCGATTGTAGCGATTAGCTCTTCGTTGTCTTTGAGGTTTGTGTTTTGCACACGTGTTGCGTACCGAACCGCTTTCTGACCCGGGATCTTCAACTCTCCGGTCATCTGCTCGGCCTTTTGCTGAGAGCTTGCTATCAGACGTTCCACGACGTCGCTCTTAACGGGAGCGTACGGCTTTGCGATCTGATTTGGTAGGGTCGTGATTTTGTCGCGGCTGAAGATCACGATAAGCGTTTCCGTTCCGGCCGGCGGCGTCATTTGGAACCAGCAATCCTTCGGATCGTCAAAGCTCTGACAGTAGGATGGCACACTGTACTCCTTGTCCTTGACTACGTAGTTCTGACCCTTGTTGATACGAAGGTCGGGGAAAAGAATTACCCCGTCCTTGCCGTGCGGTTGGTTGATTATGTAGAGGTAGCCGTTTTGATTCGTCGTGATTCCAAGCTTGAGTTTGTCACCAGTTTGAAATTCTTTAGTCGAATCCGTTTCTTCCTGATTGGTGTCGTCGACTCGCTTCACGATATGCCACTGAAGCGTGAGCGGCGCAGCCTTTTGAGTTTTCGGAGCTGGGTGGGCGGGCTTGCGATCGGGTTTCTTTACTCGATTCACCGTAACTACCGAGTACCACAGTGGCGCACCCTGCTTCTGAGCCTCGACCGGGCGAACCAGCAGACACGGCGCGACAATTACCGAAACCGCTAGAGCTAACGCACAGGTTGTCGACGAATGAAATCGCATTGTTTTCATGAGCTCGCTATTTAGTACGCGCCTGCAAACGGGACTGGATTCTGGAATCGTTCGCCGAAACCGCGCACCGGAATCCTACCGGCGCGCTCTTGCCCGGCGGAAAAATCCGCGGAAGATGATTTCGGTAAGAGGTTCGCGCTTCATTGTATCTGGTAGCGTTGAGAAATGTAGCGCCTCTCACAACTCTATCATCCAGATTGTAATCAGAGTCAGCCTTTTCATTGCCTTCATATGGTTTATACGGCGCGTCGACCCATTCCAGAGCGTTGCCTGACATATTCAAAACGCCATACGGGCTTCGATCCTTGTTTGCCTCAGTCACCGGCACCGGCTTGCCTGTGGCAATATTCGCGCGTCCGGCAGGAGAATCATCACCCCAGGAATACAAGTGTTTCCTGGCAGCTATCGGATCCCATGAAGCGGCCTTCTCCCACTCAGCCTCGGTTGGCAGGCGCTTGCCCGCCCAGCTTGCGTATGCAAGCGCATCTTCGAAGGTAACGCCCAATACCGGGTACTCGGGTTTCTCGGTGAGATAGTTCGCGTCCCACACTGGGTTCGGCGGCGCCGCGTGATGAGTCTCCTCACAAAACTTCTTGTACTGTGCGTTCGAGACCTCGCACTTGTCGATGTAGTACGCAGGCAACACCACTTTGTGGGCCGGTCGTTCGTCAGCTTCGAAGTTGTCAGAGCCCATTTCAAACTCGCCGGCTGGAATGGGTGTCATTTGGCCGGCATAGTCAATCTCGGGCAGTAACTGCGCGTCGCAAGTTCGCACCTCGCCTTTTGCTCCGGTGATCGTTGTTATGAAGTCTGCAAACCCTTCGTGCGAAACCCGGAGGTTCACAGTGCCCGGATCGAGTCCCGACAGCTTTAGACCGCCGTCATTCGCAACCGCGTCGCGGCGACCCTCGTTGATAAAAACCTGACTGCCGGCAGGTACGCCTTTCACCACCAATGAGAAGCCCGACGAGGAGCTCGGTGAAAAGACGAGATACAGAAAGATCGCGATGACGGCAACAACCGCCACGCCGCCGCCCCAGATCATCTTGCTCGAACCCTTGCTAGCTTTGCTGAAGACCTCAGCATCCCGCGAATCGTTCGTCTGATCAGGCAGGTTGCCGGCACTATCACCGATCGCGGGTTGGGGGTTGCGCGTTAGCGAAATCCGATTAGGGGATTCTGGAGAAAAGGTCAACTCCGTTGCTGCAAAAGCCTTCACGCCATCGTGAGCCGGTGACATCGCTGATGGCGGTTGGCCGGGGAAGGCTCCGCCGCTGTCAGATCTGGTTTCATAATTCGCGCGCTCGCTTGTGGGTCGTGGGGCACTGGGTCCGCCAAGCCTGCCGGTAACCGCTCCACCCATCACCTGTGTGCCGCTGTGCAATGCCCAGCTTAATCCGTCGGCAAACGCCTGAACCTCTGAGGTGCGTGAATTCCGATCGCGCTGGAGGCCATCCATCACCGCTCGTTCAACGGATTCGCTCACTGCCGGAGCGGCTGCGCCCAGGCGAATCGGCTCGCTCATCACGCGTTTCATCATAACCGCTTGAGGATTCTCGCCCTCGAAGGGCAAACGGCCGCTCAACATTTCGTAAGCGATGATCGCGAGAGAGTAAATGTCCGACCGCCCGTCCAGGTTCTCACCCATCAACTGCTCGGGCGACATATACACCGGCGTGCCGAGGACGAAGCCCGTCTTGGTCAGGTTGTCGGCGCCCTCGTCGGCTACTGTTTTAGCGATGCCGAAATCGAGCACCTTCACAAAGTCGGCATCCGAGCCCCGCCGAGTGATCATCACGTTATCGGGCTTCAGATCGCGATGAACGATCCCAAGCGCATGCGCGGCGGCAAGCGCTTCTGCGATTTGAGATGTGATGTGCACTACGCGATCGACTGGCAGCACCCGCTGATCTGCGATCAATCTCGAAAGAGGCTGCCCGTCGATGAGCTCCATCACAAGAAACAGCAAACCGTCCTCGGTTTGACCGAAGTCATGGATGGTCACTGCATGAACATTGTCGATCCTGCTGGAGTTCTTGGCCTCGCGTTTGAATCTCGCGATCGCATCGTCGTTGCCGGTAGACAATGATGTGAGAAGCTTGACGGCGCACGTCCGGCTGATACCCGTATGAACCGCTCGGTAGATTGCGCCCATTCCGCCCTGCCCAATCTTGCGAATCAGTCTGTACCGCCCGTCCAGTAGTCTACCTAACATTGGATCGGGGTCGGCAGGATCGATCAGAGTGAGCTCGGTGTGGTCGACGGCGCACACGTCAGACGAGTCGTCGAAGGCTTTGCCGCATTGCGGGCAGACTTTCATGCGCAGACCAGGGATAGACCTAATTGAGGAAATTCTTTCAAGGCGAAAGCTATATTAGCCGGTAGGCTTTGTCAAGATACAGCGGCGTTCAAAACCTGCAGATATCCGCGCAGATACGGAAGATATGGAGAAGAAAAATGCCCTCGAATCCTGTAATGCGGGCACCGGAATCACGCGATCAAAGGTGTGGCCACCTGAAGCCGAGCCGAGATCCTTGACCCCGGTCTCGAAGGCGAAATGAAAGTCAGATCATGAGGCTTTGCGCTTGTCTGGGGTCGCGTTTCCCTGTCGGTCGATCATTCGGTAAAGCGTCTTGCGATCGACACCCATGACCTGAGCGGCGCGGGACTTGTTCCCTCCCACTGCGCCAAGCACACGAACCAGGTAGCTGGATTCGAGCTGGTCCAAAGTCGGCAATTCACCTTCGGGAATCACCTCGTTCATCACCGACGCCACACTGGGCGTCGAAACGAGTTCGGACGGCAGATCCTCGAGCCTGATGATCCCACCGCTCAGCGCAGCCAGCCGCTGCATCAGGTGTTTTAACTCACGGATGTTTCCAGGCCAGTGATATCGTTCCAGCGCCAGCAGCGCATCCTTGGTGATCGAAAGGCGGCGGGATGGAGCGCTGTATTGCGCCAGAAACGTCAGCACCATCGGGCGAACATCCTCGCGGCGATCACGGAGCGGCGGCAACATAATGGATACACCCTGAAGGCGATATAGCAGATCCTGACGGAAGAGTCCCTGTTCGACGAGCGATTGCGGATCTCGGTTTGTTGCGGAGAGAACGCGAACGTTCACACGCTTCTTGGTGTTCGTACCAAGCGGCCGGAACTCGCCCTCCTGTAAGACTCGCAGAAGTTTGACCTGAAACGCGGGACTGGTTTCGGTCACTTCGTCCAGCAGAAGCGTTCCGCCGTCAGCTTCTTCAAACAAGCCACGGCGTGCGTTTTCGGCTCCGGTGAAGGCTCCTCGCGTATGGCCAAAAAGCTCCGACTCGAGCAGCGTGTCGGGCAATGCACCACAGTTGACCGCAACGAACGGCTTCTCCGCGCGCGGGCTCTTGCGGTGTATGAGCCTCGCTATCAGCTCCTTGCCCGTTCCGGATTCGCCGCGAATCATCACCGGCAAATGAGTGACCGCAACGCGCGCGGCTGTTTTTACCACATCGATCATCACCGGGCTGTTGCCGAGTATTTCCTGTTGCGGAGCTCTCAGGGCTTCAATAGGCACGAGCTTGCTGGGATAGCGGCGTTGTTCGACCGCTGAAGCGATGGCCTGAATCACTCCGATTGAGAAGGGCTTGCAAATGTAATCATTGGCACCATGCTGAACGGCTTCGATGGCTGCCTCGACCGACGCCTGACCGGTCATCAGAACTATCTCGGCCTGTGAGTGCAAGGTTCCGCGAAACGCCCTCAGCACCTCGAATCCGTTCATCCCTTCCATCACGACGTCGCTGAAGACGAGATCGAAGTTGTGTTCAGATCCAAGGTCCATTGCCTCCCTGCCGCTAGCAGCGCAACAAACCTGATACCCACGGTCCGCCATCGCGGCGCGCACCAGTTCAAGAATTGGTTGTTCGTCATCTACTACCAGTATTTTCATAGCAGCCTTACTCGCGGAGTTTGAAAGTGAGGTTGCGGGCAAGCTCTGTGCCGTATCTTCTGACATATTGAATCTCCCACTTAGATAGAACCAGTCTTCAATATCAATGTGGAGCGGCGCCACAATTGAGCTATGACCGTTGGGTCTCAAGTCATCGCTGTGCGGCTGGCGTCCAACACATCAAAGTGTAGCGATCGGGGGCAATTCAGGGGTCACAAGGAGGAAGCGATCAGAACGTGGTTGGGGAACCTCGTGCCTCTTTACTGTGGCCATTCTACTCAATGGCAGGCCTGCTATCAAGAGTAGCTTGAGGATATCCTGTCGCTTGCGGAACCAACGTCTTGCGTAGCACAGCCGCATTAATCCGGGACCCGCGCGGTAACGAAATGAATTCGTTACCACGCGCCACTCAATCGACTCAAAACTAAAACGCAGAGTAAACGTACTTCTCGGGTTTCTTGTCAGAGAACAGAATCAGGGACTTCCCTAAACCGGTACTGTGAGTTTCTATTGAAACCGTCGAAGCCGCTGTGCTAGGTTGGCAAGGAAGGCTGGTCGTTTCAGATGTATCAAGCTACCTACGGTTTTTCCTGGCGCAGTACAACCCATAATGAGTAAGCAGACAGTAACGAAAACCAATGACTCAGCGAGTGAGCCCGACTCCGACAACTCGCTCGCGGTATGGCTGCGTCTTCAGCGGTCTCTTGCAGAGAAGAACGCAATCGCGCTAACTACGCTGAGTCGCGACGGCGCGGCAATTGGGCGCATCGAGAACGACAACAGCATCTGTCGCGCAATGCGGGTTTCGGCGGATCACGCGCCGCTCTGCGCAGCGGATTGCGGACGGTCATTTAGCAACGCGGTCTCCGCCGGCAAGCAGTTCAACTTCACCTGCCACGCCGGACTGCATTGCTTCGCAATTCCGGTGGCAATCGATCAGAAACAATTGGTAATACTGGGTGGCAGGTCGTTTGTCTCGACCTCGGAATATACGGAGTTTCTCCATCGCTATGAAGATCTACCGGCGGTCGAGAGCGGTGATTGCCTCAAGAATATTAAGTTCATCGACGCTCGCGAATTGGAGCAGGCGGCTGATCTCGTGGGTTCGACCGCTTCGTATCATTTTCAAAATGCCCGAAAGCCGGATCTTCAACCGGTGCACGTCTCCCAGGGACCACCAACGCTTTTGGACGCCCAGCTCGAAATCGTTAGGCTTACGGATCAGCTCGAAAGCAGGAGGCAGTCGATCGGGCAGTTCTACGAGTTTCTTCGAACGATAGCATCCACCCTCGAATCGCAGAAGGTATATGAGTCGCTCCTCGCAAGATTCAGCGAAATCATGAAAGCCGAGCGAAGCTCGCTGATGATTCTCAATCAGGAATCCAACGAGCTTATCCTGGAAGCGGCTCTGGGGGCCGATCCTGAGACCCTTCGCTCGGTTCCGGTAATGCTTGGTGATCCAATCGCAGGAGCAGTTCTAGCCAGCGGAACGCCGCTGGTGGTACGAGACGCTGATAACGACCCGCGTATCACGCGAGCAGCCCCGGGGCGCTACAGAACAAAATCTTTTATCAGTTATCCGATAACGCTTGGGCTTCGCAAGATCGGTGTGCTCAATCTGACGGATCGCGCGGACGGGCTTCCCTACGAGAACGACGATCTGACCATGCTGGACGTGATTGCCCCTCATCTCGCGTTGATAATCGATCGAACGGAATGGGCAAAGAAAGCGGAGACATTTCAGCAAATGTCGTTGACGGATCCGCTGACCGGATTACCCAATCGCCGCTATCTCCAGGAGCGGCTCTTCGAGGAAGTTGAGCGGTCAAAACGTTACGACACGCCTTTGTCTTTCATGATAATCGATGTCGATCGGTTCAAGAGCTACAACGATATCTATGGTCACACGAATGCCGACCGGGTGCTGGTAAAGACCGCTCAGATACTGCGCGCTTCGATTCGCGCAATAGATATGTCCGCTAGATTCGCGGGTGACGAGTTTTGCATTGTGTTGCCGGAAACAGAGCTCGGCGACGCCGCGCGCATCGCTGAGCGATTGCGAAAATCCGTGTGTGAGACGGAATACAGTCGTGAACAGGGTGATCCGATGGCGCGGGTTACCATCAGTATAGGAATTTCCTCCTTCAGCGCTTCGCGGCAAAGCCCACTTGCAATTATGGACACCGCCGACAGGGCGCTATATCAAGCAAAAGCGCGAGGGCGCAATTGCGTCGCGATTTATGAAGACACCAATTCCGCCGTGTAGAAGATGAGCGAAACACCCACACAGATCCTGAGCCGTCTTTCGCGCAGCGAGTTCATTGGCCGCGACTCCGAGGTGCGGAGAGTCTGCGGCCTGGCGCTGCGGGCATCGTCAAAAAATGCCCTTCTGCTCGGTGCTCCGCGCAATGGCAAGACGGAAATCCTGCTCCGGAGTTTTGACTATCTCTTCCAGGAACGCGGAACGGTAGTGCCGTTTTATTTTGCTCTGAACCGGTCCTCGGTCGACCCCGAAAGGTATGCGCGAGAATACTTCTCAAAGGCGTTGGCGCAGTTCCTTGCATTCAGGTCCAATAACTCGAAACTGATCTCCGAAAATGAGCCGCTGGCGCTTATCGCGCGCGCGGCGCCGTTGGAAGACCGTCCGTGGGTGACGTCGCTTATCGATTCATTCATCATCGTCTTAGAATCTGGAGATGAGTCGCTGATGCTGCGGTGCGCGCTTTCGACACCGGCAGCAGCGGGAACCTATGCGAAGCTCAAGCCTCTTGTAATGATCGATAATTGGCATCTCGTTTCGGGAGCCGGCCTGCACAAGGAATTCTTGCGAGCGCTGACGGACCACGGTTCGGATGAGAGGGCGACGTACGTGCTGAGCGGCCTGGAACGCGTGCTCATTGACTTGATCCCATCGGACGCGGACGTGTTCGACGGGCTCGAAATGATTCGCGTCGCTCAGTTGACCGAGGATGAATACGAGGCAATTGTAAGCCGCATGTCCGAAGCTCGCGGCGTTCAGTCAAGCGAATCGACAATAGAGCTGATGAGCCAGCAGCTCAATCGCGATCTCTTCTACACGCGAGCGATCATTGATGCTTCGGCGGCTCGAGGCTCGAGGCTGCAGACCTTCATTGAGTTCGAGCGGCTCTATACAAGCGAAGTCGTGAGTGGGCGCATCAGGCATTACTTCGACGCGGTGCTCAGAGAAGTAGCGCCAGGTTCACGGAAAGGCCGCGGGACGCTGGAAGCGCTCGGCTTTCTGATCGAGGCCGGCTCCCCGATTCCTATTGACGCGGTGATTGAACGGGTAGCCAGACACACAGCCGACGCCGAAGCAGTAATCGAAAGCATGCACTCGCGTGAGCTTTTGGAAGCAAACTTGGGCTTCGTCAGCGCTTCAACCGATCCGGTGCTTTCAGACTACGTTCGAGCAAGGTATCGCAGCGAAATCGCAGGTGCACCCCGGCCGGTTGCCGGCGATGAGTTGCTCGGCGAGAAGCTCAAGCATTCGTACCGGCTGATGATGGCTCGATACAATCGAGGGATCCAGGCTCAGCTGACCGAAGTGTTATCGCGGTTCGATTTTCAGAGCATACCTTCGAGCTTGTTTGATCAGGCTGCATTTGAAAGACGATATCGCGGAGTGAGCCGCGTGCAGGTGAGACGCGCTCTGGACGATGAGCACGAGCGAGTGCGGCTGCCGCAGATCGTGTTCGTCAACGATCTGGGCGTGAGTGAGCAGGGGGGAGTAGGCTGCCGGCTGTTCGCCGCGACCGGGTTCGACGGGGGCATATACACCGAAGCCAACGAAGTTCTGTGGCTCGTTGCCTTGATCAACTCAAAAGAGCCGCTCGACGTTGAAACGATCGGATGGATCGACCGGTTTATTGATCTGGCGTTGTCCGAACGCGCTGCTCAGCACCATACTGCGGCAACCGTGGTTCGCTGGTATGTCAGCAATGAAGGTTTCTCGGCGGTCGCATCGGAGCGATTCATCGGTTCACAAGCGGACTCACAATCAAACATTGAGTCCAACCTATTGTGCTGGCGCTCGACGTATTCGCATCTCGACTTGCTTCAGGACTATCTTGACAAGCTCGCACTGGGCACTGAAGCGCGTCCGGCCACCGTGTTCGAGCTGGTCATACCAATCGAAGACGAGGCTGAGTTGATCGCTGCTCGCACCGCAGAGCAAATCGCGCGCGCGGCGGATTTCGACCAGGAAGCAATCAATCAGATAAAAACGGCATTGATCGAAGCCTGCATCAACGCGGCCGAACACAGCGACAGCCCGGATAGAAAAATACATCAGCGCTTCGCAATCGACGAGAATAGGCTTATAATCACCGTGTCCAACAAGGGCAAAACGTTTGGCAGGGCAAATGGACAATCGACCCCCTCGGTTGTAGCCCAGCCGGCAAAGGGCGCGCGCGGCCGCGGACTTCAAATAATCCGAGCACTAATGGATGAAGTCGAGTTTGAACGAACAGATGATGGCGCCCGTCTTGTAATGACGAAGTACCTCAAACGCCCCGACAGTAAATAGCAGGAAGATCGCGAATAACGACAACGGACTCCAGTCGATGGAACTTCGATTGGGTCGAGTTATGTCGTATCTGGAGGAGTTGCTATGAGTGTCGCTGAAATCAGAGCAAAATTGATCGAGGACGCGGCGGTGATTTATCCCGGTCCTTATCTTAATCAACTCAGGGGAGAAGACGTCGAGAGCCAGTGTCAGGAATTGCTGACGAATGGCATACGGCGCATCGTTATCAATTTCGCGGAGACAGAATTGATCAACAGCATCGGCATCTCGATTCTGCTCGGGGTCATCGAGTCGGTGAACCACGTTCAAGGTACGCTCGTGCTCTCAAACCTGAACGGTTCAAATCGCGAGTTGTTTGAGATGCTGGGGCTGATGTCTCACGTCGAAATGGTGGACACCGAAGAAATTGCGTTGTTGAAGGTTTGCGGTGCGGTTGAGCAAGCAGTGGTTTAGCTTGTAAGGGCGTCCCTCTGTGGGCGCCCCTCGGTTGTGAGACACAGGTTTGGGAAGACAGGAGGGGCGCCCACAGAGGGACGCCCTTACATGGGGAGAACGAATGGACCTCACGCACAGGAAGATGCTCCACAACTTCACCGCGCTCACTGAGCTTGCCGCGGAAATCAGCTCGGCGCATAACTTCGAAGAGGTGACACGCGCGTCGCTTCATACGTTGCTCGGCGCGCTTGCGATTCCACGCGGCGCGATCGCGCGTTACACAACGAAGCCGCGGCAATTGAAGATCATTGCAGCCAAAGGACTGACCGGCGCAGTCGGTCACCGAATCGCTCTTGAGCCTAAAGAAGTCGATCTGTTCACGAGGCGGATGACACCGCTCGCGATTAATGCGGAGAGCGATGGGCTTGCCGACTTTTCCGAGCGCAACCGGGAGATGTTTAAGCGACTGCGCGCGCAAATCGCAATGCCTATGATTGCACGAGGTGAGTTCATCGGTTTGATATTCCTCTCCGACAAGTTCACGCGTGACGAATATTCCAAAGAGGATATCGAGTTCATTGGCGCCATCTCGCAGAGCATCGCAATAGCCTTTTACAATCATCGACTACTCGTCTCGCTAAAGAGAAAGGCTGAAGAGAATCGGCGGCTTTACGGCGAGATGCGGCAGATCTATAGAGACACGGTTCGCGCTTTCGGCGCGGCCATCGACCTGAAAGACACCTACACCAGCGGGCATTCGGACCGCGTGGCCAGATACGCCGAAGCCATCGCAAAAGAGATGGGCATTACAGGACAGGAGCTGGACCATATTGGAGTTGCCGGATACCTGCACGACATCGGCAAAATCACCGTAGATCGAGCAATCATCAACAACCCTCGCCCGTTGACCGAAAAAGAATTTGGAGAGCTGAACAAACATGTGACAACCGGGTTCGAGATACTGTCGAACATCAAGCATCCATGGGATGAGATCGCTTACATGACCAAGTGCCATCACGAAAAAGTTGACGGGACAGGCTACCCCGCGGGCTTGCTTGGAACGGAGATTCCGCTTGGAGCCAAGATTGTGACGCTTGCCGATTCGTTTGACGCGATGATGACGGATCGGCCTTATCGTTCGCGGCTTTCATTGGAGCAGACGCTGTCGGATTTTCGGCGGCAGACCGGAAAGCAATTCGACGAAGAAGTAGTCGCCGCGTTCTGCCGTCTGTTGTTGAAAGAGATCAAGCGCCCGACTCGTGACCGGGTGTTCATCCCGATGATCGGACTGAAATTCGACAAGGTCGCGATAACGGCAACGCTCGATTCGATGATTGCTGAGTTTGAGGGAACGAAGCCGCAATACCAATCGGCAGCTTCGTGATTTGGCTTCGGACGAGGCCGGCTGCTGACGCGACCGAGGTCAGGCAGCAGGCTTAAAGATCACATGTTTGATCTCTTGCACGTCGAAACGTAGGTCCGCAATATCCCTCTCCAACTTTTGAAACCTGACGTCAACTACTTCAAATCGGGAATCAATTACTTTGAAGTTGCCATCAAGCAACTCTTTGAGATCACTCTTCAGATCGTCAATGCGTCGATTAGTTTCTTGCTGGTTGGTTTTCGCGAGGTTGTGCATCGTCACAATCAATGTGATGACAATACCAAGGCCGGTGAGAATCGTGGGGTAGACGGTAGCATTCATTCTGATGTCCTGCTGTCCCCCAGGTGGACGAGCCGCAGAGTCGACGTCTTCCGTTTAGTTCGGAGTAGGCAACAAAAAGATATCACGACGATGTGCAACCGCCAACAAACTTAGTTCTTAACGTTTTGGCGGTTCTTTGCGCCTTTGTGCGAAACGAGTCTTGCCCGAAATTTGCCTGCTTGTTCTAGGACTTCTCAACCACCTTCCCCTCGTGAAACTCATCATCCGGGTCCATCTCCACATCGGGCATAGGCTCGAACTTCGATTCATCGAAGGGCGGCATCTCGGGTTCGGGCGCGCCAAGCTCGCAGAGATGCTTCAGCGGTGCGACAAGTCCTCACTGATACGCGAACGACGACCCCGGTCTCGCTCGAGAACTTGTTCTATAAGCTCCTCAGCAGGCATGTAGAAATTCGTATGACGGAGCCTTTCAATCACGTCCGGCAACTGAAGCAGGCCTTTTTCAGCGCCAGCTTCGAAGATGTTCAGGATTGTGATTACGCGAATGTTCCGCAGCCGTGCTTCGTTCTTTGCGCGCTTGTCATCCATTAGGATGGCGTCGGCCTCGAGGTCTATTGCTAATGCGATCGCTTCGCGCTCCCCCCTTCCGAGTGACTTCGCAACATCATCCAGTTCACGTGTCGGCTGCTTCACCACAAGCCACTGAGGTCGCGAATCGATCCAGTCCTTGACTTGCTGCGGAGTCCGCTCTCTGTGCAGTTCGTCAAACACGGCTTTGGGGATGATGATGCTCCCAAACAGCTCTTTGAGGACAGTGACTTCCCCAATCAAGACGAGGTAATTGAGAGGGGTTGTATCGGCGATGATGATCATTGGCCGATAAGAGATCGCAAGGTCGCGCGGCCTTCCTCGATGTCTGTGGCATCCATTCGAGAACGGAAGTTGTGAGACTTGAGAAATCCGTTCGCTTCGTCGATGGTCAAATCCAGTAACTCCGCCAGGCGTCCGAGGCTGATGGCGTCAGCGCGAAAAGCTTCGAGCACGGCTGTCTCCAACAGCTCGCGGGCGATTTCGCCGCCGCTTTGCTCGAAGATAGTCTCTGGAATGGTCAGGGTTACCCCCATTATCTGTTCCTTGTTGGGGTAAGTGTAAGGCCCTGGCGACGGTTTGATCAACACGCGATTGCGATCGAACTCTGGAAGGTCTACCGCAGCCTATTGCCGAAACTCAATCGTCGGTATCATTCATTCCCGCGTGAAACTCATCATCGGGATCGATCTCGACTTCGGCCATAGGCGCGAACTTCGACTCACCAAATGGCGGCATTTCAGGTTCAGACGCGCCAAGTTCTTGGAGATGCTTCTGTGCGGCTATGAGTCCTCAGTGATAAGCGAACGGCGGCCCATCACACCACGCGAGTCGATAGGCTTCGGTCGCTGCGTCAATGGCTTTGTCTAGATTGCCTGCGTCGTGCTCGATCTGCGCGAGAACATTGAACGCATCAGATTGAAAGAGCGGATACGGCCCACGCTCGGCGGAGTCCCAAACGTCATCGACGTATTCACGCGCTTCGTCCGGCTTGCCCTGCTGCCGCCGCAACTCCGCAAGCGCAATGAGGCCGGGAAGTTCTTCTTGGACATAGTTCACCTGCCTCGCCCGAGTCAGGGCATAGTTCAGTCGTTCGTCCCTTATCGAATCGTGCAGCCCCAGCGCAGCCTCACCTTGCAGGCGTGCTGCCTGAATGAGGTCGCGCTCTAAATTGTAGACTTGAGCCGATTCCCAGGCGCGGTTTGCGTAAGCGCGTGCGTGCGCAAACTCCCCAAACCAGACCGCCCGCTGCGCGAGAGAAGAATTGACAAGACATTCAGCTTGATCTTCAAACTCCTTGACATCGAGTCGCAAGCATCGCTGCAAGGCGGACGCAGATTCGCGAGCCAGTCCCCGCATTGCCCGCAACAATCCAAGCATCTGCAGACTAATCGATTGCTGATCGGGATCCTTCCGCGTGCATGCGATGATCTGCGCGCGACAAGCAGTGACCTCTGCTTCATGTAGCGCGCCGGACAGCTGCAACCAGACCGATAGATTGCTTAAGCCCATGGCGACGTCGACATCACTGTTTATCTCCTCAGAAATCTTGTTAGCACGGCGAAGGAATGTTGCAGCTTGGTCCAGCAGCCCACTAAGCCCATATCCTGTCGCGAGGGCGTTGAGAATAAAGGCTCGGTCACTCGACTCCAACAACCGCGGCAGGTCGTCCAGTCCATCGGGAAAGAGCATCTCCAGGAGCTCGACTTGTTGGCGACTAGCGCTCAGGCGATATTGGATCGCTACACCAATTCGGGCATAGAAGAGATCGCAAGCATCATCATACCGTCCGAGTCCTATCAGCGTGTTGTAAAGCTCGATGGCAGAAGTCAAATCTTCGAGGCGGCCAACTTCTTGCCAAGCAATCTTGGGCAGCGCGTCAAAGTGACTCTGCAGGTTGGTGTACGCACCGCGCCGGGAGTCGTTGCCCAATCCGCTCCAAACCACGCCCCGCACAATAGGATGTAAATCATATCGGTTGGCGCGTTTGTCCCAACCAACCAGCCCGCGATCTTCCAACTCGGTGAGCACGTCGTCAAGGTCAGCATCTCTCGCACACGGCTTTCCATCGCCGATGAACAAAGCAGCCAGCGTGTCGTAACCCGCTGGCATTCTGAAAAGGACAGTAGTTTCAAGAACCCTCTTCGCGTTGTCATCGAGTCCTGCCAACGCGACTTCCAGAACGTGAACCATGGCGTCTTGCAAACGGGGGAACTTGCTTGGATCGAATCGCGGATCATTCTTGCGCCATTCTTCAAAGTTTCCCGGCGCTCGGTGAGAGCGTTTCACCTCGCCGGCCAACACTTGGATTAACAAGGGATGCTTGCCGAACGGAGCGAATACAGGCAGAAGCAAATCGCGCGACCCGGTGAGACCAAACGCGCGCCAAAGCTCGACCGCTTCTTCGTCGGTCAGTCCCGGAACATCACGCTTGCAACATTGCGGTATGGGATCTCCTCCGTCGGTCTCGAGTTCGGTGGGATAAAGACGTGAGTTTACGAGAACCCGGGACCTCTTAACGTGAGCAAGTTTCTTAAGAAAGCGGCCTACTCGCGGATCTGCGGCCTTTCGAAGCTTCCTTTGAACACCTACCTGACTATCGTCGAGACGCGCCGCATCCATCCGCGCGTAGGCGATCAGTATTCGCTCGAATCCGTCTAGAACAATTAGGAACGGTTCGCGATCAAGCGCCGCGAGCAGTTGTGATTCGCGGTCGGGCGCGGGAATCTGCTCAACTTCGGCGAGCGATCGACGCGTTACGTAAGCCAGCGCGCGCGTGACGAAGTTCTCAAAAGACGCGTCGCTCTCGTAGAAGCTCCACCACATTCGCCCGGCGATCGGCTTCATCTCTTGAGGCGCAATGTCGTTGAACCATTTCCACGTGAGAGCGCTCTTACCCATCCCGCCGATGGCTACGATGTTCATGATGTGCGCGGCGTAAACATCAGAGCCTGGTTTCGTCACCCAGTCGGTCAAGAGGTTGAGTTCAGCTTGGCGCCCGACCAGCCGATGCGTTTGCAGCAGCGTGTATGGATGCGCGATGAAGGCTTCGGGCGGTTCCGGGATTTCGCTGACGTAATGAAAAGCGGTCAGATCAGGTTTGTGATACTCGACAAGAGCCTGGATAACGTGTCCTCGCAAGTCGGTCGCAGATTTGAAGAATGCTGCGACTCGCTCTTTGCCGGCGCGTTTCTTCAACTCGTCCAGTTTCACCTTGCGCCGAGCGACTTCTACGGGGTCTGTTGTGTCCTCATCCATATCGGCTGCCGTGATAGGGTGCAACTTGTCCATGAAAAAGATCAAACGTGGAACGCCACGCTCGACTGCGCGGTTGTATTCCATTTCAGTGATTGAAATCTTCTCCGGATTGTTTGAGTCAGGAACGTAGCCGTAACGAAAGGCAAGAACGCCCACGTAAATATCCGCGCGATCCACCATCGCCAGCGATTTTGCAGCAGCGTTTCCGTCGCTGGCAGCCAGGTGTTCCATCATTACTGGGAACATGCCCATCCGTATGCACGCGTTCATCACTTGCTCGCGATGCTCGGGTAAGTCGACCGCCGTGCTGCTGATCATTACTATCTTTTTTTCTTCCGGCATATTCCTACCGGCGACTGGTTCTTGAGATGGCCGTTACTTCGTCGCACAGAGTATAGCCTCACTTGGGCTTTTCAGGGAATCGAATTCCGGTGAAGAGGATCGCCGGTAATAGGCAAGATTGATGTTGATCAGCCGCGGAATCGTCTGCAGCTTGCACGAGGGGCGGCCACGGAGGGCCGCCCCTACATGAATATGACGTAATCGGAATACGACGTGATCTGGGCCATGCTCGATTTCCTATTGGCCGCGTTTGCGGTTTAGTTGATCGAGTGTTTGCTTTAACTGATCCAGCTTTTCGCCGGCTTCACGATGCTTACCCTCGGCAGTCAAGCGCTCGTAATCCGAGAGCAACTGCTGAGCTTGTTTGCCAAGCTGTTCGATTTCACCTGAAGAGCCTTGCACGGCTGGCTGGACCCCCGCTGGTTGCTTAGAGGCCGTCTGGCCTACCGAAGCGGGTTGCTGTGCGCCGGCCGCGGTCTGACCCGCTGGCACGGCTTGACCAGCGCTCGTGGCCGCTTGACCGGCGCTCGTCGCTTGCCGAGATCCGAGGCTCGGGAAGAGAAGCGCCAGCGCCTCGTCGAAAGTCTTCGCCGCCTTCAACTGATCTTGTGTAGCTACGGCTACCTGCCGCAGTTCGGGAAGCTTCGATGCCGAGCCTGTGGCTTGAAGGTAAAACGGCTCGAGGTATAACAAAGAGTCGGCGATGGGGATTACTATAAGATTACCGCGGAGTAACTCCGATCCTATTTGATTCCACAGCGTCATTTGTTGTGAGAGGACCGGGTCCTGATTGACGCGAGCCCTGATCTGAGCGGGTCCGTTTATCGTCACGTTCTTCGGAAAGCTGTACACGAGCGTTCGCCCGTAGTTCTCGCCATCCCCCCGGCCGGCCATCCAGCCGATCATGTTGCTGCGTCCCGGGCCCGATGGTGTGAACGGCAGGATGTTGTCAAACTCGAGCGATGCGTTTGGTTCGCCGGGCAGCTTCATCAGCACGTGGTAGGGCTGCATCGCGGAAGCGTCTGCGCCTTGTTGAGTTGGTTCGCCGGCTGCAATAGCCCACAGGTCTTCATGGTTGTAGAAGGTCTGCGTGTTCTGCATGTGATACAACGTGAACACCTGGGCCTGGGCATTCACCAACAAGCTCGGATAGCGAACATGAGCGAGCAGATCCTGCGACATTGCGCTCTTTGGGCGAAACAAGTCCGGGAAAATGTCCTGGTAAGCCCTGATGATCGGGTCGTCAGGTTCGAACACATAGAGCGTGACGCTTCCATCATAAGCGTCAACGACTGCTTTCACCGAGTTGCGAATGTAGTTAACACTGCGCGCGCCAACTTGATATGCGGTTGAGTACGGATATTGATCGGAAGTCGTGAACGCGTCGATCATCCAATAGAGCTTTCCGTCTTTGCCGATCACTATGTAAGGGTCGTCTTCGAACAAGAGGAACGGCGCGATCTGCTTGACGCGATCGCTCACGTTACGCCGCATCAACAGCCGGCTTTCGGAGTTAATATAGTCGGAGAAGAGGAGGCTGGTGCCATCTCCCAAATAAAGGCTGAGCGCGAGCTGGCGCATCAAGCCGCCGACCGGTATCCCGGAATCGCTTTCATAGGTTGTGTGGGAATCGACGTCGCCGGGCGCTGGATAGTTGAATTCAGGAAGCGTCGCGCCCTGAGGTTTCGTATGCACATAAACATGCGAGTTGCTCTCTTCACCATAGTAGATCTCGGGCCGAGTCACCTTGATTTCGGGAGCCGAGCTCTCAACCGGCATGTTCTTCAGCACCAGGTTCGGCATTCCTTCAGCCGTGAACTCGCTCACCGTATTCATGGTGACACCGTAACCGTGAGTATAGACGACGTGCTGGTTGATCCAGTTTCTCGATTGCTCGGGCAATTGGTCGACGTTCATTTCTCTCGTCGCAAGCATCACCTCTCGAAGCCTTCCGTTTACCGTATAGCGATCGACATCGGGAGAACGAAAGTCGTAGTAGGTGCGAATCTCCTGAATCTGGCTGAGCGTGGATTGAAGCGCGCGCCGGTCCCAGAGCCTGACGTTATCGAGCGTGTCACGGTTCTCCTCGATCTCCGGAGCGGTCAGTGTGGGCTTGGGCTCGAAAGGACGTTCCTCGAACCGATCGATGGCAAACGCGCTGCGCGTCGCCTTGATGTTGTGATCGATGAATGCCGCTTCTTTGGCCAGCTCGTTTGGCTTGACTGAAAACGAATGAAACGTGCCAGGGATGACGCCCACCGCAAGCACCCACACCACGACGACGACCGCGGCAACGGAGATCAGCGGCCGGAGCCGCTTCATAAAGAAGGCATTCGCCACGGCTACAATCGCAGCAATAAGAAGAAGACCAACTACCGCATTTAAGCCCATCAGCCGGACGTTTGCATCGGTGTAATCGATTCCAGTGAACAGGTCGTGCCGGTCGTGCAGAAGATCAAATCGATCAAGGTATGTGCCCACCGCCAGCACCAACGCAAAGAACGCGGCGGCGAGACTGATCGCAGAAGTAGCGCGGCGCCGAATGTCAGCAGTCAGAGTGCCCCTGACCTTTTCGAAATACCAGACGTATCCTGAAGCGGCGCCAATTGCGATCAACATCACTACTGAGATTGTTTGGAGCCAGCCCACAACCAACTCGACGACAGGCAGCTTGAACAAGTAGAAGCTCACGTCGCGCCCGAAGATCGGATCGCTCACCTGGGCCGGCTGCGAATGGAGATACAATGCGAACTGAGGCCATTCCTGGCTCATACTGATTGCCGACAACAAGGCGACGGCGGCCGCCAGCACCCAAACCCCGGGACGATAAATCAACGGCAGAAAGTTCAGTTCTCGGATGTCTTCGACGGACGAAATTCGAAACTTGGGACGCTCGGTTAGTTCCGGAAGAACTTTGTTTAGAAAGAAGAACGGCACTCGCGTGATCAGGAACGACGCGACAAAGAAGGCCAGAAACAACAGGCCGCCCAACCTGAATTTATACCAATAGACTTTTGAATAACCGACTGCCTTGAACCACAGCGCGTCGATGTAGATGTTCAGTAACTGAGAGCCGAACAGGAACAGCGCAAGCACAACCACGACCCCGATTATTAATCCGAGTCTTCGTTTGCGAGGCTTGATATCGGTTACTTTAAAGAGCGGATCGTCGTCCATGGCGCAATCATAGTGCAGGGCGTACTGATCAGCAATGAAACATCGTTTGGCGATTGCCAAGAGACGCCGTTGTCAGATTGAATTGAACGTCACTTGGCAGTAGTCTAGTCACAGTTGGGATCGGAGGTGGCAATGAGCACGCAAGCAATCAGTGAGAGTTTTAGAAGACTCCCGCCCGGCGAAAGAATACGCTTACTGCAGGAGCTTTGGGACGTGGTTGCTGACGATGTTTCAGAGATGCCCTTAAGCGATCAGACGTGCCGGATGTTGGATGAGCGAATTCAACAGCACGAAGAGGACCCGACCGATCTGGAACCCTGGGAAGATACTCGAGAGGAGATCCTTGGGGAGCTTTGACATATCGTCTTCTGATACGACGTCAGGCGAAAAGTGACTTGCGGCGAGCGACACAATGGTACGAGCGGCAGATGGTCGGACTCGGGCGCGAGTTTGTTGCTGAGATTGACGCTGTGCTCGATGCATCCAGAAGAATCCCCTGCAGTACGACGTTATCTATCGGAACACTCGCCGAGCCGTGACACGAAGATTTCCATTTGGTGTTTTCTACCGCGTCGACAATACAGACATAATAGTTTTCGCAATAACTCACCTGCACAGAGATCCGTCCTCCTGGCAAGACCGACCATAGCGCGTCTGTCGGGGGTATCTGGGTGCTTAGCCAGGGTCGAATGATCTGACTAATGCAGAGCGGACCGCAGAAACGCGTCGACTCTTTCAATGTAAAGCTTTGGATTCGCCTGATACGCGTGAGCGTGAATGTTGTCACCGGGGCCGTCGACGATCAACAAATCGCGTTTTGGGCTCGAACATGTTTGATAAAGTTGCTCGGCTATCGCGGGAGGCATGCGCCGATCGTGAGCCGCGGCGATAAACATGACGGGCCGGTCGCCGATTCGCTTAACTGCTTCGAGTGCGTTTAGATCTGAACCGTCAAACCCCGCGCGATTCTGAATGTAGAACCTGAGCTCGTTGCTAAAGGGAAACCGCGGAAGTCGCAGAAACATGTTTACGTGATGATCTACCGTGTCCTTGAATGAGAGGAAGGAGCTGTCTGAAACCACCGCTGCGATTTCGGGCGTTTCAGCGGCCGCCAGCAGCGCAGCACTCGCGCCCATCGAAATCCCAAGCGAAACAATCTTGTCGGTCGTGCGCACGTCATTGAGCAAGTAGCGCGCTGCTCCTTCAACGTCGAGCCTTTCGTTGTAGCCCAGAGTCACACGAGCTGGACCGCTCGTGCCATGATTTCGCTGGTCGTACAACAGGGCGCCGTAACCCAGCTTCCACAAATCCATAGCGCGCTCCAACAACTCTCGGCGCGATCTGAACAAGCCGTGCGAATAGATGATCGTTACGTGCTTGTCGCCGCCAGGAACGAGCCAGCCGCTGATCTTCACCCCGTCTGATGTTTGAAACTCAATGTCCTTGAATTGGGCGCCGAAATCCGCGGGAGTTTCAGTGAGGTTGCGATCCATCGGGCGTGTTCCGGCGCCGGTTACCAGCGCGGCAAGACCCCACGGGAAAACGCCAAACACCAAAACGATGGCAACGATGATCAGACTGATGACCACTCGCTTGAGGATGCGGCGCCATCGTTTAGGCTTGGGTTTCGACGCTTCGACTTTGACTGGTTCGCTCATTGAGTTTTCACGCTGCCCGGTTCATCGGTGACCGGCTCTTTCATAATAAAGATGCAAACGGCGGCTGCAAGGGTGAGAATGCCGCTGAAGGTGCCAACCGCTCGATAGCCCATTAGATCATAGAGCTTGCCACAAGCGAGAGTCGCAATCGCAATACCGATCTGCGAAGCGGTGTTGCGCGCCGCGACCAGCGTTCCGCGCGATCGCTGAGGCACAAGCTCTGTCGCAAGAGCCTGCAGAGGTCCTTGGCGGAATGCGAACGCGAGGGCTGCCGCCATAAGACTGATGTGAAGGAGGATGCCTCGCTCAAGCCTCGGTATCAAAAGCAGCATCGCTGCCAGCACGATCGTGCTTAGTATCGACACGCCGCGCTTTCCTAGCTTATCGGAGACCGGACCGGCTACGACGACGCCGATTAACAGCGCAACGCCGATGAGCGCAAACACGACGTCGAATTCGTGAGTGGTGAATTCGAGGGTTTTCTTCAGCCAGGAGCCCAGATAAAAGAAGAACCCTACGAATCCGCCTGACACGCAAAACGCCGCGGCGATCGCTGCGATTCGCTCGCGATTGTCGAAGAGCATCCTCACTTTATCGAATCGACGCGACACTATGTGTGAGGCGTGAAGCTTTGTGAGGTGATGTTTATCCTCGGGCAACAACGCGAGTACCGCCAGGAAGGCAACAAGCGACAACGCGCCAAAGAAGACGAAGCTGATTCGCCAGCCTCGCCATTGCGCCAGATTGTTTGCGATCTGCACGCCGATGACCAGGGCGCCGAAATATCCTGCCTGGACTATGCTCATCGCGACGCCCCGGCGCTTGTAAGGAAAATAGTCGGCGACATAAGCAATCGAGCAAGTCGAGAACGTGCCGGCCGCAAGGCCTGTGAATAACCTTACACCCGCAAGCACGCGAACATCGGCGATAAAACCGACCGCCGCCAGCGACGCGCCGAACAGTATCGACGCGTATAGCAGGAATCGTCTGCGGCCGAAGCGATCGGAGACGGGACCTATCAGCAGCGCCGCAGTCGCGGCGGCGAGTGCGTAAGCGGGACCGATCACCTGGCCGACCTCGCCTTCCTTGAGTCCGAACTCACGCGCGATCAGCGGGAGCAGGGGCGATATCATCTGGTTATCGCTGCTGCCCAAAAAGAAGATGAGGAAGAGGATGGCGATCACTATCCCGGCGCGCGCCGGAGCGCTTGCGGGATCATTTACTAGGTCGGTGGCATCGGCTTGCTTAGTCTTCGGTGCCGTCATTCGTTATTGCGAGCTGTTGGAGCGAGCTTGCTTGCGCGCCGGTCGATTCAGTTGCCGTTCGTCAACTTGTGCGATGCTAGAGGACTGCTCTGCGCGATGTCAACAACGCGCGCCGGCATTTGAATCGGACGGGTGTGATTAAAAGCCGGACATCCCACGTGGAAACGAATTTATTCGTTTCTGAGAATTCCAACGAATGAATTCGTTACTACGTGGGCGCTATCGGTTGCATGTCCCGCTTTTAGTCACACCCGAATCGGACTTGTGCGGCGACTCGATGGCGCGTGATAGAATCCACGGGCTGGGAACCCAATGAAGCTCACGATACTCGGATCAGGTACGGTTGTTCCAAACGGCAAGAGGAACTCAGCCGGGTATTTTGTCGAATTGCCCGACGCCGGCGTTATGATGGATTGTGGCGCGGGAACCGTTCATTCGCTTGCGCGTTACGGATTGCCCTGGGAGCAGATGACCCATCTGTTCGTCAGTCACTTTCACGTCGACCACGTAGGCGAATTGGCCGCCTTGGTTTTTGCGTTTCGGTATGGCCTAACGACAGATCGAGAGCAACCTTTCACGATTGTGGGACCACGCGGACTCGATCGAGTGATGGACGGTCTGGAGATGGCGTTTGGTTCCGAGGTCTTCAAAACGAAGTTTCCATTTAATCTGCGAATGGTGGACTCCGGCGAGCAGATTGAGCTCGGCAATGACTCGACCCTGTCGGTGATCAAGACACCTCACACCCTCGAGAGCCTTGCGGTCCGAATTGAAAGCCGCGGAAGAACGCTCTGCTACACCGGTGATACTGCTTACGATGACGCGCTGGCGTGCTTCTTCCAGGGCGCAGATGTCCTGATCTCCGAGTGCTCGTTTCGCGAGCCGCGCGAGGGCGTGCCTCACTTGTCGATCAAAGAAGTTGCGCAACTGGCCTCGCGCGCAGACGCTTCCAGGTTGATCGCTACTCATTTCTACTTTGATGTTGACGAAGCTGCGCTGAAAAGCGAGTTGAGCGCCGCGTATGCCGGTGAGGTGTTCATAGCGAGCGACGGATTCTCGGTGGAAGTCTGAGTGTAACAGCCGCATGTAGGGGCGGCCTTCCGTGGCCGCCGCTGTTTACCTTGTACAAATGTGTCGACAACCTAACAGGGGCGGCCTTCCGTGGCCGCCCCTACATGACGTGCGGTAGTTATTAGGCTGATTCAAAACTTGACGCGCCGAAGTCAAAGCCTTAGGTTGGCGTTGGAGAAAAAGAAAGTCCCCGTTGCTGTGTTGATGAAGGAAGACATCCACCAAATGATTCTACGAGGCCAATAACAATGAATAGTCTTTTTCGATCGACCGGGTTGGTGCTTCTGTCGGTCCTACTCCTCGCGTCAACTGTTCAGCCGGCGTGGCCGTCCAGTGGTCAAACGGGGGCTGCTCAGGCGCAGCAACCTCGGAGAGATGCTCACGTAATCATGATCTCTATCGACGGGCTTGTGCCGGACTATTACACCGCGCCCGCGCAGTCAGGGCTCAAGGTGCCTAATCTTACAAAGATGAAGCTCGGAGGATCTTACGCCGAAGGCGTCGAAGGGATATTCCCAACGGTGACTTACCCCGCTCATACCACAATGATCACCGGAGTTCGTCCGGCGGTTCACGGAATACTTCAGAACCGGCCGTTTGAAGAACCGACCGCACCTCAGACGCTGGAATGGTATTGGTTCGCCAATATGGTGAAGACCGAAACGCTCTGGAGCATCGCAAAGCAGAACGCGCTGGTTACCGCGAGTGTCGGCTGGCCGGTCACTGTCGGGGCGGAGATTGACTACAACGTGCCCGAGATCTTCGACCCAAAGGAGCATCCGCCAACCGGAAAGCGCACCGCGCAATATGCGACACCGGGGCTGCTCGACAAGGCGCTGGCTGGAGGCTCGGGAGGCGACAACAGCACCGACGGGCGGCGGACTGCGATCAGCGAGTTCATCATCAATAGCTACAAACCGAACCTTATGCTGATCCACCTTGTTGCGCTTGATGACGCACACCACAAGAATGGTCCACGTTCCCCGGAGGCAATTTCTGTCACCGAGCGTCTGGATGGCTACGTTGGCCGGATTATCGAAGCCGCGCGAAAGGCGGGCATTCTTGAGCAGACAACTTTCTTTCTTGTTTCAGACCACGGCTTCGCCAGGGTTACGCAAAAGTTCGAGCCGGGCGTGCTACTCGTAAAAGAGAAGCTCATCACGCTTGGAGCTGACGGAAAACCTACGGACTGGAAAGCCGCTGCATGGTCGGCGAGCGGCTCCTGTGCAATCGTGCTTCGTAATCCTAACGACAAGGAGACCGCCAGGAAAGTGACCGAGCTTTTTGGCCGGATCGCTTCGAGCAAGGGCCCGATCAATCGTCTGATAACACAAACTGAGCTGAAGAAGCTGGGAGCCGTCCCGACTGCGGCGCTGATGTTTGACGCAGCGCCCGATGTTGCGTTCGGCGACGAGCTTACCGGCCCGGAGACTCACGATTCAAAAGACTATCGCGGTACGCACGGTCAACTGCCGTCGCGAGCTGAGATGCGCTCGGCGTTGATTGTTTACGGCGCGGGCGCCCGGGTTGGGGCGAAGCTGACTCTTGCTCGGATGATCGACATCGGACCGACGGCGGCTGCTGTTCTGGGTCTCAGCTTCTCGAACGCAGAAGGGATGCCGATCGCTGAACTGCTGAAGGCAGGCGTCATCCCGCCGCAGCCGCAAAAGAAGAAGGATAAGAAGGCCGCGAAGGCCGGTCCCGGACTCATGTAAGGACGGCCCTCCGTGGCCGCCCCTCCTGGCGGTTAGGCTAGCGGCTTACGGAAGAGGGGCGGACACGGAGTAACCGAACTCGTCTTAACGAGCCGATACCGTGAAGAAACCGCTTTGCGAGCTTTGCGGTACTTTGCGAGCTTTGCGTTCAACGTATCTCTCTTTCTCGAGCGGATTCCTTTACGCAAAG